>Ga0190274_10002094_pt1 | contig 11712 bp, 9 predicted proteins | sample Popmic531T_FD_133002 | JGI IMG/M metagenome (GOLD analysis project Ga0190274, IMG submission 133002) | Populus adjacent soil microbial communities from riparian zone of Yellowstone River, Montana, USA - 531 T | ecosystem: Environmental > Terrestrial > Soil > Riparian zone | place: USA: Montana...
CGGCTTGTTTTCCACGATCACCGGCTGTTTCCAGATCTGCGAGAGATTGTCGCCGAGCGCTCGCGCCATCGCATCGACGCCGCCGCCGGCAGGATATGGCACGACGATGCGCACCAGCCGGTTCGGAAATTCCTGAGCCTGTGCCGGCAGCATCGCCGCAAGTGAAAGCAGAATTGCGGTAGCGATTTTCGACATATCCATCATGCTCTATTCCTCGAACAATACCGCGACGCCGCTGGCCTGTTCGGCCGGCACGACCAGACGGCCTTGTGCTTCGGCGAAGGCAAAGCCCTGATCAGTGAGACGTTTGCGTAGCGCGTTGAGATCGTGACAGCGGAACGCCACGCCCGCAATGGCGGGAAGCGGCGGGAACAGCGTGCCGGGCAGGAAGTCTGCCGCGTGCGCTTCATCGACAATGACCAGGCGCGTACCGAGCGGAAAGTCAAATTGCGCGGAATGGCCGCGTCTGACTTCACTCAATCCGGTATATTGCCGGTACTTGTTGGCAAAACCATCGAGGTCGCTCGTCACTACAAACGTGGTGCGCAAACTGGTGCAGCCATTCGGATGAGTGATGTAGCGCGGCTGATAGATGTATTGCGGCGTGAGATGCTGCGCCGCCTGCACATAGCCTTCCGGTGAATCGGCCGGTGCGAATTGAAGGCGTGCGAATTTGGCGGTGCGAACGCCCTCCGACGTGTCGATTTCGCGCTGCAGCGGGATCACGTTGGAGGTGACGATCCCCATCGCTTTTAGCCGGCTGTCGACGTCGTTCGGGCGCTCGGTATTGAAACAGATGATGTGCGCGCCCTGATGGCGTTTCAGAAAATTCGAGATGCGGGCGGCCGGCTTCGACGGGTCCTCGCTTGCAAGAATCTCCAAATAGTCGCTCGCAAACATCACGCAACGATTGCCGGAGCCCTGTGGCTGGACCGGCTCTCCGGGCTTCCATGCGGCCGAGTGGGGCGAGTAGGGCGTGAGCTGAAACCCCATCGCCTCGAAGCGCCGCACGGTGTCGGCAAGGTCGCGCACCGCCATACCCACGTGATTGAGATTGTCGATATCGGGCAAGATGGCCGTCGGCTGGGGCTGTGGATTTTCGGGAAAAGCAAAGATCCGCGCTGCAATGCACCCTAAATTGACCGAAAGGGCGCGGCAAGGGCGCGCGCTAACTGCTTACAAAACGCCCCGGCTTTTGCGAAGCTTGCCTGGTACTCACGGTTGTGCCGGTGAAGGGTCGGGCAGGGTGGGATGAGTCTGCGTTATCGGCTTCTGATCTTGGTGGCTGTCGCGCTTGCTCCGCCGCTCGCGATCACAGCCTATAATACGCTGCGCTGGCAATACTTTCTGGAGCGCGAGTCACGCGAGGAAGCGCTTGCCGCCGCGCGTCTGGTCTCCGCTGAATTGTCACAAATCGTCGAAGGTTCCCGCCAATTGATGATCGCGATGGGGCGTCACCCAGCCGTTCCCGAAAACGAAACCGAATGCGTCAATTATTTCAAGTCTGTCATCGAAAGCCTGCCGACTTATCGGGAAGCTGCGGTAATTGGCCTGGACGGAAAATTCCGCTGTTCGACCATTACGATCCCGCCGACGCTCGATGTCAGCGACCGTCTGTATTTTTCAGGCCCCCTCAAGACCGGCGAACTCACCATCGGCACGCTGGTGCAGGGCCGTGTAACGCGCTCCACCTCGATCCACCTTTCGATGCCTTACAGGCGCAGTGATGGCATCACGCGCGGCGTGATCGTTCTGATCCTCAATCCGGAACGTCTCGCGCAGGATCTGTCGGCACGCCCGTGGCGGACCAATCATCGCATTATCGTGCTCGACCGCGAGGGCAGCCTTGTGTTTACAATTCCGCAACAGGGCGAAGATGACGCGCGCAAGATCGCCGGCAAGGTGTTCCGAAAGGCGCTGCTGTCGGAAGCCGGCACCGACGACGCGGAAGATGCGCGCGGACGTGCGCAGATCGTCGGTTATGCGCCACTCGAAGATGCGCCGCGCGGTCTCGTGACCGCGGTCGCGATCGACCGCGAGGTCGCGATGGCGGATGTCCGTCGCACCGCGTGGCGCAGCATCTGGTTTGCGCTTGCAGCCATCGTGCTCGCGATCGGCGGAACGTTCTGGGTTACCAATGAACTGATCCGCAAACCGATGAAATCGATCCTGCGTGTCGTCAATCTTCGAGAGAAGGGCCAGACCGATGCGCGTTTCCCATCGCTCGATCCCTCGACCGAACTCGGGCAGTTGAGCGCTGCGCTGTCTCGCATGTCGGACTCGATCGACGGGCTTCTTGAACAGAAAACCTTTCTGCTGCGCGAATTGCAGCACCGGGTGATGAACAGCCTCAATCTCCTTTCCAGCGTGCTTGACCTGCAGCGCAGGCATGTTCGCGATTCGGAGGCCGGCGAACAGCTTGCGCGCGCGCGCGATCGTGTGCTGTCGATGGGGACCGTGTACCGGCAGCTCTATCAGTCGGACCATGCCGGACAGGTCGAGTTCGCCGAATTCCTGCGCAAGGTTTGCGAAGAAAGTCAGCATGCCTATGCCGGCCTGAACAAGCCCGTCATCGAGGTGCAGGCCGAGCCGCTTCTGATTTCCGGCAGCAAGGCAGTAGCGCTTGCCGTGCTGACGCACGAACTGATCACGAACGCACTCAAGCATGCCTATGCCGATGGCGAGACCGGCCCGATCATGGTTTCCCTGAAAAAAGCCTCCGACGGTAGCTACGAACTGCGTTTCGCCGATCGCGGGCGCGGCCTGCCGTCAGGCTTCAATCTGGGTGAGACCAAATCGCTCGGGCTCAAGGTGATCATGGGCACCGCCCGCCAGCTCGGCGGGTCGGTCGAGATTTCGCGCCTGGAAAAGGGCACCGAGTTCCTGATCCGCCTACCGGCCGATATTGGGATCGATACGGCATCATAGCGGAACATCTTGTGCGCGAAACGCGAGCGGCTTAGCGTTCGCGACCAAAAAGAAACGTGACAAGGCCGCCCGCAACGCGCGGCCATTCAGGGAGGTTTGGTGGCCATGGAATTGAAATGGAGTGTCTGCCGCCGCGTGGCGGTTGCAGCGATGATTTTCTTACCGGCCGCGTTCGCGCCGGCGGCGCAGGCTTCGGATTATCCGAACCGCAATCCGCGCATCGTCGTCGGTTATCCGGCGGGCGGTGCCACCGACATTCTGGCGCGTATCTTCGGCGACTGGCTGTCGAAGCGGCTCGGGCAGCAATTCATCGTCGAGAACCGCCCGGGTGCAGGCAACAATCTCGCAACCGAAGCCGTGATCCGCTCTCAGGCCGACGGCTATACCTTCATCCTCACCAACCCGGCCAACACGGTCAATGCGTCGCTCTACAAGAAGCTCAATTTCAATTTCATCCGCGATACCGATCCCGTCGCGGGGTTCGTGCGTGTGCCGAATGTGATGGAAGTGCATCCGTCCGTTCCGGCAAAGACGGTCGCCGAGTTCATCGCCTATGTGAAAGCCAATCCCGGCAAGGTGAACATGGCGTCGTCCGGGAACGGCACGTCCATTCATCTGTCCGGCATGCTGTTCATGTCGATGACGGGCGCGCAGATGACGCATGTACCCTATCGCGGTTCGGCGCCGGCGCTGACCGATCTGCTGGCGGGTCAGGTGCATGTGATGTTCGACAATCTCCCTCCCTCGATGCAGCACATCAAGGCCGGCACGCTGCGGCCGCTCGCTGTGACGACTGCCGCGCGTTCCCCGGAATTGCCGGACGTGCCGACTGTCGCGGAAACAGTGCCTGGCTATGAGGCCAGCGCCTTTTTCGGCCTCAGCGCGCCCAAGGGCACGCCGCGCGAGGTCATCGATCTGGTCAATCGCGAGGTGAATCTCGCTCTAAAAGATCCGGAGATTCTGGCAAAGCTGAAGAACTTGGGAGGCATCCCAATCGCCGGCACACCGGATGACTTTGGAAAAATCGTAGCTTCCGAAACCAACAAATGGGAAAAGGTGGTCCGAGAAGCAGATCTTTCGGTTGAATGACGTGGTGAAGTTGAAAATGCGAAATTCGGGCGCGAATGGCTGATCGCAAGCGTCCTGAGCAATTGCGCAGCCATCGCTGGCTTGGCGTCAGCGATCTTCGCTCCTTCGGTCATCGATCCCGGTTGCGCCAATTCGGCTACGATAAGCCGGATTGGGACGGCAAGCCGGTGATCGGTATCATCAACACCTGGAGCGACCTCAATTCCTGCCACGCGCATCTGCGCGCGCGCGCAGAGGATGTGAAGCGCGGAGTCTGGCAGGCCGGCGGATTTCCGGTCGAATTGCCGGCGATGTCGCTGTCGGAGCCCTTCATCAAGCCGACCACCATGCTCTATCGCAACTTCCTGGCGATGGAGACCGAGGAATTGCTGCGCAGTCATCCGATCGACGGCGCGGTGCTGATGGGCGGCTGCGACAAGACTACGCCCGCCCTGATCATGGGCGCGATATCGATGGGCATTCCCGCAATCTACGTGCCGGCCGGTCCGATGCTGCGCGGCAATTGGAGCGGACAGAAGCTCGGCTCCGGCTCGGACGTTTGGAAATACTGGGACGAAAAGCGCGCCGGCAACATCACCGAACAGGACTGGGACGAGATCGAGGGCGGCATCGCGCGCTCCTTCGGCACCTGCATGGTGATGGGCACCGCTGCCACCATGATGGCGATCGCCGAAGCGATGGGACTTGCGCTGCCGGGCGCATCATCGATTCCTGCGGCAGATTCCGGCCACCCGCGCATGTGTTCGACTGCCGGACGGCGCATCGTCGACATGGTGTGGGAAGATCTCACGCCGAACAAAATTCTCACCCCGCAAGCTTTCGACAATTCCATCCGCGTCCACATGGCGCTCGGCGGTTCGACCAATGCCATCGTCCACGTGGTGGCGATGGCACGCAGAGCCGGCATTGCGCTCGACATGGACCGCTTCGACCGGATTTCACGCCAGGTGCCGGTGATCGCCAATATCACGCCGTCGGGAAAATTCCTGATGGAGGATTTCTACTATGCCGGTGGCTTGCGCGGCCTGATGGCGGAAATGCGCGGCCTGCTCGATCTCGATTGCATGACCGTCACCGGAAAAACCGTCGGTGAGAATATCGCGACCGGTCGAGTATATCTGCCGGAGGTCATTCACCCGCTCTCCGACCCGATTTACGAAGGCGGCGCGACCGCGGTGCTGAAGGGCAATCTCGCGCCGCGCGGATGTGTGATGAAACCCTCCGCCGCCGAACAGCGGTTATGTCAGCATCGCGGCAAGGTGATCGCGTTCGAGGACTACAACCACATGGCGCGCGAGGTCGAGCGCGACGACCTCGACGTTACACCCGACCACATTCTGGTGCTGAAGAATGCCGGGCCGAAGGGCGGTCCCGGCATGCCGGAATGGGGCATGCTGCCGATCCCCAAGAAGCTCGTGAAGGCCGGCGTGCGCGACATGCTGCGGATTTCAGACGCGCGCATGAGCGGTACGAGCTACGGCGCCTGCATCCTGCATGTGGCGCCGGAGAGTTTTGTTGGCGGGCCGCTGGCTTTGGTGCAGACCGGCGACGAGATCGAGGTCGATGTCGCGGGACGCCGCATTCACCTGCATGTCTCCGACGAGGAGCTTGCGAGGCGCCGTGCCGCCTGGACGCCGCCGAAGCCGCATTATGAACGCGGCTATGGCGCGATGTTTGCGCAGCATATTGGGCAGGCGGACGAGGGTTGCGATTTCGATTTCCTGCTGGCGGGCGAAAAGACGCCCGAGCCGAAGATTCATTAAAGCAGCGAAAAGCCAGCGAAGCGCCTCTCCCTTTGCGGGAGAGGCGTCGCGGCGCTTGCGCGGTCAGCGGTCGGAGCCGATCGCCCGGGCACCTTCGGTCGCGCCCTGATAGCGCTGAACCGGAACGGCGCGAAGACGGGCGACCGGTTGTCCCGACGCGCTGTCGGCGCCGATCGCCACGGCACCGTAATTCCGGGCGGGGGCTGCACCATGCCCGCGCGGAAGGGCGGCCGGCTGGCTGGAACCGCCGTCGGAGCCGATGGCGACAGCTCCGCCGGAATGGCCCGGCGCCTGCGCCTGGGCGGTGGTGGCGGCAACGAGGACGAAAGACGCGGCGATGAGCGCGCGCTTCATGGTCGACATGGTTCAGTCTCCTTGCATCTGGTTGCGCTCGTGATTGAGCGTTGCAAGGTGACGTAGAGAATTGCGCGTCCGGAATGAAATATCGGTCGTCAATCGTGCCGATAGCGCAACGCTATGTAACGCGCCTTCGGCATGTTCGCGGTCGGGCATCGGATCGGTAATGTCAGGCATGGCGGAGCTGCTGTTCTGGCCGGTTGCAATTCGGGTTCCGGCCTCGCAGAACAGCCCGGCGATCAGGCTTTAGCGGACATGGTTCCGATTGTGTCGCCTGCGGCCGAAATCTGGAATAAACACCCGCGACACTCATTTATCCGCGATCTTCCGGAACAACGATGACAGACGAAATTCCCTTCGACCGCTCCTTCGACCTTGAGCCGGGCGTGGCCAAGGAAATCGCACCGAAGGTGCGGGCGCTATGCGCAGGCAATGCCTCGCCCTTCACGTTCAAGGGCACCGTCAGCTACATCGTCGGAGAGGGCAATGTCGCCGTCATCGATCCGGGGCCCGACGATGAGCGCCATATCGAGGCTTTGCTAGGCGCGGTGCGCAGAGAAACGGTCACACATATCCTGCTCACTCATACGCATCGCGATCATTCGCCGGCTGCAGCCGCGGTGAAGGCCGCGACCGGCGCGCCGACCTATGGCGAAGGTCCACACCGCGCTTCGCGGCCGCTTCATATCGGGGAAATCAATCCGCTCGATGCTTCGGGCGACATGGACTTCCAGCCCGATCATCCGTTGCGGGATGGCGAGACGATCGAGGGTTCAGGCTGGACGCTCGAAGCAATTACGACGCCCGGCCATTGCGCCAATCACATGGCCTATGCGCTGAAGGAAACGAACTCGCTGTTTTCGGGCGATCACGTCATGGGTTGGTCCACCTCGATCGTCGCGCCCCCGGACGGCGCGATGAGCGACTACATGGCGTCGCTTTACAAGCTCGCAGAGCGAAGCGAGAACTTGTATTTCCCCGGCCACGGCAACGTCATTCGCAACGCACCGCATTTCGTGCAGAGCTATATCCGTCACCGGCTCGGGCGCGAAGAATCGATCCTGCACCGGCTCGGCAAGGGCGCAGCCGATATTCCGACCATGGTGCGCGCGATCTATATTGGTATCGATCCGCGGCTCATCGGCGCGGCTGGCCTCTCGGTACTGGCGCATCTGGAAGACATGGTCGCGCGCGGACTGGTGGTGACCGACGGTGCGCCGTCGATTGCGGGGATCTACCGCTTGGGCGACTGAGCCTGCAGCTGCTTGGTCTTCGGCACCGGAGCCTTCTTCGGCGTCGGGCGCTTGCGCTCCTCGCGTTCGAGCGCGGTGTCGATCGATTCCTCGACCCCGTCGAGATAGGCGCGGATGCGGGCTGCATTGCTGCCGATGTCGTGAGATCCGTAGCGCGAGGAAGACCGCATATCGACGCGCGCTTCCTCCTCGGTGCCGCGGATGCGGACAACTACATCCTCGCGGAAACCCATGACCGGGGTACGCGCGACCGCCTCGATCCGTCCTTCGCGACGGCCGGGGATCGGTTCGCGCGCGTCCATCACCAGCCATCGGCGCTTCTGGACCAGCGCAAGGGCGTGCTCATAGGCGATCTTTGGCGATACGGTCAGTTCGAGCGTCGCCACTTCCGGATAGGCCTCGCGCTGCTGTTCGGCGGCGTACAGACCGGCATATTGGACGGGGTTGGTGGCGCGCGACCGCAGCGGCCGGATCGCATTAAATGTCGGCGGATCCAGAACGTCGGTCGTGATGTCGGAAATCGGCGGCAATTTGTACGCCTTGTAGCCAAGATAGGCTGGGTAGGCGAGCAGCAGGCCGCCGACCGCGATCGCGGTCACCGAATAGCCGAGCCCGCTCAGGCCCTGCCGCCAGATCGTGATCAGGGAAAGCAGCGCCAGCAGAATGCCGATGGCACCGAAGGCGAGCGCGCCGGCAAACGTCACAATTCCGGGCAGCACCTCGAGCAATCCGGCGCGCACGATGATGATGGCGATCAGGGCTGCGGCGACCGAAAACAGCGCGAAGCGCCGCGACCATACCGCAAGCTTGGAATTCGGTTCGTCTGGAAGTCGGCGGCGTGCCATTTTTCTAAAATGCCTGCAAGCGCATGATTCAGGGATAGCTCGCGCAGATCCTTTTCAAAGCCTTCCACTCGGCGGCGTCAAGCAATGTTGCGCCACCGCTTTGAGGCGTGGTGATGGCATTGATCCTGGCCACCCGGTCGGGCGTGGCCGGATGGCCCAGAAAAATGGAGCCCCGGTTCGAAGAGCCTGCAATCCGCGCCAGAAACGAGCCTAGAGAGCGGGGATTGGCATTCAGCGCCTGCATGGTGTGGACTGCGAAATCGTCGGCGGCAGATTCCTTGTGGCGCGAATAAGCGCTCTTCAACAGCGACTCGGCGGCGAATACCACGGCGCCACCGCCCACGAAATCGCCCAGCAGGCTGCCGAATACAAGCGACAGCCCCGCCGCCTGGACCAGGGTGCGTACGCCGTCCCGATTGGCGGCATGGCCGAGCTCATGGGCGATCACGCCCGCCACCTCGTCAACATCGCTGGCCTTTTCGAGCAGCCCCTGGAACACATAGATATGACCGCCGGGGAGGGTGACCGCATTGGGCTCTTCGCGCCGGACTACGATCGCCCGAATCGGAATGTTTACCGCGCCACCCTTTTCCAAGCTGGCCATGAGCTTGTCGAAGGCCTTCTTGCCTTCTGCTTCGACCGGCGCGCCGCCGCATTCAAAGGGACGGGTCTTCGGTCCCTTGTCGAACATTGCGCGGACCTGGATGTCAGCAGCATTGCCCAGACGCTGCTCGATCGCCTGCGGCAAGACTGGTGCCAGCCGGTCGGCGATCTGCGGGATGCCGTAGAACGCCACCAGCAACAGCGACACCGCGGCCGCGAAGCTCCAGCCGATGGCGCGCCGCCGCTCCGCGCGGGCGCTCGCACCGCTGCGGTCGATATCGGGGCAGCCGAGATCGATCACCCGCGCGATGTCCTGATCGTCGATCTCAAGCCGCTCGAGCTTGTCGCTCTTGCGCAATCCGATACGGAAAATGTGGTCAGGCGCGTTGAGATGCTTCAGCCGCTCATACGGCCATTCCACGATCAGGCTGTCATCCGGATTTCTGATTTGGACGCCGGAGGGCGTGCACGCGACCATTACCTCGTGAAGGGCCGAGGTGATGCCGTCGAAATAGACGGATCGAACGGAGCGTGCCGCGTTTTCGGTCATATGCCGCCCAGATTCAGTACGTCGGCGATTCCTTCGCCGAGCGGTGAGCTCGCATCACCGGCTGCCTTGACGCGCGCGATCGCTATCTTGTCGCCTGTGAGTTCAATGGTATCGGCGGTCAGGCGCCAGACCGAAAGCATGACGATCGTTTGATATAGCGTCGTCAGACCAAGAGCGGATACGACATAGAAACCGACCATCATCACCACGATCACGATTTCGGATGCCTGCGATTGTCCGCCGTCGAACAGGAATCCGATGAAGACAAACGCGAAAAAAATCGCAACCAGAATGCCGATCGCAAAGACCAGCAGCCATCCGATGAAGCGCAGATAGGCGATATACACATCGCGGGTGCGCAGATGCGATACTGCGGTAATCTCGCCGAAGCGGATGCCGGAAATCCACCAGCGCATCACCAGCGCGTGGAAGGCGGGAAGCAAAAGCGCGATCAGAACGAGGCAGACAAACCCGGTCGACAGCGCAAGGACGATATTATCGGAAAATCCCGGACTTACGCGTTCGATGCGGCCCAGCACGTCACCGCCGCCGCGAGCGGCCGCTGTCACCCGCGACCAGTTGATCGAGGCGAGCGAGAACAGCGTGATCAGCCCCGGAATAAGTACGGCGAGCCACATCAGGAAGCCACGCACAAACAGGTGCGAGCCTGTGGCCTCGAACCGGCCCTGAAGATCGCCAAAATAGGTATTGCGCATCTTGAAGCGCTCGAGAGCCGCGCGCGTGTAAGGATAGGCGAAGCCGAGCGTGAGCACGGTCCAGCCCCACCACCAGACCGCACAGATCGAGTAATGCACGGCCGATCCGGCCTGATGAAATCGCAAGCCTCGAAACACGGTGCGGGTCAGACGATAGCGCCGCGCTAAATAGATTCCGTACTGGCTCAGGAAAACCAGGATCAGCACCGCTGCGATCGTGAGCAGCGTTCCGTATACGCCGAGATCGATCACTGTGATGAAAAACACGGTATAGATCGGCAGGATGATTGCGATCGCGACCAGAAAGCCGCGCAGCAGTTCGAGTGCGGTGCCGGAATATTCCAGCGACTGCCCTCCAATCTCGGTATTGGCCCACAGGAAGCGGCGGATGTCGGTCGCGAACCAGAAGCGGTAAAGCCCAAGCGTGATCATCAGCAGCGCGGCGCCGTGAACGGCGATGCGCCAAAACTCCCGGTCGGAGCCGGTGAAACGGACGGATCCGGTCGGCGGCCCGGAGACTGCGCTCGCGTCCGTTACTGCCATAATCACTCCGCCGCGACCGATCCCGGCAAGATGTAATCCTTGAACCGATCGCGCAATGCCGTTTTGAGGATTTTCCCGGTCGCCGTATGCGGGATTTCGTCCACAAACACGACATCGTCCGGCATCCACCAGTTCGCCACCTTGCCCTTCATGAAAGAGAGGATTTCGTCCTTGCCGGCCTTGTTGTCCTTCTTGAGCACGACCACCAGCAGCGGCCGCTCATCCCATTTCGGATGGCGGATGCCGATGACTGCAGCCTCCGCGACCTTGGGATGGCCGACAGCGAGATTCTCGAGATCGATCGAAGATATCCACTCGCCGCCAGACTTGATCACATCCTTGGAGCGGTCGGTGATCTGCATATAGCCGTGGGCATCGATGGTCGCGACATCTCCGGTATCGAAGAAGCCGTCTCGGTCGAGGATTTCTTCACCCTCCGCCTGATAATAGCGGCGCGCCACCGCAGGCCCCCTGACTTTCAGCCTCCCGAATGTCTTTCCGTCCCACGGCTGGTCGCGGCCACGGTCGTCGGAGATCTTCATCTCCACGCCAAAGGGCGGGTGGCCCTGCTTCATCTTGATATCCAGCCTGGCCTCGCCCTCGAGGTGCCCGTATTCTGGCTTGATGGTGCAGAGCGAGCCGAGCGGCGACATCTCCGTCATGCCCCAGGCGTGAATCACTTCGACATCGAAGTCCTTCTCGAATTTCTCGGTGATCGCGCGCGGGCAGGCGGAGCCGCCGATGATCACACGTTTCAGGTGCGGCAGCCTGGCGCCGGTCGTTTCCAGATGCTGTAACAGCATCAGCCAGATGGTCGGCACCGCGGCCGTGCACGTGACGCGATATTCGTCGAGCAATTGATAGATCGAGGCGCCGTCCATCTTCTGTCCGGGCATGATGAGACTTGCGCCGTTCATCGGGGCGGTCAGTGCGATACCCCAGCAATTGGCGTGGAACATCGGTACTACCGGCATCACCACGTCGCGCGACGAGATGCCCATGGCGTCGCCGGAAGTGGCGATCATGGAATGCAGCACATTCGAACGGTGCGAATAGACCACGCCC
>Ga0190274_10002095_pt1 | contig 11708 bp, 6 predicted proteins | sample Popmic531T_FD_133002 | JGI IMG/M metagenome (GOLD analysis project Ga0190274, IMG submission 133002) | Populus adjacent soil microbial communities from riparian zone of Yellowstone River, Montana, USA - 531 T | ecosystem: Environmental > Terrestrial > Soil > Riparian zone | place: USA: Montana...
AGCCGGTCGAGACCGCGGTCGGGCCGATGGAGTTGCGCATTCCCGCGATCGAGGGGATCGGCGGCAGCCTCATCTACCTCGTGGACCGCTACGGCGAGCGCACAATCTACGACGTCGACTTCGTGCCCGCCGCCGGTCCCGCGCCGGGTGCCGGCGCCGGGCTCGCGCTGATCGATCACCTCACCCACAATGTCGCGCGCGGCCACATGGACACCTGGTCGGGATTCTACGAGCGCCTGTTCAACTTCCGAGAGATCCGCTACTTCGACATCGAGGGAAAGAAGACCGGCCTCTTCAGCCGCGCGATGACGAGTCCCTGCGGTAAGATCCGCATCCCGATCAACGAGAGCCAGGACGACAAGAGCCAGATCGAGGAGTACATCCGCGAGTACCACGGCGAGGGCATCCAGCACATCGCGCTGTCGACGCCCGACATCTATTCGACCGTCGACGCGCTGCGCGCCAACGGGGTCGAGTTCCAGGACACGCCGGACACCTACTATGAGGGCGTCGACGCGCGCGTCGCCGGGCACCGCGAGTCGCTCGCGCGCATGCAGGAACGGCGCATCCTGATCGACGGCAGCGCCGAGGACGGCATCCTGCTGCAGATCTTCACGAAGAACGTCATCGGCCCGATCTTCTTCGAGATCATCCAGCGCAAGGGCAACGAGGGATTCGGCGAGGGCAATTTCCGCGCCCTGTTCGAGTCCATCGAGCTCGATCAGGAGCGTCGGGGCGTCATCTGACGGTCCTCCAGCCCAGGCGCCGGCCGTCCTACACGGCCAACTGACGACCCGTTCACGGCCCGCGCCCGGGTGACCGGACGCACTTCACACCTTTGAGCGGCCGCCGTGCGTCGATTCCACGGCGCGTGGAGACTCGCGTTTGACAGATGATGGCGGGCCGAGGCATGAACGTCGGGACGGCGACAGGACAATTCGGGACAACCACGCGCATCACGCGCGTCGGCTTCGCCGACGGTTGGACCGGCGTCCTGGCCATCGGCACGATCGCCTACGTCCTCGCCGCAATCCTCCTCACCGTCGCGGACCTGCCGGCTTCGCCCGGGCTGGATTTCTACCGCCTCGTCTCGGACCAGCCGGCCGCCGTCGCGGCGGCGCTGCTGGCGATCGTGGCGGCGCGCCAGGCGCAGCAGCCGTCGGCGCGCAAGACCTGGAAGTACATCGCCGCCGCGATCGTCACGTACAACATCGGCAACCTGATCGACGCTTTCCTCCGGATCGCGGATTTGACGCCGTTCCCCTCGCTGGCGGACCTGTTCTACCTCGCGTTCTTCCCGGTCCTGTTCGCGGGATTCACGGTCGCGGTGCGCGCGAGTTCGCTGCGCGCGTCCTGGGGGCGCCTGCTGCTCGATTCACTCATCCTCGTGCTCGGATTCGGCACCTTCTTCTGGTTCTTCGTTATCAGCCCGGCGGCCGCGGCCAGCGAGGAGGACCTGGCGCGCTTCGTGCTGGCCCAGGTGTACATCGCCTGCGACTGCGTGATGCTGATGGCCATCGGCGTGCTGCTCATGAACAGCTCGCACTGCCCGCTGCGGCGCGTGACGCTCGCGCTTCTTACCGGCGGGTTCGGGATGATGTTCCTCGGCGACATCGTGTGGGCGGCCGCGGTCGTGGACAACTCGTACTTTTCCGGTGCGAATTTCTCCGACGTGCTGTACCTCGCCTGCTATGCGGGCCTCGCCGGCGCGGCGCAGGTCCAGATCCGCGACAAGTCGCGGCCGGAACGCCAGCGCGCCGCGGCCGGCGGCGTGCTGACGCAGAGCATCGCCTACGCGGGCCTCGGACTGTCCTTCTTCGTGCTCGTGTATTTCGCGGGCGGCGACGGCAACGACACCGTGACGATCATGACCGTCGCGATCTTAGTGCTCGCCGTGCTGGTCATGGCGCGGCAGAGCGTGATCCTGCGTGACGACGCCAAGGAGCGCCAGCGCAAGGCGGTGGACCTCGTCGAGGCGCGCTTCGCCTCGCTGATCCGCAACGCCTCGGACGCGATCATGATCGTGGGCGCGGACGGCCGCATCGAGTACGCCTCCCCGGCCATGCAGCGCACGTTCGGCCTGTGGCACGAAGACCTCGTCGGCCGCAGGCTGGCCGAGATCTGGCGCGAGGCCGACCGCGAGCGGATCGCCGCGTTCCTCGCGGAGGTCACGGCGACGCAGGGCGTCTCGATCGGACCGGTCGAGCTGTCCGTCGGCACCAGGAACAAGCGCTTCATCGCGGAATGCGTCGGCAGCAACCTGCTGGACGATCCGGCGGTGAAGGGGCTCGCGCTGAACCTGCGCGACGTGACCGAGCGCAAGGCGCTCGAGGACCAGCTGCGCCAGCTCGCTTTCCACGACCCGCTGACACTGCTCGCCAACCGCAGCCTGTTCCGCAACCGGGTCGAGCACGCGATCGCGCTGTCGCGGCGCACGCATGACCGCCTGGCGGTCCTGATGATCGACCTCGACAACTTCAAGAACGTGAACGACACGCTCGGCCACGACGTCGGCGACCGGCTGCTGCAGACGGCCGCGCAGCGGCTGGTGAAGTGCACGCGGGCGGCGGACACGGTCGCCAGGCTCGGCGGCGACGAATTCGCGGTGCTGCTCGAGGGCGTCACGACGCTCGAGCAGGCCGAGCAGATCGCGGCCGCGGTGACCGACGCGTTCCGTCAGCCGCTCTTGATCGACGGCAACGAGCTGCTCGTGACGACGAGCGTCGGCGTCGCGCTCTCGGAAGCCGGGCACGACACCGAGCAGTTGCTGCGCAACGCCGACATCGCGATGTACAACGCGAAGTCTTCGGGCAAGGGACGCCACGTCGTGTTCCACGCACGCATGCAGGAGCAGCTGCGCGAGCGCCTGCGGCTCGAAGACGACCTGAACCAGGCGCTGGTGCGCGAGGAATTCTTCCTCGAGTTCCAGCCGATCATCGACCTCAAGACCAGCGAGCTCCTCGGTGTCGAGGCGCTGGTGCGCTGGCAGCATCCGGAGCAGGGGCGCCTGCTTCCCGGCCAGTTCATCCCGATGGCCGAGGAGACCGGCCAGATCATCCCTCTGGGGCGCTGGGTGCTGATGGACGCCTGCTGCCGCGTGCGGGAGTGGCGCAAGTCGGTCGCGGCGGGCGATGGCCTGCGGGTCGCGGTGAACATCTCCGGCCGCCACCTGCAGCAGGGCGACCTGGTAGCCGACGTCCGTGACGCGCTGGCGGCGTCCGGCCTCGAACCCGAGAGCCTGCTGATCGAGCTCACCGAAAGCACGATGATGCACAACTCCGAGGGCAACCTCGTGAAGCTGCGCGAGCTCAAGGCGCTCGGCGTGCGGCTCGCGATCGACGATTTCGGCACCGGGTATTCGTCGCTGTCGTACCTGCACCGCTTCCCGATCGACATCCTGAAGATCGACCGCTCGTTCATCAGCCGCCTGACCGAGTCGGCCGAGGGGCCGAAGCTCGCACGCGCCGTCGTCATGCTGGGCGAGACGCTCGGCCTCGAGACGGTCGCCGAGGGCGTCGAGTCCGACGACCAGGTGACCCAGCTGCTGCAGCTGGGATGCGTCGCCGCGCAGGGTTTCCTGTTCTCGCATCCGACCTCGCTCGACGTGGTCGCCTCGTCGAGCTTCGCGCTCAAGCGCGAGCAGCTGCGCGTCGCGCACTCCGGCTACGACACGCTGACGGCGACGGGCCGCTACCGCATTGCCGAAATCGTCCGCAAGCGCGGCGCGGCCTGACAAGCGGGACGCGTTTTTCGCGCCGCTGCATCGACGCGGCGCTCATCGCCGTTTCAGGGACGATGCGGCTTCGCGAAATAGGCGCGTCCCTGCATCTCGTGCAGGCGGCTCGCCGTGCGCCGGAACTCCAGGGCCAGGCGCTCCCCGCGGTAAAGCGATTCCGGCGCATCGGCGGCCGCGGACAGCACCAGCTTGACGCCGCGGTCGTAGAATTCGTCGACGAGCGTGACGAAGCGGCGCGCCGCGTCGTCGGCCGCAGCATCCATCACAGGCACCCCCGACAGGAACACGGCCTGGTAGCAGCGCGCGACCTCGATGTAGTCGGCCGCCGAGCGCGGTCCCTCGCACAGCTCGCGGAACTCGAACCAGACCACGTCCTCGGCCTCGCGCCGCGCGCGCACGGGGCGGCCTTCCACCTGGACCTTGACGTCGTGCGCGCCGCCCCCGTCGGCCAGCCGCTCGAATTCCTCGGCGAGCCGCGCGTCCGCGTCGGTCACGGCGGGCCCGAACCACAGCGTGGCCCGCTCGAGCTGCCGCAGGCGGTAGTCGACGCCGCCCTCGACCTCGACGACGCGGCAGTGCTTCTCGATCAGCGCGATGGCCGGCAGGAACCTTTCGCGCTGCAGCCCGTCCCGGTAGAGGTCTCCGGGCGGGAGGTTCGACGTCGCGACGAGCGTCACGCCGCGCCGGAACAGCGCCTCGAGCAACGCCCCGAGGATCATCGCGTCGGCGACGTCGCCGACGACGAACTCGTCGATGGCGAGCACGCGCGCCTCGGCGGCGATGCCGGCGGCGACCTGCTCGAGCGGCGAGGCGCGCTCCCGGTGGCGGCGCAGCCGGGCATGCACGTCCTGCATGAACCGGTGGAAGTGCTCGCGCCGCTTCTCGCGGATCGGGAGCTCGGCGAGGAATGCATCGACCAGGAAGGTCTTGCCGCGGCCGACGCCGCCCCAGAGGTAGAGGCCGCGCAGCGGGGTGCGCGCGCGCGGCAGCAGGTCGAGGCTGCGGGCGAGCAGTGACTTGCGGGCGAGGATCCGGCGCCGCAGGTCCTCCAGGCGCGAAAGCGCCGCGCGCTGGGACGCGTCGAGCGCGTGCCCCTGGGCCGCCAGCGCGGCCTCGACACGCACCGCGAGCGGCGTGCGGGTGTGGCCCGGGCTCAGTTCGCGAGCTCCTGCCGTCCGCGGAAGTGCTCGAGCGCCGCGGGATTCGCGAGCGCGTCCGTGTTCTTCACCGGGCGCCCGTGCATCGCCTCGCGCACCGCCAGCTCGACCACCTTGCCGCTGATCGTGCGCGGAATTTCCGGCACCTGCAGGATCCGGGCCGGCACGTGGCGCGGCGTCGTGTTCGCGCGGATCTGCCGGCGGATGCGCTCCGCGAGCGCGTCGTCGAGGGAGAGTCCGTCGCGCAGCCTCACGAACAGGACGACGCGGACGTCGTGCCCCACCTCCTGTCCGACGACGACGCTCTCGAGGACCTCCGGCAGGCGCTCGACCTGCCGGTAGATCTCGGCCGTGCCGATGCGGACGCCGCCGGGGTTCAGCACGGCGTCGGAGCGGCCGAAGATCACGAGGCCGCCGCGGGCCGTAACGAGGGCGTAGTCGCCGTGGTGCCAGACGCCGCGAAAGCGCTCGAAGTAGGCCGCGCGGTAGCGTACACCGCCGGGGTCGTCCCAGAACCCGAGCGGCATGGACGGGAACGGGGCGGTGCAGACGAGCTCGCCTTTCTCCTCGATGACCGGCCGCCCTTCATCGTCCCAGACCTCCACCTTCATGCCGAGCCCGCGGCACTGCAGCTCGCCGCGATACACGGGAAGGAGAGGGTTGCCGAGCGCGAAGCAGGAAACGATGTCCGTGCCCCCGGAGATGGAGGCGAGCTGCACGTCGGGACCGATGGCCGCGGCGACGAAGTCGTATTGTTCCGGCCCGAGCGGTGATCCCGTGGAGAGGACGGTGCGCAGGACCGCGAGCCCATGCCGCGCGCCGGGCCGGTACCCGGCCTTTTCGAGCGACGCGAGGTAACGCGGGCTCGTCCCGAATATCGTGACGCCTTCGTCCGCCGCCATCTGCCACAGGACTTCCGGGCCCGGGTGGAGCGGCGAGCCGTCGTAGAGGACGATGGTCGCGTCGGAGGCGAGCGCGCTGGCCAGCCAGTTCCACATCATCCAGCCGCAGGTAGTGAAGAAGAACAGCCGGTCGCCGGGCTTGAGGTCGGCATGCAGCCGATGTTCCTTCAGGTGCTGCAGCAGCGTGCCGCCGGCGCCGTGGACGATGCACTTCGGCACGCCGGTCGTGCCGCTCGAGTAGAGCACGTACAGCGGATGGTCGAATGGCAGGCGCTCGAACAGGGACGCGGCGTCGGGATCGCCGTAGTCGGCGAAGGGCACGCAGCCCGGCAGCGACCGTCCTGCGTCCGGCGCACCGACGTACGGCACGATCACGACCCGCTCGACCGACGCGAGCTCGCGCAGCACCCCCGCGATCGGCGCAATCGAATCGACGGTCTTGCCCGCGTAGAAATAGCCGTCCGCGGTGAACAGGACTTTCGGCCTCACCTGTCCGAACCGGTCGAGCACGCCCTGGATGCCGAAGTCCGGCGAGCAGGAAGTGAAGGTCGCCCCGCGGCTCGCGGCCGCCAGCATCGCGATCACTGTCTCCGGCAGGTTCGGCAGGAAGGCAGCGACAACGTCGCCGGGACCGATGCCGTCGCGGGCGAGCCCGGCAGCAATGCGGGCGACCTCGGAGCGCAGTGCCTGCCAGCTCAGTTCACGCCTGTCGCCGCGCTCGTTCCGGAAGACGATGGCCGGCTCGTCGTCCGGACCGCAAAGCAGGTTCTCGGAGAAGTTGAGCCTTGCGCCCGGAAACCACCGCGCGCCCGGCATGCGGTCGCCGTGCTCGAACACGGGGCCGGGGCCACGCTCGCCCGCGACCGCGCAGAACTGCCAGAGAGTTTCCCAGAATTCGCCGGGATGCTCCACGGACCAGCGATAGAGCGCGTCATAGTCGGCGATGCGCGTCCCGCCGCCTTCGACGAGGGCCATGAAGCGCGTGAGGTTCGCATCTGCGATGCGAAACAGCGAGGGCGTCCAGATCGGCGGATCGGTGTTCACCTAGAGGTCCTGGTAATTCGGCCCGGAACCCCCTTCAGGCGTGGTCCACGTGATGATGCCGTACGGATCCTTGATGTCGCAGGCCTTGCAGTGCACGCAGTTCGCGGCGTTGATCTGCAGGCGCCGGCCGCCGGCACCATCGTCGACCATTTCGTAGACGTGGGCCGGGCAGAAATTCTGGCAGGGATTGCCGAACTCGGTGACGCAGCGCGTGGCGCAGATCGAGGTATCCGACACCACGAGGTGAACCGGCTGGCTTTCGTCGTGGACGTTGCCGGAATGGAAGACGGCGGCGAGCCGGTCGCGCGGCGGCAAGTCGCGCGTGACCCATCCGCGGTCGATGACGGGCGCGCTCTCGAGCTGGTGCAGGGCGAGGTGGTTCTCCGTGTGAGACAGCGTCCAGGGCGTGCGCCCGGCGAGCGCCGTCTCGAGCGCGCCGTTCGCGAGGCCCCACCACAGTCCGCGGTGGAAACCCGGCTTGATGTTGCGCACCCGCTTGAGCTCGCGTCCGCCCTCGGAATCACGCCAGCGTTCCTCGAAGCCTGCCGTGCCGCCGGTCGCGGCGAGGTGCTCGGCAGCCAGAACCCCGCAGCGAATGGCCTGGTGCACGCCCTTGATCTTCGGCACGTTGAGCGTGCCCGCCGCATCACCGACGAGCAGCAGTCCGGGCGCGTCCATGCGCGGCAACGACTGCCAGCCGCCGGCGGCGATCGTGCGCGCGCCATAGGCGAGGATCTCGCCGCCCTCGAGCAGCGGGCGGATGCGCGGATGGTGCTTGAACTGCTGGAAGGCCTCGAAGGGCTTGAACCGCGGGTCCTCGTAGTCGAGCCCGGCCACGTAGCCGACGTATACGCGGTCCCGGTCGAGGTGGTAGAGGAAGCTTCCGCCGTACGTGCGGTTGTCCGCCGGCCAGCCGACGGTGTGCTGGATCAGGCCCGGTTCCGCGCGGCCGGCGGGTAGCTGCCACAGTTCCTTGATGCCCAGCCCGAAACTCTGTGGCTGCCGGCCGTCGGCGAGTCCGAGCTGCGCGACCAGCTGCTTGGTGACGCTGCCCCTGGCGCCCTCCGCAAGGATCGTCGTTCCCGCGCGAATGTCCGCGCCCGGCGCGTAGTTCGGTCCCGGCTTGCGCTCGCGGTCGAGGCCCATGTCGCCGATGCGCACGCCCGCCACGCGACCGTCCTCGACCAATGCTTCTGCGGCGGCGAACCCGGGAAAGACGTCGACGCCGAGCGTCTCGGCACGCGCGGCGAGCAGCGGCCCGAGCTGCCCGAGAGAGACGATGAGGTTGCCGCGGTTGTGCATCTGCGGCGGCGTCGGCAGCCGCGTGCCGCCGGTCCTCGTCAGGTACCAGAACTCGTCGCGCGTCGCCGGCACGCAGATGTCGAGGGGCGTCTCGGGCCAGGCCGGCACGAGGGCGTCGAGCGGACCCGGTTCGAGGGCGCAGCCCGAGATGAGCTGGGCGCCGATTGCCGAGGCCTTCTCCAGCACGCAGACGCTGCGCTCGGGCTGGAGCTCCTTGTAGCGGATCGCGGTAGCCAGCCCCGCGGGACCGGCGCCGACGACGACGACGTCGTATTCCATGACGTCGCGGCCGGTCACGGCATTCGCGCCCCCGCGAACTGCGGCAACGCCCGCACGCTGTCTCCGACCTTGGCCAGGTCGCCTGCGACCACGACGGTCATGTGCTCCGGGCGCACGAACCGTCGCGCCATGTCGCTCACCTGGGCGGGCGTCACGGCCTGCACGTTCTCGACCCAGTGAACGAGAAAGTCGTCGGGCAGGCGGTGCAGGTCCATGAAGGCGAGCTGGCCGAGCACGCCGTTCGGCGAGGAGTTCGAGATCACGAACACCCCCGCCCGGTAGTTCTTCACGGGCATCAGTTCCGCTTCGGTGGGCAGCTCGCGTTGCAGCCGCTCGATCTCGCTGAAGATCTCGGTGAGGGCCGCGGCCGTGTGCTCGGCCGTGATCTCCGCGGACAGCGTCCACAGCGCGACGCCGCGCCGCGCATTGATCGACGAATCCGGCGAATAGCTGTATCCCTTGTCCTCACGGATGTTGCTCGTGATCCGAGAGCTGAAAGTCCCGCCCAGCAGGCTGTTCATCAGCGTCGTCTGGAAATAGAGGGCGCTCGCCGGGTCGGGGACGGGCACGGCCACGCGTACGGAGGATTGCGGGGCCCCCGGGCTGTCAACCAGCGCAAGTTGCAGCCCATCGGCGGGCTTCGGCGGCAGGTCCGTGGGCGGCTCGCCGGGTCGCCAATCCTGGAACGCCTGACGCAACGCCGCTTCCAGCGCGCGCCGGTCATAGCGGCCCGCGACATAGACGTGGGTGCGCCGCGCGCCGAAATTCCGCTCGTAGAAGCCGCGCAGCTTCGCGATGTCATAGCCGGCGAGCTGGTCCTCGCGCGGCAGCGCGCGGCCAAAGGGATGGTCGCCGAACACGAGTCGCGCGAGCGCCTCGTCCGCGAGCGCCTGCGGGTCGGCGCGCGCGACGGCCAGGCTGCGCTCGAAATTCGCGCGCACGCGCAGCAGCTCCGATTCCGGGAAACGCGGATTGCGGAGCACATCGGCGAGCAGTTCGACCGCCGCCACGGCGTGATCCGACAGCACGGAGATGCTGGCGGTCGTCTGTTCGGGGCCGACGCCGAGGCCGAGCGCGCCTCCCATGCCGGCCGCGGCTTTCGCGATGTCGTAAGCCGAACGGGACGTCGTGCCCTCCTTGAGCATCTCCACCGCTACGTCGGGCAGCCAGGTGTCCTCGCCTTCGTCGATGTTGCCGGTGCGCACGACGGCGAGCAGGGTCACTTTCGGCACGCTGCCGTAGTCGATGAATGTCGCGGCCAGCCCGTTGTCGAGCCGGATCGTTTCCTTCGCCGGCAGCCGGAATGCGTGCGGCGGGCCGGGCGGCGGCGGCGTCTCGCGCGCCTGCGCGACGGCGCTCGCAGCGGCGAGAGCGCTCGCGGCGGCGAGGGCGGCCAGCAGTGCCGTGAGGGCCCTCATGGCACCTCCGGTGCGGGAGCCGGCGCACCGGCTCGCCCGGGAACGACCACCTGCACGGTGCGGCGGGCCGGTGTCAGGTACTTGCGCGCGACGTCGCGGATGAGTTCGGGCGGCACCGCGCGGAAATCGGACTCGAGCCGGTTGATGCGCGCGGGATCGTCGTCGAAGAGTGCGAAGCAGGCGAGCAGGTCCACGAGCCCGAAGCGCGTGCTCGAGCCGGCGAGGTCGTACAACGAAGCGCGCAGCTTGGTCAGCGCGCGGTCCAGTTCATCCGCCGTCGGCGGCTCGGCCTGGATGCGTGCGATCTCGGCGTCGACGTCCGCGATGATCGCATCCGGCGTGGCGCCCGGGTCGTGGACCAGGTAGAGCATCCACAGCATCGGGCCGTCGTAGGTGAACTCATTGCCGAGCAGGTTCGTGCCGCCGCCGACTGCGTTCGAGTAACCGCGTTCCTGCACCAGCTTCTGCCACAGCCGGCTGTCTTCGCCCTGCAGCAGGATCGTGTCGAGCAGGCTGAAGGCGTAGTGCTCGGGCGTATTGCGCGGCGGCGCCTGCCAGGCGAGCGCAAGCGCGGGCCGGGGCGCCAGGCGGTCGACGTAGGAATCGCGCTTTTCCGCCTGCTGCGCGGGCTCGGTCAGGTCCGGCCGCGCCGGTTGCGCGCGGGCCGGTATTTCGCCGAAGTACCTGCCGACCGCCGCGCGGGCGGCGGCCGGGGCGAAATCGCCCGCGACGACGAGCACCGCGTTGTTCGGCGCGTAGTAGGTGTCGAAGAACGACTCCGCGTCCTCGAGCGTCGCGGCATCGAGGTCCGCGAGGTCGCCGTAGAAGTTGTGGGCGTTGAACCAGTTGGTGTTGGCGACCTGCGGCATCGTGAGCCAGGGGAATCCGCCGTAGGGCTGGTTCATGGTCGCGTCGCGCACCTCGTTCTTCACCACTCCCTGCTGGTTCGTGAGGTTCGCCTGGGTGATCGCGAGCGCCTTCATGCGGTCCGCTTCGGCCCACAGCACGGTCTCGAGCACGTGCGCCGGGACGATCTGGTAGTAGTTCGTGTAGTCAAAGCGCGTCGAGCCGTTCAATACGCCGCCGTTGCCCTCGACCAGGCGGATGAACTCCATCTTCCCGAGGTTTCCGGAGCCCTGGAACATCAGGTGCTCGAACAGGTGCGCGAAGCCGGTGCGGCCGCGCGGCTCCGTGCGAAAGCCGATGTGGTAGTAGACGCCGACCGTCACGGTCGGCGCCGTCGTGTCCCGGGAAAGCACCACCTTGAGGCCGTTGTCGAGCGTGTAGTACTCGACCGGGATGTCGATCGCGTTCGCCTGCGGTGCGGCCGGCGGCTGCGTGGCGCAGCCTGCGAGTGCAGCGGCCGCGATCCATCCCGTGAACAGGCGTGCCTTGCGCGTCATCGCTAGCGCGGCGCCATGCGGATCGCGCCGTCGAGACGGATCGTGTCGCCGTTCAACATGCGGTTGGTGACGACGGCTGCCACCAGCTCGGCGTACTCGTCCGGCCGGCCGAGGCGCGGCGGGAAGGGCACCTGCTTGCCGAGCGAGTCCTGCGCTTCCTGCGGCAGGCCCGCCATCATCGGCGTGGCGAAGATCCCCGGTGCGATCCCGACCACGCGGATGCCGAAGCGCGCGAGTTCCCGCGCCAACGGCAGCACCATGCCGGCGACCGCCGCCTTCGACGTTCCATAGGCGACCTGGCCGATCTGGCCCTCGAAGGCCGCGACCGAGGCGGTGTGGATGAGGAGCCCGCGCTCGCCGTCGGCCTCGGGCGCATTGCCCTGCATGATTGCCGCGGCCGCGCGGTCGAGCAGGAACGTGCCGAGCACGTTGATGTCCATCACGCGCTGGAAGGCGGCGACCGCGAG
>Ga0190274_10002096_pt1 | contig 11707 bp, 7 predicted proteins | sample Popmic531T_FD_133002 | JGI IMG/M metagenome (GOLD analysis project Ga0190274, IMG submission 133002) | Populus adjacent soil microbial communities from riparian zone of Yellowstone River, Montana, USA - 531 T | ecosystem: Environmental > Terrestrial > Soil > Riparian zone | place: USA: Montana...
CCGCAAGATCGAGGTGATCCGCGCCGCGGATGTCGCGCTCACGCCCTGTGGCTCGAGCGTGGTGCCCGAGGTGATGATCCTCGGGCGCCCGCTCGTGCTGGTGCGGGGCTGGCAGGGCGACGACCTGTACGGCGAGCCGGACGGCGTGCTCTCGGTAGAGGCCGAGGACCTCGCGGGCGCGCTGGCTCGCGTGCTCCAGGACGACGCGCTGCGCACCGAGCTGATGGCGCGCCAGGCGCGCGCGCTGCCGGACCTGAACTTCGGCCACGACGGACGCGCCCAGGACCGCGTGGCGGATCTGGTGCTCTCGCGACTGAGCCTCGGCGCGCGCCCACCGGTCCAGGCGGTGCGGCCCGTGACGCGGATCCGCGTCACCTGGCACCTGACGGCAGGCGAGCCGAGTCCGGCCGATCTCGCGACGGCCGAGCTCCTGACGGCGCGCGGCGTGCGCCTGGAGCGTGTCGAGGGCCCGCTGCGCAACGGCGGCGCCTGCGATCTGCTGCACGTCTTCGGCGAGCTGCCGCGCGGCGCGCGTGTGCGCGGCGGTCCGCCCCTGCTGTGGTCTCCGCTCGTGCTGCCCTGGCCCGACGAGGAGTGGGTCAGCGCTGCGCTGCAGGCGGTCTTCTCGGAGAAGGAGAACGACGCGGCGCGCGAGGCGTATCTGGCGGCGCTCGCCGACGGCAGTCTGGAGTGCGAGGGCCGCCTGCGCGGCGCGCCCAGCATGACCTACCGCCGGGCGCAGGCAGCGCTGTGCGAATCCCTGGCGAGCGTGTCGCACGTCTGCGTCGAGACGGCGCGTGCGGCCCAGCTGCTGCTGCAGATCTCCGGTCGGAGCGAGCTGCGCTTCAGCGTGGTCCCGCCTGCGGCGGTGCCGCCCCCGCTCGGCGAGGGTCCGCCTGCATGGCTGTCTCACCGCTTCGTGCTGTGCAGTGCAGCGATCGAGCCGCGCGGCAACCAGCTGCTGCTGATCGAGGCGTTGCACGGCCTCGGGCTCGAGCTGGTGCTCGCCGGCCCGGAGCGCGACCCGGACTACGCGCAGACGTGTCGGCGCGCGGCCGGGCCGCTGCTGCTCCACGCCGGCCCGTTGCCCGCGGGCGAGCTCGCGGGCGCGCGGCGCACCGCGGAGTGCTGTGCGTTCCCGGGCTTTGCCGCATCGGTCGACCCCGAGCTGCTGGCGGCGGCGCTGACGCGCCGGCCGCTCGTGGTGAGCCACGAGCACGCTCTGCTCGAGCACCTCGACGACGTTCCGGCGTACTGCGACCCGCTGGCGGCCGGCTCGATCCGGACCGCGCTGCGCTCGGCGCTGCACAGCCCAGCGCGACGCTGGAACAGCCTCGGCGACGCTGCCATCGAGCGCTTCGCGCCGGCCCGGCGCGCGGCGCACCTGCTCGCGATCTACGAGATGCTGCTCGGAGGTGGACGTTGACGGCACCGGCCCGCATCCTGCTGCGCTGCGATGCCTCGAGCGAGATGGGCATGGGGCACCTGGTGCGCTGCGAGGCGCTCGCCGACGCGCTCGAGGCGGCCGGGGCGGCGGAGGTCCGCTTCGCGCTGCGCGGCTCGGCCGCGGCCGTCGCGCGCGCCGAGCGCGGCGGGCGCGAGGTGACCCCGCTGCCGCTCGAGGGGCGCAGCGCCGAGGCGGCGCTGCTGCGCGCGGCAGTCGACACGGATGCCGTCGTGTTCGACGTGCGCGAGCCGGTCTCCGCCGCGAGCGTGGGCGCGCTCCGCGCGCGCGGCACGCTGTGCGCACTGATCGACGACGAGAGCGACGTGCGGCGAGCCATGGATCTCGTGTTCCTGCCGCCCATGCCACAGGTCGAGCGGCTCGACTGGTCCGGCTTCGCTGGCATCCTGCACGTCGGCTGGGAATGGATGCCGCTGCGCCCGGAGTTTGCGGCCGAGCCGCCCGCGTACCCAGCCTGCGAGCCGTCGCTGTTCGTCTGCATGGGCGGCGCGGACCCGGCGGGGATCGCGTTCACGGCGCTGCTCGCCCTGGAGGAGCTGGACGATCCCGGCCCCGTCACGGTCGTGGTGGGCGAGCTGTTCGCGCGCGCGGGGGAGCTGCGCGATCTGTGCGCGAAGAGCCGCCACGCGATCGAAGTGCTGGCCGGGGTGAGCGACATGGCGGAGCGCATGTGGCGCTCGACGCTGGCCCTGGCATCTTTCGGTGTCACCGCATACGAGCTCGCCGCCTGCGGGGTCCCCGCGCTCTACCTCTCGCTGACGCCTGCGCACGCCGAGTGCGCCGAGCGCTTCGCGCGCGAGGGCATGGCGCGCCATCTCGGACGCTGCGACGAGGTGCCCGCGAGCCGGATCGCGGAGCAGGTGCGCGAGCTCGCGGCGGACGCGGCAGCGCGAGCGGACATGTCCAAACGCGCGCGCGCGAACGTCGACGGGCGTGGCGCGGGTCGCATCGCCGCCTCGGTGCTGGCGCGAGTGGGAGCCCGGTGTGGTTGACGCAGCCTGTGAGAAACGACCCTGGAGCCTGGTGATCGGCGCGGGCAGCGCGCAGGCGCCGTTCATCGCGGCCTGGTCGCGCGTGCACCGCATCGCGGCCACCGATCGCGACGCGGCGGCGGGTGGCCGCGCCTAGGCGGAGTGCTTCGGCGCGCTCGACGCGGGCGACGACGACGCGATTCTGCGCTTTCTCGAGAGCGCGCTGGACGGTGCGCCGCTGGCCAACGTGATCTCGTTCGGATCGACCGAGCCGCAGCGCGCGGCGGCCCGCCTGGCGCGGCGCCTCGGCGTGCCCGGTCCGCCACCGCAGCTGGTCGAGGTCGCGCTCAGCAAGCGCCGCCTGCTCGAGTGGCTGGCCGCGCTCGATCTGGCTGCGCGCGGTGCGGTGTACGTGGCGACGCACGACGTGGCGCGGGCACGGCTCTCGCGTGCATCCGGGCGCTGGTTCCTGGTCCCCGACCGCGGCGGCTCCGGGCACGGCGTGGCGTGTGTCGATGCCGACGACCTCGACGCCGCGGCGCTGGAGCGCGCGTTTGCGCTCGGCGGCGCGGGCGGCATGGTGCTGGCTCCTGAGGTGCCGGGGCCCGAGTTCGTCGTGACCACGGTCGTGCGCGAGGGGCGCATCGCGTTCCTGTCCGTGGGGCGCTCCGTGCGGCTGGCCGAGTCGATCGCCGTGCCCGTGGGGCAGATGCTCGGACCCGCGCGCAGTTGCGAGCCCGCGGCGCTCGAGAGCGTGGCGCAGCGCGTGGTGAAGGCGTCGGGGCTCGAGCAGGGCATCCTCGGCTTCGAGGCCGTGCTCGGGCCGAGCGGTCCGGTCGTGCTCGACATCGACCTCGGCTACGCCGTGCCGGTGCGGCTCGCGCGCGAATGCGGCGGCGGCGAGATCGCCGAGCACCTGATCGGCGCGCGACCGCTCGCGCGCGCGAGCGAGTTCCCGGCTGCCAGCGGCCTGCTCTACGCCGTGGTGACGGCACACGCCGACGAGGCGAAGCTGCGCTCGATCGGCGAGCTGGAGGGGGCGGAGTTCACGCCGGCGCCTGGCGGTGGCAGTGGCTTCGAGACACCCGACGGCGCGTACCGGCGCGCCGGCTGGTGGCTCGTGCGGGCGCCGGACCAGGAGCGCGTGGCCGAGCGGCTGGCCGCGGTGGCGCAGCGCGTGTACGGGTGCGGGCTGCGATGAACGAGGCGATCCTGGTGCTGGCGGGAGGCGCGAGCCAGCTGCCGTTCGTGGAGTCGTGGCGCGGGCTCGGGCTGCCGCTGATCCTCGCCGACCGCGATCCGCAGCCGCCCTGCCGTGAGCTGTGCGATGCGTTCATCTGCGCGAGCGTCCACGACGCGGGCGCCGTCCTGTCCGGGCTCGAGCAGCTCGACGGGAAGTTCGCGATCCGCGCCGTGCTGACCCAGAGCTCGGGCCCGGCGACCCTGACGCAGGCGCGTGTCAGCCGGTCGCTGGGGCTGCCGTCGTTCTCGCCCGAGCTCGCCGAGCTCGCGCTCGACAAGCAGCGTTTCACGCAGTTCCTGCGCGAGCACGGCTTCTCGGTGCCGGAGCCCGTGTCGCCCGCGGCGCCGTTCGCGGCGCCGGTGGTCGTGCGGCCGGCGGCGACGCGTATCGGCAAGGACGGGATCGCGCTCGTGTCGCGGGCCGCGCACCTCGCGCCGGCGATCGCGCGGGCCGAGCGCGCCTCCGCGAACGGCGCGGCCGTCGTCACGCGCTTCGTGCCGGGTCAGGACTGGATCTACATCGGCGCGCGCGTCGCGGGCGAGCTGCGGCGCATCGCGGTCGTGCGCGAGCACAACGCCTTCCTGCCCGCGGGGCTCGCCAACCTGGGTGCCGAGCTCGTGTGCGAGCCGCCGGCCGCGGCCGTCGCGCGCATCGAGGACCAGATCGAGCGCCTGCTCGCGCTGCAGGGCGGCGGCTCGGGCGTGCTGCTCGCGAGCTTCAGGGTGGCGGACGAGCAGCCATTCTGGACGGAGCTGCACCTCGAGTTCGGCGGCGACTGGCTGTGGGAGAAGCTCCTGCGCAACGCGTTCGGCGAGGACCCGATCGCGCCCGTGAGCCGCGATCTGCTCGCGGAGCTGCCGCGCTGGCGGCCGCCTGCTGCGCGCAGCTCGCTGCTGTACACGCTCGCCCACGCCGACCGCGCGGCACGGCCGGGCGTCGAGGCGCTGGCAGAAGAGCTCGGACTCGAGCTGTTGGCGGAGCGAGCGCACGCGAACCGCGCACCGCACCATCGCAGCGGCGCGGTTGCGATCGCGCGCCGCGATCCGCTCGAGAGTCGCGCGATCGCGACGCGCCTCGATGCCCAGCTCGGGCGCGGGCGCGGTGGGATGCCTGCGCTCGCGCCGCTGCTGGGAGTGCGCGCGTGAAGCCCGCGATCCTGTTCATCGGCGGCGGCCCGCTGCAGGAGCCTGCCTGCCGCACGGCGCGTGCCCTGGGCGCAGAGGTGCTGCTGATCGATCGCGAGCGCGCGCCACACTGCGGCTCGCTCGCGGCCGAGCACGTCATGCTGGACGGCACCGACGTGCCGGGCATCGTCGGCGCGGCGGAGCAGCTCGCGCGTCGGTACCGGATCGCGTGCAGCCACGCCAACAACGAGTTCTCACTGCCCGCCGCGGCGGCCTGCAACGAGCTGCTCGAGCTGCCGGGGCCGCGCAGCGCGGCGGTGACGCGCTGCGCGTACAAGCCGCTCATGCGCCGGCTGCTCGCGCGCCACGGCGTCGCGATCCCCGTCGGCGCAGCCGACCTGAGCCGCGCGGCGGAGCGCCGGCCGGGCGACCTGCCGCGGCGCCTGCCGTTCGTGGTGAAGGCGGCGCAGGGCGCCGGCAGCGTCGGCGTGGCGCGCATCGAGTCGGTCGAGGACTGGCAGGCCTACTGCCAGACGCTGCACGGCGACGTGTCGCTCGTGCTCGAGGACCTGCTGGTCGGCAGCCACCACGACGTGCAGGGCGCGATGATCCGCGGCGAGCTGCGCGGCGTGAGCATCGCGGACCGCCTGTTCGGTCCGAGCGTGCTGCGGCCGCGCGAGGGCGTCGAGATCTCGCCGTGCCTGCCCGTGCGCGGCGTGTACCCGAGCGGGCTCGCGGCGTGTGCGCGCGCGGCGATCGCGCGGCTCACCGAGCGCGCGGCGCATGCACTCGGCATCGACGACTCGCCGATCAAGGCCGACGTCGTGTGGACGTCGAGCGGCCCCGTGATCATCGAGGTGGGACCGCGCTTCCACGGCGAGATCGTGAGCGCCTTCCTGGTGCCGGCGGCCAGCGGCGAGGACCCGATCGGCGACTGGTTCCGCTATGCGCTCCGCGGTGTCTGGTCGTGGACACCGCCGCGCGTGGCGCGCACGTCCGTGTGGACCGCGATCCTGCCCGAGCGCCACTGCCGGGTGCGCAGCGAGGCCCGCAGCGAGGCGGAGGCGCACCCCGACGTGCGCGCGCTGGTCTGGCGCTTCGGCCGCTCGACGGGCGACGGCCGGTACCTGGACAACCGCGCGGTGCGCGGCCTGGTCGTGACGGCTGCAGGAGCGCGCGAGCCCGCGCTGCGCGCGGCCGACCGCGTGCTCGCCAACATCCACTCCGTGCTCGGCGAGCCGGACGAGGCCGACGCACCGCCCCGGCACGCGACGACGCACTTCTATGACGCGCTCTACGCGCGCACGCTCGAGCGCTACCCGGCGGAAGCCGTGGTGAGCTTCGTGGAGCGCAACCTGGCGGCGCTGCGCGCGGCACCGGTGCTCGACCTAGGCTGTGGCGCCGGGCGGCACCTGCGGCTGCTCGCCCAGCGCAGCGTCCGCGCGCTGGGCCTCGATCCCGCGCGGCGCGGGCTCGTGGAGGCTCGCCGTGAAATCGGCGAGCTGGGCGAGCTCGGCAAGCCAGGGCAGGGCGGGCTGGTGTGCGGCCGTGCGGCGCACCTGCCGTTCGCGGACGCGGTGTTCGGCGGCCTGCTCGCGTGGGAGTCCCTCTTCTACGGTAGTGCGACCGATCTGGTGCGCGCCGTGGAGGAGGCGCTGCGCGTGCTGCGCCCCGGCGCGCCGTTCCTGATGAGCTTCAAGTCGCGGGAGGACTACCGCGTCCGCGACTACCCCGAGGTGCAGAGCGGTGTGCACGAGGTCGAGGGCGGCCAGTGGATGGCCTTCGTGTGCGACGACGACCTCGAGGCTCTGCTCGGCCCGCGCTGCGAGTCGCTGGCGATCGAGACGCTGGCGCGTTCGCACGACAACGGACGCAAGCTGCGCGTGAACCTGATCGCCACGGGCGTGCTGCGCGCGAAGGAGGAGTCATGAGCGAGGTCGACTCGGCCAGCTGGGAGCAGTACCACCGGGACCTCGAGGCGAACGGCCATGCCCTGCTGTGGCCCGACGACTTCGTGATCCGGTTCGTCAACGCGGTCGTGCTGCCGCGCGGGCAGCGCCGCATCCTCGAGGTCGGCTGTGGTGCGGGCCGACACGTGCTGCTGTTCGCGCGCTCGGGCCTCGAGGTCGTCGGGACCGATCTCGCCGAGTCCGCGCTGGATTTCACGCGCCGCCGGCTCGAGCAGGAGCGGCTGGCCGGCGTGCAGCTCGAGCAGGCCCACGCCAGCGAGCTGCCGTTCCCCGATGCCTCGTTCGACGCGCTGCTCGCCTGGCGCTTCCTGCACGTGCTCGGCCGCGACGAGGCGCGCCGGGCGGTCGCGGAGATGGCGCGCGTGCTGCGCCCGGGCGGCAGCGTGCTCGTCGGCACGCGCTCGCCGCGCTCCACCAATCACGCGCTCGTGCAGCAGGGGCGCGGGCCGGACCGGGACTTCGCGTACCAGAACGGACAGCTCTCCGAGCGCGCGGTCGCGGACGTGTACTACACGCGCGACGAGCTCGCGGAGCTGTTCGCGGGCTTCAAGGAGATCGAGATCGAGCACATCGAGTGGACGCGCAAGAACGGCGCGTTCACGGTCGCGTACTGGAGCCTGTCGGGTACGCGCTGACCGCACGCGGGCGCCGGGTGATCGCGAGGCACGGACCGGTCGAAGGGGACGCACAGCATGGCGCAGCAGAAGACCGTCGTGGTGATGGGCGCGGGGCGCCCGCAGATCCCGGTGATCGCGCGCGCGCACCGGCTGGGCTACCGCGTCGCGACGCCCGATCGCAACCCGGATGCGCCAGGCCTCGCGCTCGCGGACCATCCGCTGCCCGGTGTGTCGACACACGACCCGGCCGCCATCGTCGCAGCGTTGCGCGAGCTCGAGCGGCGCGGCGTGCGCGTGCACGGCGTGCTCACGGCGGCGGTCGAGGCCTCGCACAGCGCGGCCCGCGTCTGTGAGGAGCTCGGGCTGCCGGGAGTCGGCGTCGCGGTGGCGCAGCGCGCGACGGACAAGCTCGCGCGCCTCGAGGCGTTGCAGGCCGCTGGCGTGTCGTGCGCGCGCTTCGGCTTCGCGCACAAGCTCGAGGAGGCGCGCCAGGTCGCGGAGCGGATCGGCTACCCGGTCGTGCTCAAGCCGACGCGCGCGGCCGGCTCGCTCGGTGTGGTGCGCTGCACGGACGAGGCGGAGCTCGCGACCGCGTGGCAGGTCACCTCGGCGGCGTCGCCCGACGGCGTGCTGCTCGAGGAGTACCTGGTCGGCAGCGAGCACAGCTCCGAGTCGCTCGTGGTCGACGGCCGCATCCACACCACCGGCTTCAGCGACCGCAACTACGACACGAAGCACCTGTATCCGCCGCACGTGCTGGAGAACGGCGACACGCTGCCGACGGCGCTTCCGCCCGAGGTGCTGGCGAGGACGCTGCGCGAGGTCGAGGCCGCGATCCGCGCTCTGGGCATCGGCTTCGGGCCGGCCAAGGGCGACCTGCTCGTGACGCAGGACGGGCGGCCTGTCGTGCTCGAGATGGCCACGCGCCTGTCCGGCGACTACTTCTGCACGCACACCGTGCCGCTGCACAACGGCACCGACATCGTGAGCGCGGCGCTCCAGCAGTGTGTCGGCGACCGCGTGGACCCGGGGCTGCTCGAGCCGCGCCACGAGCGCGGCGTGGCCCTGCGCTACCTGTGGCCGCGCAACCTGCCGGGCGCGATCCGGGCGGTGCGCCGCTGGAACGAGTGCGCGTCGCTGCCCGGCGTCCAGTTCCTGAGCTGGGAGCCGTACTGGCTCGACCGCGGGGTCGGGCCGGGCAGCCTGCTGACGCCGCCCACCTGCCACCGCGAGCGCGCGGCGTCCGTGATGACCGCGGGTGTGACGCGCGACGAAGCCGTGGCGCTCGCCGAGTACGTGGCGCGCAGCGTGGAGATCGAGGTCGAGCCCGTGCGTCCGACCACGAGCCCCGTCGCAGCGCCGACACCGCGCATCGACACGCCGAACCGACGCATCTGCACCGCGATCCCGGCACCCGAGTCGCACGGCGCGCTCGAGCGGCTGCGCGCGCTCGAGCCGCGCAGCATGAGCGGCCAGCCGCCCGTCTTCTGGTCGCAGGCGCGGGACGCCAGCGTGCTCGACCCGTACGGCAATCGCTGGATCGACTTCTCGAGCGGCGTGCTCGTCGCCAACACCGGCCACACGCCGCCCGAGGTCGTGGCCGCGCTGCGCGCCGAGCTCGATCGCGGCCTGATCTACAGCTACGGCTTCCCGACCCACGCGAGGCTCGCCGCAGCGGAGGCGCTGCACCGCCTGCTGCCGCGCGGGCACAAGGCGTTCCTGCTCACGACCGGGTCGGAGGCCATCGAGAACGTGCAGAAGCTCATGCGCATCGAGGGCCGGCGCCGCGGCGGTGTGGCCAAGCGCGTGATCGTGAGCTTCGAGCGCGCCTTCCACGGCCGCACGCTCGGCGCGCAGCTCGCCGGGGGCATCCCGTTCCTGAAGGACTGGGTGGGGCCGTCGGACACCGGCTTCGTGCAGGTACCGTTCCCCGACGACTACTGGGGGGACCGCCTGGACTTTGCCAGCTTCGAGCAGGCGCTGAGCCGCGCCGGTGTCGCAGCGGAGAACGTGTGCGGCGTGCTCATGGAGTCGTACCAGGGCGGCACCGGTCAGTTCGCACCAGAGGCCTACGTCCGCGAGCTGCGCGCGTGGTGCGACCGCCATGGCGCACTGCTCGCGTTCGACGAGGTGCAGTCGGGTCTCGGCCGCACCGGCACGCTGTTCGCGTTCGAGCACTACGGCGTGGAGCCCGACGTCTTCGCCATGGGCAAAGCCATCGCGGGCGGGCTGCCGCTCGCCGCGACCGCCGGTCGCGCGGAGCTGCTCGACGCCTGTGATCCCGGCAGCATGACGAGCACGTGGTCCGCGCACTCGCTGGCCTGTGCCGCCGCTGCCGCGAACCTGGAGAGGCTGGAGCGTCTGCACCTGGTCGAGCGCGCGCGCGATCTCGGCGCGCGCCTGCACACGCGTATCGCCGACTGGCCGCGGCGCTTCGCGCACGTCGGCGGCAGCGCCGGCCGCGGTCTGATGGCCGCCGTCTACATCGCGGAGCCCGGCACGCGCTCACCGGACCCGACCCGCGCGCGCCGCATCGTGGAGCGCTGCGTCGAGCAGGGCGTGCTGCTCTTCGCACCGGTCGGCGCCGGCCCGGCGACCTTGAAGCTGTGCCCGCCGCTCGTCATCTCGCAGGAGCAGCTCGACGAGGGCCTCGACGTCCTCGAGCAGAGCCTCGCACGCTAGCCTGGGCCCGGGGCGAGCGCCCCGGGCCCAGGAGCGATGCTACTTCTGCGGGCGCTGGATCGCGCTCGAGCGCGGGATCGCGCGTCGCGGTGCCATGCGGCTCGAGCCCTCGAGCGCCGTCCGGCTCTCCTGCTCACCCATCACGCGCAGGCCGAAGATGCTCTTGGTGATGCAGAACAGGCCCTCCTGGTGCACCAGATTGAACAGCGGCGAGGGATTCAGTCCGAGCGCCAGGTCGACGCAGATCGTGGAGTCGATCGGCAGGAACGAGGGCACCGTGAAGTGGAACGTGACGTCGTGCGTGCTGCGCGCGGGGATCGCCACGGCCGCGCGCTGCACGCCCGTGCCCGTGGGCCGCGTGCTCGCCTCGAACAGGGACTGGTTGTTCAGGTTGATCACGATGCTGTGGGCCTGGCCGCGCAGCACCTCGCTCGTGTTGTTGCGGATGCGCACCGAGTACTGGCACACGCCGCCCTGCGGCAGCACCCCCGAGCAGGCCCGAAGGTCCGAGAACGCGATCGCCGGCGGCGAGAGCGCGACGTCCCCGAGATCGACGTCCTCGCCCTCGGCCGCGTTGAAGTCCTCGAGCTCCGTCTGGTAGTTGTCCGCGATCGCCACGATCAGGAACGCACCGGCGGGAATGCGCTCGTTCTGCGCGTCGAGCTCGAAGCGGAAGTGGCCGAGCGCGTCCGGCGAGCCGCTGGTCACGGGCGAGCAGCTGATGGCGTCGCAGCTCAGCAGGTCGACGCGCGCGAACATCGTGTCGCCGCGCAGCGGCTCACCCGTGATGGCGTCGACCAGGCGTCCGGAGACCGATCCGATCGAGCCGGGCAGCTCTTCGAGCGAGACCTCGTAAGCGCCGCTGTTGGCCGAGCCGTTGCCGCTGAACGAGTTGTCGAAGGGATCGGCGACGGCCAGCGTGAAGCGGCCGCTCGCGGGAACGCGGAAGGCGAGCTTGCCTTCGGCCGAGCTGACGGCCTGCAGCGTGCAGTCGCCGTCGAAGACGCCGACGCTTTGGCCCGTCGCGATTCTGATCGCCAGCGACTGACCGGGCGCTCCCGACAGCCGGAAGAAATCGACATCCGTGGTGGTGACCTCGTCCCCCTCGGGTGCATCGAGACTGCCGTCGAGCAGCGCAGGAGGTGCGATCAGACCGCGTTCCTGAGCCGACGCGCACGAGCTGTTGGGCTCGATGTCCTGTGCCAGAGCCGATGAGCACAGGCCTGTGACGATCACGACGGTCGCGAGCACGCGCGAGAGTTGACGCATGTAACCCTTCCCTTTTGCGGACGTGGTGGTGAGGCTCGAGCCAACCCAGGCGTCTCCGAAGGACACAAGCTGGTGAAGGCCGTCCAGAGACGGCGTCAACCTAACGTAAGAGTCCGCAGCGACAAACTCACTCAGTGCACTCGCCAGGACACGAGTGGACAGCGAGCGTCAGCCGCGACTCTGCCGACGTCCCAGTCGCGGAGTGCGGTGCCGAGTCAGGCCGCGCGCTGGCGCGCGCGGTAGGCGGACGGGCACTCGCCGAACCAGCGGCGGAAAGCCCTGCCGAAGGCGGCGCGGTCGGCGAAGCCGGAGCGCGCTGCGATCTCGGCGAGATCGAGTGAGTCCTGTGCGACCAGGCGCGCGGCC
>Ga0190274_10002097_pt1 | contig 11706 bp, 7 predicted proteins | sample Popmic531T_FD_133002 | JGI IMG/M metagenome (GOLD analysis project Ga0190274, IMG submission 133002) | Populus adjacent soil microbial communities from riparian zone of Yellowstone River, Montana, USA - 531 T | ecosystem: Environmental > Terrestrial > Soil > Riparian zone | place: USA: Montana...
GGCTGTTGTTGGGTAGTGAGGCTGCCGTTGGTACAAACGAAATCCATCCATTGGTAGAGACATAGATTGTGGATGTTCCAGAATAAGTCTTGCCCCCATAAACAAATCCGCCCCATGTTCCTGCGGCAGGGGTAAAGGAAAAAACAGCATCATCAGCACCGGGACTGCCAACCAATAAAGTTCCTGGTGCATTGGCAGTATAACTCCATGGTGAGACATTAGCAAAACCATAATTTATCCCATCTACTTGTGAATATCCGGTCTGAGCTTGTGTAAGAAATAACGTGGTAGCGACAAGGAATTTAAAGCACGATTGAAGAAATACACGTAAAAATGAGGTAGAATTAAATTTCATTTTTAATAAATTATTTACGAAATTCGAATTTAAGTTTATTCTTAAAATTTCATACCGTATAAGTCCTTGGTTATCGGTACTCAATTTGGCGCCAAGATAAATAACATTTGTTTAATTTTCAATCAAAACCCAATTAACTTATCCATATTTTTGCTAACCCATTCCCAACTGGGATGAATGTGCGATTTTCAAGGGCGAAACTAAATTTCAAGTATCAGAATCCGCTAAATTTTAACATTTCGTGTTTAATAAAAACGCGATATTTTCTTTGCTTTGAGTTATTTTGAAATACTATATTGCCGCACTAAATAAATCAGAATGAGAAAAATCTTTACATTAAGTATCATGGTTTTTTGCACAGAAATGATTCTTGCCCAACCCGTAATTACATCAGATTACAACCCGATTTATGGAGATATATATGTCTATAAAATCGTTGATGACACATCAACAGCCCAGCCGGGGCAGGCAGGAGCAGGAGTAGTCTGGAACCTTGCAACCATGCATGGTCAACTAACGACAAGGCAATATAACTGGAAGCAAACTGCACTAACAAATGATGCTGCTACTTTCGCGTCCAATTCAAATCTTGCAGCAGAAATTATTCAGAATGGATTTTCCCCTCGTTATGAATTTTACCAGGTTGGGGCAAATTTTACCGACGATATGAAGAAAGTCGGGACTCATATCGATTTTGCAATTACCAACTTTGCCGTCGGGTACATGCAATTTGATTACCCACTTTCTTACCTGCAATCTTGCACTGATTCGATGCTTGGTACAACAGGTGTTGCCTATGTGAATGGAAGATCAACCACGACTTATGACGGACATGGAACGCTTCAACTTGAAGCAACATCCGGAGGTAGTTTTTCAAATGTAGCACGTATTAAAGTCGTGGAAGATTACATTGTAAACTATGGTCCCGTGGAAACGCATCACGTCGAAACTTATTATTGGTTGGATTCAACTACCATTAATCTTAAAAAGCAGCCGATTGCAATTATCTCAACCCATGAATGGGTGGACCTGAATGGAATTTCAAAAAGAGAAAAATATGCGCTGATGCGCCAGATACTTTTTATCAATGGAATGCCGACAGTAAATTTAAATGCTGCAAATATTTCTGTGTCCCCAAATCCATTCAACGACAAAGTTGTTTTTTCAATTCCGGCCATTGATTCTGATGTTGACATCGCAATTTCTGATATTACCGGTCAGCTAATTAAAGTAGTCCATTTGCAAAAATCACTTGTTGCGAAAGAGCAATCAGTGATGTTAAATGAGTTGCGCAGCGGAGTTTACTTTGCGAAAGTCTCCTCTGAAAATGGATCAGTAGTCAAGAAAATTATAAAAAATTAATCCAGAAAAAAACTCAAACCGTCTGGTGATGCCGGACGGTTTTTTTATTTGGCAATATCCTTTGATTTGTCAAGTGCAGCTCTAACGAATTTCACAAAAAGCGGATGAGGATTTTCAACAGTGCTTTTGTATTCAGGATGGAATTGAACACCGATAAACCACGGATGATTTTTTAATTCGATAATCTCTACAAGATTCAGATCCGGGTTGATTCCTGCTGCAATCATTCCTGCATCCTCATAGGCGTCCAGAAATTTACTGTTGAATTCAAAACGGTGGCGATGCCGTTCTCCTACTTTCGTCTTGCCATAAATGGAAGACACCTTAGATCCTTTTGTCAACGTACATGAATACTCACCAAGTCGCATGGTTCCGCCTTTGCGCGTAATGCTTTTCTGGTCTTCCATCATATGAATCACGGGGTGCTTCGTGTCAGGATTCATCTCTGTAGAATGCGCATCTTTCCATCCAAGTACATTCCTTCCAAATTCTATCATCGCGCATTGCATGCCAAGACAGATTCCAAAAAACGGAATGTTGTTTTCCCGAACATATTTTATGGCGGAAATTTTTCCTTCAATACCACGATCTCCAAAACCAGGTGCGACGAGCACTCCATGCAGCCCGGCAAATTTGGATTCAATATTTTCTACGGCAAGTTTGTCAGAGTGAATCCACTCAACATTTACGCGGCATTCGTTTGCCACACCGGCATGAATAAATGCTTCTGCGATTGATTTATATGCATCTTTCAGCTCTATGTATTTTCCAACCAATCCGATGCGAACTTCATTTACCGGGTTCTTCAGTTTTCCAAGGAATGCTTTCCATTGTTCCAGCTCTGGCTCATGCTGCAATGCAAGCTTGAGTTTGGCGAGCACAACTTTGTCCAGCTGTTCTTTATACATCAGCAGCGGCACATCATAAATTGTAGAAGCATCGATTGATTCAATGACGGCATTCACATTTACATTGCAGAAGAGTGCAATCTTTCTTCGTAAATCACCACTGAGTGAATACTCCGTCCTGCATACCAGGATATCGGGCTGAACACCCAGCTCAAGCAAAGCTTTCACCGAGTGTTGTGTGGGTTTTGTTTTTAATTCTCCTGCAGCAGCAAGGAATGGAACCAAAGTCAAATGAATGACCATTGCTGAACTTCCCAATTCCCATTTCAATTGCCTCACAGTTTCGATATAAGGCAAGGATTCAATGTCGCCGACAGTTCCACCGATTTCTGTAATGACGATGTCAAACTCTCCGCTGTCGCCAAGGAGCATCATCCTTCTTTTTATTTCATCAGTTATGTGTGGAATAATCTGCACTGTTTTCCCCAGGTATGCCCCTTCACGTTCCTTGTTTATGACAGTCTGGTAAATTCGTCCCGTGGTTACATTATTTGCCTGTGAAGTAGGTACATTCAGGAAACGCTCGTAGTGGCCAAGGTCCAGGTCAGTTTCAGCGCCATCGATGGTCACATAACATTCACCGTGCTCGTATGGATTGAGTGTGCCGGGATCGACGTTGATATAAGGATCAAATTTCTGAATGGTTACCCTGTAACCACGCGCTTGTAAAAGCTTTGCAAGAGAAGCTGATATGATTCCTTTGCCAAGCGATGAAGTAACGCCCCCTGTAACGAAAATATATTTTGCTGTGGACACCGTTATTTTGAATTAAAAATTAAGAATGCCGAATTAAAAATGAGAAAAAGAATCTCAATCTTTAATTTCAATACGGGGTGCAAACATATTTTAAAAAAGTGAGTCCTGAAACAGTGTTGAAAAAGATTTTTACAAAATAATTAATCAATAAAAGCATCTTTTCGGCAAAACCACAGTTCAGGATTGCAAGCTCTCAACTCGCGAGGTTGTCACTCGCGATGGCGAGCAAAGCCTCGCCATTTCAACCCCGAATCTCTCCTCAGAACGAAAAGCTCACGCCAAGACTCGGTAAAACAGGAAGTTGGTAAACTTTTTCGCCGGTCATCCGGTCCTTATAAAAAATATTGTCTCGGTCGTATACGTTGGTCACGCTGAATGTCGCCTCAAGCTTCGAATTTTTTGATACCTCGAAAGTCCGCTTTACAGAAAGATCAAGGCGGTGATAATAAGAGAGTCGTCCTTTGTTCAGTTCGTCATAGTAAATAGCAGGATTCCCGTTCTGCTGCCCGATATTGGTTCCCACACCATTGTTCAGGAGGAGTTGCTCATAAATTCCCTGCGTCCTTGTAAAAGGAAAAGGGGAACCGAAGTTCCAACGAAAATTAGTTTCCCATAATTTTTTCTTTCCGAACTTGTATGCAGTAACGACGTTCAGGTTGTGACGCCTGTCGAAGAACGGGTAGTACTCCATGGTGCCTGTGTTTCTTGTCACCCAGCTAAGCGTATAAGCCACCCACACAAATAAATTTTTTCTGTCGTAGGTGAGGAGAGCTTCTGCGCCGTATGCTTTACCGGTTTCAATGATGAAATCTTTTTTCTGTTCATCAGGCTTGTCTTGATTTGGAATGTTGTCTTCAAAAATTTTATCGCGGTTGATATTTTCAAGCTGCTTGAAGTTTTTATAATATCCTTCCAGGTTCAGGGCAAAGTTTTTCGGCAGGTCTATTTCAAATCCGCCGACAAGATGATCTGCCTTCTGAAGTTTTGTTGTTAATTTTTTTCCATTAAACTCATCAGGAAGCTCATCCGATCCTGTCAGGAAGCCATAGAACAGGTTTACTATGTCGCGGTCGCTTGTTGCGGCAAGGAGGTTTTGGGAATAGACTCCGCCTGCTGCCTTAAAGCGCAGGTAATCCGTAATATTGTATTTGAATCCCATTCTTGGCTCAAAAGAAAATTCAGGGAAGGAGGGATAATAACTCAGCCTGATTCCCGGTTCGATTACAAATTTTGAAATGACAAGCTTGTACTTTACATATCCACCAATGTCGGTTGTATTTTGTGAATTTGTAATTTTTAGGTCTACAGGATTTATAATGCTGTAATCGGTCCTGGTGCCAAGTACTTCGAATCCATATCTAACTTCGCTCCTGCCGAGGAAGTAAGTAAAATTCAATCCGCCATTGAAACCTTTGATTTCGCTGGTTCGCGGCTGTCCGTCAGCCTCTTCAAGTTCGATATTGTATTTTGAATAAGCGAAGATGCCATCAATCAGGGCAGAATTCGCTCCGGGAATTACAACAAAGTTGGAACCGAATCCTACATTGCTCCAATGTAAATCTGCAATGTGCTGGTAGTTTACTTTGTCTCTGAAGTTAAATCCGAAAATGTTCAACTTGCTTCCGTTGGAACCGTTGAACGAAACTTTTCCGTACAGGTCAGTGAAAGTAAATGGCAAGCCGGCCGAGTCAACATATGAATAAAGTGATTGTGAAGTTTTATCGAGGTAACATGTTTTTCCCTGGAACAGGAAGGAAGAACTTCCGCCACCTTCGTCGCTTTGTTTTTTCAATGGACCTTCTAATATCGCTTTAGCGGTAAACGTAGTTGCAGAAACTTTTCCCGCCAGCCTTTTTTTATTTCCATCGCGCGTGGTAATATCCATGATAGAAGAAATCCTTCCACCATACTCTGCATTGAAACCACCGGTATATACATCTACGCCCCTGATAATATCAGGATCAAACACCGAAAAAAATCCGATGGAGTGAAAAGGATTGTAGATTACCATTCCATCGAGCAGCACTTTATTCTGAATGGGTGATCCGCCCCTGATGTAAAGCTGGCCGCCCTGGTCGCCGGAAGTCACAATGCCGGGAAGTATCTGGAGATACTGTGCAAGATCAGGTTCGCCGCCAATGGTAGGGACCTGCTTGATATCCTTTGGAGTGATCTTGGTTACCGAGATAAGTACCTCGGTTTTCTTCGCTTCTTTTTCTGCACTTATTTCTACCTCCCTGAACAGTATCACAGATTTCTTCATGAAGAATTTTTTATTCATAAATTCTCCTTTGGCGATTGTAATAGGTTGGATGATGGTATCGAAGCCAATTGAAGTAACCATGATGTCGTAGCTTCCCGGTGGAATTTTACTGATGGAAAAAAATCCGTCGAGGTTTGTCTGGGAAATCATTTGCGTGCCTTTAAGAAAAACATTCACGTAGGGGGCGGGCTCACTGGATTCCTGTTCATATACAAAACCCCTGATATCGCCGGTCTGGGAATATGCTTCAACAGAAGCAAGCAAAATGGAAATGATTAAAATAAAATTCCTGATCATCGTTTTCAAAAAAGGTCGGCAAACCTACATGATTTTTTCACAAAATTTTAGTTAACAGCAAATCAAATGGGCTCATATTCAGCCGGGTCGTTTATAGTTAGCAGCTTTAGACAATAGCTCCCGATATTTATCGGGATGGCTTTTGGCTATTGGCTATTGGCAATGCATTGGTTCAATTGGGATTGAGTTATGATGGGTAACAGGATTGAAAATTTGTAATAGCGAACGGCCAATGGCTAACGGCCAACAGCTAACTCCTAACGCACAATCAACACAGGTATCTTAACCCTGTGACGAACGGCATCAACGGTAGTTCCGAAAATGAGGTCCTTAATCCCCCGGTGGCCATGTGCGCCCATCACCAGGAGATCTGCTTTGAATTCATTTACTGAAATTGGAATTGCGCGTTTTGGATTTCCGTAACCGATTTTCAATTCGCAGTCGTAACCTTTTTCCCTGAGCTCTTCAGAATATTTCTGAAGGTTTGCCATATCGCTTCCGGTTTCAAAATCTTTGATGTCGCTTCCCATCATTAATGCGCCGGCAGTCTCAACGATATGAATGAGCAGGTACTTCGCATGAACGCCTCCTTGCGCAAGTGCATGACTGATATTATTGTGATCAGTGGAAGAGAAATCGATTGCGACGGCAATTCTCTCGTATTGGTTTACCTGCAGGTTTTTCAATTGGTCGAGCGCAGTATGGCTGCTCAGCTTTGGCGCTTTGACGGTGCGTTTTCCGAACAGCGGCTGGAAAGTTATATACAAAAGCAGGATTGCAGCGGCAATGACTACTGGCACTACAGTAGACCATAGAAGGAGGGGATTGTCCGATGTCCCAAGCCAGTCGCTAATTTGTTGGACGACGAGTTTCACATTCAATCCTACAATAATAAATGCGCTGATCCATGCAAGAAGTTTTACATACCATGGAATCACAAACGCTTTCATCTTTTCACGGTTGCTTACAAAGTGAATGAGCGGGATGATGGCGAAGCCAAGCTGGAGACTGAGTATGACTTGTGAAAGGACAAGCAGTTCGCCGGTGGCTGATTCTCCGTATATATAGATTACGATAAGCGCGGGAACGATCGCAATGAGCCGTGTCAGCAGCCTTCTGATCCATGGAGCGATGCGGAGGTTGAGATATCCTTCCATAACGATTTGTCCGGCCAGCGTTCCTGTAAGCGTGGAACTTTGCCCGGCGCAGATCAGTGCGATGGCAAAAAATTTCGGTGCCCATTCGGAACCCAGCAATGGCGCAAGAAATTTATGTGCGTCCTGGATTTCTGAAACTTCATACATGCCATGCTGGAAAAAAGTCGAAGCAGCGAGAATGAGTATTGCAGCATTGACGAAAAAGGCCAGGTTCAATGCAATGGTCGAATCAAGGATGTTGAACCGGATCGCTCTTCGAAGGTCCTTGGGTTCGCTTCCGAATTTTCTTGTTTGTACAAGTGATGAGTGCAGGTAAAGGTTGTGCGGCATCACGGTAGCTCCGATGATTCCTATAGCAATGTATAAAGCTTCATCACCGGGAATGGTTGGGAAAAAACCTTTGGCCACTTCACCCAGATCAGGTTTTGCAAAAACCATTTCGGCAAAGAAGGCCATGCCGATGATGGAAATCAGTCCAAGTATGAAGGCTTCCATTTTACGCATGCCGAAGTTGATAAGGAAGAGCAGGAGGAAGGTGTCAAGCACGGTGATGCAGACTGCCCATAGCAGCGGTATCCCGAAAAGGAGGTTCAGCCCGATCGCCATTCCAAGTACTTCCGCCAGGTCGCAGGCAGCAATGGCAATTTCCGCAAGTACATATAATGAAATGTTGACCGGCTTTGAAAATGTTTCCCGTGACGCCTGTGCAAGGTCTCTACCGCGCACAATCCCAAGTCTTGCACTCAGGCTTTGGAGTAACAATGCGATCAGGTTTGACATCAGCAATACCCAGATCAATGTGTATCCAAACTTGCTTCCGCCGGCAATGTCTGTTGCCCAGTTGCCGGGATCCATATAACCAACACTTACAAGATAGGCCGGTCCCATAAATGCAAATAATCTGCGCCAGCCTTTGCGGTTGGAAGTGTCAACTGTGGAATGCACTTCACTCAGAGATGCGGTAGATTTTTTTTCTTCGAAGATCATGCGGTAACGAGAATGTTTTTGGCAACATCATTACTGATGTGGAGTTGTTGCTTTGTATTTTTGATTGAAATGTTCATGCTTTTGTCGTAGTCAGTAGTGCTTTTGACTTTAAGCTTCATGCCGAGTAAAAGCCCGCACTTGTCGAGGTGTTGTAAAAAAGAAGGCTGGTGGTCAATGACTCCGCAAATAGTTACCTGCTGTAATGGAAGTGCTTCGCTCAGTGGAAAAGCTTTCGTGGAATGGATATTTCCTTTTTCATCGGGGATCGGATCTCCATGAGGATCGAATTTCGGTCTGCCAAGAAAGTCATCGAGGTGCCTCACAAGTTTTTCCGACTGGATGTGTTCAAGCTGTTCCGCCACTTCATGTACTTCGTCCCATTTAAACCCAAGCTTGGTTGCGAGGAACAATTCCCACAATCGGTGTTTGCGGATAATATTCAATGCGACTTTTCTCCCGGTGACCGTGAGTGAAACACCCTGGTATTTTTTATACCGTATCATTTTCTTTTCGGAAAGCTTCTGGAGCATGTCAGTAACAGATGCAGCCTTTGTCCGAAGCAAATCTGCAATGTCATTCGTAAAAACGTTGTCCGACTTTTTTTCAGAAAGCTTGAAGATGGCCTTGAGGTAATTTTCTTCTGCCAATGAATTAACCATTTCTAAATAAAAATTTAGGCAAACCTAAATAAATATTTTGAACTACTAAAAAAATAAAGTAATAATGTTAATTTTTAACCACATAGAAACATAGTTAAACTTTGGCTTTGGTAAAATTCATTTGAGTTCTTTGGAGTTTTTTGTCCTTCTTTAAAATATTACCACAGTTAAAATTGATAAGTATGACGTTGGGAACCTTTAATAGTTTCATATAGGTTAGAAGCAGCGCTCTAAACTGCGAAAACGCAGCTCTGTATGAAAATTCATTTTCCTGTGATTTAATTCTTTCATGCACTGCAGATAAACACTTTCTAACAAACCTTTCCCATTCCTTTAATAATAGTAGACATCTCACTATGTTTCTATGTGGTATTATATTTATTAACTTGAAGTAAAAATGATAATTCTTAACCACATAGAAACATAGTGTTATTTTCGCGCACCGATGTCAGGATATAAATACTTTCTGAAACCTTTCCTTTTTCTAATCAACCCCGAAAGGGCGCATCACTTCACATTTTTTTTCCTGAAAAATTTGCTGCGAATACCCGGTATGAGATCTTTGATGGCCCAACTGTTTACGGTTACAGATCAGCGATTGGAAACTACCATTGCAGGCTTACGGTTTCCGAATCCCGTCGGACTTGCTGCCGGCCTGGATAAAGATGCGAAGATGGTAGATGAATTCTCAGCGCTTGGTTTTGGCTTCGTGGAAATCGGTACGGTAACTCCATTGGCCCAACCGGGAAATGAGAAGCCACGACTATTCCGTCTGCCTGCTGATGAAGCATTGATCAACAGGATGGGATTTAACAATGAAGGGGCAGAAGCTGCAGCTTCCAGGTTAAAAAAAAGATCGTCGCTGATACCGGTAGGAGGGAACATCGGAAAAAATAAAAACACACTGAATGAAAATGCCGTCGAAGATTATGAAAAATGCTTCCGGACTTTATATAATGTAGTCGATTATTTTGTGGTGAATGTAAGCTCCCCAAATACTCCGGGTTTGCGAGCACTGCAGGAAAAAGAACCACTGAAAAAACTGCTCTTGCATCTGCAGAAAATAAATAGTGAGATGTCATCAGTCGACCAAAAGAAACCTGTCTTCCTAAAGATCGCCCCTGATCTTACCAATGAACAGCTTGACGAAATTATTGAAGTTGTGAATGAATCCGGCATAGATGGAATTGTTGCGACCAACACGACCATTTTGAGAGATAATCTAAAGACGGGAAAGGCCGAAATTGAGACTATGGGAAATGGTGGTCTCAGCGGAAAACCATTAAGCAAGCGATCCACCGAAGTAATCCGGTATCTTCATCTAAAATCAGGGGGACATATTCCGATTATCGGAGTGGGCGGAATTCACAGTGCAGAGGAGGCCCTGGAGAAACTACAGGCAGGTGCCTCTTTGTTACAGATTTATACCGGCTTTATTTATGAAGGTCCTTCACTGGTGAAAAGAATAAACAAAGCAATACTATCAGGAAGGAAATGAATGCAGGCGGTAGAAAAATTATTCTCGGATCAGCTTCTCCCCGAAGAATCCAGTTATTGCAAGCCATCTTTCCGGAAGTCGAAGTCAGGTTGAAAAATTTCGATGAGGCTTTTTCTGCAGACCTGAAAGGAAAGGAAATTCCGGAATTCCTGGCTGAACAAAAATCTAAGGCCTTTAACGGCGAATTGCAACAGGGCGAAATCCTGATCACTGCCGATACCATTGTATGGTTCGACAATCATGTATTGAATAAACCGGCTGGTGGGAGTGAAGCGCTGGTTATGCTTCGCAAGCTGTCAGGAAAGTCGCACCAGGTATATACAGGAGTTTGTATTGCTTCAGGAAATAGGAAAAAAATATTCAGCATTGAATCACAGGTAGAATTTATTGCTGCAGATGATAAAACGCTTGCAGATTATATTCGGCAATACCAGCCTTTCGACAAAGCTGGATCTTACGGAGCACAAGAATGTCTTCCTGACGGAATGAATCCATTGTCAAAAAAGGAAATTCAATTTCTTGAAGTAATTGGTCGTAAAAAACTTTTTGAAGAATCTCTTGCAGTTAAAGACCATGCAAAAGTTCCATTGATAAAAAAAATTGAGGGAAGCTATTTTAATGTGATGGGATTGCCTATTGTAGAGTTGTGTGAATTGCTTGAAAAAGAATTCCTGGTTTAATAGCCATATTTCTCTTTCCAGAACTTTCTCAGCATTTCGCGCATTTCATTTTCACGCGCATTATTTCCGGGATCATAAATTTTTTTACCAGAAATTTTCTCCGGGAGAAATTCTATTGAAACAAAATTCTGATCATAGGAATGGGCATACTTATAGTCTTTGCCATATTCCAGCTGCTTCATCAATGCAGTGGGCGCATTCCTGAGATGTAAAGGGACGGGCAAGTCGCCGGTTTCATCAACGAGTTTCAGCGCATCTTCAATGGCAGAATAACTTGCATTGCTTTTCGGCGAGCCGGCAAGATAAGCCGCTGTTTGTGAAAGTATGATTCGTGATTCAGGATAGCCGATCTTGTTGCAGGCTTCGAAACAGGCATTGGCAATGACCAATGCAGTGGGGTTTGCATTCCCGATGTCTTCACTTGCAAGAATCACCATCCGCCTTGCGATGAACAAAGGATCCTCACCGCCGCGTATCATCCGCGCAAGCCAATATACTGCCGCATTCGGGTCACTGCCGCGCATGGATTTAATAAAAGCTGAAATAATATCGTAATGCTGCTCTCCCGTCTTATCGTAGAGGGCAATTTTTTCCTGGGCAAGTCGTTGGACCAACTCATCCGTTACAACAATACCTTCTTTTGCATTTTCAATTCCTGCAACCAATTCGACGAGGTTCAGCAATTTTCTTGCATCCCCGCCTGATAGCCGCAGCAATGCTTCTGTCTCCCTTAATTCTATTTTTTTCTTTTTTAAAAACTCGTCTTTTTCCAGTGCAAGGTGAA
>Ga0190274_10002098_pt1 | contig 11706 bp, 9 predicted proteins | sample Popmic531T_FD_133002 | JGI IMG/M metagenome (GOLD analysis project Ga0190274, IMG submission 133002) | Populus adjacent soil microbial communities from riparian zone of Yellowstone River, Montana, USA - 531 T | ecosystem: Environmental > Terrestrial > Soil > Riparian zone | place: USA: Montana...
AAAGAGGCCACCCTTGAGGAATATCGCGGTACCGGCGATACCGGCTTCACCTATCAGCACAATATCTATTCCAGTAACAAGCCCAGCCTTCTCCACACGCCGACGCCGGATGGCAGGCCAAATACATTCAGGATCAGCCTCTCAGCCTATGACCGGCAAACCGGCCTCTATATCTGGCGCGGCTCGATCGATCGCGGCACATCGGATCTGACGCCGGACAAGGCGGCGGACCGGATGATCCCGGCGCTGATCGGGACGATCGGCAAAAACATCAACAATCAGAGTGTGCAGCTGGGGCACGACTGAGCCCGGCACCGGGCGAATGGCGTTTACCTGATGCCACGGCCGCAGATCCACATTTACATTCGGTCGCGGGGAATCTCGAAAGCATCCTCCGTGCTGAAAACACGTTGACCGTTTTCGAAGGCATCGAGCCGCGCCGTCACGTGAAAATGCGTCGGCGTGCAGCGCAGGCTGCTCCAGGTTTCCGTTCTGACCTGCCAGCCATCCCGCGATAACTCGTGATGATAGCGGATCTCGGCGGTTGCGGTGAGCGGGTCCGCCGGGTCGAGACGATAGGTTTCATGGGCCGCCACATCGGCAATCAGATCGATCTCCGAGAAGTGAAAGCCGCCGTAATCCTTGTCCATCACCATGGCAACTTTGCCGCTTTCGACTTCCTGATGGAAGCAACGACGAAAACTGCCGGGCCGTGTCTCCCGGCCCGGGGAGGTCGGTGCCGCCACGGGCGGTTCAAAGGTGCGAAGTAGAACGTCATCAGGCCCAGCATTTCGAACCGGCAGATGCAACCGGCTTGATCCACAATCGACGGTCAAGGTAACGGGCGCCGGGCTCGGCCAGAGCTGCGGCCAGTAAGAGGTCGAAATCGCCACGCGCAAACGATGTCCAGGCAGAAAAGCATGGGCGATCTCGTTCAACGCGATGCGCGCCCGATAGACCTGCCCCGGGATCAGATCAATCGGCTCGCTCTGATCCAGATGGTGGTTCAGGCTATAAAGCGTATAGGTGACACGTGTCGATGCCCCGTCCGGCGCCACATCGTTGAGGCGGACAGCGATCTTCGCCACCGGCCGATCAACGCTGAAAGCGAGATCGACAGTCGGCGTGCCGTAAATCTCCAGCCGCGCCGGCAGAACGTCGCCGTCGAAACAGAGCGAACCGCCATCATCGCTGCGCTGGTCGCCCGCATAGTCACCGTCGCTATGGCCATTGGAACACCATTCCGGCGTGTTGATGCCGACATATCCCGGCGACCGGACCTGGCGTTGCGCGGTCCCACCCGGCAGTCGATGCAATCCATCCGCTGCCAGATGCAGAATCTGTTCCGCCACATTGTCGGTCACGCTGTTCTGCGCGATCCAACGTCCCGGGCGCGTCATGGCAACGGGATCCGGTTCATAGGAGTCATTCATCCAGACCCGCAAACGGGGCTCAGCCATGATGCCGGTATCGCGATCCTTCAGCCAATGATCCCACCACCGCAGGGCCTCTTGCAGGAAGCCGATCGCCGGACCCGGCAAGGCCTGATGCGGGTAGGCATGTCCCCAGGGTCCGATCAGGCCAAGGCAAGGCGCCTTCAGATTTTCGACCAAGCGCGATATCGCATTCGAATAGCCGTCTTCCCAGCCGCCGACGGCGAAAACCGGACAAGCAATGGCATCGTAGTCTTCGCAGACGGAGGCTTGCCGCCAATAGGCATCGCGTCGCTGATGCGCGAGCCAGGTGCGAAGCGGGAAGCGGTAATGCTGCAGGCGCTTGAGCCACATGTCGCGCCACGCCTCGCCCACCAGAGCCGGATCGGGCGGCTGCGAGACGAAGGCATACATCGCCGAGGCCCAGGCGAAATTGTCGTGCAGCAGACAGCCCTGCATGTAATGCACATCGTCATTGTAGCGATCGTCGGAGGCACAGACGGCGATGACGGCCTTGAGGGCCGGTGGTCGGTGCATCGCCACCTGCAGGCTGTTGAAGCCGCCCCAGGAGATGCCCATCATGCCGACCCGGCCGCTGCACCAGTTCTGCCGCGATACCCAGTCCACGGCGGCCAGAAGATCCTGCTGCTCCGCCGGCGTATATTCGTCATCCGGCAGGCCTTCGGACTCACCCGAACCACGCAGGTCGATGCGCAAGACGGCATAGCCATGGCCGGCGAAATAAGGATGCATGGCATCGTCGCGCGCCCGCAAGCCGTCACGCTTGCGATAGGGAACGCATTCCAGGATGGCCGGCACCGGCGCTGTTTCGGCATCCACCGGCATCCAGACCCTTGCCGCCAGCCGGATGCCATCCGGCATTGGAATCCACATATTTTCGATGCAGTGAATTCCGTGCGGAAACCGGTCGATGATTTGCATGCATTCCCCCCATCCCGTGTCGGCCATTTTGCGTTCTTTGCAAGGGGCCCCTTCCCGTTGCCGGTGTTGCCGTCCTGGCCGGCTTCCTTGTAGACTCGACGGCATCAAGCTGTATACAGCCAAATCAAGGCCTGGGGGAGGACCATAAAATGGGCGCCAATCAGATCGGTGGACACGCCGCCATCAGCATTCTCGAAACCTATGGTGTCGATACCGTCTTCGGCATCCCGGGCGTCCATACCCTGGATCTCTATCGGGGTATCGCGGATCGCAAGATGCGGCATGTCGGCGTTCGTCATGAACAGGGCGCCGGCTTCATGGCCGATGGCTATGCCCGTGCTTCCGGCCGTCCGGGTGTCTGCTGCCTGATCACCGGCCCCGGTTTGCTGAATGCCGCGACGCCGATCGGCCAGGCCTATTCGGATTCGGTCCCGGTCCTGGTTCTATGCAGCGTCAATGGCAGCAAGGATCTCGGCAAGGGCCGCGGCCGGCTGCATGAAATTTCCGATCAACGCGCGGCCATTGCGCCGATGACGGCCTTCGCCCGCACCATCTATCAAGCCGCGGAGCTGCCGCAGGCCGTGGCCGATGCCTATAAGGTGTTCGAGACGGCGCGGCCGCGCCCGGTCGTGCTGGAAATGCCCCTCGACATGCTCTCGGCGCCGGCGGATCTCGGCCGGCCGCAGCGCTTGAAGGCGGAACCGCCGAAGGCCAAGGCGGAAGACCTCGCCGCCGCGGCAAAGCTGATCGATGCCGCCAAGTCACCGCTGGTCATTGCCGGCGGCGGCACCGTCGATTGTGCCCCCGCCCTCCGCGCCTTCGTGGAAAAAAGCGGTGCGCTCTGCGTGACGACGACGGCCGGCAAAGGCGTGTTCCCGGATTCCCATCCTGCCTCGCTCGGCGCCACCCTCTCACTGGAAGCAACCCAGGATTACCTCGCCAAGGCGGATCTCGTCATTGCCATCGGCACCGAATTGGCCGAGACGGATTCCTGGACGGATTTCGTCACCTTCAGCGGCAAGCTGATCCGCATCGATCTCGACGCCTATACGCTGACCCGCGATTACGCGCCGACGGTCGGCCTGCTGGCCGAAGCCGGTGCGACCTTGCAGCAGCTGACCCCGCTGATTGCGGGCAGCCGCCAGGCCGATACCGCGAAGGCCGCCGAGATTCGGGCCAAGAACCTGGCCGGCTTGCAGCCGCTGCAGCAAAAGCATGCCAAGGTGCTGGATGCCATCCGGGCCGCCGTGCCGGCGAACGGCGTCATCGCCTCCGACATGACCCAGATCGCCTATACGGCGAATACCTATTTCCATTGCGAAGAGCCGCGCACATGGCTGCATCCGGTCGGCTTCGGCACTTTGGGCTATGCCATGCCGGCGGCGATCGGCGCCAAGATCGCCTGTCCGGACCGCGACGTTATCGCCATTGCCGGAGATGCGGGATTCCTGTTCACCGTTCAGGATCTGGGCACCGCCGTGGAACAGAAGCTGCCGATTCCGATCATCGTCTGGAACAATGATCTGCTGGCACAGATCCAGATGGATATGGTCCGTCTCGATATCGGGGAAATCGGCGTCCGGCCGCGCAACCCGAATTACCTGGCCCTGGCAGAGGCCTTCGGCTGCAATGCCGTGCGCCCCAACAGCCTCGCAGCCCTCACACGGTCGATCAAGGATGCCTTCAAAGCCGATGGCCCGACGCTGATCGAGGTACATGAAAGTTACGCGTTCCTGGCTTGAGACCGATCATGTCCCTCATCCCGCCATCGCCGTTTGCGGTGGCTGGATGAGGGACATTCAGCCCTCACCTGGGAAGCCATTTCCGGAACGCCGTCGACAGGGGATCGATCAGCCGTAACGCTCTTCGAGATCGATGGTGCTTTCCCAGCCGATGCGATTGAAATTGTCGGTAATCCAGCGATCGGCCGTTTCGTAGCCGAGCTGATGCAGATAGTCGAGGAAGGCGCGCTCGGTATTCATCTTGCTGAGGGCGCCCATTTCCGCCAGTTCTGCTTCGGCGCTGATCTGGTGAAAGCGGACGGCGACATAGCGGTCGTCGTTGAGCGCGCCGCTTTCCACCAGTTTCGAAACGGTGGCAAAGCCGTGCATTTCCTGCACCAGGCTGGCATTGAAGGTCATTTCATTGATGCGGTTGAGGATGTCGCGCGATGTCACCGGTACATCTGATCGGTTCATCGGATTGATATGCACCAGTACCACATCGCTGCTGTCGCATTCATGAACCAGGGGATGGATCGCCGGATTGCCGAGATAGCCGCCATCCCAATAGAACTCGCCCTCGACCTCGACCGCTTCGAACAGCAAAGGCAGGCAGGCCGAGGCCATCAAGGTCTCCGGCGTGATCTCAGGCGTGCGAAAGATGCGGGAACGGCAGGTTCTCACATTGGACGCGGTGACGAACAGCTTCACTTCCGGATGCGAGCGCAATTGCTCAAAATCCACCATGTCACGCAGGATCTCGCCCAAGGGATCAAGCTTCATCGGATTGAACTGACGTGGCGACATCATCCGCGTCATGAAATCGACCATCATGAAGCTGGGATCGTTATCGACGGCCCATCCTTCAGAGATACCGGGAATGCCACGCGGGATCATGCGCGGCAGCAAACAACTGCGTGAGACACGCTGCCAGAATTCGGCAAGACCGTCGATCGCCCCCTGCCGCTTGCCTTTGAGAAAACCATCGGCGAAGACCACGGCATTCATCGCTCCGGCGCTGGTGCCGCTGATGCCGTCGATGTAAAGACGCGGTTCGCTCATCAGGCGGTGCATGACACCCCAGGTGAATGCACCATGCGAGCCGCCGCCTTGCAAGGCGAGGCTGATACGCTTGACGCCCGGACGGAACGCGCGTTTCGGCTGCGGTATTTCCGCATCACCGGCGACGGGTGCTGAGCGACCTTCCGATGAGACGGGCGCTTCCTGCTGTTTCGAACGGCGGGTCTTTTCCGTCATGGACGCTTCCTATCCGGGACCACCGGTCGCTAGGATCATCCACTTCTATTCATTGAGATTTTATGAATGGGAGATGACGCGGCCGAGGCGACCTCGATGTCGGGATAGTTTGCGAAGACCTGCTCCGCCGTGGGGCTCCGCAGCCTGTTCTTACCGCTTTTGCGCTTTACGCCGGGAACGGCACCATGCGGCCTTGTGCTTCATCCCACAGCACGAACCGGGGGGCGCGCAGCGCGTCCCGTATCGTCAGGGTGCAAATCCGCTGACGCGTTTTCAGCACCTCATGGCAGGCCTGGAGGTGGTAATTGGGCACGCGCGGCGCCAGGTGATGGACGTGATGGAAGCCGATATTGCCGGTGAACCATTGCAGGATCGGCGGCAGCTTGAAATAAGAGGTGCCGTTCAGGGCCGCGCGTGCGGCGCTCCACTCCTCATGCCGCACCCATTCCGTCTCTTCGAAACGGTGCTGCACGGCAAACATCCAGATGCCGATGATCGAGGCCATGATCATGATCGGCAGATGGACAATGAGAACCGCCTGCCAGCCGAAACAGGCGACCAGGGCACCGAACAAGGCAACCAGAGAGAGATTGGTCAGGAGCACGCTGCGGCGCTCCCGGAGCCAGTCCTTCGGCGTGTCGAAGGGCAGGCGGAACAGCACCATGAAAACGAAGGGCGGGATCAGAAACTGAGTCACGATCGGATGCTGCTGCAGGCGATACAGCCAGCGACCGCGCCGCGACAGCGCCAGATATTCCTTGAGGGTCAGGCAGAGGACATAGATGTCGACGCCGCCGTCGCGCCGATCCAGATTGTTCCAGGCCGCGTGATGCAGCGCGTGATGCCGCCGCCAATTGGCATAGGGCGTGAAGGTCATCAGACCGCACAACCGGCCGACGATTTCATTGGCCCGTTGCGAGGGAAAATAAGCGGCGTGGCTGCAATCGTGCAGAATGACGAACAGCCGCACGACCAGCCCCGCCGCCAGCGGCACCAGCGCCATGGCAAGCCAGACCGAGACATGAAGGACTGTATACATGGCTGCCAATGTCGCCACATAGGCCAGCAGGGTGACCGAGACCTGAACGATGCTGCGTCTCGATGACGACCGGAACTTCCTCAGCTCATCAGCAGATAAGGTTTCGCGCCCAATCTGGGGCCCCTCGTTTCCCACGGGGGCGGAGGCACCATCCGCCTGGAAAGATCCGTCTGCCATTCACGACCCTTTGGGCTGAGGAATTAGAAATAGTGCCTGACTTATCTTGCGACGGACTGTCAAATACACATTTGCAGTTCTATTCGGTTCGGGAGGCATCGTCCACCGAATGTCGGTGAAGATCTTGTGAAACTGCCCAGCGATTCGCATCATGTACCATAAAGAGACTGCCGCCCAGATCTAAAACCGGATGAAACGGCCGGCTTCGGTAGAGCCGAGGCAATTCCTGCCGACCGCCCGACCTGTTCAGGACGGGGCGTGGGCAGGATTCGATAATTCATGGCAATGCCTTGATATTAAGCAGCTTTCCGGTATGAACGCGGATCCTGTGACACATATTTCGACGATGGCACAGATATTGCTTTTTAAACCTTGGTAAATGAACCAAGGAGACTGATCATGGAATTGGCTTTGGCTGAGCGGCACGATCTGCTGCCGGAATTGAGCGACGAGGAGCAGCGTTCCCTCTGCTTCAAAATGTTTAACAGCTTCTGGCAAGAAGCCAGTTTGCAGGGCATCGCCTTCGATACCGTGGGTACGATGTCGATTTCCGCGACTCTGTTCGCGCTGATTGCCAAGCATGGTGTCGCGACGACGGCGGAATTCCTGGACGACCTGGCGAAGAGCGTCCGCAATGGCGATTTCGAGCTCAATTCGAAGCCGCATTGAGCATATGGGCCGGTCCGGCAGGCTATGATCGCCTGGATGACGATGTAGCGCGCTTTGCTGCGTGACCGCTGTCACGCCCGGCAAAGGGGCCGGGCTGGAGGCAGACGCGGGGCCATCGACAGGACCCGGTCAAAGCGTTACTAGATCATTGGCTGTTCCGGCCGCCGAGCGATGGCCGGCCAGGACGCTGTTTCTGGGCCGATGATCTGGGTTGCTTACCGATGCTTCTTCGCGATGTCCGTTTCCGTTCTCTTTCCCGCGCTTTGGCTGGCGGGGTCATTGTCGTATCCGCCCTTCTGGTGCTGCCGCAAGCAAGCCTGGCGGCCGACATGGCCGATATCCGCAAGCTGATCGCCGAAGATCGGATGTTCGACGCCTTTCGGGAGCTCATGCCCCTGGCTCAATCAGGCAATGCCGAAGCGCAATACGAATTGGCAGGCTTCTATCAGTGGGGCACCGTTGGCGCCGCCAATTTCACCAAAGCGCGCCAATGGTATGAACGTGCCGCCAAACAGGGCAATGTCGATGCCATGATCGGTCTGGCGATCATGAACGGCTATGGTCAGGGCGGACAGGTTGACCGCCGCGAAGCGGTAAAATGGCTGGTGATCGCCAGCACGCAACAAAAAATCCTGCCTGCGGATGAGGCAGAGACAATCCGCCGCAAACGCGACCAATTGGCGGAAGGATTGTCCCCGCAGGACATGGAAGCGATCCTGACGGAGACCCGTAATTTCACCCCCAAACCGGAAAATTGATCGAATTCTTCCGCCGACTTGACCGCAGACCCGGCTCCCACCTAAAAATCCGGGAAGAAATTTCATTATTCTGCGGCAACGGCAAGAGAGAGACATGATCAAGATCATCAAGAATTCCGCCGCCCAACCAAGCGCCCAGCTTGAGGATTGGGGACCGGTCGCACAGCCGATCGGCGATCTGGTGTCGAAACTGCGTGGCATCACCGCCACCGATACCAAGGGCGGCGAACCGGATGCCGGCATCTGGGAATGCACCCCGGGAAAATGGCACCGCCAGATCAAGAAGGCGGAATTCACCCATTTCCTGGCCGGTCGTTGCACCTTCACTGCGGAAAGCGGCCAACGTATCGAGATCGCCGCCGGCGATACGCTTTATTTCCCCCCCAACAGCATGGGCGTCTGGGACGTCCATGAGACAGTCCGCAAGGTCTATATCCTGATCGGCTGAGCTGGCCTCAGCCGCGCGACCGTCACCGTGCCTCGACTCCGCACCATTGCGCCATGAAGAGCGCGATGGTGCGCGTGACATTGCGCATCGAGGTCATCGAGACACGCTCATCGAAACCATGAATATCTTCGGCCTTCGGTCCATAGACCAAGGCCGGGATGCCGGCATAGAGGCCGAAGAAACGCGCATCGGTCGTCGCCGTGAGAGACACCTCCTGCGGCTCCTCGCCCGTCACCAGACGGTGGCTGTGGCGCAAGGTAGCCTGTGCCGCTTCGCCGCCGGTGACCAGATAGGGTTCGGCCTGGAAGCCGTGATAGACGACCTGCGGCGGGTTGTTCGCCAGGAAGGCATGTTTCGCGGCCGCCTGCCGGATGGTTTCTTCGACATCGCGGCGCACCGCTTCCAGCTGCATGCCCGGATAGAAAGAAATGCGCATATCGAAGGTGCACCAGGCGGGTACGCTGGAAGTCCAATCCCCGCCCTGGATCTTGCTGACGACGAAATTGATCGGATGCGGATGATCAGCCCAGTTCTGGTGGCGATGACTGTTCCACTCCGCCTCCAGTTCATGCAACGCGGCGATCAGCGGGAAACTTGCCTCGATCGCATTGGCGCCCGTACCGGCCCAGCCGACATGGGCCGGCCTGCCCAGTACCTTGACCTGGAACCACATGACGCCAAGCTGGCCGGCCACCAAGCAGTCATTCGACGGTTCCGGGATGATCGCCGCATCGGCGCGGTAGCCGCGCTGCAGGCAAGCCAGGGCGCCATTGCCGGTGCATTCCTCTTCGGTCACCGATTGGAAATAGCAATTGGCGGCGGGTTGCAGGCCGAGCCGGAGCAGCGCATCGAAGGCCGCCAGTGAGCAGATCAGGCCGGCTTTCATATCGCCGCCACCACGGCCATAGAGCCAGTCGCCGTCCCGCCACGGGCTGAAGGGCGGTCTGGTCCAGAGATCGAGCGGCCCGGTCGGCACGACATCGATATGGCCGTTCAGAATGAGCGAGCGTCCCTTGACGTCGTGCGGCCGGTGCGTCGCCACCACGTTATAGGCATTGTCATAGGAAACGGTGACCGGCGAGAAGCCCGGCAAAGACTGAATATCCTCCAGCTCGATGCGCCAGTGATCAACCGCGAGCCCGCGCTGCCGATAGGTATCGGCCATGAAATCCTGAGCCGGCGCTTCCTGGCCACGCACAGACGGAAAGCGGGTCAATTTCTCGGTCAATGCGCATTGATCTTCGAACCCGGCATCGACGGCCGCAATAATGTCCTTGGTCAGCGCCGTATCGATCTCCGTCGGTATTCCCTGCATCATCTCTCCGATCTTGCCCGATGAGCGATGAACGGACATCCCGATTCACCGGAGGATCGGGGAACCGTCGTCATTGAAGAAACTCCCGCTTGAGATCAACCGGGCTTTCTCGCCGTCACTTCGATTTCGATTTTCATGCGCGGATCCACCAGGCCGCAGACCACCGCCGTGGAAGCCGGCCGCACATGGCCGAAATACTGGCCAAAAATCGGCGCAACCTTGGTCCAATCGGCCGGATCGACAATGAAATAGCGCGCCCGGACCACATCCTTCAAGCTTGCGCCCGCCTGTTCCAAGGCGGCACTGATCGTGCGGAAGGTCTGATGAGTCTGCTCGACCACATCCTCGGAAATGCTCATCTTCGCATAGTCGAAACCGGTGGTGCCGGCGACGAAGATCCAATCGCCATCGACCACGGCACGGGAATATCCGGCGACCTTTTCGAAGTCCGAGCCGGACGAAATCAATCGTCGCACCATTTGCTCCCCCCTTGTTGTATATGCCCTCAGCCGCGTTGCTGCGGTTTGCGATCCTGCGCCTCGGCAACGGCGATCGCGCTGACATTGACGATGCCCCGCACCGAAATCGACGGCGCCACAATGTGAACCGGTTTGGCGGTGCCCAGCAGGATCGGCCCGATCGACGTTCCCTCACCCAGATAGCGCAACAGATTATAGGTTATATTGGCTGCGTCGAGATTGGGCATGATCAGCAGATTGGCCCGGCCGCTCAAACGCGAATTGGGGAATAGACGGTCGCGCAGCAAGGCGTTGACGGCAGAATCGCCCCGCATTTCGCCTTCGACTTCAAGATCCGGATCCTGCTGCAGGACGAGGCCCAGCGCACGGCGCATCTTGCGCGCACTATCCGAATTGGTCCCACCGAAATTTGAGTGCGATAACAGCGCGGCCTTGGGCGCAAGTCCGAAACGGCGGATCATTTCCGCAGATAGCAGGGTCGTCTCGGCAATATCTTCCGCCGTCGGATCGGGCGTCACTTCCGTATCGGAGATGAAGAACGTCCCGCTCTGCAGAACCAAGGCTGTCATCGTCGCATAATTCCGCACGCCGCCCGCACGCCCGATGATGTCGTTTACATGTTCCAGATGGCGATGGAAGCGGCCGACGGTGCCGCAGATCAGCGCTTCCGCCTCGCCCCGCTTGACCATCAGGGAACCGATCACCGTGTTACGGGTCCGCACGATGGTCCGCGCGTCGTCCGGCGTGATGCCCTTACGCTCTGTCAGCTTATGATAGTAAGTCCAATAGTCGTGATAGCGCGGATCGTCTTCCGGATCGCATAATTCGACATTCTCGCCGAGACGCAGGCGCAGGCCGAGCTTTTCGATCCGGCTCTCGACGACGGTTCGCCGGCCAATCAGGATCGGCTGGACGATATGTTCATCGAGGACAGTCTGCACCGCTCGCAAGACGCGCTCTTCCTCGCCTTCGGCATAAACGACGCGGCGCGAATCGCGGCGGGCGCGATCGAAGATCGGCTTCATCACCAGGCCGGAGCGGAAGACGAATTGCGAGAGCTTCTCGCGATAGGCTTCCCAATCGGTGATCGGCCGGGTCGCGACCCCGCTCTCCATCGCCGCTTTGGCGACGGCGGGCGCGATTTCGACGATCAGGCGCGGGTCGAAGGGCTTGGGGATCAGATATTCCGGCCCGAACTGCAATTCCTGTTCGGCATAGGCATTGGCGACGATATCCGAACTTTCGGCCCGGGCGAGATCGGCGATTGCCTTGACGCAGGCGACTTTCATCGCTTCGTTGATCGCCGTCGCCCCCACATCCAGCGCGCCGCGGAAGATGAAGGGGAAGCAGAGGACGTTATTGACCTGGTTCGCATAGTCTGAGCGCCCTGTGGCGATCACCGCGTCGGGCCGCACCGCCTTCACCTCTTCCGGCATGATTTCCGGCGTCGGATTTGCCAACGCGAAGA
>Ga0190274_10002099_pt1 | contig 11706 bp, 9 predicted proteins | sample Popmic531T_FD_133002 | JGI IMG/M metagenome (GOLD analysis project Ga0190274, IMG submission 133002) | Populus adjacent soil microbial communities from riparian zone of Yellowstone River, Montana, USA - 531 T | ecosystem: Environmental > Terrestrial > Soil > Riparian zone | place: USA: Montana...
ATCGGCGACGAGCCGTCTGGTGGCAAAGAGAAGGGCATCCCGCGTCGCGCAGTCGAGCCATTGCGCGTCGTCGACGACCACGAGCAGCGGGGTCGACTCGGCCGCCGCCGCGAGCACGCTGAGCGTCGCCGCGCCGATCGTGAAGCGATCGTGCGCTTCGGGGCGACAGAGCCCGAGCGCGCTGCGCAGCGCGCCGGCCTGCTGGGACGGAATCTGGGGAAGGTGCTCGAGAAACGGCCGGAGGAGCTCGAGCAGGCCCGAGAACTGAAGCTCGGCTTCGGATTCGACGCCGAGCGCCCGCACCACCGTCATGCCCTCCGCTTGCTCGACGGCGTACTCCAGGAGCGCCGTCTTGCCGATCCCGGCCTCTCCGCGGACGACGAGGGCGTCGCTGCGCCCGCGCCGGGCACGCTCGAGCAACTCGTCGACGAGGGCGCGCTCGTCCTCGCGACCGACGAGCAGGACCCCGTCGGAGGCCAGGCTCCCCGCCCGCGGCACCGCAACCGCCATCAGCCGCGACCACCACCGTCACGACGCTTGATGCCGTCCACCGGCCTGGGCTCTGGCAGCGTTCCCCTCCGTCCTGGTGCGATGAGCTCGGTCGCCCGGGCGAAAGCGCGTGCGACCTGAACCGCAAGACGCGGTTCGCGGCGCAGTTCTTCCCTCGGAGCTCAGGGAACGAGCGTCGCGCGGGCGCTTGCGAGCCCGACGTAGAGTGGACAATGACGCGCAGGCGCCGGAGCGTGAACCCGACTCGAGCGCTCGCGAGGGGGCATCAAGTATCAGGCGCGGATCAAGGACACGTCGGTGAGTCGACCTCTGGGGCTGATCGGTGTCCCCACCAGCGCCGCTGCCTTCGCTCCGGGTCAGGAGCAGGCGCCGCGCGCCCTCCGCGAGGCGGGCTTGGTCGAGTCGCTGCGTCACGCTGGCGTTCTGGTGCGCGACCACGAAGATCGAGAGGAGTGGCGCTGGCGCCCTGACCGCGACAATCGACGCGCCCAGAACCTGAACAAGGTTGTGGAGATCGTGCGCGACACCGCCCGTCGCGTCGCCGAAGCTGTTGGTGCCGGGGAGGCCACCCTGGTGCTCGGAGGCGACTGCACGATAGGCATCGGCACGGTCGCCGGGCATCTCGCAAGTGGAGAACGCCTCGGACTGGTGTACTTCGACACGCACGCCGATCTCAACGTCCCGAGCAGCGTGCGCGAAGGCGCCCTGGACTGGATGGGCTTGGCCCACATGCTGGGCGAGGAGGAAGCCGCGCCGGAACTGGTCAACGTGGCCGGCCGCACGCCGCTGCTCGAAGCCGATCAGGTCCTTCTCTTCGCCTGGGGAATTGAGCAGGCGACGCCCTTCGAGCGCGCCGTGATCGACCGCCGGGACATCGCGGTGGTCCTGGTCGACGAGGTTTCCGCGGGCCCGGAACAGGCCGCGTTTCGAGCGCGAGAGCGAGTCGAGGACCGCTGCGATCGACTGCTCGTGCACTTCGATGTCGACGTCATCGATTTCACGGACGTGCCTCTCTCGGAGAACTGGGGCCGCAACGAAGGGCTCGCCTTCGACGACGCCATGAGCGCACTCCGGACTCTCCTGGCAAGCCCGCGGCTGGCGGGAGTGACGATCACCGAACTGAACCCCGACCACACCGAGCAAGGCGCACAGAGCGTCGAGCGCTTTGCGGCGGCCATTGCCGCGAGCCTTGCAAGCTCGCCGGCGATCACGCACCGCTAGCAGCAGTCGCCACCCGTGCGATCGCCAGACGGACGACGGCGGTCTCTACATACCCATGGCGTAGTAAGAAGTCGGCGCTGAGCAGGGATTTCTAATGCTTTCGGTGGCACGTGTATCACCCTGACCACACGCGGACGCACCGGTACGACATGCGTGGCTCGCCTTCCTGTTGATCAGGCGGCGCGGCCTCCCCCGGGCGTGTGGCCGGTCGTCTCCCACGACCACCACGGGCGGAACGCGGCGAGCATGAGACGCCCCTACGCGCCGGCCCGTAGGTAAGCGAGCACGGCGAGCACCCGGCGGTGTGAATCGGGGTTTGTGTTGAGCTGCAGCTTGAGGAAGATCTGCTTGACGTGCGCCTCGACGGTTCGCTCGGTTATGAAGAGGCGGCCGGCGATCGCCTTGTTGGAAAGGCCCTCGGCGACGAGGCCCAGCACCTCCCGCTCCCGCTCGGTCAGGTCGGCGAGCGTGTCATCGCGGCGGCGACGACCGACGAGGCGCGAGACGATCGTCGGGTCTATCACGGTCTCGCCCTCGGCGATCCGGCGAAGCGCGTCGACGAGGATGGCGACGTCGAAGACCCGCTCCTTGAGGAGGTAGCCGACCCGCTCAGGGTGCTCCTGGATGAGGCGCATGGCGTAGCTGGGCTCGACGTACTGGGACAAGACGAGGACGCCGACGGCGGGATGCTCCGTCCGGATCGTCTGGGCGGCGACGAGCCCCTCGTCCGTGTGCGTGGGCGGCATGCGGATGTCAACGACGGCGGCGTCCGGCCGTGCGAGGCGTACGTGGCGGAGCAGCCCCTCCGCGTCCTCTGCCTCGGCGACGACGTCGAAGCCCGCGTCCCGAAGAAGGCGGACGATTCCTTGCCGCGTGAGCATGACGTCATCCGCGACGACTACGCGCATGGAATCTCCGCCCGCAGCGTCGTCGGCTCGATCTCGAGACGGCCGCCGATCGCGCCGACGCGATCGGCAAGGTGGATCATCGTGGATGTGCGCTCCGAGCCGTCGTCCTCCACCTCGACCACAAGAAACTCGCGGTCCACGGGTGCGCCGACGACGGCGTAGCTCGCGCCCCTCCGTGCCGCGTCGTCGATCGCCTCGGCGACGACGAGGTAAGCCGCCGTCTCCACCGGGGCCGAGTAGCGCTCCGCGGCCGTCTCGCCGATATCGACCGCAAGCGGCGCCGCGTCGGCGAGCGTCGCGAGCGCGGGGGCGAGGCCGGCCTCGGTCAGGATCGCCGGGTGAATGCCGTGGGCGAGCTCCCGGAGCTCGCCGAGTGCGGCCTGCGCGTCGTCCGTCGCCTCCGTGAGAAGCGCAACGGTCTCGGCGTCGCCCTCGGCCTCCGCACCTGTGCGTGCGAGGCGCAGATCGTATGAGAGCGCGAGAAGGCTTTGCTGAGCGCCGTCGTGGAGGTCGCGCTCGAGCCGGCGCCGCTCGGCATCTCCCGTCTCGACGATGCGCATGCGCGACTGGCGGAGGTCGTGGAGCTGGGCGAGCACTTGGGCCTGCAGGCGTTCGTTTTCGAGCGCGAGCCGAACGGCGGCGCCGATCTCGCGCTCGAGGTCGGTGACTGCCGCGGTGTGTGTGACGAGGGCGACTCGCCGGCCGTCCCGTACGAGTGCGGTGACCGCGCGCCCCGCGGCTGCCACGGGCTCCTCGAGCAAACGGCCGCGAGCATCCACGTAGCGCCGCGAGGCCGGCAGCCAGTACGCGATCCGGAGCTCGGCATCGCCGATCGCCCCGGCGAGGGCCGACTCGAGCAAGCCCGGGGGCGGTGTCTCACCGAGCTCGGCAGCGATCCGGGCTACGGAGCGCCGCTGGACCCGGGCGCGAAGAAGGGCCCAGGGGAGGCCGAGGGCGATGACCATCACGGCCGCACAGCCGACGGCGAAGATCGACAGGAACGGCGCGTCGCTCGGATCCTCGAGCGGCGTCCGCTCGAGGGCGACCGAGTGCGCGATCGTGGCGGCCGCCAGAGCGATTCCGCCGGCAAGAACCGGCGACAGCGTCCGGCGGGCGGGACCGCTCGCCGTGGCGATCCGCCAGACGCAGACAGCCGCAAGCGCCCCCGCCGCGGCGGCCGTGAACCAGAGGTCGACGTCCTGGATGCCGCGTGCGACCCGCGGGAGCGAACGGACGAGGAAGACGTTGTCCGTGCAGTTGTCCCAGCAGTTCGGGTCGAAGAACGGGTCGCGGAACAGTGCGCGGCCGAGCGCGGAGAGGCAGGCTTCGACGTAGACCGCGACGACGAGTGCCCGCACTCCTACCGAGCGCAGCCGGCCCGTCGGATAGGCGAGGACGAGTTGGAGAAGGAGCGGGAAGACGAAGCCGGCGGCGAGGGTGCCGAGGCTGAGAACGAGCGGCGGGCCGCCTTGCCAGCCGGCCCAGAACGGCGCGAACCAGACAACTCCTGCAAGCAAGGCCAGGTCGCCGATCCGCCCGGCCGGCCGGGCGAAGGACATGACGAGGCCGGCCGCTACGAGCGCAAGACCGGCGACCACGGCGAGAGCGGCAGCCAAGTCGGAGCGCCCGGCATAGGTCGTCAGCTCGCCCGGTCCGCGCGCGACCGCGAGGGCTCCCAGGCCGTAGGCGAGCACAACTGACCCGGCGGCGAGCCAAGCGAGATTCGCCGGACGGAGGGGGACGCGCGCCACCGCCCGATTGTGGCACCTTTCACGATGAGCACATTCGTGCTGGCCACAACTGAACTCTCGGGCCAGCCACGATGTTCCTTTCTTAGCCGGCTCGTAGCGTGGTCTCGATCTTCCACAAAAGGAGTGAGACCATGGACGGGATGAAGGTTGGAAGCAGGCTCGCGGCGCTCGTCCTCGCTGCGATCGTGGCGCTCGCCGCGGCGGGCTGCGGCGGCGGTGGTGGCGGGGAGGACAAGGCCGGCGGCTCGGGCGCGCCGGTCGTGCTGCGACTGGCCAACACCAACGGCCAGATCGACTTCACGCCCGCAGTGGACTACTTCGCCCAGCGCGTCGGCGAGCTTTCAGGCGGCGACCTGCGCATCGAGGCCGTGGATGACTGGGGGAACTCTTCCTCCGACGCCGAGCAGCAGGTCGTGCGCGACGTCTCGGCCGGCGAGGTCGACCTGGGGTGGGTCGGAACGCGCGTCTTCGACACGCTGGACGTCAAGAGCTTCCAGGCGCTGACGGCGCCCATGCTGGTCGACAGCTATGCCCTCGAGAACGCGGTGATCGAGAGCGGAATCACAGAGGAGATGATGCAAGGGCTCGACGATCTCGGCGTGGTCGGGCTCGGCGTCCTCCCCGACTACCTCCGGAAGCCGATCGGAGTGACCGGACCCATCCTCGGCCCGACGGACTGGCAGGGGATCACCTTCGGCACGTTGCGGTCGAACGGCCAGGCCGAAGCGATCCGGGCGCTCGGCGCCACGCCGGCGCAGGTCCACCGAACGGAGCGCGAGGAAGGGCTCGCAAACGGGACGATCCACGGGTTCGAGACGAGCATCTGGATCCACCAGCACAACCCGGCGCTGGCGCGTCTCGCTCCCTATGTGACCTCCAACGTGACCTTGTGGCCGCAGATGGATGTCCTTCTCGCCAACCCGGCACGTCTCGAAGCGCTGAGCGCGAGGCAGCGCGGGTGGCTGGAGGAAGCGGCGCGAGACGCGGCGGCCCGCTCAGCGGCCCTCGCGGGCAAGGACGCTCGAACCGTCGGCGACTCCTGTGCGGCAGGCGCCCGCTTCGCAGAAGCGTCGGCCGCCGATCTCGCGGCGCTCGAAGCGGCCTTCGCTCCCGTCTACGCGAACCTCCAACGACACCCGGAGACGAAGGCGTTCATCGAGCGCATCCGGGCGCTCAAGGAGTCCGCCGATGCCGAGCCGGTGCTCTCAATCCCGGCGGTCTGCACCGGCGAGGCCCCGGAGCAAGCCAGTGGGGGCGGGGGGACGGCGCCCGCCTACCTGAACGGCACCTACCGCTACGTGCTCACGAAGGAGGACGCTCGGAAGGCCGGTGAGCCGGATCTCAGCCCGTACCCACATACCAACACCTACATTCTGAAAGATGGGCACTTCGACGCCACCGGCGGGTTCACCGGAAGCTACTCGGTGGACGGGAACCGCATAACCTTCGCCCCCACTGACTTCGACTTCGACTACACCGTCACGTACACCTTCACCGTGGACGACGAGGGCAATCTCGACCTCGACCCCGTCCCCGGGGTGGACCCGGGAGACGCGTTCGAGGCCGGCTCGCACACGGTCTGGACGAAGATCGACTGACCTACGGCCGGCACTCATACCGCCTCGCCGCCGAGGGGGATCTCGGCGGCGAGGCGGGTTCCCGCGCCCGCCGGGCTCTCGAGGTGGAGCGTCCCTCCGAGCGCCTCGACTCGGTCGACGAGGCCCCGCAGGCCTGTTCCGTGGGCAGGGTCGGCGCCGCCGAAACCGTCGTCCTTGACCTCGATCCTCACCCGCCCGTCGCCCGTCGTCACCGATATCGAGACCCGCGATGCGGACGCGTGCTTCGCGATGTTCGCAAGCGCCTCCGAGCAGAGGAAGTACGCGACCGCCTCGACTTCCGCCGGCAACTTGAGGGTGGGGGCCACGACCTCGACCTGTACCGATGCCTGCTCAGCGAGCGACGCCAGCGCGCCCGGGAGCCCCGCCTCGGCGAGGACGCGAGGATGGAGCCCGTGCCCAAGCCGGCGGAGCTCTTCGAGCGTGCGCTCGAGCTGAGCCTCGGTGCGCTCGATCCGCTCCCTGGCGGCGTCGCTGCCGGCGGAGAGGCGCGCGCGGCGAAGCTGCTCGGCAAGCCGCTCAAGCCGTTCCTCCGCGCCCTCGCGGAGCCGATGCTCGAGGCGCCGCCGTTCCTCGTCGCCTGCCTCGAGGATCCGCCGCCGTGACGCTCGAAGCTCGGCCACCTGGTTGCGCACCTCGGCCTGGAGGCGCGCATTCGCGGCGGCGAGCCGGGCTGCGGACGAGACGGCCTCGCGGAGGCCCGCATCGTCGAGCACAGCCGGGTCGTGGACGAGCGCAGCGATCGGCCGGCCTTCGCCGGCGATCATCGTGACCGACCGCGCGGAAGCCGGGTCGGGAAGGGCGAACGGCCGGCCCTCGGAATCCACGAACGCACCCTCGTTCGGAAGCCAGTAGCCGACCTCGAGGGTCGGATCGCCGAGCGCACGGGCGAGTTCGTCACGGAGCGTTCCCGAGCGGCTCTCCCCGAGCTCGACCACGAGATCGGTGACCGCCGCCCGCTCCCAGGAGGACGAGAGCAGCCCGGCGAGGAGCCCACCGGCGAGGGCGCAGAGCGCCGCCTCGAGCGCGAGGAGCGACGGCTCACTTGCCTCACCAGGGGGCACCGCGAGGCGAGCCGCGGCACCCCCGGCGAGCACGAGCCCCAAGCCGGTGGCGGCCCAGAGCGCTAAGCGGCGCGCCCTCCGGGCGGGGCCCACCGTCCGGAGGTAGGTGCGGGCACAGACGACGACCAGAAGAACGGCGAGAACGATCGTCGCGAGTTCGCTCCGCCAGACCGGAGTCAGGACGGCCGCTGCGTATCCGACGGCAACGGCGACCCGGTCGAGGCGCGAAGAGAGCCGCCCACTCGGGTACGTGACCAGAAGATGGACGAGCGGCCCGCGGTAGACGTAGAGGGCGTGAGCCCCGAGCCAGTCCACCGAGTCGATCCCGCTGCCGGCGAAGTTCCCGAGGAACCAGCTGAAGCCGGTTGCCGCCATGAGAGCGCCGCTTCGGCTCTCGGGGCGTCGGGACCAGGCGACGAGCCCGCACGCGATGAGAGTCCAGCCCGTGACCAGGTCGGGTACCCAGTGGCGCGGGTCGGCCCAGCCGAAGAGGATCCACTCGGCGGCGATGCCGACCGCAGCGCCCGCGGGCCAGAGGAGCAGCCAGAGCCGGCGCATCCGCGAGATCAGCCCACGAGGGCGGCGAGCGCCGAGCCCGAGAGCTCCCTCTTCGGGAGGAATCCCCGCGCAGCCGCCGCTTCGAGTCGGGGGCCGTAGGCGGCCGCCTCGCGGCTCGAGATCAGCACGACCCTGGGGGGATCGGGCCCCGCTGCGAGCCGCTCGGCCACCGCGAACCCGTCCAGATCGGGAAGCTGAACGTCGAGCAACACGACCTGGGGTCGCAGCCGCTCGACCGCGGCGATCGCCTCGTCGCCGTCAGCGGCTTCGCCGACGACGGAGAAACCCTCCGCTTCCAGCAGCGCCGAGGCCGACTCTCGGAACGCAGGGTGGTCGTCGACGATCAACACCGTCGGGCGCATGTGGCGGATCGTCGCAGAGCTCCCACGCGGACGCATTGTTGCTAGCCGTAATCGCGCCGATCGAATTCTCGGGCCTGCACGGAGCGAGGACTGTGGCCCGCCTCGTATCGCGCCGACCCGGCCGCTCGTAGCGTCGGTCGACGGAAGCAGTGACCGACAAGAAAGGAAGAACAATGCGCAAGCTAATCGTTCTGGGACTGCTCGCCAGCGCCGTCGCCGTCGCGGCGGTAACGGCGATGCCAGCCGCCGGGAGGGCTCCAGGCTCGAACGGCCGGATCGCGTTCGCCGTATTCGATCCGGCGCTTGACGGCACGGTGACCTACACCGCGAACCCGGACGGGAGCCACGTGGAGCAGCTGTTTTCCGCCGCTCCCTCCGGGGAGCCCCGTTGGTCGCCGGACGGCAGCGAGGTCGCCATCCTCGCCCCCTGCACGGACGGCGAAGAGAACTGCGCGCTGACGATCGTGGATCCGGACAGCGGGACGTTCCGGCAGCTCAAGATGCCCGATCCCAACCTCTTCACTGCGTGCATCGTGTGGTCGCCGGACAGCAAACGACTCGCCTGCGAGGGCTTCGGCGAACCGGACTCGAGCCGGAACGGCATCTACACGATCCGCTCCTCCGACGGCGGTGGCCTCACACGGATGACGTCGAACCCGGGAGGCGACGACCTGCCCGGCGACTACTCGCCCAACGGCAAACGCTTCGTCTTCGCCCGCTTCGACGAGAATGGCGAGCCCGTCGGCCTGTACGTGGTCAAGACCAACGGCAGCCATCTGCGGCGGATCACGCCTCCGGGGACGATCGTCAGCTCGCCCGGCGACTGGTCGCCGCAGGGGAGCGCGATCGTATTCGCCCGCCGCGTGAGCGCCGACATGCGCAACTCGCTGTGGGTCGTTCATTCAGACGGAAGCGGGCTGCGTGAGATCCGGCTCCAAGGAGAACCGGCCTGCGGTGGCCCCATCTCCGCCCCGACCTCGAGAGGTTGCATCCATCCCCGCTGGTCGCCGGACGGCAAGAAGATCATCTTCAGCATCTTCACGGAGACCGCCACGGGTGAGGTGGAGAACGTCTACACCGTGAACGTGGACGGAACCGGCCTCACCCGGGTCACCCACGGAGGAGGGACGGACGGGACGCCCGACTGGGGCACGCACGCGCTGATTCCCTAAGACCCACCAAAGCCCCGGCGTTCTCACGTACAGAGAGCCCTCCGGCGAGGGCTCTCCGTGCAACAACGGGGGCATCGGTCGATCTGCCCTTACTAGGTGGAGAGTGCGGACAGGCCGGCCATGTCGTCACCAGGACATCACAACCGCAGCCAACAAGCTCTTCAGGTCAGCCCAGCAGCGCAACCATGCGGCCGCAGCCGACGGTCACCACGCACGGAGAATGTGCATCCGGAGCCGCCTCCGAGAGCCCGTGCACCCCTTGGACAAGCCATTTCTGCGGGCCGCCAGATAGGCGCCATGGTGTCTACATACCCATGGCGTGATAGCCGGCGTCGACGTACAGCGTCGTGCCAGTGACGTTCTTCGCCTCATCCGAGAGGAGGAACACGGCCGCCTCGCCGACGTCGTCGGCGTCGATCGGCCGGTGCAGCGGGGCGCGCTCCTCGACGATCGCCTCCATCGTCGGGAAGCCTGCGATCGAGCGCGCGGCGAGGGTGCGCACGGGGCCGGCCGAGACCGCGTTGACGCGGATGTTCTTCTGGCCGAGATCCCACGCGAGATAGCGAACCGACGAGTCGAGGGTCGCCTTGGCGACGCCCATCACGTTGTAGTGCGGCACGGCGCGCTCTCCGCCGAGGTAGGTCATCGTCATGATCGAGCCGCCGCCGGCCGCCTCCATGAGGGGCTCTGCGAGCCGCGAGCAGGCGACGAGCGAGTAGGCCGAGACGTCGAGCGCGAGCCAGAAGCGCTCGCGCGGCGTGTCCGTGAAGCGGCCCTCGAGATCGCGCGCGTCGGCGAAGGCGACCGAGTGGACGAGCAGGTCGAGCTTGCCGCCGAACGCCTCGCCCACCGCGCCGAAGACGCGCTCGAGGTCGTCGTCCGAACGGACGTCGCACTCGGTGATCAGGGGCGAGGACACGCCCTCGGCGAGCTCGCGCACGTTCTTCTCGATGCGCTCGCCCTGGTAGGTGAAGGCGAGGCTGGCCCCGCTCTCGGCGAGGCGCTGCGCGATCGCCCACGCGATCGAGCGGCGGTTGGCAACTCCGAGGACGAGCCCGGTCTTTCCGGCGAAGCGGTCGCTCACGGCTGGAAGAGTCTAGTCTCGCGTCCGTGAAAGCGTTCGCGCACGACGTCTTCACGTACCCGCTGCCCGACGGGCACCGGTTCCCGCTCGGGAAGTACAGGCTCGTGCGCGAGGGCGCGGAAGCATCGCCCGCGATCGACGTGGCCGACGCGCGGGCGGCAACCGACGCCGAGCTCGGGCTCGCCCACGGGCTCGAGTACCGACGCCGGGTCGCGGCCGGCGAGCTGACGCGGAGGGAGGTGCTCGCGCTCGGGCTCCCCTGGTCGCCGGAGCTCGTGGAGCGGGCGCGCCGCTCCGTCGGTGCCACGCTGATGGCGGCGGAAGCCGCGCTCGCGGACGGCGTGGCGGCGAACGTCGGTGGCGGCACGCACCACGCGTTCGCCGACGTTGGCCGTGGCTTCTGCGTCTTCAACGACGTCGTCGTGACCGCCAAGGCGCTCCGGCTCGCCGGCCGGGTGAGCACCGTGCTCGTCGTCGACCTCGACGTCCACCAGGGCGACGGGACGCACGCGGCCTTCATGGACGATCCCGAGACGTTCACGTTCTCGGTCAACGGCTTCCGGAACTACCCGTTCCGGCGCGTGCCCGGCGACCTCGAGGCCGACCTCCCGGACGGCACCGAGGACGGGCGGTACCTCGACTCCGTCGCGCGACTTCTCCCCCAGGCACTCGCCCGCTCGCGGCCGGACGTCTGCTTCTACCTCGCCGGCGCCGACCCGTTCCGAGGGGACAGGCTCGGCCGTCTCTCGCTCACGAAGGACGGTCTCGCCGCCCGCGACGCGCTCGTGCGCGACAGCCTCGCCTCGGCGGGCGTCCCTGTCTGCCTGACGCTCGCCGGCGGCTACGCCGACCCGATCGCCGACACGGTCGAGATCAACCTGGAGACCCTGCGGACATTCGCGTCGCGGTCGTAACCGGCGGCTCGTCGGGGATCGGCGCCGCGACCGCCCGGCTCCTCGTCGCGCGCGGCTGGCGCTGCGTCCTCCTGGCCCGGAACGCCGAGCGGCTCGAGACGCTGGCGGCGGAGATCGGCGCCGAGGCCGAGGCCTGCGACGTGACCGAGCTCGAGCAGCTCGAGGCGGCGGCAGCGCGGATCGCAGAACGCCATCCCGCCGTGCACCTGCTCGTCTCGAACGCGGGCATCCCGGGCGGCGGCGGGTTCCTCGACCTCACGCCCGAGAAGATCGAGTCCGTGATCCGGACGAACTACCTCGGGAGCGTCTGGGCCCTGCGCGCCTTCCTGCCTCTACTGGAGGCTGGAGCCCCCTCGGACGTCGTCAACGTCGCCTCGGTGGCGGGCGTCTACGCAAGCGGCGGCTCGTCCGGGCCGTATGCGGCCTCCAAGCACGCGCAGCTCGCGTTTTCGCGCGGCGTCACCGCCGAGCTTGCGCCCAGGGGCATCCGCGTCCACGCCGTCAACCCCGGCCCGGTGCGCACGGAAGGCTTCCCCCAGAACCGCC
>Ga0190274_10002100_pt1 | contig 11703 bp, 7 predicted proteins | sample Popmic531T_FD_133002 | JGI IMG/M metagenome (GOLD analysis project Ga0190274, IMG submission 133002) | Populus adjacent soil microbial communities from riparian zone of Yellowstone River, Montana, USA - 531 T | ecosystem: Environmental > Terrestrial > Soil > Riparian zone | place: USA: Montana...
CTACGCGGGTTGACGCGGGCGGCGCGGCGCGGCCATGGGCATCCTACGTTCGGCGACCTCGTATCGATCGCGACCCCTCGCGGAAGGGTGGGAAGTCGCGCCGACGGCGCCGGACAGCATCGTCACGCCAGCCGAGCTCACCGGTGAGTTTTACCCCGCGTCCGTGCCGGGAACGGCCGCCGGGGCTCTTCGGGCAGCGGGCGCGTGGGATTTCGACAAGCCGCGCGACTTCGATGCGCATGACTGGTGGTTCCGTACGCGGTTTGCGAGCGATTCGCACGATGCGACGTCATCGGACGGGGCGCGCCAAGGGGACGGTACGGTCCTGACCGTGCTGAAGCTCGATGGCCTGGCCACCGTGGCCGACGTTTGGCTCAATGGCGTCAAGTTGCTGGAGGCGGACAACATGTTCCGCGCTTACGAGCTCGAAGTTGGGAGCGCGCTTCGCGACGACAACGAGCTCGCCATCCGCTTTCGCTCGCTCGCGGCGCTGATCAAAGCACGGCGCGGCCGGCCCCGCTGGAAGACCAAGCTCGTCGATAGCCAACAACTGCGTTGGTTTCGTACGACGCTGCTCGGCCGCATCCCCGGCTGGACGCCGCCCGTGGCCGCGGTGGGACCCTGGCGCCCCGTGGTGCTCGAAGAGCGACGGCACGTCACGATCGAGGGGGCGAGCGTGCGTGCGATCCGCGCGGGGGACGCGGGGCGGGTCGTCGTCTCGCTCGTGGCGCGCGTGCTCGGTCAGGGCGCGCTCGAATCGGCGCATCTTCGCGTCGGTGAGTACCGCCAATCGCTCTCGCCGGTCCGCGCCAGAGACGGCACGTGGACGATCGCGGGAGACTTACGCATTTCGCGCGTCGAGTCGTGGTGGCCTCACACCCATGGCCCGTCGCCGCTCTATCCCGTGATGCTCGAGCTCTGCGCCGAACACCACGATGTCGCGTTCGATCTCGGCCGCGTTGGATTTCGGACCATCGATCTCGTTTCCAACGAAAAGACTTTCGAACTGCGCGTCAACGACGTGCCCGTTTTCTGCCGTGGTGCGTGCTGGACGACGACGGACATCGCCACGCTCGACGGCGACGGTGCCGGCGCGGCCCCTGCCCTCGCCGCCGCACGCGCGGCGGGGATGAACATGATCCGCCTAGGGGGCACGATGGTGTACGAGTCGGATGCGTTCTACGACGCGTGCGACGAGAAGGGGATCATGCTTTGGCAGGACTTCATGTTCGCCAACATGGATTATCCCGCCGATGACGACGCGTTTCGCGAGAACGTCGTAGCGGAAGCGCGCCAGGTGATGGACAGGCTCGAAGCGCGCCCCTCCCTCGCCGTGGTGTGCGGCAACAGCGAAGTCGAGCAGCAGGTAGCGATGCTCGGACTTTCCCGCGAGCTCTGGAAGCCCAAGCTCTTTTACGAGACGCTGCCTGCGGTCGTCAGCGCGATCCGCCCCGACGTGGAATACGTGCCGTCGAGCCCTACCCTCGGCATACTGCCCTTCGAGGTCGACACCGGTCTGTCGCACTATTACGGCGTAGGCGCGTACCTTCGCCCGCTCGACGACGCGCGCCGCGCGGGGGTGCGCTTCACTTCGGAGTGCCTCGGCTTCTCCAACGTCCCCGAAGACGCCACCATCGACCTCGTGCTGGGGTCGGGAGAGTCGCCATTTCATCATCCTCGCTGGAAGGCGCGGGTCCCGCGTGATTCGGGACCGGGGTGGGACTTCGAGGATGTCCGCGACCACTACCTCGCACTTTTGTTCGGCGTCGAGCCGGCCGCGATTCGCTACGCGGACACGACGCGCTACCTCGCGCTCGGCCGCGTCACGACGGGCGAAGTGATGGCGAGGACGCTCGCCGAATGGCGCCGGCCGGAATCGACGTGCCACGGTGCGCTCATTTGGTTTTATCGCGATTTGTGGCCCGGCGCGGGGTGGGGCCTGGTCGACGCGACCGGGACGCCCAAGGCGGCTTATTACTTCGTCAAACGTGTCTCGAAGAGCGTCGCCGTCTTCGCGACCGACGAGGGGCTCTCCGGGCTCGACTTGCACGTGGTGAACGAGTCGCCCGAGGCGCTCGCCTGCGAGGTGCGTCTCGCGCTCTACCGAGACGGCGAAGCTCTGGTGGCCGAGGGGGCGAAATTAGAACATGTTCTACCTCGCACCGCGATGACACTGCGTGCCAGCGTCCTCCTTCCGAGCTTTTTCGACGTCACCTATGCCTACCGTTTCGGACCGCCGGCTCATGACGTCACGGTGGTGACGCTGATCGACGCGCGAACCAAGGCGGTGCTCGATCAGGCCTTTCACTTTCCACGCGGGCTCGGCATTTTCGGCGCGTACGATCTGGAGCTCGAAGGCACCCTCACCGAAGCGGGCCCCGATCGCTACACGGTCACTTTGCGCACCCGTAGGTTTGCCCTCGCCGTGACCGTCGACGTCGATGGCTGCGAACCCGATGACAACTATTTTCACCTCGCGCCCGGCGCCGAAAAAACGGTCACGTTCGTTCGCCGCGCCGGCCAAGGCCGGCCTCAGGGGTGGGTCAAGGCGCTCAACGGCCGCTCTCCGTTGCGGCTCGCGCTGTCGGCCGCGGGTGCCGCGAGCGCGAAGCCGGATACCGCGGGCATGACGTCGGGCGGCGCGGGCGAGAAAGCCGGCAAGGGTGCCTCGTGAGCGCGCCGCTGCCGCCGATGGCGACCGACGAAGAGCGCGCACCGCTCAGCGAGTCCCCGCGCGAGTGCCCTGCGCCAACGTCGATCGTTTTCGATAGCCCGGAAGGGCCGCTCGCCGGGTTTCATCACGTGGCGCGCCCGCCCGTGGCGCGCGCCAGCACCGTCGTGCTCTGTCCACCCATCGGCTACGACGCGATGCTGACCCATCGCACCTATCGCCATTTGGCAGAGCGTTTGAGCGCGCTCGGCTTTCACGTGCTGCGCTTCGACTACCACGGTACCGGCGACTCCTCGGGGCGCCCCGACGAACCGCGTCGCGTCGCGGCGTGGCTTTCGAGCATCGACGCGGCCATCGACCATCTGCGCGCGCGCACGGGTATCCATCAGACGACGCTCTTCGGCGTGCGCACGGGCGCTCTGCTCGCCGCCACCGCCGCGGGGCGCCGCGAGGACGTGGTGACGCTCGTGCTCTGGGCCACCGGGCAAAACGGCCGCTCGTACGTGCGCGAATTTCGCGCGTTCAATACCGTCCGCGCGACGTCGTCTTCCAGCAATGGCGCGCCGCCCAAGCAGGACGAGGTGGTGGCCGGCTATTTGCTGTCCGGCGAAACGCTCGACGCCCTTTCCGCCATCAACATGCTGGCCGTCGATTTCGGCGCCGTGAAGCGGGCCTTGCTTCTCGGTAGGGACGATGTGCCCGGTGCCGAGCCGCGCCTCTTGGCTCATATGACGAGCAAAGGCGTGCAAGCCGAATCTCCGAGCGTCGCGGGTTACGCCGGTATGATGCGCGATGCCGAGTTCAGCACGCTTCCCGACGCGGCGCTCGGCTACATCGTCGATTGGCTGGCTGCCGCGCACGCCCCCGGACCACCCAGCCCTGTGCCGTCCTCTCGCGGCCCGCGCCCCGAGGTGCTCGCCGCCAAGAGCCGCGCCGATCAACTCGTGCACGAGCGTGCCCTCGCTTACGATGACGCCGGCCGACTTTTCGGCATCCTCGCCCAGCACCCCGAGCAGGTCGGTCGCCGTGCTCGCACCGCCGTCTTGTTTCTCAACGTGGGGTCGAATCATCACGTGGGCCCACACCGCATGTACGTGAGCTTGAGCCGCGAGCTCGCGGGGGTCGGGTTCAGCGCGTTTCGGTTCGACGTAGCGGGCCTCGGCGACAGCCGCGCCCATCCGGGGGCCAAGGAGAACGCGCTCTACTCGCAGGCGTCGATCCACGACGTGCAGCAGGCGATGACGTTCCTCTCGCGTGCCATCGACGCCGAGCGATTCATCCTGTTCGGCATCTGCTCCGGCGCCTATCTCGCCTTCCACGCGACCGTCGCCGACCCCCGCGTTTCCGGGCAAATTTTGGTAAACCCGCAGACCTTCGAATGGCGAGAAGGGGACTCGCTCGAGATCAAGATCAAGAAGGAAAGCTACAAGGCGACGCGGTTTTATCGGCAAGCGCTCTTCAAAAAAGACACCTGGGTGCGCCTTTATCGACAAGAAATCAATCTGCGCGGCATCGCCGACGAGCTCGTCGACCGGTCGCGTCAACAGCTGGCATCGCGGGTCTCGCGGGCGCTTTCCATGTCACCCGACAGCGTGGGGCACGTGGCCCGGTCGTTCGTCTCCATTTCCGACCGCGGCACCCAGTCCTTGCTCATTTACAGCGGCAACGACGGGGGCATCGACGTCATCGAGTCGCACCTCGGCACCGGCGGCGGCCGCATGCGCCGCCGCAAAAATTTCCGCTTCGAAATCCTCGATGGCGCCGATCACACGGTCACGCCGCTCGTGTCCCAAGAAGAGCTAGAACGCCTACTTCTTTCGTACATGAGTCAGACGTTCGTCTGAAACTCGTCGATGGGGCCCGCGCCTTCACGGATGACGCACGGGTACGCCGTCGTCAAATCGATCACGGTCGTCGGCACGCTGCCCCCCACGCCGCCGTCGAGCACCATCCCGAGCCCCGGAAACACATCGTCGATTTCGTGCGGATCGATGTACGGCGCATGACCATGGGGCGCCGCGGTGGTCGACACCAGCAGTCTACCCAAACCATGCACCAGCGCCTGAATCACGGGGTGATCGGGGATCCGAACGCCGATCGTGCGCCGCTTGGTCTGCAACATTTTGGGGACTTCGCGCGTCGCCTCGAGGATGAATGTGTAAGGACCGGGTAGATACTTCCGCAGGGTGCGGAAAGCCGCATCTTCGACGATGGCGTAGCGGGCGACGCTGCTCATGTCGGGGCAGATCAGCGCGAGCTTCTGCGTGTGCTCCATTCCTTTGATCTGATAAAGCCGGTCGATCGATTTCTTGCTCAGGAGATCGCAGCCGATCCCGTACACGGTGTCGGTCGGGTAACCGATGACCTCACCTGCTTCGAGCGCCTCCACGGCGCGGCGAATCTTGCGAGGTTCCGGGTACGCCGGATTGACAGAAAGAAGCATGTGCGCCGCGGGCGATAGCGGATATTCCGCCGTCTCTCAAGTTAGATCGATTCTCAGCATCCGCACCGTGCGGGCCGGCACGAAAAGCTTGCCGCCTTGGGCGGGGCACTGGTGGCGGCTGTCATCCAAGAGATCGGTGAGAATGGCGTTGCGACGGAGCGTGAAGCTTGCTTCCTCGCTCGCCGACGTCGGGTTGATCACGAAGAGCACGCGCGGGCGCTGTTCGGCATCTTCGTGCAAAGTCAGCGAAAGGGCAGCCGGCGCGACCGTCCACACGGGTAATTCCAGCTCACGAATGGCGCTTTCCACCTCGGTGGCGACGACCGCGTCTTCGACGTGTGGGTGAGGACCATGCATCGGTACCACCACGAACCCAGACGCGTCGAGCGGCGCTTCGAGGGGGCGCAGCGAGCCATCGCGCAGGGGTAAGCGGGGTCCAATGGTTACCCGCGCACCGTTGCGATGGTGCCGGCGAATCTCGTCCCAAAGACCGGGGTCGACGCCACCGGCGGTTGGACAGATGATCCACCGCGCACCGATGAGGGACGGCGCGGCCGTCTCGCCGTCGACGTGCGCGAAGGGGACACCGCGCGTCGCGAGCGCGCGTTCGAATCCTTCGATGAAGGCATCGACTTCACTGGCGACCCGGCCACCCAAACCGAAGTCGTCCTCGAAGCATGTCTCGTGCGAGCCGCTGCCGAGGACGGCGAAGAGGGCGGGGGTGGCCGGGCTGAAGGCGTGCAGCGCGCGATTGAGACGGCGTTTCAGGGCGGTGTTCACGATGCGCACCGGCGGGCGCCGTGAGAGCTCGTGAAAGCGAACTTCGGCGAGCGCGTGGCAGAGCTTGCCCCAAAAAGGGGCGCTGGGACCCGGGCGCCCATGCCGATCGACGGGCGCGCCGATCCAGCGATCGCGATCGACGGCCATGTACATGTTGAAACCGCGCAGACCGTAGGCGAGCGCCGCCATGACGTTGAAGCGGTTGTCGATGTCTTCGGGTATCGGGAAAAAATAGGGCGGAAATCCGGCGCCCATCTCACATGCGAAAGTGGGCTTGTCGAGCGCATCTCCGCGCGTCGCAAACTCCGTCGTGCGCCGCTCGATCATGAGACGCTCTGCGGGGGTGGCGCGGTGATAATAATCGAGCCCCACGAAGTCGACCGCGGTGCAAATGTATGCCGCCGAGAGCGGCGTTGCCTCGTGGCCCATGGTCATGTTGTGAAAAGTGGGGATTTCGCTCATTCCTGCGGCGACGAACGCCGTCTTCATGCGACCCATGGAGCCCGCGATCAAACGCTCGTGGAACTCGGCCCAATCGAGATGAACGGTGAGCTCGTCGGCGGAATCGGCGTCGAAGATAGTCGGGGGGACGACGCGATCGAACGGATCCGCGCGTCGTCCGTAAGCGCGCCCGAGGGTTGCTTCGTCTCCGTATTTTTTCCGGAGGAATGCCCGGTAGAGGGCGATCGCTTCCGGTCGATAGTCTTGGTCGTACAGCCCGTCGCGGAAGTAGAGCGCGCCCTCGTTGTCGATTTGGCAGAGCGCGATCGGTCCGTCGGGAAAGCGAAGCGGCGAAAGAAGTGCCGCCACGCGCCCGAGCCATCTCTCCGATTCTTCGAGAAATGCAGCGCTCGCGTAGCTCGGGACCGGAAATCCGACCGGTACCATGGGGAGCATCACGGCGTTGCCTTGGGGCGTCTGCGCTTGGCAGGCGACATCCCAAATGATGCGCTCGGGAATACCGAAGTGGGTGAGCTCGGCGTTGATGTGCGGCCCAGGGCGCACGATGGCAAAAAGGCCAAGCTCCGCGATCATGCGAAGAAAGGCGATGACGTCGAGGCGCGGGTCGTCTTCGCCGAAGTCGACTCGCCCGGAGGGCGTCTCATGAACGCCCCAGGGGACGTAGGTGTCGATGAAGGTCACCCCGAGACGCTTGGTCTCGCGCAGCGCGTCCTTCCAAATGGCGCGGTCGAGCCGCCAGTAGTGCACGCTACCCGAATAAAGCGGCACGACGCGACCGTCGATGACGACGCCGCTGCGCGAAAGGTTCACGCGATTCACGGCTCGGTCTCCTTCGCTTGGTGGCGGTCGCTTGCCATGTCCCCTCACTCGCGGGAGGCCCCGAGCACGCGGTTCAACATGTCGCCGAGCGTACGCATATCTGCATCGTCGGATAGCCGCACCATCGCGGCGCGCGCTTTTTCGATGGTCGGCTCGACGAAAGGGAGAAACGATGGATTTTGGTGGGTGCGATCGATGAAGATGAAGCGTCCGGCGTCTTTCAACTTGCGCTGGACCGTGACCCAATCGAACTCCCTGCCGAGCAATTGGCGTTGGCCGGCGTCGATCCCGGCGCTCTTTGCATATTCGTCCAGCCTCTCGTCGATGAACCCAGGATCGAATTCTTGGTAGCTGTCAGAGAGAAGGGCGACCAGATCGTAGACGCGGGGACCGAGCAGCGCGTCTTGGAAATCGATCCACGCGATCTCGACGTCCCCACCGTGCGCCGATGCTGCGTTCGCGACAGCGGTCGCGTCTTCACGGGGGACCACCATGAGGTTCCGGCTCTGGTAGTCGCGGTGTACGAAGCCGCGCGGCCACTCGGCAATGCGCGCTGCAAGGCGGGTGGCCACGCCTTCGAAGGTCGCCCGATCGGCGTCGGAGATGGCGATACCGCGGGCGAGCACGCCCCACTCCAAGAAATGGTCCAGCTCCCATCGCAAGAGATCTTGGTCGAAGGCGCGGCTCTTGACGATGCTCGACGGGGGGAGCTCGGTGAGGTTCTTTTGGGCGCGCGCCAGATCGCGCACCGCCGTGCGGTAGACGTCGCGCTTCGCCTGGGGCTGCCTGACGAGGTAATTGGCGACCGTGTCGTCGCCCAAATCCTCGACCACGACCCACCCTTGCTCACTGCCGTCGACGAACAGGTGGGGCACGCGAATCCCGCGGTCGGCGAGGAGATCGCGCACCTCGAGAAAGGGGGAGCGGACATGCCCGCCGTCCTTGTGAATCTCGTGCGAAGGCGCGCCGGGGGTGAACATCGCGACCGCGCTCTTGCCGTCTTTGCCCAGGGCAATGCGATAAAAGCGCCGGGTCGACGCTCCGCCCTTCATCGGCGCGGGCCGAAGATCGGTCGTATCGGGATAGAGCCGGCGTACGAGCTCCAAAAGGTAAGGCCAGGAGGGTTCGCGCACGATCGCCTTACTACCCTGCCTGGGCCCCGTCTGGTAGAAGGGCGTGATGCCCGGTGGGCCGAAGCCGCTCGGGGCGGGTTTTCGCCCCCTGATTTCCACGGTCTTGCGAGGGCTCGATGCAACGCTCGACGACCGCGCCGAGGCAAAAATCGTCATCTGGCTCGATCTCCTCGCCAGCTGGAACCAAAAGATCGATTTGACGGCCGCACGGAGCGCCGAGGAGCTGGTCGATCTGATGCTCGTCGATGCCCTCGTGCTCGCCCGGCACGAGCCGTCGGGAGCCGCGGTGGTGGACGTCGGTACGGGGGCCGGCGCACCGGGCCTCGCGCTCGGCATCGTTCGACCGGATCTCGCGCTGACCTTGGTCGAACCGCTGGCCAAGCGCGTGGCCTTTTTACGCACTGTGCTCGGCCACCTTGGCGCCGCGTCGACCGCGGAGACCGGGGCCGGCCCGCCCCCCACACCTTCGACGGCGACATCTGCGCATAGCGAGCCACGAAGCGAGACCCTCCCACGTGTCTATCGCGGCAAGGGGGAGGCCCTGGCCGATCAAGGCGCGCTCTACGATACTGCCGTCGCGCGGGCGACGTTGGCGCCCGCTGCATGGCTCGAGCTCGGGGGGCGACTGGTTCGACCCTCGGGCGCTGTCTGGGTGCTTTTGGCGCGCGAGCCCGCTCCCGATATCCGCGGCTGGGAGATCGCGGCCGACGATCGCTACACCTGGCCCCTCACCGGCGCCGAACGACGTGCCGTACGCTATCGACGCGCGGCGAGCTCGCCTTGACCTCGCTGGTATGGGGATGAGCATGGTGGCCGCATGCTTCGCCGGAGTGTTGTACCGCTGATCCCGTCGGGGTAAGGGTCTACCACCGCCGCCGTGCGAGCCCCTCAAATGCGCCTGCTTTTGCCTCGTTTCCGACTATTCGATCGACGACTACGGCGTGGCTTTGGGCGAGCTTGGCTGTGGGAAGCGGTGTTTCTCACGCTGGTGCTCGCGGCGATCACGCCCCTTTGGATCGTTCGGCATATTCCGCTCGAGGATCTGCCCCAGCACCTCGCGGCCATCACGGTGCTGCACGACTTTCACCGTCCGGAATTTCGTTTCACCGAGTTCTTCGAGCTGACCCTCGGCAACACGCAATATCTCAGCTACTACCTCGCCGTCCACGTCCTCGCGTACGTGTTCGGCGTCGAGCTTGCCAATCGCATCGTGCTGTCGCTCGCGCTCGCCGCGCTTCCTTACGCATTGCGCAGTCTCTTGCGCGTTCTCGGCCGCGAGCCAGCGTGGGCCCTTTTCGCCTTACCCCTCACCTACAACGCGCACCTCATTCTCGGTTTTTTGAACTTCGTCGCCGCCCTGCCGCTCGTGTTCTATGGGCTGTCATTGGCGGTCAAACAGCGGCTCACGCCCAATCGTAAGCGCAGCGTCCTCTTGGCGGTGGTGGCGCTCGTTGCATTTTATACGCACGTCGTCCCCTTTGCGTTTCTTGCGCTCGGCGTGGTGCTCGTCGCGTGGGACGGTTGGCCGATCGCGAGCATGCGCCGCTGTTTGCCGCTCGTCCCGGCCGCCATCGCGGCGGGCTTTTGGATAGGATCCACCGCGGGGCGCTCGGTGGTCGGTGCCGCGTCGGGGCAGGCGAGTGCCGGCGGGATGCACCCGACGTTTCAAGATTGGGGCCTCTCTCTGCAAGAAACGCCGACATGGCTTACCGACGTTCTGCACGGCGAAACCGACACCCAACTGCTCATTCTGTGGGGCGTCACCCTGTTTGCCGCGCTGGCGCTCGGCGCCGGCGGCGCGCCGGCAACTTCGCCCGACGGCGTTCTCGCCAGCTTGACGCGCCGGATTGCCATCTCGATTCCCCTCGCGGCCATCGCGTATTTCGTGGCGCCGACGTCGTACGAATGGATCTGGCCCATCAACGCGCGGTTCCCGCTGCTGGCGCTTCTATTTCTGCCCATCGCGCTCCCCCGCGTGCCGGACGTCGCGCGCTATGCGGTGATCGCGGCGCTGGCGCTGCTTTCCTTGCGGTCGTTCCGCGAAGTCATCGAAGCATTCCGTGCTTTCGAGGAGCGAGAAGTGGGGCACCTCGAAGAGGCGATCGCGATGATCCCGCCCGGCCGCCGCGTGGCGGGGCTCATCTGGGACCCCGGTTCGACGAGCGTGAAGTACTCGCCGTTCTTGCACGCGGTCGCGTGGTACCAAGTTCGCAAAGGGGGCGCGGTGATGTTCACATTCGCGGAGTTTCCCCAGTCACCGTTCCGATTTCTGCCCGATCGGCGCCCCCCGCCCGTGCGCCGCCGTTGGGAATGGCTTCCTCAAGAGGTCGACCCGGCGCGCGACCTCAATTGGTACGAGTTCGTGTTGACGCGCCGCGGGCCTGGCAACATCGCGTCGCTCCCCGCGCAATGGGAGCGTATCTACGGCGACGGCATGTGGGCCGTGTGGCGCCGTTTGGAAACGAACGCCGCCAACTAAACCGTGCCCGAGGTTAAAAGCATTCCGAGCCGCACATAACGACAATGCAATTCGACGCATCGATAGCGCTTTGCGCAAGCCGCATGTCGCCGTTGAAGCACTTGAGCACGCGCGGCTCGTTGGCGAAGGTGAAGCACGTGGACATTGTGCATGCCGTGCCAGCCACGCAACTCGCAGTGTAGGAGCACTGGGCGACAACGTTCGCGCATTTGTTGCTGACGCACGAGCGGCAAATCGGCGTGTTATTGAAGCCCGGGATCCAACGCCATCGCGGCCACGCCGATTCCCAGCACTGCTCGCTTCGACATGACCGACTCTCCTCCAAGCGCGCCGCCCGAGGGCAACCCGCTATTTTCAACAGTTTCATTCCTTCCAACGTCGGATTGGGCGGAGGCCCCCCCTGGTGCGTTGGATCCGCACATCCTCGTGAGGTTCGTGCCCAGCCACGATCGCGTCGAGCACTGGAAAAACGGCGCAGGGACAGCCCAGGGCTCCTACGTTCTCCAACGAACCTGCCAGGTTGGGCAGCTGGAACCTTCCTCTTGTGGGATAAGTCCACACAACGGGCGCGGCTCCGTTGGCTTCGTCGTATACTCGGGCGGGGAGCACGTTGGTGGACGAGCAGGCAACGCGAGCTTCAACGTCTCGCATCCGCATGGAGAGGTGGCTACCGATCCTCTCGATCGGGATCGTCATGATCTGCGTCTACGGGTGGGCGCACGGGTATCTCCACCGCGATCCGACCGATGAAATGGCGCGAGCGAGCGAACGTCTGCGCACCTTCGACGCTTCACGTCGCAACGGCGCCGACTTCGCGCACCTTACCACGTGGGACCAGCTCAGCGGGTCCGATCCTTACGCTCTCGTCAAGATCCCCGGGTCACCGCACACGGCGGCTCTGTTGCGCGGGGATGAC
>Ga0190274_10002101_pt1 | contig 11703 bp, 10 predicted proteins | sample Popmic531T_FD_133002 | JGI IMG/M metagenome (GOLD analysis project Ga0190274, IMG submission 133002) | Populus adjacent soil microbial communities from riparian zone of Yellowstone River, Montana, USA - 531 T | ecosystem: Environmental > Terrestrial > Soil > Riparian zone | place: USA: Montana...
CCGGAGATGCAACATGTCTATATCATCTACAGACCCGGGGCGGGTATTCCTGACGACCTCCGTCCTTATGAATACATCGGCATTATGCCCGCAGAAGCGAACAGCCTTTATAGCTCGCCGCTGCTGCGGGAACACGCCGACCGCCTTGTGGTCTGGCAACCTATCACTTATGATGGCGACACAGGTTATAAAGTCCACAAGCTCATGCGCTGTGTTGACCTCAACATCATGCTCGGCCAGCTCGATGAGAAAAACTGTGCCGGCCCCGGCGAACATTGGGTCAACCGCAATGTGATCGACCACGCCTTCAGGGCCTATCCCCAAATCGTACGCAATACCGAATCACTCTTATATCACTGCGATGCAGAATTACCGTGTGGAAATTCTAACAACCGCCAGGTCTTCACCGGTTCAGAACGCGATGACTATCAACTCCTCATCAAGCTTGCACGCGAAGGTTGTCAACGGCGCTATGGAAAAACAAATAAGAAGGCAAACGATCGCATGGAGAGTGAGCTCAAAGTCATCCGGCAATTGGGCTTCGCTCCATACTTTCTCATCACATGGGACATCATCCGCTATGCACAGACAGCAGGCTATCATCATGTCGGCCGGGGAAGCGGCGCTAATTCTCTCGTCGCCTATTGTCTCGGCATCACAGATGTAGATCCGCTCGAGTTAGATCTCTACTTCGAACGCTTCATCAATCCACACCGGTCGTCGCCCCCTGATTTTGATATTGATTTTTCGTGGGATGAACGCGATGATGTGACAGACTACATTTTCAAACGTTATGGTCATCGTCACACCGCATTGCTTGCTACTTACAATACATTCAAAGGCCGCTCCATCATCCGTGAACTTGGAAAAGTAGTAGGTCTTCCGAAAGCAGACATCGATGCCATCGTAGATGAACCACTGGCCAGTGCCAAACATCATCCGTATGCACAACACATCTTTCGCTATGGCGAGATGATCGAACGATATCCCAATTACCTATCGATTCATGCAGGGGGTGTCCTGGTTTCTGAACGCCCCCTCACGTATCATACAGCGCTGCAGATGATGCCGAAAGGATTTCCAATCTCACACTTTGACATGTATCATGCAGAGGACCTTAGTTTTCATAAATATGATGTACTGAGTCAACGCGGCCTTGGACATATCAAAGATGCTGTCAGCCTCATCCGCACAAACCAGGGAAAAGCCATTGACATCCACGATGTAGCGAAGATCAAAGAAGACAAGCTTGTCAAGCAACAACTCTATTCCGGGCAATGCATTGGTTGTTTCTACATCGAGTCACCTGCGATGCGGGGCTTGCTGACAAAACTTCATTGTGATAATTATGTACATCTCGTTGCAGCGAGTTCCATCATCCGCCCCGGTGTGGCCAAGAGCGGCATGATGCGTGAATACATCAAACGTTTTCACAACCCGGAAAAAGTAGAATACCTCCATCCTGTATTTGAAGAAAATCTCGGTGAGACATTTGGTGTCATGGTCTACCAGGAAGATGTGATGAAGATCGTGCATCACTTTGCGGGACTTGATCTTGATGAGTCAGATGTATTGCGACGCATCATGACCGGTAAGAAAAAATCTTCCGATACATTTCGCCTGCTCATGGAAAAATTCTGGCGCAATTGTCGCGAACGCGGATACCCGGAAGAGCTGATTACAGAAGTGTGGCGGCAAGTGGAGAGTTTTTCAGGTTATTCATTTTGCAAAGCGCATTCGGCGAGTTTTGCGGTGGAGAGTTTTCAGAGCTTGTACCTGAAGTCATATTATCCGCGTGAATTTATGGTCGGGGTCATCAACAACTTTGGTGGTTTTTATTCGACTGAATATTATGTGCATGAAGCGCGGATGTGTGGAGCGGATATCCAGGCACCTTGTGTCAATCATAGCATCAACCTCACGACGATCTATGGTGAAACGATCTATCTTGGATTCATTCACATACAATCACTCGAACGTACGGTATCACACCGCATCGTCGAAGAGAGGTTGCGCAATGGTCCTTATCTGAGTCTCGAAGATTTTGTGGGAAGAGTCGATATCGGTCGCGAGCAATTGGATACGCTTATTCGTATCGGAGCATTCCGCTGGACGGGCCGCACCAAATGTGAACTGATGTGGCATAAATATGCCGTGCACAATCCGCAGGTAAAACAACCTGTGGGACAGCCGGCGCTTTTTGGTAATAACCAGCATGTGGATTATACCCTGCCTTCACTGGAGGAGAGTCCTTATGACCAGGCCTATGATGAGATTGAGTTATTAGGTTTTCCGTTGTGCAGTCCCTTTGACCTTCTTGAACAAAGGCCTTCACAACCTATTGTCTTCACCGGGGAACTCAACTCTTTGGTGGGGCGCAGGGTATCCATGCTCGGTTATTATGTCACACGTAAACCTGTCACCACTTCCAATGGCAAGCTGATGAGCTTCGGCACATGGCTCGATGAGAAAGGAAAATATTTTGATACAACGCATTTTCCTCCGGCCCTGGAACGCTATCCGTTCCAGGGAAAAGGATTGTATCTCATTCATGGAAAAGTAACAGATGATTTTGGATTCGCAAGTTTGGAAGCGGAGGAGATGGAGAAGTTACCGTATCGAAAGGATGCACGTTATTAAGCGAAAAACGAAAAGTGAACAACTAAAAGTGGAAAGAAACTGAAGCACGTCAGGTCGCCCCGGGGTTGCGCAGCACACAGGGGATGGGGGCAGCGCCGCAGGGGATTTAGAAAAACACACTCCCCCGCACTAATCCCAAATCCCAATGCTCATGATCCTTTTTTTCCACAGGTGCCAACCATACGCGTGGACTACTATGATGTAACCAGGTGATATCGATCATGAGACCCATATTTTTAAAAATATTGAAACGGAAACCAATCCCCGGATTAATGGCCCATCCATTCAGATATTCATATTCGTTGCCAGCATCATCATCACCGTTTTCTGTAATCGAAACAACATAACCACCATCTAAAATGAGCAGCGTGGAAAATCGTCCATCAGGAGATTCCGTAAAAGTGTGACGTAGATCCACCATCAATGGAAAGACCTGGATGGGATCAAACCCTCCAATCCCGGAACCATCGCCTGTATTGCCGATATAATGTGCACCTGCTCCGATCATCGTTTTTCCATTGGATAATTGATGACCCAGATTTAATCCAAGACCGGCGAATGGATAATCACCTCCACCAAGACTACCACTGAAAAACACGTAATTCTTTTTTGTATTGTAAGATCTCAATGTTTGATCGTTCACTTCTGTTTGAGCTTCAAGAGCAGAAAAACAAAAAGTTACAACAAGAAAGCTCATCAGACTTTTAGAAAAAGCAGATGATATACAAGAAGATATAAAAGGAGAGAAAGACATGCAGTTGAATTTTCGGTGGAAAGTTAACCGGAAGACATTCTTTAATCAATAAAAAATCAATGATTAATGATAGAATAACAAAATTTTAGGGAAATCTTAGATTTTCAATAGTGGGTGTTAATCATCCAAAGAGAAAGTAACTTGCCCTCGATTATGAACAAGAATTGCTCCCTGCTCCCTGGCCTCCCGCTTCATGGCTTCGCAGCATGGCGGGAACATCGCCGTGCGACGACCTGCTTCCTGCTTCTTTATCAAAAGTACATTCTGTTGTGTATGGTATTTCTTGTCGTCAGCATCCCGGCTGCCCACTCACAAAGGCCTCTCGGATCATGGAATATCCTCAATACCAAATTAAATTTCAATGATCACTGGAGCGTTTGGGCGGAGGGACAATTACGCAGTCTTCAGTTTTATGATGAGTTTACTTACTACGAAGTAAAAGGAGGTGCAACGTATAGCCTTAAACAACATGTAGCTTTCACACTTGGGATAGGTCATTACCAAACCTTTACCTCCGGAGGAAATTTTGAGCAACCCACAGTGACTGAAGAAACAAGAACGTGGTTTCAAATGGTATTGGAACAAAAACTTGATTGGATCAATTTCGAACATCGCTACCGTGTCGAACAACGTCACATCAGCACTGGTTATAAAAATCGTTTCAGATACAGGTTGAATGTTGTGGTGCCTATCAATCATAAAGAGGTGATACCGAAAACGCTCTTTGCTTATATAGGAGATGAAGTGTTCTTCACAAACAAAACTCCCTTCTATGAGCGAAATCGTTTCTCAACCGGGCTTGGATATAAGATCTCTTCTGTGATTTCTGTACAATCCGGTTACATGCGTCAATTCAATTATTCGCCGACACCCCAATCATCCCACGACTATCTGCAAGTTGCTTTATACATTAATTTCAACAGCAAAGATTTTAAGAGACAGAGCATTCCTTCACCTGCAGATTAGGCGTTCATCTTTCGTAATCTGAAAACTTATGTTTTCATTATTCATTCGGAATTTAATATTCACGATTCTTCAACCCGGACTGGTAGTTGGATTGGTTCCATATTGGTTGATCAGGAATAAAGTGGATTCATTATTTGTTTTTCCGCTCAAGGTGCATCAATACGTTGGAGCATTGATATTTATCCTGGGATGGTATTTAATATTTTATTGTGTTTACCGGTTTGCCATAGAAGGCAGGGGAACCTTATCGCCTGCAGATCCAACCAAAAACCTGGTGGTTAAAGGTATTTATCGTTATTCCCGCAATCCCATGTACATAGGAGTAACGCTTGCCCTTGTTGGTGAAGTCATTTTCACCTTGTCTTCAGCATTACTGGTTTATTCCACTATTGTTTTCATCGCCTTCAATCTCTTTATCATCCTGGTGGAGGAACCCAGGTTGAGAAGGGACTTTGGAGAAGAATACCTGGCTTATTGCAGGAAAGTAAGAAGATGGGTTTAGAATCGAAATTTCAGATCAAAAATGGACGCAGTTAGAGTATGTGCATAACTATCTGGAAGCTATGATTATCAGCCAGTTAGGACAGTGTGGCACACCTAAGTGTGGCACACCTAGATGTGGCACACCTTCCCTGGATCCTCATTTATACAGGGCTTCCAGCCCACGTTTATAAAATCTTGTTCAAAATTTTGCTGAAAATCAATCCTTTACACTATCTATTTTGGAAAATCTTTCCCAAACCCTTGGTTTTATGGGTATCTAAAAGTTACCTTTGCGACCCGCTTTAGAAAAGTGGGCATTTAGTTCGTTCAATTTTAAATCCAATTGCCGTGAATACATTGAGTTATAAAACAAGGTCGGTAAGAAAAGAAGATGTCAACCGTAGATGGTTTGTAGTGGATGCCGATGGAGAAGTGTTAGGCCGTCTTTCTACCCGTATTGCCACTGTTCTCCGAGGCAAGCACAGACCTGAATATACCCCTCATACTGATACAGGTGAATATGTGATCGTGGTGAATGCCTCGAAAGTCAGACTCACCGGAAAGAAAGAGTTAGTCAAAACCTATCAGACCTATTCAGGATATCCAGGAGGTCAGAAAGAACTTACTGCTACCCAGGTTCGTGCAAGGCGTCCCGAACGTCTTATCGAGGCTGCTGTTAAGGGCATGTTGCCCAAGAATAAACTCGGCAATGCCATGTTTTTAAAATTATTCGTTTATCCCGGAGCTGAGCATCCACATGCTGCACAGAAACCGGAACCACTGGTATAATTCTATTTAATCAATAATACTCAACGAGTCTAAGTATATATTATGGATACAATCAATGCGATCGGTCGTCGTAAAGCCTCAGTAGCCAGGGTCTATGTGTCAAATGGCACTGGAAACATCAAGGTCAACGGACGGGAATACAAAGAGTATTTTCCTCTATTGCACATCAGTGCGCACGTCATCGCTCCATTACTGGAACTTGATGTAGTGAATCAATACGATGTCAAAGTCAATGTATCAGGTGGAGGCTACCGTGGTCAATCGGAAGCAATCCGGTTGGCAATAGCCAGGGCACTGACAAAAATCAATGCGGATTACAGGCCAATGCTTAAGATCAAAAAATTCCTCACACGCGATGCAAGGGTTGTCGAGCGTAAGAAATTTGGAAAACCAAAAGCACGGAAGAGCTTCCAGTTTTCAAAGCGTTAATTATCAATTTTATTTTTCAAAAAATTCAACAAATCCATCATGGATAAACCATCATATCAGGACTTATTGGACTCAGGTGTTCACTTCGGACACATGCGCAGCAAATGGAATCCTAAAATGCGCCAGTACATTTTTATGGAGCGTAAAGGGATTCACATCATTGACCTTAACCGGACCTCTGAATGCCTTGAGAAAGCTGCCCTAGCGATGAAAGCAATGGCACGCTCCGGTAAAAAGATCCTCTTTGTTGCGACAAAAAAACAAGCACGCGAAATCGTAGCTGCAGCAGCAAAGACCATCAACATGCCTTACGTCACCGATCGCTGGTTGGGAGGTATGATGACCAACTTCGCTACCATCCGTCGTTCTGTCAAAAAGATGAATAATCTTGAAATGATGTTGACAGATGGTACGCTGGCAAGCACCACAAAAAAAGAACGTCTCACACTTACACGTGAGATGAATAAATTGAATAAGGTATTAGGTGGTATTTCAGATATCAACCGTTTGCCTCATGCAGTCTTCATCGTCGATATCGGACGCGAACACCTTGCACTGGCAGAAGCGAAAAAACTTGGGATCAAAACTTTCGCCATGGTCGATACCAATGCAGATCCAAACCTGGTAGATTTTCCTATTCCGGCAAATGATGACTCATCAAAGTCAATTTCTTTCATTACTCATTACATCACCTCAGCGATCAAAGAAGGTTTAGCTGAGAGAGGAAAAGAGAAAGAAGAAATAGCAGAAGAGAGTGCATCAGTAGAAGCCAAATAGAAAATAATTACCCCATTCATAATTTATTTTATCATAAATGACCACATTAATGAGTACAATATCAGCACAGGATGTAAAGAATCTGAGAGAAATGACCGGCGCAGGCATGATGGATTGCAAATCGGCATTGAGCGAAGCGAATGGTGATGTAGAAAAAGCAATTGAAATACTTCGCCTGAAAGGACAAAAGCTTTCAGTTAAACGGGCTGATCGTGAAGCAAAAGAAGGTGTAGTATATGCGATGGTATCAAATGATGGTACTAAAGGCGTTGTCATAAGGTTGAGCAGCGAAACAGATTTCGTAGCTAAAAATGAAGACTTCGTCAATCTTGCAAAAGAATTCGCTCAAATTGCATTGGATAAATTTCCATCAAGCCTCGAACAACTTCTTGCACTCCCATATCAGAATATTACCATTGGTGAAAAAGTAAACGAGCAGGTTGGTGTCATCGGTGAGAAAATAGAACTGGCCGATTACCAAAAAATTGAAGCCCCACTTGTAGTTTCATATGTTCACATGGGTAATAAAGCGGGTGTTATAGTAGGCCTCAATAAAGCGGATGCACAATACAAAGATGCAGGACGTGATGTAGCAATGCAAGTTGCTGCGATGAAACCTGTAGCACTGGATAAAGATGGCGTGGACGCCTCCATTGTAGAAAAAGAAATTGAGATCGGAAAAGAACTGGCAAGACAGGAAGGTAAACCTGAAGAGATGCTTGAAAAAATTGCTTTAGGCAAACTCAATAAATTCTTTAAGGATAATACATTGCTCGCCCAGGCTTTTGTCAAAGACAATAGCATGTCGGTCGAAGCTTACCTGAAGAGTATAAATAAAGATTTGACGGTGACGGGTTTCAAACATGTCAAATTAGGATAATTCAAAACAAAAGAAAAAAGGCGAGTCGTAATGATTCGCCTTTTTTTTGCGCCTGCTTTTCATTCGGTTGGGCGCAGACCAAAAAAGCAGATTAAATTAGTATACCCAATTACATATATGGCTAAATATAAACGCGTTCTACTTAAGCTAAGCGGTGAGTCCCTTATGGGAGACCAGTCTTACGGAATTCATCCCCAACAGCTCATACATTACGCCAAAGAAGTGAAGACCATTGTGGATATGGGTGTCGAAGTAGCAATTGTCATCGGGGGCGGAAATATATTTCGTGGATTACAAGCCCAGGCCACGGGAATTGAAAAAGTACAGGGCGATTACATGGGGATGCTGGCGACTGTGATCAACGGTATGGCCCTTCAGAGTGCATTTGAACACATTGGATTATACACCCGATTGATCTCTGCAATCGAGATGAAATCCATTGCAGAGCCTTATATACGGCGTCGTGCCGTACGTCACCTGGAAAAAGGTCGTATTGTCATTTTTAGCGCGGGGATCGGCAATCCTTATTTCACCACCGATAGTGCTGCTGCATTGCGCGCCAATGAAATCAATGCTGAAATTATTCTCAAGGGCACACGTGTAGATGGAGTGTATACTTCTGATCCATTAAAAAATAAAGATGCTGTCAAATTAGACCAGATCACTTTTTCAAGAGTGATTCGGGATGGATTGGCAGTAATGGATATGACAGCTTTCACCCTTTGCCAGGAAAACAATCTGCCGATTATCATTTTTAACATCAACACACCCGGCAACCTCCAGAAAATCATGGATGGTGAAATGATAGGCACCCTCGTCAAAGATTGATGAATAAATTGCCTGTCCTGTTATCAGGTATGTGATGTAAGTAAAAGAACCCAGGCGACCGCCAACAATGGCCCGAATAGTGCCATCACGAAACCCACTATTCTAAAATCTTTTTGCTCCAGGAATCCTGTACTAAACACAATAGAATTACACGCTGTCGATACAGGAAGAAATATTGCTGTTGAAGCTGAAAGTCCAATAATAATAGCGATTTGTTCTTTATGTTCCGGGAGTAAAGCCATGCCTATCGGAATAAATATGGTACTCGTGGCTGCATCACTCATAATGCCTGTCAATAGCATGGCGGCATACCCCAGTATCAGGAAAAAAACAAGAGGATGTACATCCAGGGATTTAATTTTTAGAGCGTAATGTTCCATGACGCCGGTATATTCCAGTGCCACACCAAGAGAAAGACCGCCTGCAACAAGTAATAATATATCCCATGGTAAAGTTTTTACATCAGCTCCCGTGAGTATACCGCTAAGTGAAAGCACTACCAACGGTATGGCTGAAATAGCAGCTGCAGAAATACCATGAATTGAGGTGGTCAGCCAAAATAATACAGTCACCAAAATCACTGCCACTACAATCTTCCGGGAACGTTTTAGTTCCGGTGTCATTTCACTTTTTTCATGGTGCATAAATTCCATGGAAACCGGTGGAGCATGTTTAATAAACTGTCTATTAATAATCCACCCGGTCAGAATGGTAAGTACAATGGTTAAAGGTGCGCCATAAGCCAACCAATTCAAAAAAGTTACTTCAATCCCATTTTTTTCAAGCATACCCGCAGATATCACATTAGGCGAATTTCCGATGATGGTAGCCATACCACCTGTGGTTGCGGCTACAGCAATACCAAGCAGGAATGCCTTTGTAAGATTTGATTTTCCAAGTGAGTTAAGTAAAGGCAAGCTGGCAGCCACCAACATAGATGCAGTGGCACTATTGGACATCACTGTAGAGATCAGCATCGCAGTGATCATAACACAAAACAAAATATTCCTGGGATTCGTACCGGATACCTTCAAGGTCAATTTCATCAATGTCACATTCAATTTGGTCTTGGTCATTGCAGAAGCCAGGAAGAATCCTCCTAACATTAACCAGATCACCCTGCTTGAAAATGTGTTGACAAACCGGTCAACAGGTTCAGGTGCTGAATTGAAATATTTATTTCCAATAGCAAAAACAAGAAAGGACATGATAAACAAACTCACCGCAAAAGGTGGGATGGCTTCAGTCAGCCAGAGACCAATGGCAAAAAACAAAAGAAAAAGAACATATACCTGGGAGTCATTGAATGTCGGCTCTTTGACTAACCAGGTAAGGAACAAAGCTGTAACCAATGACCCAAAAAAATAATAAATAGGCCTGTGCTTACTTTTCTTTTGATTGTTATTTTGATCCGAAGATTCCATATTAAGTACTCCCGGGACTTTAAAGGATAAGGAAGATGATTGAAACGAAGATAGAGATATATGATAGTTTGAAAATGATCATAATCGTATTCGTCAGAATCAAAATACGATTAATACAGACATTTTAAAGTGCGGATATTTTTTTCAGCAACACCTCTGCAATTTTTCTCTTTGATTCTATCGTCCAACCTGCGACATGAGGACTAAGGACTACATTTTCAAACGTGCATAATTCAGCAAAAAGAATTTTATATTCATCCGGTCCACTTACCGGAGGTTCATAAGGTAGTACGTCAAGACAAGCACCTTTGAGATACCCCGATTTTAATCCATCCAGCAATGCTTTCAGGTCAACAACCTTGCCCCTTGATGCATTGATGATGACCACTCCCTGTTTGCATTTTGAAATAAATTCTTCATTGATCATCTCTTTTGTTTCCATCGTGAGAGGAATGTGCAATGAAATAATATCAGCTTCCTGCCGGATCTTTTCCAAATTCACTTCACTCACTTTATCACTACCATAACCAGTCTTGTATTTATCATAAGCCAGCACTTTTACATCCCAGCCTTGCCAAAGTCTTCCGAATGCACTCCCATTATTTCCGTAACCAATGATCCCTATTGTTTTACCCGCCACTTCCCAGCCACGATGCCTTTCTCTTTGCCATTCCCCATTTCTAATCCGCTGGTCAGCAGAGATGAGTTTATTGGCAAGGCAAAGTAACATCCCCATTGCATGTTCAGCCACAGCCTGCGCATTACCCTCAGGAGCGCTGATCAAATGGATTCCTTTCTCCCGTGCAGCGTCAAGGTCAAAAATATCCAGTCCACTACCCAGACGGGCTATCCATTGCAGAGAAGAAGCTGATTCCAGGGTTTTTCGATCAACTCCGCAACGTGTGTTGACCACGACACCTTTGTATAAGTGCAACATATCTTCCATTTCCCTACGGGTCATTTCAGGAGCGTATGTCGTAAGATACCCAAGGGTATGGAGTCCACTAAGCATGACAGGGTGAACATAATCAGTCACCAAAACATCTTTTTCTAACATATTTCCCGAAGAGGAGTCTCTTTTTTTGCAAATAGTATCTTTGTCCGATTTTTGAAAAAAGACCATTTCCTTTATTATCCCAAAGCCAACCGGTAAATGCCCAAAGATACTAGTATCCGTTCTGTACTGATCATCGGTAGCGGACCCATAATTATAGGACAAGCATGCGAGTTTGATTATTCAGGCACACAGGCTTCAAGATCATTGAGAGAAGAGGGCATAGAAGTCAGCCTCATCAATAGCAATCCGGCCACCATCATGACCGACCCTGTGACGGCAGACCACATCTACCTGCTACCACTCACGGTCGACAGCATCATCAGTATCCTTGAAGAAAGGAAAATTGACGCTGTATTAGCCACGATGGGAGGCCAGACCGCCCTCAACCTTGCCATAGAGGCGGATAAACGTGGTGTTTGGGATAAATACAATGTACGCCTTATAGGGGTAGATATAGCAGCCATCGAATTGACTGAAAATCGGGAAGCTTTCCGCGATCATATGATCAAGATCGGCATGAAGGTCGCCCCAAGCCATATTGCCAATTCCTTCCTGGAAGGGATGGAGGGAGCCCAGAAGATCGGATTTCCCCTAGTTATACGGCCCAGTTATACATTAGGTGGGACCGGAGGTGGCATTGTCATGAAAGAAGAGCAGTTTGAAGAGGCCTTGCGAA
>Ga0190274_10002102_pt1 | contig 11697 bp, 10 predicted proteins | sample Popmic531T_FD_133002 | JGI IMG/M metagenome (GOLD analysis project Ga0190274, IMG submission 133002) | Populus adjacent soil microbial communities from riparian zone of Yellowstone River, Montana, USA - 531 T | ecosystem: Environmental > Terrestrial > Soil > Riparian zone | place: USA: Montana...
AATTGAACGCACGGTGTGGCGTTCCCCCGGTTCGATTCGAAAGACGATGAGAAGCGGGTCTCCGCCGCTTGGCGGAATAGTCACCGGCCCCTCAACTGTCGCTTCGAAATAGCCCTGCTGTTGTTCGTATTCCACAATGCGGGTGCGGCCTTCTCGCACCAGGTCCTCATCGAACTCCCCTTCTTCAAAGATGGGAATGAGGCTCCGGACTACGTCCTCCGGAATGCGTCCGCCGGTATCGATGACCGTCTTTTGCCCGGTGTCGACTTTAACCTCCAGGCGAACGGTGTTGAGAGATGCGTTGTAGGCCGGATCCGCAGTCACAGGGGTGTTCAGGAAACTCTTGTCCGAAAGGAGTTTTCGAATCGCAGCTAATCCCTTGTCGAGCTGAGCTGCACTGAAGACATCGCCGGCCGAAATATCAAGTGCGTCCTGAAGCTGCCGCGGTGTAAGGACGCCATTGCCTCCTTGAATGCGAACAGACTCGATTATCGCCTTGCCGTGCACATCGGCGCTGAGCGTAATACTTCTCAAGTGCATTGGGTTATCGGGCCCGAGCGTGCTGGTGACTGTTGCCCCAAAGTAACCTGCATCCTGCAATGCCTTTTCGGTTTCCTCGACGACATCCTTAAGCCGGGATTCTGAGAACTTTTGCCCGAACGGAAGAAGAATGAGCGAAGAGAGGGGTCGATCCAGAATGTTTGGTGGATACAGGCTGAAGGTGCTGAAGAAATAGTGTGGGACAACAATGAAGGTCAGCTGAGTCCCAGCACCGGAGGGTGTGGCGTCCACTTCCACGGATTGATAGCGACCCGTACGGAACAGAACTTCAATGGCATCGCGGACGTTTCTGGGCGTTATTGTCTCGCCAGGGTGGATTGGAAGGCGCTGTAACTCAGCCGGGTCGCCTTCCGCTGAAATGCGAACGCTGGTGGCCGTCGTTCCGTAGTACTGCTGCTGGGCGAAGGCCAATGCGGGAATCAGCATCAGCATTAGCAAGCGCCCAATGTTCATAGAGACTTCGACGCTGAGCCGGAAAAATGGCGGGTAATTTCGGGCGGTGTTCCTACGGCAGTACCGAAATAAGACCCTTTATGCCTTCGTAATACGGCCGGAACGGATGCAACTGGTGCAAACACGCATGCTTTTCGGTGTCTTGCCAACCACGACGTGAACGCGTTGCAAGTTGGGATTCCATCGCCGCTTTGTTAGATTGTGGGCGTGACTTACTCGATGCCCGTATACCGGGCCTTTGTTGCAGACTTCACAACGAGCCATGAGCGCAAACTCCTTAACTTTTTGGCTGCGGCCGTAGCATTCTGCAGCCGCTCATCGGACAAATGAAGCAAAAGTATAACACGTGATACAATCCCGGCTCCCTATATATAGGAGCATGAGTGGTTGCGCATGAACGCCCGCAACCACAAAACTTAAAGGAGTTTCCTGTGAAACCTGCGACTCTTCTGGTGCTGCTGGCCGGCCTTTGTCTGTTGATTGCCGGGTGCAGCTCCAATACCACCGTTTCCGACGATATTGTCGCCAGCGTGAATGGAAAGCAAATCACTACTGCCGATCTGGAGAAAGCCTACCAGGGGCGGATCAACGGCGCTCAGCAGCTTCCAACTCCCGAAGAGGCGCAGGCGCTTAAATTCCAGCTGCTCACTCAAATGATCAACGACGAAATCCTCCTCCAGATGGCATCTGCCAATGGCTTGACCGCGACGGATGCAGAGGTCGAGACGAAGTTTACGGATCTCAAGAGCCAGTACACAGAAGAGAAGTTTCAGGGGATGTTGAAGGATCAGAAAATGACGGCCGATGACATCAAGGCCGAGATGCGCAAAGGCTTGACGGTAGAAAAGCTGATTACCAAGGAAATTACCCAGCGAATCACCGTGTCGGATGCGGAGATCAAGGATCTTTTCGAAAAGAACAGGGCCAGCTTCAACCTTCCCGAAGGTTACCATCTGCAGCACATTCTTGTTACTCCGGTCCAGGAGCAGCAGATCACCAACGGGAAGCGTGACGACGCGAAGAGCCCGGCCGATGCAAAGACCAAAGCCGAGAAGCTTTTCCGCGACATTCAGGGTGGACAGGATTTTGGTTTGGTCGCTCGAGACTGGTCGGAAGATTCGGATACGGCTCCCAATGGTGGAGATCTTGGGTTTCAGCCTATTGCCAAACTGGAAGAGATCGACCCGAAAGTATCCCAGGCCGTCCAGCGACTGAAGATCGGAGAAAGCAGTCCGCTGCTGGAGACAAAGTACGGCTATCACATCCTAAAGCTCCTCGAACGCGACTCCGGCGGTCAAAAGGATCTAACGAGCCCGCAGGTGGAGGCTCAGATCCGGCAAGTGATCTTCAATCGCAAGGAAGAGATGCTTCGTGCTGCGTTCTCTGAAACTGCGCGCAACAAGGCGAAGATCGAAAACTATCTCGCAGAGCGTTTGCTTGATAGCGTTGGAAAAGCCAACACTGCAGCGGCCGGCTCCGGCACGAATGCAGAAACCAAGAAGGAAGAACCTAAAGACGAAAAAGGCGACGCCAAGAAGTAGTCGTTACTCGATGAGCGCTATCAAATCTGCGGAGTTGATGGCGCTTCCTTCCGCAACCGCCAACCTGGATATTTTCCCCTGTTTGGGTGCGCGGATTTCATTCTGCATTTTCATCGCTTCCATCACAACGATGCCTTGGTGCGCCGCCACTTCGGCTCCCTCCGCCAGAAGAATCCTCACAATTTTCCCAGGCATGGGGGCTCGTACTTCGACAACGCCCTCATGATGGCTGTGCCCGGCTCGGCGCAAGGCCTTCCTTGAGTCGAGGAATTCAACAGGGATATGCCGCCCAAGGATCGAAACCATGTACCCCTGATCCGTTCCGATGACTGTCGCTTCGATCGAACGTCCGTTCCAGGAAAACCAATAGAGTCCGCGCCGGATTTCCTTCGTCTCAAGTGTGTACTCGCGACCGTTGACTTCGGCCTTGATAACATTGGCCTGGGCATCCCACTGAAAGTCGACGCGCTCGCCCTCCACGATTGCGGTTCCACGCTTCAACGTCTTAGTCCTCGAATGCGACCGAGAGTTTTCCACGCGGAGGACTTGTTGGTAACGGTCTCAGGAGGCACCCGGGCCTCCTGAGCGTCGGCAAGGGCAGCCGCGATCAGTGCGAGATCTCGCTCGGTCTCAGACGCTGGTTTCCGCGGCTCGCGTTCGCGCAACCAGCGATCGATGAACCCGGTATCGAATTCGCCTTTCCTGAAGTCGCGGTGATCCAGGATCTCGCGGAAGAAAGCCAGGTTTGTTTGAATGCCTTCGATCTGGTATTCGAGCAGAGCCCGCTGCATCCGGTCGATCGCTTCACCTCGTGTCGGCGCCCACGCCACCAGCTTTGAGATCATCGGATCGTAGTCGATAGGAACGGTCCAGCCTTCGTAAACACCGCTATCATCCCGGATTCCAGGGCCCGAGGGGGTTTTCAGAAGGCGAATCGTGCCCGGCGAGGGGAAGAAGTTGTTCTCAGGGTCTTCGGCATAAACACGGCATTCGATGGCCGCGCCCTTCAAAGCGATGTCCTGCTGGCGCAAACTCATTGGCGCACCGGTCGCGATTCGAATCTGTTCCTTCACGAGATCGATGCTGGTGACCATTTCCGTAACGGGGTGTTCCACCTGAAGCCGTGTATTCATCTCCAGGAAATAGAACTTACGATCGCTGTCCACGAGAAACTCGACGGTACCCGCGTTGTAATAGTCTGCAGCCCGGACGACCTGTAGTGCCGCCTCTCCCATTCGGTGGCGCAGGTCCGCGTCCATGATTGGTGAGGGACACTCTTCGATCACCTTTTGATGTCGCCGCTGGATGGTGCATTCCCGCTCACCAAGGAAAACGGCGTTCCCGTGCCGGTCCGCGAGCACCTGGATCTCGATATGGCGCGGCCCCTGCGCGAATTTCTCGATATAGACGGCGTCATCACCGAAGGCAGCCTTTGCCTCCGCGCGAGTCGCCTCCAGAGCGTTCGCCAATTCAGAATCGGCATGAACAAGCCGTAGTCCCTTTCCTCCTCCGCCCGCTGACGCTTTGAGCATGATGGGATAACCGATCGTGTTCGCAACGCGCCGAGCTTCCTGCACATCGACGACAGGGTCCATGGTTCCAGGAATCATCGGCACGCCGTATTTTGCGGCAGCCCGTCGGGACTCAACTTTGGAACCCATCAAGGCGATGGATTTGGCAGAAGGACCAATGAAGGCAAGCCCCGCATCCTCGCAGGCCTGGGCAAACCTGGAATTTTCCGAGAGAAATCCGTAGCCAGGGTGGACAGCGTCGCAGTTCGATCGTTTTGCTGCGGTAATGATCTTTTCGATAACAAGATAGCTTTCGGACGAAGGTGAGGGACCGATCAGGTGCGCTTCATCCGCCATCCGCACGTGCAGCGCGCCGCGATCGGCTTCGGAGTAGACGGCGACGGGAGAAATTCCCATCTCACGGCAAGCCCGTTCGACACGGACCGCAATTTCACCCCTGTTGGCTATGAGGATCTTCTTGAACATGCGATGACAGTCCAAATGGTATCGAAACAATGAAGAGGAACAATACCAGGACTTCGGAATCTCCAAAGTTGTACTCGTTTAAACCGGCTATGACGAAGCCGGTCAATGCTGCCAGGGCGCCGAGAGTTGCCCAACGTGAATCGTCTTCGGTGTTCTTGAGCCGTTTCAGCAGCGATCGATAAAGCTCCACGAAAAACCAGAGGAATGCTGCGAGGCAAAGAAGGCCCCGCTCCGCGGCGATCTGGAGAAAGTTGTTATGCAGGTGCCCAGTATAAAACTGGTCGAGCGGCTTGTCGGGGTAGTATCTCGGAAAGTCGTCATCAATGCGTTCCGGTCCAACGCCGAACAACGGGCGGGCCTTGATCATCTTGATGCCGACATCCCGATAAATGGCCCTGGAATAGTTGGTGGCCAGGCTCTTGTCGAGACTCATCGAGACTCGACGGTAGATGAATGGAGAAGCCGCGAGCGTAACGGCAATCATCGGAATAAGGACTGCGGCGAGTACGCGCCGCGGCAGCGCGAGCGCCACGAAAGCAAAACCTGCCGCGGCGCCCAGCCATGCTCCCCGCGTATTGCTCAGCACGATCGCCGTTCCGATGATGGCAACGCTGGGAATCCATCGACGTCCCAGGACAATCAAGGCCGGGACAGCGGCGCACCAGACAAGGAGCTCCACTCCGCTAAATGTCATCCAGTGACCCAGCGGCCCCGTGATTCGGTTCAGCAGGGTGGGGTCGTTCTCGAGTGGTCCGCCGCTTCCATACGCGATCTGTCTGGAAATGAACTGAATGATAGCCATGGCTCCTGCCACGGTTGCTGTCGCGATGAGGAGTTTGTAGGCGGACCGCGCACGTGATTCGCTCGTCACGAAAGCAACGGCGAGCAAACCCATGAAGAAAAGAACGAACTTCTGTATAGGATGCCACCCCACCGAAGGGTTCGATGAGTTTGCCAGGGAGATCAGTGTGGTGGCCATGAAGGCCAACAATGGAGCTGCGTAGGGCGGCCACTTAAAGGCGGAACGTGTATACAGCCAAAGAAGACCAGCCGCGGCCAGGAGGATTTCCATTGCGGCAATGGAAACGAGACTGGCAGCGGCACTCGCTGCAGTGAGCCAGAAAATCGCCGCTTCGCTGTAGCGCCGCATAGGTCGCGGATTCTATCAGGAAAGAGCGGAGGGAGAGGGATTCGAACCCTCGATACAGCTTTTGACCGTATAACGGTTTAGCAAACCGCCGCCTTCAGCCACTCGGCCATCCCTCCGGGCGGAACCAAACTCGACAGAACTCCAACATTATAGGGGACATGTGCGGGAAAAGGCCATTCCTCTGCTTATGGTCCTATCAATAGCATTGATTTGCCGATTCAGCGCGTGACCGGTAGCCTCTTCGGGTAGCCATCATGCGCGCCGACTGTTCATCTGCAGGGCGCCCGGAGGTCGAATGAATTCACCAAACAGTCCCATGAGAAGGTTCCGCATGCTGGTCGAAAACCGGCACGGTGTCCTCCTCAAGATTGTGGGAACGTTCAGTACCAGGGCTTACAACATCAATAGTTTGCACGTGACCCCGGATCAGAACGAGGAATTGAGCCAGTTGACCGTCACCCTGCGTTGCGATGATCGGCAATGCGAACTGCTGCGCAAGCAGTTGATGAAGATCGTAGACGTGGTGGATGTGCAGGTCGAAGAAGGCGAATCGGGAATTGATAATGGAGGAGATTTGAATGGCAGTGAACATATATTACGAGCAACACGGTGACATTACCCGGCTGAAGGGTAAGCAGGTTGCCATCATCGGTTACGGCAGCCAGGGTCACGCCCACGCCCTCAATCTGAAGGAGAGCGGCGTGAGTGTTGTCGTGGGCACCTACGAAGGAAGTCCCTCTGGAGAGAAAGCGAGAGGCGATGGACTTCGTGCCATTCCTGTCTCCGAAGCAGCAAAAACGTCCGACGTTATGATGATGCTCACTCCTGACGAGCGTCAGAAGAAGATCTACAACGAATCGATTCTTCCGAATCTGCGCGATGGCCAGACCCTGATGTTCGCGCATGGCTTCAATATCCATTTCAAGCAGATCGATCCGCCTAAGAACATCGACGTGTCCATGATCGCGCCGAAGGCGCCGGGACATCGCGTCCGTGAACTGTTCACGGAAGGCGTCGGCGTACCGGGCCTGCTTGCGATTCATCAGAATCCCAGCGGTCAGGCCAAGGAGAATGCGCTGGCTTACGCCTTGGGGCTCGGTTGTTTGAAGGCCGGCGTTCTCGAAACGTCTTTCCGCGAAGAAACGGAAAGCGATTTGTTCGGCGAGCAGGCCGTGTTGTGCGGTGGTACATCTGCACTCGTGAAGGCGGCGTTTGAAACCCTTGTCGAAGCGGGCTATGCGCCAGAGATCGCGTACTTCGAATGCCTGCATGAGCTGAAGCTGATTGTCGACCTCATGTACACGGGCGGGCTCGCATATATGCGTTATTCCATCAGCGATACGGCGGAATACGGAGACTACGTGAGCGGTCCTCGAATTGTGGACGCAGACACCAAGAAGCGCATGAAGCAGATTCTTTCCGAGATTCAGAGCGGTCAATTTGCGAAGGCGTGGATTGAGGAAAACGAGAAGGGCCGTCCGAATTTCAACGAATTCCGTAAGCAGGACGCAAATCATCCGATTGAAGTCGTCGGCAAGCAACTGCGTTCAATGATGTCCTTCCTTCAACCAAAGAAAAGGGACGCTGGAGCACGTTAATGACCCAGGCAATCTCAGGCGGAGACATCATCGTCAAGGCTCTTGCCGATGAAGGTGTCGACACGATCTTCGGATACAGCGGCGGAGCCATTCTGCCGACGTACGACGCCATCTTCCGCTACAACGAAACATGCGAAAAGAACGGCGGGCAGCCCATCCAGCTCGTCGTTCCGGCCAGCGAGCAGGGTGCCGGGTTCATGGCAGCGGGCTATGCCCGGTCCACCGGTAAAGTGGGCGTGTTTCTTGTTACATCCGGTCCCGGCGCCACGAACAGCGTGACGCCGGTCCGCGATTGCATGGCGGACTCAATCCCTGTCGTGCTGATTACCGGCCAGGTGCCGCGGGGCGCCTTGGGCTCCGATGCATTCCAGGAGGCTCCGGTCTTCACCTTGATGAGCACGTGCGCCAAGCATGCGTTCCTGGTGACCGATCCGGAGGAACTCGAAGCAACGGTACGTACCGCTTTCGAGATCGCCAGGAGCGGCCGCCCCGGACCGGTTGTCGTGGATATTCCCAAGGATGTTCAGAACTGGATGGGCTTGTACAAGGGGTCGGGAGTGTTGACGCTTCGTGGCTACGATCGCCGCGTGCGCGAAATTCAGAATTCCCGGATCACGCCCGAGCACGCGAAAGCTTTTTTCGATTTGCTGGCTGCGAGCGAGCGGCCTTTGCTTTATGCGGGTAGCGGCGTTATCAACGCGGGGGCTGCCGACGAATTGCGGAGGTTCTCATCGCAATTCGGAATCCCCGTGACTACTACATTGATGGGCCTGGGTGCCATGGACAGCGCGGATCCACTCTCGCTCACGATGCTCGGAATGCACGGCGCGGCTTTTGCCAACTATGCCGTCGAGGACAGTGATTTCATTATCGCTGTCGCTTCACGATTTGATGACCGCGTGGCCGGCAAACCCAAGGAATGGGCTCCGAATGCGCGGGCAATCGCGCATATCGATATCGATTTCGCGGAACTTGGAAAAGTGAAATCCGCAAACTGGGGTCACATTGGCGACGCAAAAGTTGCCCTTCAGGATTTGCTGGCCGCCGGTTCTGGTTTTTCAAAGGATTTTTCGAAATGGCAAGCGCACCTGGATGTTATGAAGAAGGAACATCCACACAACTATGACCGTGCGAGCGAACTGATCCAGCCGCAATACGTTATCGAATGCTTGAACGAGGTTGTGCAAGGCGAGGCCATCTTTACAACCGGTGTCGGCCAGCACCAGATGTGGGCGGCCCAGTATCTCTCGTTGAAGCACGCCCGATCGTTTCTGACTTCCGGTTCGATGGGGACAATGGGGTTCGGTTTGACGGCCGCGATTGGTGCCCAGTTCGCCAATCCAGACAAGACTGTCATCAATATTGATGGCGACGGCAGTATTCGCATGAATCTTGGCGAAATGGAAACCGTGACGACCTACAACTTACCCGTCAAGATTCTGGTCCTGAACAACAGCGGAGACGGGATGGTTCGTCAATGGCAGCGCCTGTTCTTTGCAGAACGTTTTTGCGGCAGCGACAAATCGCTTCACAAGAAGGATTTCATCAAGACGGCTGAAGCGGATGGCTTTGAGTTCGCAGTGCGTGTTTCGGATAAGGCAGACGTTGCCGATGTGTTACGCCGGTTTATCGAATACCCGGGCCCGGCTTTCGTTGAAGTAGTTATCGATCAGAACGCCTGCGTTTATCCGATGATCGGCCCAGGCTCCGGCTACAAGGAAATGGTGACAGGCGATTTCATTCCTGCGCGAGCTGTCGCAACGCAGAGCGCAGGGAAGGCAGACCTCTTTTGACACCCCGGAGGGGTGTAGAGATTCCCTAAGCACTGCTCCGGTGGTTACGCTCGTTTCACTCGCTAACCACCGGCTAGATCTACTTTCACCCCTCCGGGGTGAGTGAGGTAAAAAGATGGACGACAAAGTAATCATTTTCGATACAACGTTACGTGACGGCGAGCAGGCCCCCGGGTTCAGCATGAACATCGACGAGAAGCTGAGAATGGCGCGGCAACTCGAAGCGCTGAACGTCGATATTCTCGAGGCAGGCTTTCCGATCGCGTCCGAGGGCGATTTTCAGGCAGTACGTCGCGTATCTGCGGAGGTACGCACGCCCGTAATCGCGGGCCTGGCGCGTTCCATGCGGAAAGACATCGACCGCTGCGCCAAGGCCCTCGAAGGCGCCAACAAAGCTCGCATCCACGTTTTTCTCGCCACCAGTGATATCCACCTCAAATACAAGCTGAACAAGTCCCGTGAGGAAGCCCTCGCCCTGATGGTCGACGGCGTTCAGTATGCGCGCACGCTTTGTGACAACGTTGAATTCTCGGCGGAGGATGCGGGACGTACGGACCTGGACTTCCTTGTCAAGGTCACGGAGTCTGTCATCGAAGCCGGCGCAACGACGGTGAATCTTCCCGATACCGTCGGCTATTGCATGCCTGAAGAATACGGCCTGCTCATTAAGAACATTCGAAGCCGAGTAAAGAACATCGATAAGGCCATTCTGAGCACGCATTGCCACAACGATCTGGGCCTTGCCGTGGCGAACTCGCTCGCTGGAATCCAGAATGGAATTCGCCAGGTGGAATGCACGATTAATGGCGCGGGAGAGCGCGCGGGTAATGCCGCTCTCGAAGAAATCGTGATGGCGCTTCAGGTTCGGAAGCAGTTCTTCGGCGTTACGACTGGCATCAATACCAAGGAACTGTACGCTGCAAGCCGCCTTTTGACTGAAGTGACGGGCATGCAGGTTCAGGCCAACAAGTCCATCGTTGGAGACAATGCATTTGCGCACGAAGCGGGCATCCATCAGGACGGAATGCTGAAGAACGCCATCACCTACGAGATTATGACTCCGGGATCCGTCGGAGTGCCGGAAGGCAAGATCGTCCTCGGAAAGCATTCCGGCCGTCATGCGCTTGTCGCCCGTTGCCGCGCAATGGGATCTCCACTGAGTCCAGACCAGCTTGAGCACGCCTACATGCTCATGACGACCATTGCGGATCGCAAGAAGACCGTTGACGACAAAGACCTGGAGGAAATCATCAGCGCGGCGCGAAGCAAGGCTTCGCCTGCAGGCGCTGCTGCGGGCCCCGCATGAAGTCCAAAATTGCGTTTCTTCCCGGAGACGGCGTCGGCCCGGAGGTTCTAGCCGAAGCTCGCCGCGTTCTTGAACTCTGTGGCCGGATCTACGATCGCAGCTTCGATATCGTTGACGGCGACATCGGTGGTGTTGCCATCGATAAGCACGATTCGCCTCTGCCTCCGCCAACGGTCGAGCTTGTAAAGAGTTCCCAGGCTGTGCTTCTTGGCGCAGTTGGCGGCCCGAAATACGACTCCTTGCCCGCCCCGAAGAAGCCGGAACGCGGTCTTTTGAATCTGCGCGAGCTCCTTGGAAACTACGCGAACCTTCGGCCGGTCTTTGTGTACGACTGTCTTGCCGACAGTTCCAATGTTCGAACAGAGATCGTCAAGGGCGTCGATATGGTTTTCGTCAGAGAGCTGCTGGGTGGCATCTATTTTGGTACACCCCGCAGCCGTGATGAGAATCGTGCCCTGGACACTGAAGTCTATACGGTTGAGGAAGTACGCCGCGTTGCGAAAGTGGCATTCTCGCTGGCGCGCAAACGCCGCAGGAAACTTACGTCCGTTGATAAGGCGAACGTACTGGAAAGTTCGATTCTGTGGCGGCAGACAGTGACCGCCGTTGGAAAGGAATTCCCGGATGTCGCGCTGGATCACCTGTATGTAGACAATTGCGCGATGCAGCTGATCCTCAAACCGAAAAGCTTCGACGTCCTGGTCACCAATAACATTTTTGGCGACATTCTTAGTGACGAAGGCGGAGTTCTCGTCGGGAGCCTCGGAATGCTTCCGTCTGCCGCTATCGGTGGCACTGCAGGATTGTATGAGCCGATTCACGGATCCGCGCCGGATATCGCCGGCAAGAGTGTTGCAAACCCCATTGGGGCCATCGCCTCTGTCGGCATGATGTTCGAGCACTCGTTTGGTTTGCCTGAGGCGGGCGCCCGCGTACAGAAAGCCGTCACGCAGGCGCTCGAGAAGGGCTATCGCACGCGCGATCTGATGCCGCAGGGCACAGTCGACGCAGGCAAGTTCACTCTGGCGACGACTCGCCAGATGGCGGATGTCATTTTTGGATTCATAGAAAACCCCGATGCCTAAAACGCTTTACGACAAAATTTGGGATTCTCACGTTATCGTTCCGGAAACCGATGCGCCGGCGATCATCTTCATCGATCTCCATCTGATCCACGAAGTCACATCGCCCCAGGCCTTCGACGAACTGCGGAAGCGCGGATTGCGTGTGCGGCGTGCCGATTTGACGGTGGGGACTGCGGATCACTCGATTCCGACCACGACGCGCGTGATCTCGCC
>Ga0190274_10002103_pt1 | contig 11697 bp, 11 predicted proteins | sample Popmic531T_FD_133002 | JGI IMG/M metagenome (GOLD analysis project Ga0190274, IMG submission 133002) | Populus adjacent soil microbial communities from riparian zone of Yellowstone River, Montana, USA - 531 T | ecosystem: Environmental > Terrestrial > Soil > Riparian zone | place: USA: Montana...
CATCCTCTACCCGCCGGACTGGCGCACCGATCGTCATTCTTATTGCCTTTGACGCGTTTTCTTCACGCGAACCGGTTCCCACTTCGCTTGAAAACGCTTTGCTAGCGCATTTCTTCGCGCAGCACGTCGAGCCGCTCGAACACCACCTTGTCCGAGACGATGAACAGGTCGGCGTCGCCGCCGATGGCGCGATGGCTGGCCCAGGACCACGATGGAATCGTGAACACGTCGTGCTGCTTCCAGTCGAAAGTCTTGTCTCCGATTGTAGAGCGGCCTTCACCGGACACCACGAGGCAGATCATCGAATAGGCGCCCCGCTTCGGACGGGTCTCGACATTCCTCGACAGCCGCATGGCATAGCAATCGAGTGTCGGCATCACCGCGCTGCCGGTTTCCGGGTTGATGTAGCGAATGAGCCTGGCGCCGTCGGGGCCGGGCGCGATTTCCGACAGCATCTGCCGTGTGGTCTCCCCGGAATAGCGATACTTCGGCGAGTGATCCTTGCCGCTCCGTGCGTCGGCGACAGCGAGGCCGCTCGCTCGCCCGCGCTTCTCCTCGCCTTCGTCGACTTTCCAGAAATCGTCATTCTTCGGATCTCCCGGCTCGAAGAAATGCGCGTTCAGCGCGCGAAGCAGCGGCATATTGGCGGCGTCGAACCAGACGATGCGCTTGTCGGTCGGATTGATATGGCCATGCCAGGCCATCGGCGGGGTGAGGATCAGATCGCCCGCCTTCATGTCGCACCAGCGGCCGTTGACTATTGTTGCGGCGCCTTCGGCTTGCGTGGCGAAGCGGATCGCAGCGCCGGTGTGGCGATGCGGGCGCGCCTGTTCGCCCGGATCGAGCACGGTGAATGCGCCGAGCATGGTGCCGGTCGTCGAGGTTTCCTGCCCGAAGACCGGGTGCGACATGATCAGCGCGCGCCGCTCGATGTCATCGATCGAGACTTCCGCAACTGCGCGATGCAGCAACTGTTCGGTCTGCTGCCAGGGCCAGTGAAACGGCGTGTCCTTCGGCATCGGCTGGAACGGCGTGATGCGCTTGTAACGATCCCACAGCGGATGCAGGTTCGCCTTCTCGACTTCGGCGACGAAGGCGGGTCGGCCTGCGACTTCGGCTGCGGCGGCTGCCTGTGCCATGGGAAACTCCCGGTTCGACATTCCGGGGCGCTTGCGAAGCAAGCGAACCCGGAATCCAGAAACAACTTGCGAGGTTCTTGGGTGGATTCCGGGTTCGGCAATTTGGGCCGCCCCGGAATGACCAGTTCGGACATCACCCCTTCGGCATCTTCTCGTCGATATTGTTGCTGTCGATGATGACATGCTTGATGAAGACGCGCGGCTCGACCTTATCGCCCTTCAGAAAGTCGGCGAGAATGTCGACACCCATGCGGCCCCACAGCACCGGATTAAGCTCGATGGTCATGCCGAGATTGCCGTCCTTGAGCTGGCGGAGTGCCGGCGGCACGCCGTTCATGCCAGTGACGATGGTCTGGCCCTTGCGATTGGCGGCAAGCACGGCCTGCGTGGCGCCGAGCGCCACGTCGTCATTGGCAGTATAGATCGCGCCGAGATCGGGGTTGGCGACCAGCGCATCTTCCGCATTCTTCAGACCGCGCTCGCGGGTGAGCGGGCCGTCGGTCTTGAACACGATCTGGATGCCGGGATATTTCGCCATCACCTCATTGTAGCCTTCAGCGAGATTGCGAAACGTCGGCGCGCCCGAAGGTCCGAGCAGCATGGCAACCTTGCCCTTGCCGCCCAGCTTATTGGCGGTCCATTCGGCGATGTCGCGGCCGATCTGCTTCTCGTCCATCGCGACATGCAAGGTCTGGTTAGGAGAGGTCGAGCCACGTGCGACCGAGACGATCGGCACCTTGCCGGCGGCGGCCGCGTCATAGGCGGCGTTCACGCCGGTGGCATCGATCGGGGAGATCAGGATGCCCTTGACGCCGCGCGCGACCAGATCCTGCACGCCGTTGATCTGCTTTAGCTTGTCCTCGTTGGAAGAGACCGAAACCACGTCCCATCCGAGTTCCCCGGCGCGCGCGCGGATGCCGCGCATCATCGCGATATAAAACGGGTTGTCGTCCTGCGGCAGTGCGACGCCGATGGTGGTTTTCGCCTGCGCGAATGCCGGCGTCGCCGGTGCTGCGAGCAGGGCCGCGGCCAAAGTGGCGCCAAAGGCGGCGGCCGCAAGAAATCCGAATTTCTTCATATCCGTCTCCGTCAATGTTTGGATCGCAAGCTATCCGCTGCCGCTGCAGCGATGATGACCGCGCCAACAGCCACACGCTGCCAGTACGAGTCGACATTCAGAAGATTGAGGCTGTTGCCGAGTATGATCATGATGAAGACACCGATAACGCTCTTGTAGAGCGTGCCTTCGCCGCCATGCAAAGCTGCGCCGCCGAGCACGACCGCGGCGATGGCGGTGAGTTCGTAGAATTCGCCTGCCGTCGGCTGGCCGGATTGCAGCCGTGCCGCAAGCATTACGCCGGCCACGCCTGCCAGCGCGCCGCAAATCACGTAGGTCGAGGCGGTGATGCGGGCGACCGGAATGCCGGAGAGCCACGCCGCCTCGCGCCCGCCGCCGGTCGCATAGATGTGCCGGCCATAAGGGGTCGCATGCATGACCCAGGATAGCACGATCAGGAGCACGATCGGCACCCAGACCAGGGCGTGAATGCCAAGGAAGCGCGCGGAACCGAAGGCGACGAAGCTCGCGGGCAGGCCGGACGGGCCGTCCACCGGCGCGCCGCCGGTGATGAGAAACACCACGCCGCGAAACAGCACCATGGTGCCGAGCGTGGTGATGAAGGGATTAACCTTGAAATAAGCGATGATCACCCCGTTCACGAGGCCGACAAAGGCGCCCGCCAGGATGCCCGCGATCACGCCTGCGGCGATGCCCATTTGCAGCATCACCATGGCGGCGACGCAGGCCGAAAGCGCAGCGGTCGAGCCGACCGACAGGTCGAAGCCGCCGCCGATGATCACGAAGGTCATGCCCATCGCAATCACTGCCATGATCGAGGACTGAACCAGGATATTGTTGAGATTGATCGGCGACAGGAACCGGTCGGTCAGCAGCGTCGTGACCACGCAAAGCGCGGCCAGCGTCAAAAGCGGGATCTGCCCGAGCAGGCGGGACGACGCATTGGGCGAAAGATTCATGGCGCGCGCGTCCCTGCAATCGCGGTGCGCAGATGCGCTTCGTCCAAGTTGCCGCCTTTGCCGTCCTTGCGCTCGATGCGGCCGGTGATGGCGCGATCGCGCACGGTCAGCACACTGTCACAGATGCGCGCCAGTTCGGAAAGATCGCTCGAGCTTGCGATCACCCCGCCGCCGTCTCTGGTGAATTTCCGGATCAGAGCATGCACCTGCATCTTGGCGGCGATGTCGATGCCATGCGTGGGCTCATCGAGCAGCAAGACTTGCACTTCGCGCGCGATCCATTTCGCCAGGATCACCTTCTGCTGGTTGCCGCCCGAGAGCGAACTGACTGGAAGCTCTGCCCGGCGCGGGCGGATATCGAGTATCTCCATCAATCCGAGTGCCAGCCGTTCGCCGGCTTTGCGATCGATCCAGAACGCGGAATTGTCACGCTTGAGGCTCGGCAGCAGAATATTGTCTCGCACCGAAAGATTCATGACGAGGCCGAGCGCGCGTTCGCCCGGCACGAAGCCGATATCGGCCGCGATTGCATCGGAAGGCTGCGAGAGCCGGACGTCGCGGCCATCGGCGAGACGGATTTGCGTGTGCTCTTTCAAACTTCCGAACAGGCGGCGCACGATCCGGTCGCTACCGCTGCCGAGCAGACCGGCAAGGCCGATGGTCTCGCCTTCACGCACCGTCATGCGGTCGCGGCGCTCGGAGGTTTCCTCGATCAGCGCCTTGCCTGGCGCCACCGATTCCTCCAGATGCTCATGCGCCATCTTGCCGGTCATGTCCTCGATCAGGTCAGAGATGGTGAAGCTGCCACGCGCGCGGACGGCGACCACCTTGCCGTCGCGCAGCACGGTGCAGCGGTCGGCAAGGTCTTTGATCTCGTCAAGCCGATGCGAGATATAGATGATGGCGGTGCCGCTTTTCTTCATGCGGTCGAGCACGCCGAACAGCCGCTCGATCTCGCGATCTTCCAGCGCCGCGGTCGGCTCGTCGAGAATGAAGATGCGACAATTCAGCCGCAGTGCCTTGGCGATGGCGACAAGCTGGCGTTCGGCGAAGGACAGCGACTGCACCGGGCGGTCGAGATCGGCGCTGAAATTGAGCTGGTCGAGATAGCGTCTGGCTTCCTCGCGCATGCGATTGCGGTCGATCGACGGAACAATGCCGAATCGCCGCGTCACCGGCAGACTGCCAAGCGCGATATTCTCTGCAATCGAGAGCGCCGGCACCATGCGCAATTCCTGCGGGATGGTGACGATGCCCGCCGCGATCGCGTCGCGCGGGGACGAGAGGACTTGCGGTTCGCCGGCAATCTCGATCACCCCGCTGTCGGCGCGATGCACGCCGCCCAGGATGCGTATGAGTGTGGACTTGCCGGCGCCGTTCTCGCCAACCAGCGCATGGACTTCCCCGAAATCGAGCGAGAAATCGACATGGTCGAGCGCGCGCGTCGCACCGAATTGCTTGCTGAGGTCCAGGACGCGGATGGCGGCTTGCGGCATCAATGCTCCCGCATCCAGCGCGAGGCCGCCGGCACCCAATGCCCATGCGGATCGGCGGTTTCATAGCTTGCGGTGGCATGATTGCAGCCAGGCAGGACTATGCTTTCGGCCTCGATTCCGGCAGCGCGCAAAGCAGCGACGAATTCCTCCGACTGCTTGCACAAATGCGGGAAGTCTTTTTCGCCCCATGCGACGAAGAAAGGCGGCGCGTCGGACCGTATGTGATTAATGGGGGAGGCGGCTTGCTCCGCGCCGCTATCGGGGGCTCCCAGAAAGCGCGGCCGCATCGAGAAGCCCGAGCCTTCGCCGACATTATATGAGCCCGAGATCGGCAGCGCGCCGCGAATGACATCGGCGGGAAGATTGCGCGGCTTCATCCAGTCGTCGCGGAGTGCCGCAAGCGCGGCGAGATGACCGCCGGCCGAGTGTCCGCCGATGACGATGCGATTCGGCTTGCCGCCATATTGCGCAATCTTGCCGTGCACCGCGGCGACCCCATCCAGCACGTCGTGATAGCCCGCGGGAAACACGTGAAGCGGTGCCAGACGATAGCCCGCGCTCACAAAGGTGATGCCCTGCGCATTCAGCGCCGGCGCCATAAACAGCATCCATTCCTTGTAGCCATTGGTCCAGCCGCCGCCATGCAGCGCAATGAACACATCGCCATTCGGATTGTCGGAAGGCACGATGGTGATGGCCTGATAGGGGTCGGCGCCATAAGCGATCTCGATGCCATGCACGTCGCGGCCGCGGCGCAATACCTCGTCATGGTACTTGGCGCCGATCGCGGTGAACGGTTCCTGGGCCGGATATTGGTCGGGCGACACGAAAACCCCTGATCGAGCCGCTTGGCACATTCAACGATGCCTGCGCGCATTTGAATTATTCCACTGACGCAGCGAGCCGAAGTCAATAGCGAACGCTGTTCAATTATCCGCCGCGCGACGTTTTGGCTCGCGCAGCCTTGGCTTGTGGCGAGGTGAGCAGATCGACGAACAGATGAATGGTGCCGTGGTCGCATCCGCGGCGTGGATTGAGATGGCGGCCGATCACATAGCCGTCGAACGCCATCATCACAACATGAGCGATGCGGCTCACCGCCGCGCGGCTTCGGCGCTTGTCGGGGAGCGAAGTGTGCAGCATTGCGGTGACGCGCTTCACTGTCGCACTCAGCAATTCCGGCCGATAGCCCTTGGAAGGGTCCGCGGTCGCGATCGCCTGGATGAAATTATTGGCAAAGGTGTTGTCGTCGGCCGGTATGTCGCACCACAGGGCATGCAGGATTCTATAGACGCGTGTGCGCGGCGATTTCACACGCGCGAGGTTCGCCTCGAGTTCGTCCAGCCGCTCCAGAAGCCAGGGCTCGTAGAGCGCGTACAGGATGTGCAGCTTGGAAGGAAAATAGCTGTAGACGTTGGCGGTTGAGACCTTCGCCTGTTTCGCGATCTGGGCGATCGTGGTGTTGTGATAGCCGTTCCCGGAGAATAGCGAGAATGATGCGGTTAATATCGCCTGGCGCAGCTTCGGTTTCTTGACTTGAGCCATCAGGCCTTCGCCGTCTGCAAATGAAACCGAAGCTGCGTGTTCGCGCCCTGCAAGCAGCTAGCCGCGCGCTTCGCGTGCGACCACCATCTTGGGATCGACCAGCTTGCCCTTGTCGATGATCACCTGATTGTCGAGCGTTACGGTGCAGTCGCGCATCGGCACGTCGTAGTGACCGCGGGTCGAGCGCTTGCCGCCGCCTTGCGTATTGGGCCCGGTCGAGAACAGGAAATTGCCGGGGAATACGCGCGCCGCGGCGCGGCTGCGCTCCGGTTCATCTCCGTTCAGCCCGATGCCATACCAGCGCGCCTGCGGATTCATGCCCCAGCCAAGATGCGAGACGGCGTAGGGATCGCGGTCGTCCTCGCTTGTCTTGCCGTCCTCCAGCCAGTCGCGCATCAGCTTGGCGTCAAGGCCGCCTTCGATCTTCACGACATGGCCGTCGCGGATTTCAAGTGAGACCGGATCGACGACATAGCGGCAATAGGGAAGGATCACGATATCGCCCGGCGCGATCACCACCTTGCCGGTGGCGCTGCCTTCGTTCGGGAAGGTGTGAATGTGGCCTGCGCCCCAATGGTCGAAATGGCCCTTCTCGTCGGCATATCCCCATTGCGTCATCACCGGATATTCGCCGCATTGATAGGTGAAGTCGGTGCCGGCCTCGTTGGTCACGCGCACGGTCTTGGTGCGCTTGTAGATGCCCTCGGCATATTTCATCGCTTCCTTGAGGCCCTTGGGCGACATCAATTGCTCGAGGTCGTCGGGCGCATCGATGATCATCAGCACGCGGGTGCCGCCGTCCATCACCTCCTTCAGCCATTTGGTGAAGAGCGGGACGTGGAAGATGATGATGAGATCGGCGGCCTTCACCGCGGCCAGCGTGCCCTTGCATTGACCGATGGTCGGCACGCCCACTTTGGTCCAGCCCGGAATGGAATTCACGCACATCTCGTAGATGTCGGCGCCGTATTCGTCCGCGGCGGCAAACGCCGACTCGATGAATTCGCGACGGGTGCCGAGATCGGAGACAATCGCGATGGTCTCGCCCTTCTGCACCTTCGACATTTCGAATTGCTTTCGGAACAGATAGGTCAGCCGACCGGGATTGAGCTCCTGAACGCGCAAGGATGACTGCTGCATGACCTGCCTCCATCTGGACGTGTAGAGCGTAATCTTGTTGCGGATCACGCCGTGGCATCGCTCGGACAATACTGAATATCAGTCGGGATTGGCAGTAAAGCAGATTTTCGGCGCCGGCGGCGTGCCGGGACGGACGTTCGAGGTCAGCGAAAATCCCGGTTGATCGAGCCTGAGAGCCCGTTAGTCTGGATGTGGCGGGATGTCGCAGGCGCAATACAAGCGCTAGGCGTCCGCTGGGGGCTCTTCATGCTGGTCAAGGCGGAGCTTAAGCCTGCGGCCGCAATTCTTGCGGTGCTTATTCTTATGCAATTTGCGCTTTTCCCGGATCGCGCGCTTGCCGCCGGCGCCGCCTATCAGGTCGATACCGCCGATGTCGGGGAGCCCGGCAATTGCAAAGTGGAATCCTGGGCCTCGTTTGCCAAAAGCGGCGACCTCATTGCCTCGTCCTCTCCGGATTGTGTGGTGAGCATTTTCGGCAAGGCTATCGATATCAGCTCGCAATTCAGTCGCTTCCGCTCCGACGACGAATGGGGCACGGGCGTCTTCCCCAAAGCGAAGATGAATCTGATCCCGACCGCTATCGGGCAATGGGGCGTTGCAGTCAGCAGCAGCACGGCAATCAACCTGATCACCGGCGATGTTGCCGCCTGGTTCGTTACCATGCCCGCCACGCTGCGGGTTTCGGACACGTTGCGTTTCAATGTCAATGTCGGCTATGCGCGCGACCGTAACGTGAACCGGGATTACATGACCTACGGTTTTGGCTTCGATCTGCGCACGCCAAACAATGTCTGGACGCTGACTGGCGAAGTGTTCGGCATCGCCGGTGCGATCACCGAGGAACAAGAACGCGGACAGATTCGTCCGCGCTGGCAGGTGGGTCTGCGCTGGCGCCCGATCGACGAATTCAATCTCGACGTGATCTACGGCCGCAACCTAACCGGCGAGGAATCCAACTGGATCACAGTGGCGACCGTGTTCCGTTTCAAGGTCGGTGGTAAAGGCGAGAAGTAGCTATTTCAGCGGCGCCAAAATCTTCGGATGCTGGAACGTCGAGACGTCGATCTTCTTTGCGATCATGTCGGTCTCTTTATACACGTCGAGCAGAACCTGGATCGCCTCAAAATTCGGTGCGGCGCCTTCACTGCGTCCGAAATCGCGCTCGGTCAGCATGTAGCTGCCGAACACGTCGGCCGGCAGCTTGGTGACCGCGCTCGCCACCGCAATTGCCTGATCGCGATTGGACATGACGATTTCCATCGCCTTGGTCAGGTCGCGGACATAGTCACCGACGGCTTGAGCGTTGGCGTCGGTGAAATCCTTGCGGCAGACTTCAAGAATATGGACCATGTTCTTGGTTTCGTCCGAAATCGCAAACAGCTTGCGCGTGCCGCCCTTGGCTTCGGCTCTCGCCGCGAATGGTTGATTGAGCACGCCGGCATCGACGCGGCCGGTGCGGATCGCGCCTTCCGAATTGGAGAAGCCGGTTTCGACCAGGCGGATATCCTTTTCCGGATCGAGGCCGTTGCGTTTCAGATGTAATGCGAAGGGTCCGTAAATGCCGGCGCCATAGGCGCTTATGCCGACGATCTTGCCGCGCAGATCGGCGACATTCTTGATCGGTGAATCGTCTTTCACCGCCCAATAGACCGAGAAGCCGCCTGGTTTCTCGAATACATGCTGCGCGACAATATAGGCCTGCAGATTGCCATTGAGCGCACCTTGCGCCATCGCGAGCACGCCTTGCGCCGAGCAATCGACGGCATTGGAGACCATCGCCTGAGTCTGTACCGCGCTGCTCTGGAACTGGAACCACTCGACGCGGTAGGTCTTGCCGAGATTGGGAAACAGCTCCGGCTTCTGCATCATCAGATATTTGCTGTCCTCGGCCGGAATGCCCCAGCCGACGCGGATCAAGGTCTGCGACATTGCGGGCAGGGTGCCTGTGAGGAGCGATGCGGCGACAAAAACAAGAACGCGGATCATCGGACGTCTCCAGAGATGTCGTTCAGTATGAGCCGCGGCGATGATGTGTCAACGCGACATCGCGTTGCTGTTTTTGGCATTGCCTTGCGCGTGGATCGAGAGCATCGCGTTGGCGAGGGCGTGGATCGGCGTTGGCACGCTGGCTTTTGTCCCGAGCCGCACGACCGCGCCCGACAGCCAGGGAAGTTCGAGCCTGCGTCCGGCTTCGAGATCCTCCAGCATGGACGGCCGGCCGTCTTTCGGCATGTCCTTGATCTGTGTGTAGACCACCTTCTCCATATCGGGGGGCAGGTCGATACCGAGCGCGCGTCCGACGCAGGCGGCCTCCTCCGCGGCCCTGACCACCGTCGCGTAGGCATCCGGATTGGAATGGACCTGACCGATGGTGGCACGCGCCATGCACGACACTGCCGAGAAGCTCGCAAGCATGACGAATTTCATCCAGAGATCGCGATCGATATCTGGCGAGAGCGCGGCTTCGACGCCGTTCGTCGCGTCGAGAAGCGACGCCACGGAATTTGCCGCATCCGCGCTATTCGCATGTCCCGGCCCGAGCTTGATGCGGCAGAACGGCGACTTGCAGACAATGACACCTGGTTCTTCCACATGCGACTTGATCGACACCGTGCCTTTCAGAACCAGGTCGTGACCAAGCGCGGTTGCGAGAATGCCATAGGCATCGACGCCGTTCTGCAGCGGCAGCAGCGCGGTATGGTTCGCAAGCAGGGGCGCGAGGCTCGGCGCAACCGTGTCGAGGTCGTAATTCTTCACCGTAACGACGACGAGGTCGCAAGGTCCGAGTTCCTTTGCGGATTCGCTTGCCGTGACGTTGGGGATCGCCACCGGCCCGGACGGCGTCGTCACGGTCAGGCCGCGAGAGCGCAAAGCCTCGCAGGTCCGCCCGCGCACCAGAAACCTCGCATCATGCCCCGCCTGCAGCAGGCGCATTCCGAGGTAGCCGCCGACGCCGCCTGCGCCGATGATCGTTACAATCACTGCCACCCCTCATTTGCAACACAACGAGGGTAGCATAGCGCATCCACAGCCATTCAATGCCAGACGGAATCCGCTACCTCGACGATGCGGCGAAGCTTCGCCTCCTCATCCGCGACGGTCAGCGGATTGCCGAGGAAATTCGACGCAAATCCGCATTGCGGTGACAGGCAAAGCTGATCAAGCGCGATGTGCTTCTCGGCCTCCTTGATGCGACCTTTAAGGCTCTCCGCCGATTCCAGATCCGGCACTTTCGACGAGACCAGGCCGAGCACCACGTGCTTGCCCTTCGGCACATGCTTGAGGGGGCTGAAATCGCCCGCGCGTGGCGTGTCATATTCGAGGAAGAAGGCATCGACATTCACGCGTTCGAATACCATCGAGGCGACATAATCATAGCCGCCTTCGCCGAGCCATTTGCCGCGATTGTTGCCGCGGCACAGATGCATGCCGAACGTGCTGCCGGCGGGACGGCCTTCAAGCGCTGCATTGATCACGCCGACATAGCCGTCGATCAGCTTCTGCGGGTCTTCGCCGATCGCCTTGAATGCGGACTGGAATTTCGGGTCGCAAAGCAGCGGAAACGAGCAATTGTCGAGTTGGAAGTAAGTGCAGCCCGCCTTTGCGAGATCGGCGATTTCGGCACGATAGATGGCGGCGAGATCGGCCCACAATTCCTCGAGGTCGGGATAGGCCTTGCGGTCGATCACATCGCGGCCGCCGAAGAAATGCAGTTCGCTCGGCGCCGGCATGGTCACCTTCGGCGTACCCTTGGTGGCACCTTTCAGAAAGGTGAAGGCGTCCACCATGATCGGCTGTTTGCGTGACAGCTTGCCCTCGATGTAGATGCGCGGGCTCGGTGCCCGATTGCCCTGATAGTCGGCGAAGCTCAAGGGGCCGACCTCGAAGCGGATCGCGGTGTTGTCCAGTCCCAGCACGAAGTCCTGATACCAGGAGCGGCGGCGGTATTCCCCGTCGGTGATGGATTGCAACCCCGCGCGCTCTTGCAGCGCCACCGCCTCGCGGATGGCGGCATCCTCGATCGGCTTCAGTTCGGGCGAGGAACGTTTCTCGCCGGAGCGAACCGGCTTGGTCAGATCGCCGTCGAAGGCGGCGCGCGCATCGTGCAGCACCTTGGGACGGAGCAGGCTTCCGACATGCTCGGCCCGGAACGGGGGTTTCTGGTTCATCTTCTTTCTCCGGCATGGATGGCTGGGCGCGTTACGACGCTTGTTATTGCTGCGGGCTCTTGAAATGCACGTTATGCGCCTCCGACACGCGGATGACTTCGGCAGGGTCGGGCAGGTTGTCGAGCTTGCAAAACAGTTCGAACAGCTTCTGCGACGGCGTCACCCAGAACA
>Ga0190274_10002104_pt1 | contig 11695 bp, 10 predicted proteins | sample Popmic531T_FD_133002 | JGI IMG/M metagenome (GOLD analysis project Ga0190274, IMG submission 133002) | Populus adjacent soil microbial communities from riparian zone of Yellowstone River, Montana, USA - 531 T | ecosystem: Environmental > Terrestrial > Soil > Riparian zone | place: USA: Montana...
GACCTACGCCTCGATCACCTTCCAGAACTACTTCCGCATGTACGAGAAGCTCTCGGGCATGACGGGTACGGCGGACACCGAGGCCCAGGAGTTCGGCAAGACCTACGACCTCGACGTCGTGGTCGTGCCGACCAACATGCCCATGGTCCGCAAGGATCTCGACGACCTCGTCTACCGCAGCAAGGCCGAGAAGTGGACGGCGGCGGTCGAGGAGGTCGCGGAGCGCCACGCCAAGGGCCAGCCGGTGCTGGTCGGCACGGTCGCGATCGAGACCTCGGAGCTGCTGTCGAAGCGGCTCAAGAACCGCGGCATCCCGCACAACGTGCTCAACGCCAAGAACCACGCCCGCGAGGCCGAGATCATCGCCCAGGCCGGTCGCAAGGGCGCCGTCACCATCTCCACCAACATGGCCGGTCGCGGCACCGACATCGTGCTCGGCGGCAACGCCGCGATGACGCTCAAGGCGCGCGGCCTCGACCCCGACGCCCCCGAGAACGCCGAGGAGCTCGCGCGGCTGCGCCCGCAGTACGCCGCCGAACGCGAGGACGTGCTCGCGGCCGGCGGGCTGTTCGTGCTCGGCACCGAGCGCCACGAGTCGCGGCGCATCGACAACCAGCTGCGCGGCCGCTCGGGCCGCCAGGGTGACTCCGGCGCCTCGCGCTTCTACCTGTCGCTCGAGGACGACCTGCTGCGCATCTTCGGCTCGGACCGCATCAAGGGTCTGATGTCGAAGCTCGGCATGCAGGAGGGCGAGGCGATCGAGGCGGGCATGCTGTCGCGCCAGATCGAGCGCGCGCAGGCCAAGGTCGAAGCCCGCAACTTCGACATGCGCAAGCACCTGCTCGAGTACGACGACGTCATGAACAAGCAGCGCGTCGCCATCTACGAGTGGCGGCGGCGCACGCTGGGCGCCGAGAGTCTGTACGACGAGTACAAGGGCATGGGCGAGGAGCTGCTCGAGGAGATCCTCGCGGTCAACGTGCCGCAGAAGGGTGAGTCCGACATCGAGTCGCTGCGCCGGCACATCGAGGCGCAGTACGGCGTCACGTTCGACCCGCACGAGGGACCCTTCGTACCGCAGGGCGGACAGGTCGAGGTCGACGCGGTGCGCGAGCGCCTGCTGCCGCTGATCCAGCAGCGGCTCGACGCGCAGGTGGCCATGTGCACGGAGTACGGCTCGCGCTTCCCCGAGGCGCGGCACATCTCGTTCGACTTCTTCGCGCGCGGCATCCTGCTGTCGACGCTCGACGACCTGTGGCGCGACCACCTGCTCGCGATGGACCACCTGAAGGAAGGCATCGGCCTGCTCGGCTACGGCGGCAAGGACCCGAAGCGCGAGTACCAGAACGAGGGCTTCAAGCTCTTCGAGCAGATGTACCACCGCATCGGCGAGCGCGCGTGCGAGCAGCTGTACCGCATGCGCCTGGTCGACCCGACCGAGGAGCGCGAGCGCCAGCTGCGCATCCAGGAAGAGGTCAAGCGGCGCCAGCGCGAGGAGCAGATGCGCGCGCAGCACGCGGTGAGCGCCGCGGCCGCCGCCCAGGCCGGCCCGCCGCGACCGGTGGAGCGCAGCGAGCCCAAGGTGGGGCGCAACGACGACTGTCCCTGCGGCTCCGGCCGCAAGTACAAGCGCTGCCACGGCCAGCCGGCTTGATTAGCTGAAGAAAGTCGGGGCGGGCGAGCGCTCGCCTCGGTTCCCACGGGGCCAACAGGGACCCCAGGGCAGCGGCCCGCGGCGGGCCTTCCCTAAATGGCCCCTTTGGGAACCGAGGCGAGCGCTCGCTGCGGTGACTTTTCTTGCTGCACGTAACCGGAGGCCACGGCTTCGCCAGGTCGTGGGCCGGTGTCGCGAGGGTTGAAGAGGGGTTGATTACCTTTTCGACTCCACACGCTACGCGCACGCGCAAACGAAATGTGTTCGACGCGCGCGTGTCAGCTCGTCGTCGTCAGCCTCGCAATCGCTCGGCCACGCGTTCCTCCCGCGGTCGGCGCGGCGGGATCAGGATGTCGTGACGCTGGTGCGGCGCCGGGTAGCTGCAGACGGGGCAGCGCGGGGCGTGCTTGCGGTAGACGGTGTCGCAGCTCGGGCAGGCGGTGCCCTCGGGGCCGAGCGCGGCGAGGGCCAGCAGGGCGAGCGGCCCGAAGAAGACCGCCAGCACCACCCACTCGGCGGCCGAGCGCTTCTTGCTGCGGGCCGCCTCGTAGGAGGAGCCGACGCAGAAGCCCCAGGCCAGCAGTCCGATGAACAGAACGGGATTGCTGACCTCGAGCCCGAGCTGCGCCTTCCAGCCCGGATAGTGCGTCATCAGCCCGTAGACCACGGCGAACCCGCCGAGCAGCCCGGCGTTGCGCAGGATCAGCCCCAAGACCTGTGTCCACGACATCACACCCCTCCCGATCATCCGTGTGAAAAGTGGCATACTGCGGCCCGCGGAGGACAGGATTCTTGATCGAGCTCAAGGGATTTCGTGCGTCCGGAGTTGCCTGTGGGATCAAGCCGTCGGGGCGGCCGGATCTCGCGTTGATCGTGTCCGAGCACAGCGCGGCCGCCGCGGGTGTGTTCACCAGCAGCCGCTTTCCCGGTGCGCCCGTGGTCGTGTCGCGCCGGCGCATGCGCAGCGGCGTGGCGCGCGCGATCGTCTGCAACAGCGGTGTGTCCAACGTCGCGACGGGTGCGCAGGGGATCGAGGACGCGCGCAGCATGACCGCCGAGGTCGCCTCGCTGCTCGACATCGCGCCCTCCGAGGTGCTGGTCGCGTCGACGGGCGTGATCGGCAAGCGCCTGCCGATGGACCGCGTGCGCTCGGGCATCTCGGCCGCGGTCGACTCGCTCGCGTCCAACGGCTGGCAGCGCGCATCGCGCGCGATCATGACCACCGACAAGCGTCCGAAGCTCGTCACCGCCAACGGCGGCGGCTTCGGGCTGTGCGGGATCGCCAAGGGCGCGGGCATGATCATGCCGAACATGGCCACCATGCTCGCCTTCCTGGCGAGCGACGCGGCCATCGCGGCTCCGCTGCTCGACGCCATGCTGCGCGAGATCGTGCAGGACACGTTCAACTGCCTGACCATCGACGGCGAGATGAGCACGAGCGACATGGTGCTCGTGATGGCGAACGGCGCCGCCGGCGGCGCGCCGGCCACGAGCGAGCGCACGCCGCGCGCGAAGGACTTCCGCAAGGCGCTGTCCGACGTGTGCCACGAGCTGGTCGAGCGGCTCGCGACGGACGGCGAGGGCGTGACCAAGCTCGCCGAGATCACGGTCTCGGGCGCGCGCAGCCACGCCGCGGCCGACCGGGTGGCGCGCAAGATCGCCAACTCCGCGCTGGTGAAGACCGCGCTCTTCGGCGGCGATCCGAACTGGGGCCGCATCGTCCAGGCCGCCGGCGCCGCGGGCGTGCCGTTCTCGCCGGCGCACCTGTCCGTCGCGATCGGCGGTGTGGAGCTGCTGCACGCCGGCGAGCCGGTGGGCGCCGACGACGTGCGCAAGCGCGCGGCCAAGGCCATGCGCAGCAAGCGCGTGGCGATCGACGTCGGCATCGGCACCGGCCCCGGCACAGCGCACGTGCTGACGACCGACTTCTCGTACGACTACGTGCGCATCAACGCGGAGTACACGACCTGAGCGAGCGGGAGTCGGCGAGGGGAGGCGACCTGCTGGTCTTCGCGGGCAGCTCGAGCGCCAACCTGACGTCCCGGATCTGCGGCTACCTCGACATCGCCGTCGGCCGCAGCGAGTCGTTCACGTTCGCCGAGGGCAACACGTTCGTGCGCATCCTGGAGAACGTGCGCGGTCGGGACGCGTACATCATCCAGACGACGGTGTTCCCCGCGAACGACAGCTTCATGGAGCTGCTCTTCTACGTCGACGCGCTCAAGCGCGCGAGCGCCGCGTCGGTGACGGCCGTGATCCCGTACTTCAGCTACGCCAAGGGCGACAAGAAGGACGAGCCGCGCGTCTCGATCCGCGCTCGCGTGTGCGCGAACTGTCTGGAGGCGGCGGGCATCGATCGCGTGATCACCGTCGATCTGCACGCGCCGCAGATCCAGGGCTTCTTCTCCAAGCCCGTCGACAACCTCACGGCCGGGCCGATCCTGGTCGACCGGCTGCGCCGCGAGGGCCTGCGCGACATCGTGATCGTGTCGGCGGACGCGGGCTTCGCCAAGGATGCGCGGCGCTTTGCCTCTTATCTCGGGGCGCCCGTGGCGATCGCCGACAAGCGGCGGGTCGCGCACGACGACAGCGCGGAGGTGCTGGGCATCCTCGGCGACGTGGCCGGCAAGGTCGCCGTGATCGTCGACGACTTCGCCATCTCCTGCAAAACGCTCGTCGGCAACGCGGGCCACCTCCGGGCGATGGGCGCGACGGAGGTCTACGCGGCCATCACGCACGGCGTGTTCTCCGTCGATGCCGCGCAGCGGCTGGACGACAGCGCGATCAAGAAGCTGTTCGTGACCGACACCATCGAGACGCACCCCGTGGCCCTGAGCAAGCGGGTGGAGACGGTGTCGGTCGCCGAGCTGCTGGGCGAGGCGATCCGGCGCATTCACCGCGGCGAGAGCGTGAGCCGGATCTTCGACTGGCGCGATCCCCGGGTGTGAGGCAGTTTCGCGCGCGATGATCGATCTCTGGCTGGTCCGCCACGCGCAGCCGGAATGGGAGCCGGGCGGGATCGCCGTGGACCACCCCGGGCTGAGCGAGCTCGGCCGGCGCCAGGCCGAGTGCGTCGCCCAGGCGCTCGCCAAGGAGTCCTTCGACGAGGTCTTCGCGAGCCCGCTCCGGCGGGTCCAGGAGACCGGCGAGCCCCTGCTCGCCGCCATGGGTCGGACCGCCAGCGTGAAGTCCTGGCTCGCCGAGATCGGCCTGCCGCCCTTCGGTGGCAAGACCCGCGAGGAGGTCGCGGCCCTGTTCCAGCGCGCCCGGGCCCGCGACCTGCCGGAGTGGTGGAACGGCTACGAGGGCGGCGAGTCGTTCCGGCACTTCTACGCCCGCGTCTCGTCCGGGATCGAGGGCCTGCTCGCCGAGGGCGCCCGCCTGGGCCTGCACGAGGACTCGGCGGAGCGCCTGTGGCAGGTCCCGCCGGGCAGCCACCGCTGGCTGGTCCTGGCCCACGAAGGCACGAACGCCGTTCTGCTGTCCCACCTGCTGGGCATCGACCCGGTGCCGTGGGCCTGGATCCGCTTCTCGAGCTGCCACGCCGGGATCAGTCGCCTGCGCACCGTGCCGGTCGCCAGCGGCGCAGTCTGGGTGCTGGAGAGCTTCAACCACCTGACGCACCTCGGCGAGCTGGGGCCCGCTGGCCTGACCCGTTGAGAATCTGTTTGAAAAACGCGCGCTTCGGTTGAGTCTCCCGCGCCCCTCTGCTATCTACCCCAGCAATTCACACGCCCCGTCCACCCGGGGTTCCCGACCCAGGCCACCCACGAGGGGCCCGGCGGGAAGGGGTGGGGGCCCGCTCGCGCCAGCACCGGCGCGGTCGCGCCTGGGGGCGGAGGTAAAAACCCGAAGCCGCTCGCTGCGCGCATCCCCGGCGCGCTCCGTCCGCGTGCGGCAAATGACTGGAGTCCCTCCCAATGGCAATGGCCACCGTTCCCATCACCATGCGCGAGCTGCTCGATGCAGGCGTGCACTTCGGACATCAGACCCGCCGCTGGCACCCGCACATGAGCGGCTACCTGTACGGCGACCGCAACGGCATCCACATCATCAACCTGCAGTTCTCGCTGCCCCAGCTGCGCAAGGCGTGCGACTTCCTGCGCGACATCGTCGGCGACGGCGGCAAGGTCCTGTTCGTCGGCACCAAGCGACAGGCGCAGGACACCGTGGCCGAGCTCGCCAAGTCGTGCGGCATGCCGTACGTGAACCGGCGCTGGCTCGGCGGCATGATGACCAACTTCCGCACGATCCGGCGCAGCGTCGAGCGCTACAAGGAGCTGAACGCGCTCCTCGGCGACGAGACCAACGCCGCGCATCTGTCCAAGAAGGAGCGCTCGCGGCTGGCGCGCGAGCAGATGAAGCTGCACACCGCCTTCGAGGGCATCGTCGACATGGAGCGCCTGCCCGACGCGGTGTTCGTGATCGACATCCTCAAGGAGGACATCGCGATCCGCGAGGCGCAGCGGCTCGGCATCCCGATCGTCGCGATCGTGGACTCGAACTGCGACCCGTTCTCCGTGGACCTGCCGGTGCCGGGCAACGACGACGCGATCCGCGCCATCCGCCTGTACTGCGAGAAGGTCGCCGAGGCCTGCCGTCTGGGCAGCGGGATGCACCAGGACCGCATCGTGGAAGAGGACCGCGCGCACCACGTCCAGGAGGACCGCTCGCCGCAGGTGGGCAAGCGCGTCGTCGAGATCACCCAGCCGGCGCGCCGCCCCGCGCGGCTCGAGCGCATGCTCACGCAGCGCGAAGGTGACGACAAGGGCGAGGCCGCTGCCGCCGAGGGTGCACCCGCGGCCGAGGGCGAGGTTCCGGCCACCAAGGGCGCCGAGGCCTAGGACCGGAGCAGGAAGGGAGACAGCCATGGCCGAGATCTCAGCAACACAGGTCAAGGAGCTCCGCGACCGCACGGGCGCGGGCATGATGGACTGCAAGAAGGCGCTGGCCGAAGCCCAGGGCGACCTCGCACGCGCGCAGGACGTGCTGCGCGAGCGCGGGCTCGTGAAGGCGCGCGGCCGCGCCGGCCGCGCCACGTCCGAGGGCCGGATCGAGGCGCTGGTCGCCAAGAACGGCCGCGTCGGCGTGCTGGTCGAGCTCAACTGCGAGACTGACTTCGTCGCCAAGACGGACGAGTTCACGGAGCTGATGCGCGACCTGGCGAACGCCGTGGCCGACGGTGCGGGCGACGTGAACGCGCTGCTCGCGGCCAAGGTCGGCGGCGCCACGGGCGAGGAGCGCATCGTCGCCGCCATCGCCAAGCTGGGCGAGAACATGCAGCTCGCGCGCGTGGCGCGGCTCGAGGCCCCGGCCAACGGGCGCATCGACAGCTACGTCCACGCGGGCGGCAAGATCGGCGCGCTGGTCCAGGTCGAGGCGACCAATCCCGATGCTCCCAACGTGGTGAACACGCTGCACCAGATCTGCATGCACGTCGCCGCGTCGGTGCCGCTCAGCGTCTCGCGCGAGGACCTGAACCCCGTCGAGATCGAGAAGGAGCGCGCCGTGCTGCGCGCCCAGGCGGAGCAGGAGGGCAAGCCGGCAGCCATCCTCGAGAAGATGGTCGAGGGCCGGATCGGGAAATTCTTCAAAGAGGTCGTGCTGGTCGAGCAGCCGCTCGTGATGGACCCCGACAAGAGCGTCGGCGACGTCGCGAAGGCCGTCGGTGCGAAGGTCGTCGCGTTCCGGCGCTTCCAGCTCGGGGAGACCAACGCCGCGTGAAGCCAGCCTACAAGCGGATCCTCATCAAGGTCTCCGGGCAGAGCCTGGCGGGTACCCAGGGCTGGGGCATCAATGCCCCGGCCATCCGCCAGACCGCCCGTGAGATTGCAGAGGTCGTGGAGCTTGGCGTCCAGGTGGGCGTCGTCTGCGGAGGCGGCAACATCATCCGCGGCATCAAGGCCTCAGCCGAGGGTCTGACCCGGACGGCGGCCGACTACATGGGGATGCTCGCCAGCATCATGAACGCGCTTGCCCTGCAGGACGCGCTCGAGAAGCTGGCGCTGCCGACGCGTGTCATGTCGGCCATCGAGGTCAAGGCGGTTGCCGAGCCCCACATCACACGGCGCGCGGTGCGGCACCTGGAGAAGGGCCGCCTCGTGATCTTCGCCGCCGGCACCGGCCACCCGTTCTTCACCACCGATACGGGTGCGGCCGAGCGCGCGCTCGAGATCGGGGCCGAGATCCTGCTGAAGGGAACCCGGGTGGACGGCGTCTATGACTCGGACCCCGAGAAGTTCCCCGGGGCCCAGCGCTACGACCGGGTCACGTACAAGGAATTCCTGAATCGCAACCTCGGCGTCATGGACAACACGGCCATCTCGCTGTGTCAGGACCACCACCTGCCGATCGTGGTCTTCAACATGAGCGTGCCGGGGAATATCCTGAAGGTGGTCTGCGGAGAGACGATCGGGACGACCGTCGGCGCCTGAGGCCCGGATTGCCTGCATCGGTCCGCAGAGGAGGGCAGGGATGTCACAGGAAGATGTGAAGCTGGTGACCGATGAGGCCCGGGCGGGCATGCAGGGAACGCTCGAGGACCTGAGAAAAGAGCTCGCCAAGATCCGCACCGGGCGGGCCAACACGCAGCTGATCGAGCAGCTCCAGGTCGAGTACTACGGCAGCATGACCCCGCTCAAGGCCCTGGCCACGCTGAGCGCGCCCGAGGCGCGCCTGCTCATGATCCAGCCGTTCGATCCCCAGGCCATGCACGACATCGAGCGCGCGATCCAGAAGTCGGATCTCGGCCTGTCGCCCGTGAGCGACGGCAAGGTGATCCGCCTGCCCATCCCCGAGCTCACCGGGGAGCGCCGCCAGAAGATCATCAAGTCCATGAAGACGCACGGCGAGGACCACAAGGTCAGCGTGCGCAACCTGCGGCGCGACTGCATCGCCATGCTGAAGCAGATGGAAAAAGACGGTGAGATCACCGAGGACGAGTCCCGCAAGGGCCAGACCAAGGCGCAGGAGCTCACCGACGAGTTCACCAAGAAAGTCGACGATATGATGGCGGCCAAGGAGGCGGAGATCCTCCACATCTAGCGCATGTCCCGCATCGACCCCGCAAAGCTGCCGCGACACATCGCGATCATCCCGGACGGCAACGGGCGCTGGGCCGAGGCGCGCGGGTTCTCGCGCGAGGAAGGCCACCGCCGGGGCAGCGAGGTCGTGCGCGAGATGGTGCGCGCGGCCCACGAGCTCGGCGTGCGCATGCTGACGTTGTACGCGTTCTCGCAGGAGAACTGGGCGCGCCCGCCCGACGAGGTCGAAGCCCTCATGCTCCTGCTCGAGCACTACCTCAACAAGGAAGCCGACGACTTGGTCGAGAACGGCATCCGCGTCGAGGCCATCGGCCGGATCGAGGAGCTCGACCCGCGCGTGCAGCGCGCGCTCGAGAGCGTGATCCGGCGCACCGAGGGCCAGGACGAGATGCGCATGGTCTTCGCGCTCTCGTACAGCGGCCGCGCCGAGCTGGTCGACGCCGTGCGCGCGATCGCGCGCGACGTGGCGAGCGGGCACCTCGAGCCCGACGCCATCGACGAGAAGTACATCCAGCGCTTCCTGTACGCGCCGCACCTGCCCGAGCCCGATCTGTTGATCCGCTCGGGCGGCGAGCACCGCGTGTCGAACTTCCTCTTGTGGCAGCTCGCGTACACCGAGCTCTACGTCACCGACGCTCTCTGGCCCGACTTCACCAAGCGCCACCTCGTCGACGCGCTCGAGTGGTACCAGCAGCGCGAGCGGCGCCTCGGCAAGACCGGCGCTCAGGTGCGGGCGGGCGTGTGAAGCGGCTCGCGATCCTCGGCTCGACCGGCTCGATCGGCACACAGACGCTGGACATCGCGGAGCGCTTCCCCGAGCAGCTCGAGGTCGTGGCTCTGGCCGGCGGCCGCAACGTCGAGCTGCTGGTGCAGCAGGCCAAGCAGTTCCGACCCCGCTGCGTGTCGATGGGGTCGGCAGCCGACGTGCAGCGCGTGCGCGACGCGCTCGGCCCGGGCGTCGAGGTCGTCTGCGACCCCGTGGCGGTCGCCACCGCGGGCGCGGATCTCGTGATCGGGGCGCTGGTCGGGAGCCTGGGCCTGGTGCCCGTGCTGGCGGCCCTGCGCGCGGGCTGTGACGTGGCGCTGGCCAACAAGGAAGTGCTGGTCATGGCCGGCGAGCTCGTGCTGCGCGAGGCGCGCGCCTCGGGTGCAACGCTCCTGCCGCTCGACTCCGAGCACGTCGCGATCCACCAGTGTCTCGCCGGGCACCCGCGCAGCGCGCTGAAGAAGCTCACGCTCACGGCGTCGGGCGGCCCCTTCCGCACGGTTGCACCCGAGGTGCTCGCGGCCGCAACGCCCGCGCAGGCGCTCGCCCACCCGAACTGGAACATGGGCGCCAACGTCACGATCAACTCGGCAACGCTCATGAACAAGGGCTTCGAGGTGATCGAGGCGCGCTGGCTCTTCGACGTCGCACCGCACGAGATCGACGTCGTGATCCACCCGGAGAGCATCATTCACTCGCTGGTCGAGTTCTGCGACGGCAGCTGGCTGGCCCAGCTCGGCATCCCCGACATGCGCGTTCCCATCGCGTACACTCTCGGCATGCCCGGGCGCCTGCCGCTGCCGGATCTCGCACCGCTCGACCTGGTCAGGCTCGGGGCTCTGCACTTCGAGCAGCCCGATGCCGCCCGCTTTCCGGCGCTCGGCCTGGCGAAGGCGGCACTGGCCGCAGCGGGCACGGCGCCTGCAATGCTCAACGCCGCCAACGAGGTCGCCGTCGAGGCGTTCCTGGCCGGCGCGATCCCGTTCCCCGCGATCCCCGCGACCTGTGCCGCGGTGCTCGACGCCCTCGAACACAAGCCCGCTGACGACCTCGACACAGTGCTCGCGGCCGATCGCGCGGCGCGCCAGCACGCTCGAGCGTGGATCCAGAAATGACTTTCGCGGACTATCTCCTCCCGACTCTCTTGCTGCTCGGCGTGCTCGTGGTGATTCACGAGCTCGGTCACTTCCTGGTGGCCAAGTTCTTCAACGTGAAGTGCGAGCGCTTCTCGGTGGGCTTCGGCCCGCCGCTGCTGCGCTACAAGCACGGCGAGACCGAGTACATGCTCGCGTGGCTGCCGCTCGGCGGCTACGTGAAGATGCTCGGCGAGAATCCCGACGAGGAGCTCGCGCCGGAAGAGATGGCGCGCAGCTTCAGCGCGCAGAGCCCGCTGCGCCGCACGCTGATCGCGTTCGCGGGGCCCGCGGCGAATCTGCTGCTCTCCGTGTTCGTGGTCGCCGGCGTGCTGATGACGCTCGGCTTCCCGGTGCTGACGTCGCGCATCGGCAGCGTCGAGGCGGGCTCGGCGGCGTGGAACGCCGGCCTGCAGCCCTTCGACCGCGTGGTCGCGCTGAACGGCGACAAGATCGAGGGCCACGGCGAGCTGGTGCAGGCGATGAGCGGCGCGGACGGCTCGCCGATCCACCTGACGGTGGAGCGCGCGGGCCAGACGCTCGAGTTCGACGTCACACCCGAGAAGCGCGAGACCGGCTACGTGCTCGGCGTGCGCCCCACGCACTGGGAGGCCGTGCTCGGGCTGCCGCGCGAGGACGCGCCCGCCTACGCGGCGGGGCTGCGCACCGGCGACAAGCCCGTGACCGTGAACGGCAAGCCCGTGCTCGACGAGTACGCGTTCAAGGCCGCGCTCGCCGCGGCGACCGGCCCGCGGATCGAGCTGGAGGTCGAGCGCCTGCGCGGCGCGAGCCCGACCGAGCGCCTGACGGTCGCGGTCGAGGACGGCGGCGACGGCCCCTGGAGCCGCGAGCGCCTGGGCGCGGTCGAGATCGACTACCGGATCGGCGCCGCGCTGCTGTCGAGCGCCGCGCGCTCCGCGGGCATCCTGGCCGGCGATCTGCCGCTCGCGATCGGCGGTCAGCCGGTCACGAGCGCGCGCGAGATCGAGGGCATGGTGCAGAAGAGCGGCGGCAAGCCGCTCGAGATCGAGGTGCTGCGCAACGGCGAGAAGCTCACGCTCACGGCCGAGCCGCGGAAGGGCAGCGCGCCCAACGCGGA
>Ga0190274_10002105_pt1 | contig 11695 bp, 12 predicted proteins | sample Popmic531T_FD_133002 | JGI IMG/M metagenome (GOLD analysis project Ga0190274, IMG submission 133002) | Populus adjacent soil microbial communities from riparian zone of Yellowstone River, Montana, USA - 531 T | ecosystem: Environmental > Terrestrial > Soil > Riparian zone | place: USA: Montana...
GAGCAACGCAGCCAGCCGGGATGCCCCGCCCGGGAGTTATGTCGCGAACCACGCGGTCAGGACACTTGGATCGCATCAACGTCGTGAGCGCTGGTGCGGGAACGTCGACGCTCGCGGGCAACCGTGCGAGATGAACTCGTGGGCCCCGGGTTTCAGGTGGAAATTCCAGACGTCGAGATGTTCGATTTCTTGTCTCTGCGTTCTTGATCTATTTCCGCGTGAACACCACTGTGTTGTCTGGGGCCGAGCATCCCCTGCTTGTGTTGCCCGTGCGAAGGGTGAACCCGCCGACCATGGTGCCCGAAATAGTCCGCGGCGCCGCCGGGGCGACCATCGTGCCCCAGATTCCGAGAATCTGACCGCCCGGAAGAATTTCCTGGACGCTCGTCGTGCCGTAGTAAAACGCAGCGTAGCCGTCGCCCCAGTCGAATGTCACGGTGCTGCCGGCCACCATTCCGTTGAAATGCTTCTGCTCCTCACCACGATCGGTCGCGAAGTTCGCGTCGCCAAGCTGGATCCGAAGCCGGGCCTCCTCCTGTCCGATTGCTGCGGTGTAGGTTCGTGTCTTCTGATCGTCCGGCACGATCGAACACGATGGCGAGATCGTGAGGGTCATGCGGTAGATCCCCGCAACAGGTGTCGGCCCTGAGATCGGCCTGATCTGCAAATCCAGTCTTTGATCCTGCGTCACGGTCAGCGTCCTGGTTTCGTCGAGATACCCCGGCTTGCTCACACGCAGAGTCACCGTCCCCGACACGCCAAAGACCTCATAGAACCCGACGCTGTTTGCGGTCACTTGATTCAACGGGCCGCCGAGCACGGCCACGGTCGCACCGTCGATGCTGACGGGCCCCGGCTCGGTAATGTCCCCGGACAGGATGAATGTGCTCTCAGGCTTGACCACGAGAGTCAGAAAATCATCACGGGACTGGTACGTTGCCCGAATCCCCGTCCGTCCGAGCGCGTGCCCCGTGATCACGCCGGCATCTACTGTGGCGATCTGCGGCTGGCTGGATGTCCATCTTGCCTCGGCTGTCACATCGCGTTCGGATCCATCCGTGGAGCGAGCGACGGCCTTCAGCTGCGCCATTTGCCCCGGGCCTACTGTGGGCGGCGGGCCTTGAATGGCGAAGCTAAAGGCATTGACCGTCGGGGTCGTTGGGACCGATTCGTCGCCGCCGCACGCCACGGCCATGAGAACAGAGATAACAGCGAGGCAGGCACGCTTCATGGGAATCCTCTCTGGTGCTGCGACCGCTCGGTGAATTGCCGGTAGAGGTCGATGTGGTCTTTCGGGTCGCGAAGTCGCGCGCCGGCATCGATGGGACCACGAGGGGCGGGAAGGCTGACGTATCCGAGCGCCGCGAGCCGGGCGCGCGTGTCAGAGTCCAATGCAGGCGCGTCTGCCGCGCGCTGCGCCTGGGCGGGCGACTCGATTTCCTCTAGACGCCGCGTCAGCGCGTTCACCAGCCCTGCTCGTTGACCGTAGAGATTGGTTGTTTCGTCCGGATCCGATGCGAGGTCGTACAATTCCGGCCGCGGGGCGAGAATGAGCTTGAACCGCCCCTGGCGCAACGCCTTGAGCGGACTCCAGCCGAAACGATCGAAACCGTATCGCGACTCGGAATACGCTTCCAGCCCCATCTCCTTGACCGCACCGCTCATGAGCGGTACAAGCGACGTTCCATCCGTGGCTGGAGCCGCGGTCTGTCCCAACAGATCGAGCACCGTCGGCATGATGTCAACGACACGGACCGGCTCGGTGACCCGGCGTCCCTGCATGCGCGCAACAGGCACCCGGATGATCAGAGGGACGTGTATCACCGATTGGTAGACAAACAAGCCGTGTGTGGCTTCGCCGTGTTCGCCGAGGCTCTCACCGTGATCGCCAACGATCACGACGACGGTGCTTTCCAGCAGGCCGCGCTCGTCGAGAAACGAAATCACCCGGGAAAGCTGAAAGTCGATGAAGCCGATGGCGCCGGCATATGTATCCTGGCCGTTCGGGGATGCAAATTCCGCCGACGGTTGAGAGGGCGCGTGTGCGTCGTAGAAATGCAGCCACGCGAAGAAGCGGCTGTGGTCAATCTCCTGCAGCCACCCGAGTGCATCGTCGACGATGCGGTCGGCAGGGCGGCGAAGCGACGTGCGATCGATCGGCCCTCGACGAGTATTCACGTCGCGATACACATCGAATCCCTGATTGAGCCCCCACTCATGATCGAGCACGAAGCTGCTGACGAAAGCGCCCGTTTCGAATCCGCGGGCGTTCAACCGCTCGGCGAGCGTGACAAACCCTGAAGCCAGCGCCTGTCCGTTCCCGTGGACATGATGGCCGGGCGGAAAGAGTCCCGTGAAAAGGCTGCAGTGTGCCGGGAGGGTCAGCGGCGCGACCGTGGACGCCTGCTCGAACATGAACCCGGTGCCGGCAAGTTGATCGAGAGTCGGGGTGACCGCGCGGCCGCCGTACGTGCCGATGGCATCGGCACGCGTGGTGTCGAGCGTGATGACGAGCAGGTTGAGATCGGAGCGGCGACCGGCCGGGACGAGGGAACCGAGGGTCCTCGGAACAAGATCAGTCGGAACACTCGTCAATGAAGCCAGGAGGCACACGATCGCCGCGGCTGCGACGAGAACGTAGCCCAGGATCGAGCGGACACTCCCGACCCGACTCAGCAGTAGCACCTCACTTATCGAGCGGAGGAGCGGGACTCATGAGCTCGAACCGTTCGACGCGGAATTGTATCCCGACAGGCCGCTCTCGCAGCTTGCGATGTGCGCGTGGTCAGCGAAGCAGCGATCGTGACATCTGGAGAGCCGACGCGTCGATCACCGCGGGAATCTGGATCACCGCGTGAGACTAGGAGTCTTGACTCCTGCGCCGGCGCCGGACTGTGGGACACTACCGGTTGCCTACGGTCAACGAAACGTGGACGAGATGTCTAACATCCACATGACAGCCGCGTTTCTGGCGGGCGGACGACTTCAACGTCTGGTCGCGGAGCGTCAGGCCTGGCAACGATAGGAAGAGAGGCCGCCATGAACATCGATCGCCGGAGCTTTCTCGGTTCGGGTCTGGCAGCCTGGAGCGCAGCCCGCATCGTTCCATCACCCGTCGCTGCCGCCACCCCTGCGGGGCAGACTGCGGCAACACGCGCCTCCTCTGGCACGTCTCTCAGCCGCCAGTTCGCGCAGTGGGTCGTCGGTCTGCGCTACGAGGATCTCCCCGCCGCGGTTGTCGATCGCATCAAGGGACTGACGCTCCAGAACCTCGCGTCGGCGCTTGTGGGTTCCGAGTTGCCTGCAGGCCAGCAGGCGGTGACGCTCGTGACCGGCGAAGAAATCGGCGTGCGAAGCGGCGCCACCATTCTGGTGAACGGAAGCCGGGTGACCAGGGGAGGCGCCGCCTTTGCGAACTCGGAACTGATGCTGGCGGGCGGAAAGTGGGACACCTTCCGCATGCTCACGCACCCCGGCACGGCAATTATCCCGGCCGCCCTGGCCGCCGCGGAGCTGGAAGGGGCGTCGGGTCGAGACTTCATCACCGGCGTGGCGGCAGGCTACGAGGTCATGGAACGGATGGCCGCCGACTGGATTCCGACAGTCATGGCGCGCGGGTTCCATGCCGGCCCGGTGTTCAGCATCTTTGGCGCCGCCGTCGCCGCCGCGAAGATCATGCGCTTCACCGACGACCAGGTCCACGCCACGATCTCACTCTGTACGAATCTGGCGGGCAGCAACCTCGAAAGCCGCGCCCTGCGCGAGGGCGCCGCCGTCCGCAACGCCATGCTCGCGGTCTCGCTCGCAAAGCAAGGGAAGGTCGGCGGTGGCGAGGCGGTTCTCGAAGGTCCGGCCGGGTTCTATCACTCTTACGCCGGCGACCGCACGGGCCATCTCACCTACAGCTTCGTCGGCGCCACGGAAACCAGCCTCGACGGGCTGACGGCCAACCTCGGCACGGAATGGATGTTGCTCGAGACGCTGTACCGGATCTACTCGATTTCCGGCTACAACATTGCCCACATCGACGTCACGGCGAAGCTCTGCGAAGAGCACAACATCAAATACGAGGACGTCGAGCGCGTGGAGGCCGTCGTGAACTGGCTGGAAACGCAATATCCCAGTCCCGCCTTCCCGTTGCGGCGAGAAGACACCGGCGAGCCGGCACCTGGCAGCACCCGGTACTACACGGCGTACGGCGTCGTCAAGCGCGGTTTCCCGATGCTGCCCGTCGTGGCCGATCCGCCCGAGGTACTCGAGCTGATGAAGCGCGTGCAGATCATCCCGTCGCACGAGATGACGCTCTTCGGCCCTCGGATCACGATCTTTACGAGGAACGGCCGGAGCTACACGAAGCAGGCGACCGGCCGCGAGTTCATCTGGAACTTCGACGAGGAAGCGCGCCGCATTCGCGGCGTCGTTCCTGGCATCCCGATTTCCGGAAGCCAGTTCGAACGCATCATCGCCACGTGCCGCGACCTCGATCGACAGGACCGCGCCGACACGCTCGTCAGGTTGACACTGAAGTCATGAGCGTCCTGACGCGCCCGAGTTATTGACCGTCAGCCCATCACCGGCCGGCGCGATCGGTCGGCGGTCGGCCGCCCGCGTCCGCCACAAACTCGGCGGGACGACACGAGCGGGTTCTTCAAGCGTTAACATTCACGCTCGAAGTCTTTGCTGCCACGTACCAAACGCCTCCGCCAGGTCCGCTCTTCCATACGCTCGCAATCGATGCTCGTAGTCCGAGAGAAACTCCTGATAAAGCGGCATCAGACCGCTGGTCATTGCTTCCACCGCATCCTTGTCGCCCGAATTTGGAGGGACATTTCGCCACCCGATTGCCATGCGCGCGAGATTGGGTGCCGAGCCTTCTGCATGTGAGACGAAGTGGTCTACCGCCGCTTCACTACGGCCGACTTCACCCGTTCGCGCGGTAAACAGAAAGCGCAGAGGATAAAGAACGAGCCTGGTCAACGTCCTGGCATCTGAGCTGGCCAATGCCTTCGGGTTCTTCAATTTCGCGGCGACTTCATCGGTGGCCAGGCGCCGCAGCGCAAATTCCGCACCCGCGACCACGAGTTCCTTCCGCGTTGGTGAAGGCAGTCCGCCGCGCACATCGCGACCTGCGAGCAGGCGACCGAATTGTATTAGGTCGAGACGATCGAGTGGAGGAAAGCGTCCGCCAGACGAAACGCCGGAAAGCGTGCTGACAGAGCCCCAGAAGACCGATAGACGATCAGCGAACGGCTTCCTGCTCGCAGCGATCGAAGAAATCAGGCCGGCGACAGCTTCGGCATCCTTGCCATCCAACGGATCGGCCAGGACAAGACCGGCATCGATGTCGCTTACGTGAGCGCTAAACCCACCGTGCGCGAGACTTCCCAACGCGTATGCCGCGGTGAGACGCGGGCCGAATGCATGCCGTGCTCCATCGACCGCAGCCACAAGCAGGTCCTCAGCCAGATCTCTCGCTTCGGTATTGTCAGGCGCTTGGGCCAGACCCTTACGCGGGTCAGTCTTTTTCGTAGATGGGTCCATCAACCGTGCGATGCGAGAGATACTGCCATTTGCCGTCGCGCTTCGCGTACACCCGTTCGTACCACACGGTGAACTGTCTACGTCCAGGAGCGGCGTTCTTGAACCGTCCGACGTACCGCCCGTAAGTAATCACGATATCTCCATGCACTTCAGTCTTCACCGAGTCGAGCACACGCGACGAATAGGGGGACTTGGCAACCGTTGCCAGCCAATCCGCTCGACTGTCGACACGGAGCGGTTCGCCGCCTTTCGTCCACCCATCACCGTGCGTGAAGGTAAAGGTCGGCGCCGATGCCGCGTCCACGAAACCGAAGTCGCCTCGGACAACGGCAGCCTCGATCTCGCGCTCGAAAGCAAGTACTTCGGCAGCGACATCGTGTGCCGTTCTCGGCGCCGCCCCTTGACGGTTCGCCGGCACCGCGGCTTGCTGCTGCGCGGCCACCGAGTTGATTGCGACAATGATTACAACTGCCGGCCAGGCACTCATCGCGCTTCGCTTCGTCATTTTCAGTCCTCTGTGGCTCGCCGTGCCGTGGATGAACGGCGTGAGGTCGGCTTCATGGTGCATCTCCACGCCCGGGGCAAGGGCGCGCCGAGAAGTTCGTATTCAAGGGGCTATCGTCGTCGCTATAATCCTCCCATATTTTCGGCTTCGAGCTGACCACCACCTTCTCGACCTGGAGGATGTCTTGAACACCCATCGCATCGCCGGGCCCGCCGGTCTCCTGCTCGTCCTCGCCATGGCTCAGGCGAGCGTCTCCGAGGCCGACGAGATCAAGGTCCTGTGCTCCACCCCGCTGAGGCACGTCATGGAGGAACTCGTGCCGCAGTTCGAACGCGCGACGAAGCACCAGGTTGTCGTCACCTACGGTCCGTCGCCAGAACTGAGGCAAAAGATTGACAGCGGCGCGCCGTTCGATCTGGCCGTGCTCACGCCCACGCTGATGGACGGTTTGATCAAGGAGAGGAAGATCGCCGCCGACACGCGGACAGCGATTGCCCGCACCGGAATGGGCCTCGCGATACGCACCGGCGCCCGGAAACCAGACATCAGCACGACCGACGCGCTGAAGCGCACGCTGCTCGATGCAAAATCAATTACGTATGGGAACGAAGGAGCCAGTGGCGCCTACTTCATCGCGCTCATCCAACAGCTTGGCATCGCCGAGGCGCTAAAATCAAAGAGCCAGGTGAAGACAACCGGGCAGCAGGTTGGCGAGGCAGTCGCCAGCGGCGCGGCGGACCTCGGAGTGCTCCCGGTCACGGAAATCCTCGCTGTCCGCGGAGCTGAATTGCTCGGCACCTTCCCGGCAGAGGTCCAAAGCTACGTCGCGCTGGTGGGGGGCGTCGGGGTGAGCGCCACGAACAGCAGCGGCGCCAAAGACCTGCTCAAGTTCCTGACGGCGCCGGCGGCTCTTCCCACGATCAAGAAGACGGGAATGGAGCGATTCTGATCGTCATCGAGTCAGGCTTTCACTGCAGTGGCGGGATGACGTACGTCGATTCGGCAGTATTGGACTTCACCGAGCAGGTGTGCCGCCGGTTCCAATTGTGGACCGGCCGGACGAATGTGTGGCTCGCCTTCCAGCTCACTAACCTGAGCATCGTCGTCTACTTCATCTGGGCAGCAGGTCTCTACTTTGTGAGCGAGGACCTGGCCTTGCGCATTTTCGTCGCGCTGGTCTGCGGCGGGGTCTTCTTCGTGCTGACGAGGACCATCTTCAAGGTGTCGGTCGAGACCTCGGAGACAGCGGCCTATCGCCGGGTGGCCAAGGGACTCAGGAATCCGCGCCGCATCCGGGACGCCCAGCTGCGGATCGCGTTCCTGACGCTGTCGGTGGTGCTCTCTTATCCGCTCTGGTTCGCGTACATCACCCTGCACCTTCGCTTCATGCTATTGACCGAAGCGCTCATCATCCTGACAACAGTCGTCCTGTATGTTCTCGCTTGCGACCCATTGCCGCCGTGCGCAGGCAAGGTGAAAGAGTGGGTGCTCGGAATGCCGTGGGCGCGGACCGCGTCTGCCTCGAACCGTCCCTACGCGAAAGAAGGTAAGATCGATGCGGGCCGGGCAAGGCGCTAGCGTTTTCCACTTCGGTGTAGCGTAGTTCACAGTCAACAGTTCACAGTCGACAGGTCGATTTGACGTCGACGCCTGTGCTCTGTTAACTGTCAACTACACCAAAATGTAAATTGGAATAGACTGCCAGCCAGAGGGAATGATGAAGCCTGCATTCCGGAACTTGATTGGCCTCGGCCTTGTCCTCGGGCTGTCCACGACCATTTGGGCCAAGGGCGCAACAACCAGAATTACTATTTCTGGTGCCAACCTCACCGGCGCTGTCGAGATTGCGGACGCCGACATGATCGAAGCATTTCAAGTCTGGAGTGGTCCCGGCACAGGCGGCTGCTTCGATGGCAATTGCGTCGAGGCGACTGAAGGGTTCATTGCGGACTGGTCATCTGGAGAGGTTGTTGACAGACCGGGTGGGCTTTGGCATTACGAGGTTTCGTTTTACGTGACCGACGCCCGGTTTCCTGGCCGACCAGAACTGGAACATCTTGGCTACGTCGTTTCCTACGAATATGACCCTGTAGGCGCCCAAGGTTACATTTACCTGCCCGGCAAGGGTGACCAGTGGTATTCGCTCAATTCCGCATCGATATATCGTGGTAGGGAGGGCCGGTGGTTCCGTGCAACCCGTGCATGGAAGGACGCAGTGCTGCCTCTCATCACGCAACACTGAGTGGGCTCGGGCGGACCATTCGTTCTTCTGGTTGACGATCGGCGCTCACCCGCGGCGGCCGCTCAATGTCCGTTCGAATCCGCCTCGCGCGCGCGCGGCCGCTGGCATGGTCGAGCCGCTGTCAGGCCGCACGCCGACGAATCGCCTTTGATCCAACGCCGCACGACAAGTTACGACTCGTCAACCCGGGGGACAAACCTACGAAGGGTCTCTTGCCCGGCGGGGTCAACCGACTTCATGAACGAGTATTGCGTTTTGATGTTCGTGTAGCCCAGGTCCTCGTAGAATCGATGGGCAGCGGTTCGAACGGAGGTCGACCAAAGGCGGATAACTGAACATCCCTGCTGCCTGGCCCAGTCCTCGGCCCGCGCCATCAGGAGGGTCCCGATTCCCTTCCTCCGGTGATGCCTGTCAACCACCAAGCCACCAATCACAACGAAAGTCCCCGACTCGACGTATTCCGAGATCGCCACGTGGACCCACCCGAGGGAGCGGCCATCGAGTTCAGCAACCAGGAACCGCTGATCAGGCCGCTCGAGGATGCGTGCAAGTCTGGCTGCGACGGTTGACGCCGCAACCTGATATCCAAGTTGCGCCGTCAGTTCCGCGATGTCGTGCGCGTCCGAAGCCCGGGCGATCCGTACAGAAACCGCCAATCCATTCATTTCGTCAACTCGACTCGGCAGTTCGCTCTTCAGCGTAGCGGCCTGTTCCGATTTTAATCTTGTGCAGTCGACAGTTGCGACCGGACCTGTGGATGGTCGCGATCAAGGAACACGAGCAACTCGCGCGGCGGCCCCGTCATGTCGCTGTCACGGGGAGCCGGGTCAGTTCTTCGTCGAAAGGATCCCCGACCACCGCTCGCGCCGTTCGTTCTCCGACGTTTCCTCGATGCGCGTGGAAATAGTCCAGACATGTCCCGATGGGTCCATGATCCGGCAGGTACGATCGCCCCAGAACTGGTCCTGGACGGGGACAAGGACCTTCGCTCCAGCGACCACCGCGCGCTCGACGACCAAATCGACGTTGTCGACATACACATAGATCACGACTGGCGAGCTGCCGTCCACGCTTGGAGCGCGGCTCTCGAGCGTCGGCCACTCACCCTCGATCATGACCATGGCGCCGCCAATGGTAACCAACGCGTGCGCGACAGCCCCATCCGGTCCTGGTCTGCGCACCCGCTCAACGGCGTCAAACGTTGTCTTGCAGAAGTCAAGTTCCGAACCCGCGTCACGGCACACCAGCATGGGCATCACCACCGAGACCCCATCCGGTATTGGTTTCGCAGTGCGCATGATGACGGCTCCTCTGAAAGAATCTCCAGATCGTTTCTGATGTGCGACCCAGCGCGAGCGGAGATCACGCCGGCAGGTTCACGCTTCCTTGCAACGTGACCACCGGGTGCACTCGGCCTGCGGCGCGCGGGATGTCCGCGCTCACGATCGCGGCGGCGGTACGAGACGAGGGGGCGAGTGAATGCCGTCCGTTCCGGTCAGGGTGCGACCGACTTGACGCATGGAGAGATCATGAGATGCGGCGTGCCCCCCACAATCTGGACACGCCGTGACGCGAGGTCGATCAGTCGCCGGAACCGCTAGCGACGCTAGGTCAGCTTCGGCTATTTGGGCTTTTCGGTGGCGGCGCCTGGGCGCGCCAGCTCGTACGGAGCTCCCGTGCCAGACGACCCCATGAACAGCGTCCTGCCGTCGGTGAACGTCATTTCGCGGCCGTTCGCGCGCCGCGTGCCGTCCTTCGCCCGGTAGCCGTCGATTCTTACTTCGGTCCCGGGCTTCAGCGAGTCCTTCGTGAAGCCCCGCCGGAAGAGCACGTTCGGTGTCCCGGCCTCGAACGCCCACGCCTCGATCGTACCGTCGGGCTTCTTCACTTCCATATGCAACCAGACGTGCGGGTTGGTCCACTCCATCCTCGTGACGGTCCCCGTGAGTTCGATTGGCTTGTCCGCGTCGAATTCAGCGCTGAATGCGTGATGCGCCACCACCGGCACGGCGGCGCCAGCCAGCCACAGGCCAATCCCCGCGATTCCGATGCTCAGTTTGATTCTCATGAGCGTTAACCTCCCGGTTGTTGCACGTCCCAAATCCGGTTTCCAGCTCGGGCACATTCCGTTTTATCTTCTGTACCAGTCGCGGATATCGCCCGGCGGAATCTTGCGGGTGATGTCCACGATCATCGTCTCGCCTTCCCAGCGCTTGACCAGCTGTTCGTCCCGAAGATGCCCATACATGAACTCTTCCGAGAACTCGATGCACGGGTAGTCGAGGATTGTCGCATTCGGCTCCAATCGACGATAGAGCGGCATCGCGATGGTCCAAGGGCGTGTGAACACCTTCGGATCCTCAATCGTGACCTCGTAGCGGATGGCGTCGGGACTGATCGGCGAGTAACGTTCCACCAGGCGCAGCGCATCGCTGTGAAAGTTCCCTGCTCTATCGAACCAGCCCTTTCCGTTGAAGTTCGTCACCTCGACGACCAGCGTATCCCCTTCCCACCGCCCGACCGAATGGCCCATCCAGGTGTCGTCGGGAGGGCCCGTCACCTTGTTGAGGTGGATCACGCGACCCGCGTTCGAGAACGCGAAGTTCATGTGAATCTTGTCCGTGCCTTGAACAATCGCGAAGGGATAGGGCATGTACATGGCGCGCGGAGTGCCCGGCAGGTAGCATTTGAGCTCTGGATCGCGGTCGATCCAGTGCTCGCTGTTCTGCTGTTTGATGGCGGCCGCTTCCGGCCTGTACGGGATTTGCCTGTCGCCCTGCACGACGCCGAGGGACCCGGGCACGCCTGCCGCGGCACCCAGGGCAAGAACCGGCGCCGCCGGGACCTTGGCGTACTCGTAGTTGTAGACGCCCTCCTGCATGACCATTCCCGCGCGCGCTTCGTGCGCCTGGAGATCCCAATGGGCCTCATTGAGGGCCTGCCAGACACCGCTGAAGTTGGGCTTGCCGTCCGCCGTGCGCGCCGGACGGACCGCCTGGCCGCCGGTGCGGGTCACAGAAACTGAAATGATGGCGCTCACTGCGGCGGCGGTCAGTGCCGTGGCAACCATCGGACTGTTGAACCGTCTTCGCATGATGTCCTCTCGGTCTCTCTCTGGCCACCGCGACTGAGCCGTGGGCCGTCCGGCCTTCGTCGAACGCCTTCCCGTCCACGCGCGCGTTCTGGAGCAGCGCCACCATCCCGACCCGACCGTTTCAGCGCGGTACCTCGCTCAGCTGGTAGGCCGTGATCTTGTCCACCGACGCCGGATCGGGACCGCGTCCTTCCGCAAACGCCTTCTCGTCCAGCCGCGAATTATTGAGCAGCGCCGGCAGCCCGTGGTTCCCCTCGTGGCACCGCGGCTCGTAGTAGATGCGGTTCTCATCGTCCCGCTGCATCTTCAGCTC
>Ga0190274_10002106_pt1 | contig 11694 bp, 9 predicted proteins | sample Popmic531T_FD_133002 | JGI IMG/M metagenome (GOLD analysis project Ga0190274, IMG submission 133002) | Populus adjacent soil microbial communities from riparian zone of Yellowstone River, Montana, USA - 531 T | ecosystem: Environmental > Terrestrial > Soil > Riparian zone | place: USA: Montana...
GACCAGTTGACTGGCGTCGCGCCCGACCCGCAGCGCGCGCGGCTCGAGTTGAACGATTACCGCAAGCTGAAGCGGCGGCCTCGCACGGCGGCCGAGATGCTGGAATCGGTGTACCTCCGATACCTCGATGCGTTTCTCTTGACCGGGCAGACGCCGATGCCGTGCCACGCGCTGCGGGCGAGCTGCTTCATCGATCCCTGGGGCATCGTCTACCCGTGCATCAGCTACTCGCGGCCGATCGGACGTCTGCGCGAAACCGGAATGCGCCTCGACCCGATTTGGAACGCAGCGGGGACCGCACGACTTCAACAGGAGATCTGGGAAGGGCACTGCCCGCAGTGCTGGACCGCATGCGAGGCCTATCAGAGCATTCTCGGCAACGCGCTCGCGGGCCGATGGACCAATCCGCACCCGATCCCCCCGCTGCCGTCCGTCGGCCCCAAGACATCCGAGCTCGCCCCATGAATGTCTCGTGCTTCACCGACGTGGCGACCCACAGCCAACTCGAGCACGCGCTGCGCCTTCATGTGGCGGCGGACGTGTCGGTTGTCATTGCCGCCAAGCAGGAAGCATCCAGCATTCGCGACGTCGTCGACCGGACGATGCCCTTTGCGGGCGACGTGTTCGTGGTCGTCGGCCGATCGACCGACGGCACGTTCGATCGCGCGGAGGCGAGCGGGGCGAGCGTGCTCCACGACGGCGGCAGAGGAAAGGGCGAGGCGCTGCGGCGCGCCATCCCCCTGATTCGGACGCCGGTGACCGTCTTTCTCGACGCCGACGGCTCGCACGATCCGGAGGACATCCCGCTGCTGGTCGAGCCGATTCTGGCCGGCCAGGCCGATCATGTCACCGCGTCGCGGCTGCGGGGCGGCTCGAGCGAGCTGCACGGAGGGTTCGACGAATTCTTCCGGCTGGCCGGCAGTTCATTCATCACCGCCTGCATCAACCGGCGCTTCGGCTGCCGGCTGAGCGACAGCCAGAACGGGTTTCGCGCGGTGCGGACCAGCCTGCTGCAGCAGCTCGATCTGCGGGAAGACGGCACCACGATCGAGCAGGAAATGATCATCAAGACGCTGCGGCGCGGGTGGCGGATGGCGGAAGTACCGAGCCACGAACATCCGCGCATGTACGGCCGGTCGCACATCCGCGTGTGGCGGTCGGCGCCCCGCTACGTCTATTCGCTCGTGAAGTACCTGTTGTTCTGACGCTTGAATATTCTTGGCATCTGGGATGGGCACGACGCGGGCGCCGCGCTCCTGCAGGACGGAGCCGTCCGCGCCGCGATCAACGAAGAGCGTCTGACCCGCCGCAAACTCGAGGTGCAGTTTCCCACGCGCTCGATCGACGCCTGTCTGGCGCAGGCGGGTCTGCCGCCGTCGGCGATCGATCTCGTCGCGGTGTCCACCACGGATCCGGCCAAGACCCTCGGGCGGTGGTGGCCTGGCAGCAAGGAGCGCTACTACGCCGTGCGGCGGCGCAAGCTGGCGCCGGGTCGTCTCGCGATGCTGACGCGCGCGGTCAAGTATCGAATGACGGAGTGGTCGCCGGGACCGCTCTCGACCACCTTGAGCCGCATCGCGCTCCGGCGGCTGGTCGATCGCTGCGGCCTGGCGCGCGCGCGATTGGCGCTGGTCGATCACCACGAAGCCCATGCGGCGGGCGCGGCCTGGGCGTCGGGCTTCAACGATTGTGCGGTCGTCACAGTCGACGGCCTCGGCGACGGCGTGTCGGCGACGATCTCGACGTTCCGTGACCGGCGCCTCCAGCGCATCCTGGCCTCACCGGCGCGGGCGTCGCTCGGCGTGTTCTTCGAGCACGTCACCAGCCTGCTGAACATGCGGGAGCTGGAGGATGAAGGCAAGGTGATGGCGCTCGCCGACTACGCATCCCCGGTCGCCGACGACGACAACCCGCTGCTCGGGTTCATCCGTGTCCGCGACGGGGTCATCGAGACCAACGCGCCGGGCCATGCGCAGCGGCGCCGGCTCGCGGCGATTCACTGGCGGTATGCCAACGAACAGTTCGCGTTCATGGCGCAGCGCGTCGTGGAGCGCACAATGGTCGCGCTGGCGCGGGACGCCGTCCGTCTCACCGGCCTCCGCCGGCTCGCGCTCGCAGGGGGCGTCGTATCGAACGTCAAGGCGACGCGAATGGTCCGCCTGCTGCCGGAGCTCGAGGACTTGTACGTGTTCCCGCACATGGGCGACGGCGGCCTGGCGCTTGGCGCCGCCGTGCTCGCGGCGCTAGGGACCGGCGAGCCGGTGTGCGGCGATCTCTCGCGCCTCGATCTCGGTCCCGAATACGCCCCTCCGGAGATTCAAGGCGCGCTCACCGACTCCCGCCTGGCCGCGGAGCGACCGGACGATCTACCTCGCCGCGTCGCCGATCTGCTGGCCGCCGGCCGTGTCGTGATGTGGTTTCAGGGGCGCATGGAATACGGCCCTCGTGCGCTCGGTCAGCGCAGCGTTCTCGCCCGTCCGGATCGTCCCGAGCTCCGCGACCGCCTCAACCTGGTGCTGAAGCGCCGGGTGTGGTACCAGCCGTTCTGCCCGAGCATGTTGGAGAGCGAGGCGCCCCGCCTCCTGTCCGACTGGACCGGCGCGCGTAATCGCGCGATGACGATGGCGTTCGAAGTGGCGCGAGATCACAGGGCAAGTCTTGCGGGCGTGATCAGCGTCGACGGCACGTGCCGCCCGCAGTTCGTTCCCGACGCGGAAACGAGCGCGTTCGCGGAGCTCCTGCGCCGGGCACGCCAGTTGTGGGGCGCCGCCGCCGTCCTGAACACGAGCTTCAACATCCACGGCGAACCGCTGGTCTGTTCTCCGGCGGAAGCGGTCGACGTGTTCCGTCGTTCCGGAGCCGACGCGCTTGCGATCGGTCCCTTCCTCGTGCACCAACCGGCCCCGGTGGCATCTTGAGTCCGCGTCGACAGTGGCTCGTGCTCGTTGGCGGTTGGGTTGCGGCTCTGGCTGCTGAGACGCTCTGGCTGTCGGCGACACGCAATGACGTGCTGCGGGAACAGCTGAAATCGCTTCAGTTCTGGTCGCTCGAGATATGTCTGTTGGCTGGAGTGATCGCCGGAACCGCGGTGGTGAAAGAATTGGCGCGCGGGTTCCGCCGCATCGATCTGGCGCTGATGGTCGCGCCCGCGGCCCTGGGACTGGCGCTCACATTGGTGGTTGCCGAGCGCACGAATCGCATTTACTACGACGAACAGATTTACCAGAGCGCCGGTCATAACCTGGCCGACCTGAGGCGCGCGCAAGTCTGCAACGATGGGACGGTCGAATACGGTCGTCTGCAATGTGGGTACGGCGAATACAACAAGCAGCCATACGCGTACCCGCACCTCCTGAGCCTGGCCTACCGTGTGGCAGGCGTCGGCCCGTCTGCGGCGTTCGTCGTCAATGCGCTGGTGATGGCGTTGACGGTCGCCGCCGTTTACGTGCTGGCTGCGCTTCTATTCAGGGATCGCGCGCCGGCCTTTTTCGCCGCGCTGCTGGTCGCCCTCACCCCCGAACAGATCATCTGGTCGGCGACGGCCGCCGTCGAGCCGTCGGCGGCGCTCGGGATGGTCGTGGCTCTCCTCTGCGCCGCATGGGCGCGCCAGTCCGAGACGACGGCCTCGCTCGCCGCCGCGGCGGCCGCGCTTGCCTATGCCGTCCAGTTCCGCCCAGAGTCGGTGCTCGTCGGCGCGGTCTGTGTGGTTCTGCTCTGGCGGCGCGTCCGTCTGGAGTGGACGCGCCAGCGGTTCTGGTGGGTCGCGCTGTTGTTTTTTGCGCTGGTGGCCGTCCACCTCGGGCACCTGTTCGCCGTCCGCGGCGTCGAGTGGGGAACGAGCGGCGCGCGGTTCTCGCTGAGTTACGTTGCCGGAAATCTTCGTGTGAACGGACCGTTCTTTCTCGGCGACGAACGGTTTCCGGTGCTGTTCACTGGCTTGGCACTCGTCGGCCTCTTCGGGCGCGGGTTCCTGATCGAGCGTTTTGCGGTCGCCCTCTATTTCGTGCTGTTTTGGGGTATTTGCCTGCTGTTCTATGCCGGGAGTTACAACTACGGCGCCGACGTCAGGTACTCAATCCTCACCGTCGCGCCGATAGGGATTCTTGGCGGGCTCGGCGCGGCCCGAATCGCCACCTGGATTGGGCGGCGTTCGCCCGGGCAGGCTCGATTTGCCGTTTCGGCTGCGCTCTTGTTCCAGTTCCTCTGGTACGCGCCGCTCGTGAGGGCAACCACCGAGGAGGCGTGGGCGGCGCGGGCCGACGTGCGATTTGCAGGCGAGTTCGCCGCGGAACTTCCGGCGAATGCCTACGTCCTGACGCACAACCCCGGGATGTTTCACCTGTGGGGGGTGAATGCCGGGCAGCTGTCCGCCGCGGCCAGCAACCCTGCCTATCTTGACCATCTCGCGGGACGTTTTACCGGAGGGGTGTACGTTCACTGGAACTTCTGGTGCAACGTCCAGGACCCGATTCAGCCGGAGTTCTGCCGGAAAGTGCTCCTCCTGAAATCCTTCGAGGTCGCGCGCGAGTATCACGAGCGCGATCAGCGGTTTGCGTTCTACAGACTCAAGTAATGCTTGACTTGCCTGGGTCACCGGCCGATAATCCGCCCGGCAATCAACAAGCGCGCCAATGCAATCCGGTTCGCGCCGGTCTTGTGCGAGCCCGCAACACCTGTGCGCGCGTGCAGTCGTCGACCTGTATGACTATCAGGTGGCAATCAACCCTCGGGTTCGCGGTTGCGGCGCTGGTCTGGGCTGCTCCTGTTGCCGCGCAGAAAGTCACGAACCTCGAGGAGCTGACGCTCTCGCAGACGCTGATCCAGCTTGTCGGCCCGCTCGGTTCGCGGCCGGTTGGTGAGGCAATCGGCGCCGCGACAGCGCTTGAAATCGGCACGAGCCCGCTGCCGCTGGCCACCGGCAATTTTCAGTTGAAGCTCGATCCGGCCACCGGTCTCCTGGTCCGGGTCTCGCCGACGTTCGGACCGACCTTCGCCGAACGCGCGACCACGTCGGGCGAGGGCCTGATCACGGTTGGCGCCAGCTTCAGCTACTCCGCCTACGAAAAGCTGGGCGATCTCGACCTCGAGCGGATGCAGCTCGGGTCGGTGACGGCCGCCTCTCCAGCGATCGCCAACACCGGTCTCGCGAGTCTGGCGCTCAGCTCCAAGACCATACTGATGTCCGGTGTGATCGGCGTCACGGACAATCTCGACGTGGCCGTCGGCGTGCCCATCGTATCGATCACGCTGGACGGCATTACGACCCTCACCAACGGCAACGGCGTGGTGACGCGTCGTGCAGCGGGCGGCGGCACCTTCACGGGCCTCGGCGATATCTCGGCGCTCGCGAAATATCGCTTCATGCGTTTCGGCGACAGCGATCTCAACGACACCGGCGGACTCGCGTTCCTCCTGAATCTGCGTTTGCCGACCGGCAGTAAAGAGAACCTCCGTGGGTTGGGGACGACGCGCACGCTGGCCGCGCTCGTCGCGTCGGGGACCATGGGCCGCCTGCGCCCTCACGTCAACGGCGGCTACGAATTCTGGAGCGAGGGGATCCAGATTCCGACCGACTTCACGACTGGCGCGACCGTGGAAGCGCGGCATCAAATTCACTACGCGGCCGGCGTCGAGGTCGAAGCATCGCCAAAGCTGACCCTGATGCTCACCTTCCTTGGGCGGCACATCCAGGGAGGCGGGCAAGTCGGCATCCTCCGTGAGATTGCGCCGCCGAATACATCGGGCATTACGGCCCTCGAGTCAGCCGTCGCCCTGTCCGAAGGCATCCGCAAGATGATGCTCGCGCCCGGGCTCAAGCTGAACCTCAAAGGAAAGCTGCTGCTGTCGCTCCACGCCCTGACGACGCTGAACAATGACGGTCTGCGGCCCAAGATCACTCCGGTCGTGGCGCTCGACCTGACGATGTAGTATGCGCAAGCTTCTGCCCGCTGCACTGCTCGGCTCTCTTCCCCTCCTGGCAATCGCTTGCGCGAGCGGTGAGCCGGTCGGCCCCGGCAAGGTGACGATCACCGAAACGACGACGTCGACTTCGACCACGTCTACAACGACGTCAACCATTCCGGTGCCGGGGACATCGAAGTTCATTTTCTCCCCGATATCACCGCTCGTCGGCCAGACGGTATTCTTCGACGCGACGGAGTCGACTGTCCCACCTCCTCGCCGGATCGTGAACTACGATTGGAATTTCGGCGACGGGGACACCGGCGACGGTCCGAAGCCGAGTCACGCGTACGCGGCGCCAGGTCTCTACCTGATCAGCCTGATCGTCGAGGACGACGCCGGCGGCAGCGCGCGGTCGACACAGCCCATTCAGGTCAGATAAACGCCGACGTTTCCATCCTTCCGCACGGCCCAGAACCAAGCGCCGGTCGGTTCCCGCGTCGCGCTCTCCGCGACTCAATTCAAGATCGGCCTCGTCGCCATCCTCATCGTCTGGTTCGCCGCTCGCGCAGCGTACTGGAACGGCTACTACGTCGAGGATTCGCCCGGCTACGTCTCTGACGCCATCTGGGCGGCGATCGGCGACTATCACGTTCGCGACCACGTGAACGGCTTGAACGTCGGCACCTATCTGCCGGTTGCCGTTCCACTTTGGCTGTTCGGCAAGTCCGAAATCGCGTTGAGCGTCTGGCCGATGGCCTGTTCGCTGATCGGCCTGCTGTCGCTGGCCGGGGTGAGCGCGGTGTTGTTCGGCCGGTGGCCCGGCCTGTTCGCCGGCCTGCTCTACGCGACCTACCCGGGTGACGTGTTCTTCTCGACCGTGGTCATGCCTGATGCACTGCAGGCCGGTTGGCTGTCATTCTCGATCTTCCTCGCGGCGCTCGCGCACACGCAGCCTCGTCACCGGAAGCTCGCGGCTGCCGCAGGTGCGGCGATGGGCATCTGCCACCTGATGCGTGCGAACGATCCCGTCCTCGTTCCGATCGGACTTGGCGCCGTGGCGGCCTGCTCGCGGCTATGGCGGCACGAGCCGATCGCGGCAACCCTGCGATCGTGTGCGTTGTTCGCGGTCGGGGTCGGCGCGATTTACGTCGGCGAAGGTCTCGTTTACTGGCTGACAATCGGCGATTTCCTGCATCGGTTCCATGTCGTCGGCGGGCACTATGGAAGCGCGGCGTCGATCACACAGGCCGGCTTGAACGTCGACCCGCACACGATTCCGTTCAGCATTTTTCCGCCGGTGCTCTGGTGGCAGCAGAGCCTGCAGCCGCTGAACCAGGACCAGGCCTACCACGCGCTGCAATTCTGCTGGGCGCTCCTGGCGCTGATCGCAGGTTTCCTGGTGCTGGCGCTCGCGCGCCGTGTCGTGGACGACGCAGCCTGCGCGGGAATCGCGCTGGCGGCGGTGTGGTTTGCCTGGCCGCTTCTCTACCATCAATTCGGCTCGCAGAGCGTGACGGCATACGTACCGATGCACCGGCTGTCGCGTCACCTCGTCGTCTACGCGCCAGGTGCCGTGTTTGCGACGGTCGCGGGCTGCGCACTCGTGGCACGCGCCAGCCGGTCGGCTTCCACGACCGTTCAGGCGAGTCTCCTCGCGATCGGCTGCGCGCTGCTCGCGATCCATCTCACGTTCAACCAGCAGGGGGTCTCGATCGCCCATCAGGCGTACCAGCAAATCAAGGGCACCTACCAGCGCATCCGCGACGAGCTGCCGGCCGACGTGCGAACTATCACCGCGGACCCGGGTGATCTCTGTTTCTTTGAGTTCTGGCTGAATCCTCTTGGACGTGAGGCGGTCAGGGTGGTGCCGTTCGCGAATGTCGCCGGCTGTTCCGAGGTTCGGGACGGCGTGGTCCTGACATTTTCCAACCCGGGCTGGCACGGCGGGCAGGCGCCGATCATCCGGGAAACCGTGGCCCGGCTCCCGTGTCTCCTCGATCCCCCGAAAGACTGGCGCCTTCTTTATGATGGGTATCCGGAAAGGGTATATCTAGTCGCCAGGTAACCATCCACAGGACATGGGATCACTTCCGCACATTACCGCGCCTGCTCTGACCGTGCGCACGCCCGACGGGACCATTCACCGGTTTTCGCGGTCGTTCCACATCGGCCGCGATCGCCAGTGTGAGTTGAGCGTCGAGGACGTTCACGTCAGCCGCCGCCACGCGGTTGTGCTCATGGCCGAGGGCCGCTGGTCGCTGCGCGATCTGCAGAGCGCCAACGGCATTTTTGTCGACGGGCGGCAGCTGGAGATCGTGCCCATTGAAGGCGACCTGATGGTGTCGCTCGGACACGACGGCCCACGGCTCGCTTTTACGCTCGAGCAGTCGGCGGCGCGCGCCACCACGCAGCCGAGTTCTGCCGACTCTGGCGAGCCGGTCGACGAGGCCATGCAGATTGACGACTACGCGGACCGCTATTTCGGCGGCGATACCGGCGAGATCGAGGTGGGCGGGCGGACGATGATGATTCGCCGCGCTTTTAATCGCGTACAGCAAAAGCAAAAGCGGCGCTATCGCTGGATGGTCGCAGGGATGGCCTGCGTCGCGCTCGCAGCCGGCGGCTACGCGTTTTACAGCTACCGGCAGTTGAGCAAGCAGCAGGCGATCGCCGAGCAGATCTTCTACACGATGAAGAGCATCGACGTGAACATTGCCGATGTCGAGCGACGCGTTGCGACAACCGGCGCCGGACAGGACCAGGTTCGGCGTTACCTGGACGAGCGGCGCAAGCTCGAAGCCAACTACGATCAGTTCGTCACCGGATTATCGTCGCGGAACATGAGCGAACAGGATCGGCTGATCCTTCGTGTCACCCGGGCGCTCGGCGAATGTGATCTGGCCGCGCCCTCCGAGTACATCCGTGAGGTTCATACCTATATCCGCAAGTGGCAGACGTCCGGCCGGTTCGTGCGCGCGGCCAAGCTTGCTCAGGATACGGGATATACGCGTGTGATCGTCGAGGAGCTCCTGAAGCAGAGCCTGGCACCGCAGTTCTTCTATCTGGCGATGCAGGAGAGCGATTTCGAGCCGTTCCGCAGCGGTCCTCCGACCAAATGGGGCATCGCCAAAGGCATGTGGCAGTTCATTCCGGAGACCGGCGCCCGTTACGGGCTGAAGATCGGTCCCCTGGCCGGGGCCGCGGTGCCCGACAAAGCGGACGAGCGGCTGCACTGGGACAAGGCGACGGTGGCGGCGGCCCGCTACATCAAGGACATTTACACCACCGATGCCCAGGCATCAGGGCTGCTCGTCATGGCCTCCTATAACTGGGGTGAGCGCCGCGTCATCGATCTGCTGCGGACGATGCCGGCGGATCCTCGCGAGCGAAATTTCTGGAAGCTGCTCGAGCGCCATCGCCAGCGGATGCCGCTACAGACCTACGACTACGTCTTCTACATCGTCTCCGCCGCGGTGATCGGCGAGAACCCGCGCCTGTTCGGCTTCCCGATCGACAATCCGCTGGCGGCGTTCGAGAAGAGCTAGCCTCAGCTGCCGGGGGCGGCCGGTTTGAACGTTGCCGCGACGTGGGCGAAGATCGCTTGATACCTCTCGGCCATCTGTTTCTCTGGTGCGATACAGATCAGTCGGTACATTACCTTTCCGGCCGGCATGACGTAGACGACGACACGGTCACGTCCATTGAAGCCGGCGCGCCCGTACTGAACCAACAGGAACCGCCGACCCTCAAACTCCTTGACCTGATGCTCAAAGTTCTCGCCCGCGGGATCGCGCTGGCGCACCCAATCGCCCTCGAGGGCCGCGAGTCGCTCATCGACGTCGCTGGCGTTGAGCGGCTCGGTGTTTTGAGTGTGTTCGATGATGATTGCCGCAGCGGGCTGGTTGTTGCGGCCTTTTTCGGCGGCGGTGACCAGCATGGTGCTGAAACCCGGCACGAGCTGCCAGTCTTCGGGCAGCTCGACGCTGAACGTGTTCCAGGGTAACCGGCCCGCCCGGAAATCTCCCGGCTTCGAGCTTTTCCGAATCCACGGGTCTGACGCGGGAGGCGCTTGCGCCAGGGCACCGGCCAGATCGAACGCCAACACCATACAAACCGTCGAGAGCCAGGTCTTCATTTCATCTCCCGCGCCGACACAGTCCTATTTGGGCGCGCTGCCAACGTAGCGTTGCGCCGTCTCGTAGCACGGATTACTGGGCGGCAGGAGCTCGAGAGCGCGGCGGTAATGTTGGGCGGCTTCGCCGTGGCGGCCGTAGTTGGTGCTTTGCCGGCCCTGGCGACATTCGTCTTCTCCGCGGACGATCTTCTTCTGCTCGATACGGGCGACCGCTTCGTCGACCGGCAGCGACGGGTCGATCTTTCGGGCCTCGTTGAGCTTCCCGATCGCGTCGTTCCAGCTCTCCTTCGCTTCGAGATCTTCGGCTTCCTTGACGCGGAGTTTCGCAGTCGCGACCCACGCCCTCCTGGCGTCCGCCAGCCGGGCGGCGACGTCCAGATACTGCGGGGACGTATCGCGCAGGAGAGCCTCATAGGTCGCAATCAGGCGGGCACTCGGCCCTTTGGCAGCGGTGGCGACCGCTTCGTCGTAACGGTCGCGCATCGCTTTGACTCGAACCTGATAATCACGGTCGAGCTCGTTCGGCTGCGGCGGCAGACCGCCATTCTGCGGTGGGATTTCGACGGCAAGCGGATCCTTGCGCGTGAGGGCCGTGGCGGGGGCCCCCGTCGGCGAGCAGGCGGACGCCGCCTGCTTTTGCAGTTGCTGTGCGTCCATGTTCTGCGGATCGGTCGCGAGCACCGTGTCGATTCTGGTCATCGCCGCCGCGCAGTCGCGCGCCCCGATCAGATCACGCGCCGCCTGGAGCTCGGCCGCGACATCCGGCAGCGGCGGTGACGGCTGGGCCGCCGCCGCCGTGCAGGTCTCGGCCCGCTGGCGGACATTCATCAGATCGACGTTGTTCGGATATCGCTGAAGGGCGAGGTCGATGGTGGCGATCGCCTCTTTGCAGAGGTTTGCTCCGATCTGCCGCTCGGCGTCGGCGATCGGCCCCTTGACGTCTGGCGGCGGGGCGACGACCGCCACCGCCTGCTGCGACTCGGAGCCGCGAAAGAGGACAAACGTCACGGCGATGGCCCCGGCAATCACGATGGCGGCGATCCCTCCGAGCACCCACTTCTGCTGCGAGTTCGCCGGAGGCTGTGCGGTCTTTGCCGCCGCCCGGCCATGCGGCTGCTGCGGCCGCACCGGCTGGGGAGCAACCGGAGGAGCGGCCGGGACCGCGCGATTCGCGACGGGCTGCGCCGCATCGTCGGCAATCATCAGCCGGAAGGGACCGATGCTGGCGACGACGTCCGGCCCGAGAACGACCTCCGGCACACGTCTGCCGGACACCCAGATGCCGTTCTCGCTTTCCAGGTCGACGAGCACGTAGTCATCGCCGACCTGCCGGATTTCGGCGTGGTCGCGCGAAATCCCTTTCAACGGATCGTCGAGGACCACATCGTTCTTCTGACCGCGCCCAATCCTGATCGGCATCCGGAGCAGGTCGATCCGGCGATCGACGGTTTCGCCGCGGAGCACTACCAGCCGCGCCATTTCACGCTCCTTCGCGATGTGCGCTGTGGATCCAGCTTCTGACGAGCCCGGCCAGCCGTCGCCACGCTGGCTCCTCTGGCACCAGCGTCACCGTGTCCTCGATGTCGGCCTTGCGTTTGGCGCCGCTCGTCACGTTCACGGTTTCGTCCGCCAGCTCGGGTTCGGCTGAGAGCCTC
>Ga0190274_10002107_pt1 | contig 11694 bp, 16 predicted proteins | sample Popmic531T_FD_133002 | JGI IMG/M metagenome (GOLD analysis project Ga0190274, IMG submission 133002) | Populus adjacent soil microbial communities from riparian zone of Yellowstone River, Montana, USA - 531 T | ecosystem: Environmental > Terrestrial > Soil > Riparian zone | place: USA: Montana...
ATTAAAATCGAGTCCATCAGAAGTTCGGGAAAAATCCGACAATTGCGCCGTAGTCATACAACTTTGAATGGAAATAGTTAATAGAGAAATCAAGAGAATTCTAAAATAATTATTCATATACGATGTGTTTTTTGACAATTTACTTTCCGCTGAGGGCAATAGTCATTATAGTTGCAGTCATTTTTGCGATTAATTTTTCTCCTGTGTCGTCATACACATTGCCTTCGCATATTGTCAGCGTTTTGCCTGCTTGAATTACTTTGCCAACTGCTATTAACCTTCTCGTATTAGCAGGCTTCATAAAATTAATTTTGAACTCTACGGTCAATACATCCTTGTCTAAGGGGGCACGAGTCAGTGCGGCATAACCGCAAGCGCTGTCAGCAATACTTGTCATAACGCCGGCATGAAAATAATTATGTTGTTGAGATAAAGATTCATTGAACTTACTTGAAATTTGAACCAGACCATTCTCCACTTTATCTAACGAAGCGTTTAACGTCTTCATAAGTCCTTGCCTGTTAAAACTTGATTCAATTCTTTTGTATAAGTCGTCCATTTTTTTGTCTGTAGCCATGCTACAACTATTCAAGAAATGTTAACCTTCGGGATTAGTAGTTTTTGCAATAATTTTATTAGCAACTTCTTTGCATTTAATAAGATCCCCTTTGAGTCCAATATATGATGTCTCAATCTCATGTAACCTATCAGCAATTTCTTCGCTTGAATATCCTTGCATCACAAGATTCAAAATTTGCGGTACGTAGTTTTGGTATTCATCTCTTGGAGCCATGCCATTTACGCCTATGGGATCCCAATCTTCCCATAATATTGTATCAATTTCTAATCTGAACATAGCTCTATTAATTAATTCGCTTTTCAAATATGGGATTCGATCGGATTCATGTTCAGTTTCATATATGCCCCAATTCATAAATTCATAATACTTTGTCATTGCATCAAAATGTGATGATGCATAAAATGAATGAATTAATTCGGATCCAGGTTCAAGTAATGTTCTTGCTTCTAAACCCAATTCTCCTGAAAAGCAAAGCATTGTCAACCCATACCTGTCTCTCCATATATCATGTTTTACATCTGCCATATTTTATGGTAATATAATTGAAAATTGCACCTAACGTTCAACGCCTTTTCGCTATTCCTCCCTGCCCCAACGTTGATACTAGCCGCAGCCAGGCTATCCGTTAACATTAGAATCTTTTATTTTACGGTTAACTGTTTCTAAGAATTCATTCTGTGCTTGTATGTCAGCAAATGACCGCTTAGGTATAATGAAAGCCTGGTTAGTATCCACGAAGAGATAAATTGCTTTGGAGGTAACGTCCATGCTTTTTATTCCGCTCCATTTTATTTTTGATTCTGCATTTGCTTTTTCGCATATAAATTCATTGTCCTGGAGAATATACTTGCGTTTACCTAATGTAGTTCCGTCACGCATGGGGATGTTTTTTGTTTTGCCTAAACGGTAATATAAATAACCGATAAATATTGAGTTGAAAACAATAAATGAAATAATAAATTCAGAAAGCCGTGGTTGTTTATAATCCGTAATAATATAAGGAAGTACAAGGCTCATGATGACGCTAAAGAGGATGTATTTCTTTAGCTTTCCTTTATTGAAAAGGTGCTTGTTGTAGGTCGCGTAATCTTCGCTGGTTAAATCGGTCTCGATTTCAAATTTCATAAAAAGACAAGATTTTTGTTTATTTCCTTAAAACACTTTCAAGTTAGTACCGCCTCAATTAGCGGCTGCCATCCCGCTTTCCTGGTCTCATTTCGTTTCCAGATGGGTCAAATTCCAGCAAACTTTCATGCAACCCACTGATGAAGCCGACAGGGTTACCTCCTGGTCAACCTGGTACAATGACCAATCCTTTACTGGTGTATCTGTTTCATAAGTCCGGTCAATGGTGGAGCAAACATGGAATAATGTTTCAAATTGTATCACTCTTATTAAATCAACTATGGCTTCTTTGCTGACATTCTTGTCCAGCATTTCCTTTAATGCCTTCGGCAATTGTGAACAGGGATCACCTGGCTTGGAGTTATCTTGCTGAATGCGATTGTTTACCCAATCAAGGTCATCTTCCTTAAGCCATTCCGAAGTAATCCCTTTTAGAAAACTGAACCTGCTTAATTGATTTATTCCTTCATTAAGTTGCGACCTTGCCCACAATTCAGGTTCTAATGCTCCGGCCTGCCTGAATATTTCAGTTAAACCTTCTAAACTGTTTTTGTCTGTATTTTCTTGCTCCATAGTTAGGATTGTCTTGGTTGCCGCTAACGTTTCAGGGCTTTACGGTTTACTGTCCGTCCACTATCGCAAAACCCGTGTTAACGGTTCGCCATATTCTTTGTCGGCTCATAATAAATGACTATTGCGCCTGATTTCAGTGATTTTGTCTTTATGAGTTTTAATAAAATCCTGTCCTTAATCTGGTCAAATAATAGCAGTCCTTTCCCTTCTATGACTGGATGAATACAAATTTGAAATTCGTCAATAAGATTATTGTTTAAAAGTTGAATAATCAAACTCCTGCTGCCAACAAGAATGTCTTTTCCTGGTTGCTTTTTGAGTTCCAAAACTACTTCATCAAGAGGTCTGTTTGCAAGCTTTGCACTGTCCCAGCCTGTTTCTTTAAGTGTGTTGGAAAAAACAAGCTTTTGAATTTTGTCTATTGAGATTGCAAAGTCGTCCATTGCTTTTTTTCCGGAAGGATTTTGTACTAGTGTTTGCCAAAATTGCATCAGTTGGTAGGTTGTCCGTCCATATAAAATAACCCCGGCGTTATCTACCAGTTCAGCATAATGTTGATGTAGTCCTTCATCAGCAATTCCTGCCGTATGGTCGCAAACCCCGTCAAGAGTCATATTGAAAGCTGCAATTACCTTTCTCATATTTTATATTTCTATGCCAGTCTGTTTTGTAGGGTCATCCCACAATGACAGCTAACGCATCAGGGATTAAAGAAGTTAAAAAAAAAGGTTTAACAAGTTCACTCTTTCTACACCCACACATTTATTACTTACACGCTCTTTCATCTTAACCGTAATGCCCTTCCTTTTTTAAATTTCTTTAAACTTAAGTTATCGGCATACTCTATTGACCATTAGAATTCGTTTGTCATAAATTATTTAGCCTGCCCATTATAATCCGGAAAACTAATATGACAATAAAGCCGACAAGTGGTTGTGTCGAGCAAATAGGTCCAATATGTCCGGTTATTTATACCATGTTTTATCAGCATTTTTTTGTAGTCCGGTAGATGCCTGTAAGCGCTGTCAATATAATTCATACAAGCGAGAGGGCGGGGTAATGTATCACCGATTGGTTCAAAATTATTGTCCGTATAAAACTTCATGCAATTATTTTTGTTAAGGTCAAGAATGGTTATTCTGATTACATCAGTGTCAACACCCGTTATAAACATGCAATCTTCAGGAAATTTGATATTAGTTACAAATTCGGAGTGCGTTTTTTCAAAAGTTGAATTAGTCACAGATGTTGTGTTGTTATCGTTGCGGCTGGATGAACAACTATTAAAAAACAGAAATGATATAACTATAAAGAATATTCCTGTCAAAAGTTTATTCATTGCTCATCCGTTTATTAATTTTTAATTTTCCATCTGTCTAATCGTTTCATTCCTCTTGTAAAAAGCCAGGAAATAAATCTCGAGTGTCCGCCTTCCATCATTTTACCTTTGCAGTATTCTTGAAATTCTAAAACGTTATTTCCTTTGTAAATAAATTCGCCATTTTCATAGCAGTAGGAACAATATTTTTTGCTAATGCTTTTGTCTGCATTTGTTCCGCCTCCTTTTTCATCTCGTTTTAATGGCATTCCACAAGACTGACAGTTTTTAAATTCTTTTTCCATTTCTTATTGTCGCTTTGTTTGATACAGTGTTTCGGTAGGGTTGCACCTAACTTATTTATCCCCGCAATAAATATACTAAAACTTGCTTGTATCTCTCCTACCCAGGATAGATCTCGCGACGATGCCGTACTATTTGGGTGCCGGATGAAACCGAAAAGGAAGAAGAACAAACTTACGGATGGCAGCAGGAATGTTCCGTCATCTGCATACCCCTCGATATCAGGAGAAAAGCTACGGCAATGGCAATGTAAGGAGTTGCCTTGATCACGAAGCGGTTAAACCGCAACCCGAAAAAATTCCCGGCCATGGAAAGGAAAAGCATCATCGGTAAAGTGCCCAGGCCGAAGAGTGTCATGTAACTAATACTGCTTAGGATATTTCCCGACGATACGGCTGCTGCAAGTGCCAGGTAAACAAATCCACAAGGCAACAGCCCGTTCACGGAGCCGATCAGGAAAAGGGTTAAAGGGGATTTTTTGTTGAATAACTTTTTAAAGCGTCGTTTGATCAGACCTGTAAACCGGGACAGCCATTGATTAAGGAAATTAATTCTTGTATACGCCAGCGAAACGGTTGCTGACAGGAGAATCAGGAGACCCGATGAAATGGACAGCGCCTTCTGAAAACCCGCCAATGCAAGTGAGTGTCCTACCAGTCCCGCCATCAATCCCAGCATGGCATACGTGCTAATCCTTCCTGCATTGTACAGCAGTCGGCCGAAGAACATCTTCGACGGCGACGTCCGGTCAACGGGCAAGGCCAGGGCAATGGGCCCGCACATGCCGGCACAGTGAAAACTGCCCAGGAAACCCACCACCCATGCCGATAGATAAAACATCATTGCACAAAAATCTTTTTTTCAAAATAATACGGCGTACTGCCGTTTTTCCATTTGATCATTACTTTCCACAATCCTTTCTTCATGACGGAAGACCGGACTTCCTGGAAATGTCTTTCATCGCTCTTTACGGGAACCGTAAAATCAAGCCCGGAATCGTCGGGCCGGTAAAATGCGATCTCGCCGGCCAGGTTGGCGGCCGGGATATCTTCCGGGTAACTTAATAGGACCCTTTCATGGGTCGGGCTGTAAACGACCTCCATATTTTCCGCCAGTGCCAGTGTGTTTTTTTCACTGTTGATCTGGTCCTGGTAAACCAGCTCCTTTTCGTAATAACCCGTCGTCACAAAATCCACCTTCTCCTGCATACTTCGGTAAACAAGAGCGCTGATAAAACAGACAAACAGGAAGGCTGCCGTAGCAATGCCATGTCCCCAGTGAAATTTCATTTGAGTTTCAGTTTGTTAAGCGTAAGAAAATTGAGTAGCGGCTTTAAAACCACGTAGGACAGCATGGAAATAAAAATAACGATGTAAACGAGGTAAGACCAAAGGCCTTTGCCGTGATGCCTGTCCAGCAGCAATTGTAATTTATCCATAAAGTCTGTTTTCATGGTGATGGTTATTATTCAACAGGTCCAAGGAAATTTGTTTTTACTTCTTCCAGCACCTTCCCCCTACTTCTTATTTCAAAAATTACGGGAGTCTTGATACCTGTGATATCTCCGTTCTTCAGGATCAGGAAAAATTCGGCGGTGGCGATGGAGTCCGGCTTCACATGACTCAGATCGTTCCCGATGTATTTGATTTCTCCCTGCGGCAGTTTCAACACCAGTTCCAGCGGCAGGTTGGCAAAAGTCTTGTTCACCACATCGATGTTGTAAATGTTGCCGGTCCTCTCATTGCCCATATCCTGGTACAGTTGTCCTCGCGTGCGGAGGATCGTAGTTTCCACGTCGGCACGGAAAGCCAGCAGCGTGGTGAGTACCGTCAGCAACAGCAGCAATACGGCTGAATAGCCGATGATGCGCCCGGTGACCTTAAATTTCTGTTTGCTGGCAATGGTGTTCTCACTGGTATAACGTATCAGTCCTCGCTTAAAACCCACATGATCCATCACGTCATTACAGGCATCTATGCATGCCGAACAATTCACGCATTCAAGCTGCGTGCCGTTGCGGATATCGATGCCGGTCGGACAAACCTGTACACAAAGGCTGCAGTCGATGCAATCGCCGGTAGTTCTTGTTTCCGCCTTGCGTATTTTTTTTCTCGGCTCGCCGCGAATATAATCGTAGGCAATCACCACGGTGTTGCGGTCCAGCAATACGCCCTGCAGCCTTCCATAAGGACAAACCACCAGGCAGGCCTGTTCCCGGAAGCGCGCATATACACCGTAGAACACCCCGGTAAAAACAAGCAAGGCGACAAATCCCACCATATGTGCTCCGGGACCATCAATGGCCAGCAACTTCAATTGGTCAATGCCGATGATGTAAGCCAGAAAGACATTGGCGATAAGGAAGGCCAGCAAAAAAAATAACAGGTGCTTGGTCATTTTTTTTACTGCCTTCTTTTGGCTCCATGCTGCACGGTCCAGCGCCTTCTGCGCCGAAGCATCGCCTTCAATCCAGTATTCGATTTTGCGGAAGACCATCTCCATAAAAATGGTCTGGGGACAAGCCCACCCGCAAAATACGCGGCCGAATACCGCTGTAAACAGGATGATAAAGACGACGAAGGTGAGCATGGCCAGCACAAAGAGGAAAAAATCCTGCGGCCAGAAGGTGATGCCAAGCAGGATAAATTTTCGTTTCACCACGTTGAAGAGCATGAATGGATGCCCGTTCCATGTCATGAACGGACCGGAAACCATGAGAGCAAGAAAAATACCGCTTACTAGCGTCCGGCTCCTGTATAACGGTCCCGACGGCTTCTTCGGGTAGATCCAGGCGCGATTCCCCTTCCCGCTGACGGTAGAGATCGTGTCGCGAAATGTTTCGTTAGTACCGGGCTGCGCCTGAACATACATATCAGTTTATCCTCTTTAAATCCGGATTCGAAGTATCAGCAATGGCAGATACGATTCGGGTTGTATCCGGAGCATAAAGTTCCCCTTCCGGTTGCTTGGCCCCTTCCGGTTTCGAATTCTGCAGGGAAAAAATATAGCTGGCCACTTCGTTGATCTGTTTCGGCGATAACTTCTGTGACCAGGCGATCATGGCCTTGCCCGGAACACCCTGGGTGATGGTCTTAAACACATCTTTAATACCGCCGCCATGTAGCCAGTAGTTATCGGTCAGATTGGGCGCAATCGGTGTTCCTTGCGCCTGTGTACCGTGACAGGTTACACAGTTCGTGGTAAAGGTCGTTTTCCCCGATGCTAGCTCCCCGGCTGATGTCAGAACGGCTACATTGTCTTCAGTTACATAATCCTTCGCTTCCTTCATGCGTACTTCTTTTTCCATGGCCGCCTTGTTCATTTCATCTTTGTATTCGGCTGCCATCAGTTTGCCACTTCCGGAAGCATGGTAATAAAGCATATAGAATACAGCGAACACAATGGTCACATAAAAACCCCATTTCCACCAGGGCGGCAGCTGGTTATCGAGTTCCATGATATCATCGTAATTGTGATCCAGCAGGATGTCTTTTTCCTCTGACACCGGGACCGTTCGTGTAAGTTTATCCATCAGCACATTCCAGCCGCTGCGACGCTTGTCTTGTGTTACGACGGATTCTTCGGCAACGGGTGTTTCTTTTACCGGCGCCAGTTGCTGCGTCAGTACCTTGACACTGCGCCACAGGGCAAAAACGACCAGCGACACAATCAGCACCATGAAAACAGCCAGGTAAAACAGCGGGTTAAAGAAATAATCAGCCACTGCAGTATGGGGTGATTTTGGTGTGGCAGCATCCTGTGCCCATGCCGTAGACTGCATCAGCAAAGCTGTTACGGTCATTACAAATGGAATTATTTTTTTTCTCGTATTCATAATCCGGTTTCAGTTTGATGAGTGTTCTTCGTTGTTGTCTTCCAGGGGCAATGCACTGATGGCTTCCATCCGCTTCTTGTCGGCACGGACCAGCCAGACGGTCAGTGAAATAAAAAACAAAAAAAATACCAGTAACGAAAACACAGGGTAGCTGGCTATTCCTTCGATTCCTTTTAGATAGTTCTTGAACATGATTTGTTAAATTTTATGAATTCGATTCAATGAAAATGATGCTGGATGCTGGATGCTGGATGCTGGATGCTGGATGCTGGATGCTGGATGCTGGATGCTGGATTTATTTATAATTTTAAATTCATAATTTATTCCTGCCTCATTTATAATTTATAATTCATCATTTATAATTCTTCTCAGCCGTCTTGTCAGCTTTAATATCAGTACCTAGTCTCTTCAGGTATGCGATGAGAGCTACGATTTCCTTGTTCGGTTCTGTTTTCATTTTGGCGGCTTTTAACTCGGCGGCAATGACGGCTTCCTGTTTCACGAGGTCGGCATTTGCGATGTATTCATACCCTTCGTCGTATGGAACTCCCAGCGTTTTCATCACTTTAATCTTGGAGGCCGTGGTCGAAGTGTCCAGGTCGTCATTCAAAAGGAACTCGTACTTCGGCATAATGGACTTGGGTGAGGTAAGAGTCGGATCCATCATATGCCTGTAATGCCATGCAGCGCTGGGGTTCAGCACCCCTTCTCTCGCCAGGTCGGGACCCGTACGTTTGCTGCCCCATTGGAACGGGTGGTCGTACACAAATTCGCCGGCTTTGGAATATTCGCCGTACCGTTCGGTCTCGGCGCGGAACGGACGTATCATCTGGGAGTGACAGGTGTAACATCCTTCTCTCACATAGATATCCCTGCCTTGTAATTCCAGCGGCGTATAAGGTTTCACGCTGCTGATGGTGGGAATATTCGCTTTGATGGATAACATGGGTATGATTTCCGCAATGCCTCCGATGAGAACGACTATCAGTGTAAATACCAGTAGCTGCACCGGCCTGCGTTCAATCCAGCGATGCCAGTGTCCCGGATGTGCCTGGTATACTTTCTCCAACGCTGCCGCTTCGGCCGGTTCGTCGGCAATTAACTTTCCGGCACGGGCCGTCATTACGAGGTTGTAAACCATCACGATGGCGCCGGTAAGAAAGAGGGCTCCGCCTACTGCACGAAGCCTGTACATCGGGATAACCTGTACTACGGTATCCAGGAAATTCGGGTAACGCAAAACGCCTTCGGGTGTAAACTCACGGAGCATGAAATACTGTGTAAAGCCAGCGAAATAAATCGGCAACACCCAGACCAAAATTCCCAATGTGGCAATCCAGAAATGGAAACTAGCCATCTTGCGTGAATAGAGTTGCGTTCCGTAGATGCGCGGGATCAGCCAGTACAGCACGCCGAATGTGAGCATGCCGTTCCATCCCATTCCACCCACATGCACGTGGGCAACGATCCAGTCGCTGAAGTGAGAAATGGCGTTAACGCTTTTCAGGGAGAGCATGGGGCCTTCGAACGTAGCCATACCGTAAGCGGTAATGGCAACTACAAAAAATTTCAGGACGACATCATCTCGTACCCTGTCCCAGGCGCCACGCAGGGTAAGCAAACCATTGATCATGCCTCCCCAGCTTGGGGCGATGAGCATCACGGAGAATACGACGCCGAGCGACTGTGCCCAGTCCGGTAAGGCTGTATATAATAAGTGATGCGGCCCTGCCCAGATGTAGAGGAAGATGAGCGCCCAGAAATGAATGATAGACAGGCGATACGAATAGACAGGCCGGTTCGCTGCTTTGGGAAGGTAATAGTACATGAGTCCCAGGAAAGGCGTAGTAAGAAAAAAGGCAACGGCATTGTGTCCGTACCACCATTGCACCAGGGCATCCTGTACGCCGGCAAAAATCGAATAGCTCTTAAACAGGTTGACCGGTATGGCCAGTGAATTCACAATATGCAACACGGCAACAGTAACTACGGTGGCGATATAAAACCAGATGGCCACGTACAGGTGACGTTCCCTTCGTTTCATAATGGTGCCGAAAAGGTTGACGCCGAAAATCACCCAGACTACTGTAATGAGGATGTCAATGGGCCATTCCAGCTCGGCATATTCTTTACTCGTAGTGATGCCCAGGGGAAGGGTGATTGCAGCAAGGACGATGATAAGCTGCCATCCCCAGAAATGAATCTTGCTCAGCACATCGCTGAACATCCTGGCTTTCAAAAGCCTTTGCAGCGAATGGTAAATGCCCATGAACATGGCATTGCCCACAAAGGCAAAGATCACTGCATTCGTATGAAGCGGTCGTATGCGGCCGAAGTTCAGGTAAGGCGGAACACCAAAGCTGCTGCTGGTGAGTTGCAAGGCGGCGATGAGCCCAACCAACATGCCTACCAGTCCCCAAACCATGGTAGCAATGGCAAAGTTTTTTACGATTCTGTTGTCGTAACTGAATTTTTCAATAGTCATAACTCTTCGGGTTCGGATTTTGTTTTGGTCGGGATTTCGTTTTCAAAAAGAATACGGATGGATGGTGTGTAGTCGTCTTCAAACTGCCCGTCTTTTACACTCCATATAAATGCAACCAGGAATCCGATGGCAAGAAGGAGGCTGAAAAGGATAAGAAGAATGATGACACTCATCAGGTATTATTTGGCGCTAAAAGTATTTCCATGCAGTGTATCAGGGGATGACTTTTGTCGGGTCAGCAACTGATTTTTATCAGGATATCATTTTCGTCCGGCCAACAGGTTAGAGACTCCTGTTGTAAACGAGATAATCGTCACGGCGCTGATGGGCATGAGTATGGCAGCCACTACGGGCGAGAGGTTGCCGCTGACGGCGTAAAACAAGCCGACGACATTATACAGCAATGCGATGACAAAGCTGGCGAGGATAATACGGTGACTGGCTTTGGAAGATTTCAGGAATTTTGGCAATAAAGAAAAACGGGATGCATCCAATATGCCGTCGCATGCCGGGGAGAAATTATGGATGTGTTCACTGATGGCAATTCCCGCATCACTTTGCCTGAAGGCGCCGGCATCGTTCAATCCGTCGCCCACCATCAGCACATTTCGATTCATCCGCTGCAATTGCAATACATAGCCGAGCTTATCGGAAGGCGCCTGGTTGAAATATAGTTCTGCATCCTTTCCGAAAATTTTCTGCAGGTTGGCTCTTTCTCCGGCATGGTCGCCGGAAAGCACGGCAAGCCTGTAACCTGATTTTCTCAATTTTCCGATAACTTCCGTAAGGTCTTCGCGGTACCGGTTCTCCAGCGAGAAATATCCTCTTGTATGGCTGCCGATGGAAACATAGATCCGGGTGGAATTCAATTTGTCGCCGGGATCATCGCCGGTGAATTCAGCCGAGCCGACGCGAACCGGTACGTCGTACACCAACCCGCTGATTCCCTTGCCTGTTACTTCGTGATAGTCTTTAACCTCTGTCCATTCACTTCCGATGGCCTTACCGATGATCGCACCCAATGGATGGGAAGAATGGCGTACCAGGGAACGGATCATCTTTTTTTCGTCGTCGTTCAGCGCATCGCCAACAAATGAAACCGCTGCCGTATCGGGCCTGGTGAGGGTGCCTGTCTTATCAAATACAATGGTATCGATCTTGGCCAGCTTTTCAATGACGGTGAAATTCTTCAGGTAGAATTTTTTTCTTCCGAAAATACGCAGCATGTTGCCAAGCGTAAATGGCGACGAAATGGCCAGCGCACACGGACAGGCAATGATCAATACGGCAGTGAATGCATTCCATCCCCTTGCAGCATCCTTCCCGATGACCCACCAGGCCAGTGAGGCCAACGCTACTGCCAGTAACGCCATGGTAAAATAGTGGCTGATCCTGTTGACGAGTTGATGGAAGCGGCTTTCATCCCTGTTTTGTTCGTAGTTACTGTTATTCCAGAGTTGGGTGAGATAACTCTG
>Ga0190274_10002108_pt1 | contig 11693 bp, 21 predicted proteins | sample Popmic531T_FD_133002 | JGI IMG/M metagenome (GOLD analysis project Ga0190274, IMG submission 133002) | Populus adjacent soil microbial communities from riparian zone of Yellowstone River, Montana, USA - 531 T | ecosystem: Environmental > Terrestrial > Soil > Riparian zone | place: USA: Montana...
CGCTCGGCTCGGACGCGTATAGTGCGGCGAGCTGCGCGTCGGCGTCGGTCTCAGACGCGTGGCAACCGGCTACGGAACCGTCGGCGTCCTTCACGACGGCCCACGGCTTACCGTCGGGGCACTCAGCGTGGTTGTGAACGGTGTGCCACGGCACGATGGTACCTCCCGATGTCGACGCAACGGTAGCAGCAGGACCCAGCGGAACGTCGGTAACCTCATCCCCGAAGGCAAGACGTACACGATCGAACGTGACGTCGCCGAGGCGAGCCTCGAGGTCGAACATCCAGTCGTCATCCGGTGAGTAGATCAGGCAGATGTGCGGTTGCCACGGCGTGTGCTGCGTAGGCATCACGAGGTCGATCCCACCGTCGTGCAATGCCTCCGTAACGCAGCTGCGCACGTAGCCGAGCGACTCGCCCTCCGACGTATCACCCACGTTGAGTACCCACGCGGGATCATCGCTCGTCGGGTTCCAGTGAGCGACACCGAACGCTCGCGCGTGAATCGGCTGCTCGTCGCGTTTCAACAGCAACCCACGAACAGCTGTGACTAGCGCGTGACGCATCTCGTCGTTGATGTTGACCGCGTCGCCCAGGTAGTACAGCGTCAGGTGCAGCTCGTCGCGCGGCTCGCCACCGTCCAGCGCGAGCCGGTCGAGGTCCTCCTCGGACGGGACCAGCGCGATCATCGCGCCGGAGTGACTAGTGTCGGTGGCCATTCACCCGCTCCGGGTTGGTGGGAAGCAGCTCGTCGCCGCGCGCGAAGACGCGGCGGCCGATGGTGACGTTGCCCTCGCGGCTGAGGAAGCACTCGTAGTCACCGGACGTACCTGGGTGAATGGTGACGCCGGCCGACGTGGCGTACGTGAACGGGCACGAGAACAGCTTAGGCTGGCAGAGCAGTGGGTGCTTGAGCTTCCACCCCGTGACGCTGAACTCCATCACGTGCTGCGACTGCGCCTGGAGGATCGTGAACGCGTCGCGCTCGCGAGTGTGGGTCTCCATGTTGAGGTCGTCGCCGGGCGGCGCCCCGGCGCCTCCGCCGCTGTCGCCTCCGTCGTCAGGACTCGCCTGCCGGTCCGGCAGCTCCTTCGACCCCGGGTGACCGGCGAGCCGCTGACCGGTGACGTCGGTGCCGGGCTGCTGAGGCAGGAGCTCGTCGGGAACCTCCATGCCGGTCAGCTCGTGCAGCGCCAGGAAGCCGATCTGCGGGTTGGACGCCAGGCGCTTGAGCACCATGTCCTGCAGTTCCTTGCTCGTCGGCGCGTCGTCCTCGGTGACGCCGATCTCGCGGCGCAGCGTCCGGCCGGTGACCTCGAACCGGTCGTACGCCTTAAGAATGTTGTTGGAGCGGTCCGGACGCGCGATGATCTCGGACGCGTCGTACCAGACGGTCCACTGCTCCCAGTCCTCCACGCCGAGCGCCCGCAGGCGTGGGTGAAGGTAGCCGACGGTCAGGCCGTTGGTCATGATCTCGACGTCCGGCGAGATGTGGACCTTGATCGCCGACTCCTCGAGCTGCCACAGTCCCCAGTGGTTCAGCGATCCGGCGTCGAACAGCAGCTCGGTGGGTACGTTGATCATCGACGCGAGCGCGCGGCGCGCGGCGTCGCGCTTCTCGATGATCTTGTCGTCGAGCTTCAACGTGAAGTCGATGTGCTTGATCTTGTCGATGTACTCGCCGGGGACGCGCATCGGGATCGGTACGACGGACGCCGCTGTGCCGGGCGTCTTGATCGCCTCGGACGCGGTCTCGATCCACTCGCGGACGAACGGGTCGACCGCATCCTGGAACTCGGGCCGGACCGGGAACGTGATCTCGTCCGGAAAGATGATCACACCGGCGGACGCGAGGCGCGACAGGTACTGCGCCTGGATGTGCCGGTTGGCCAGCTCCAGCTCGCGGATCGCCGAGCGTGCCGCCTTGGCCGGCGAGTACGCTAGGTGGCGGAAGCGCTTGTGCGGTCGCCAGATTCGCACGAGGTAGTGCTCGGCCGCCAGCTCGCGCCACTCCATGTTGCCGAGCGACGACGTCTCGCTGATCACCTCGTACGTCTGGAGACGTCGGCGGAGCTCGTCGTTGGACCGAACCTGCCAGCGGTTCTTACCGTTGATGACCTCGCCGATGAGCCAGCCCTCGCCGGGAATGTCGAGGTGAACGGACAGCGACGACATGATGTCCGACGTGCTGCTTAGGTCGCTCGACAGCTCGGCGACGATCTCGGCGGCCGGTCCCTCGTCGACGATGGTCGGCTCGTCGTTGCCGGGCTCCATCTTACCGGCGCGAAGTCGAATGCGTGAGATCATGTTCGAGCGCCACGTGACGGCGTACCCGAAGTCACCCATCGTGTCGAAGTAGTCCCACAGCTCGCGCTGCCACGACTCGTACTGCGGCACGAGGCCCTGCCGGCTACCGCGCAGCGAGTTGACCGCGAGCGCGGCGGCGGTCATGTTGGGAGGCTCGGGCGGGGGAGGCGGCTCGAGCGGAAGCACGTTGAACGTCTCGCCGAGCGGCCGGTCGACGTACGGCTCGGCGTTCGGCTGACGCGTCCAGGAGCGACGACCGAGCCACCGAGCCATGTCTACTCCTACTTACGGGTCAGGTAGTCCTCGAGGTGCGACAGCCAGGGAGCCAGCGCGGCGACGCCTCCCCAGACCAGCGGGGGGTAGGGAAGGTCGCTGGTCAACGTTACAACGAGAACGACTACGCCGGACACCCAAACGGACACGCACCAGTAGCAGCCGGCCAGGTACTCGAGCCACCACGGTACCCACGCGGCCGGTCGGATCCCCTCATCGTCGTCGCCGGTGAGCTTGGTCCGGAGCCAGAGGATCGGCGGAAAGTTGTCCACAACCAGCAGGCGCGTTAGGCGGTACGACGTCAGCGCCAGGAGGACTAACCACCAGCCGAGCGCCACCTACCGGCCGCCGGGCAGCATCGACGTGGTGCCCTCGTCGGACACGGACGAGGACGCCATCGACGTCAGGAGGGACAGCACCGCCGCGCCGGCCGCCACGCCGAGCGCTTGAACGAGGTTGACCTGAAGCAAGTTAAATCCGGCGTCGGCGCCCCACAGCAGCAGCAGCGCCTGGGCGAACGACTTGACGGCGCGGTCCAGCGCGCCCGTCCAGAATCCAGCGTCCCTCACGGTAACTCCTAACGTCACATTACGTCGAAGCCGAGGAAGTCCAGCGTCCTCTCGGTCGGCAGCCCGGTGGGCTGTTCGCTGATGCTCGACTGCAGGCTAGCCACGGCCTTTCGCGTGCGGTGGTCGGCGATGCCGGTCGGCTCACCCGGGTCCAGGCCTCGCGCCTTGAGGACGTGCTGCAGGTAGCCGACCGCCTGGGACGCGTGACCGTTGACGAACGCTACGCGGACGTTGTCGGCGTTGACCAGTACGCCGGTACGCGGCGACGGTTCCGGCAGCGTCGGCGCGTCCGGCGTCCGGCGCGCTGGTTCAGCGGTCTGGCCGGTCGCGTTGGTCGGCGCGGCGTCGTCGACCACCGGTGCGGTGACCTTCTTAGCAGTCGGCCTGGTCGTCGTCCTACCCTGGTCCGGCATCGTCGTCCCTTCACAGCTACCTAGTGGTGCCAGACTACGCTACACCCACGGTTCATCACGCGTACGCGAAGGCCCCCGACGTTGATCGGGGGCCTACGTGATTTTCTACCTACGCGCCGGTCACCGTGAACGGTACGGTGACGTCGACGGACACGGTTCGCGTGTCGTCCTCGAGGTCGGTCACGTCGATCGAGTACGTGCCGGCCGCCTCGTACTGGTACGTCGCGGTACCCGTGGCCGGCTCGTCGTCGTCCGTGGCGTCCGGGGCGCCCCAGTCGATCGTGACGTGGTTGCCGCTACCGGCATTGTCCCACGTCAGGAGGGCGGTCATGCGCGTGGTGTCGGTGGTGTCCTCGGCTACGGTCGCCGTCAGCGGCGTCTCGTCGACGGGTGGCAGCTCGTCGATCAGCTTACCGAGCAGCTCGGAGCCGCGTGCGTTCAGCATCGCGGCGGTATCAACGAGGATCCGCGCGATCTCGGCGAGCTGACGGGTGTTGTCAGCCACTAGGAGGCCTCCTAGGTGTTGTGTTTGTCGCTAGCTGACCGCAACGATACCGTCGCTACCCGACGATGCGTAGCTGCGCGACCGAACCTCCGAACTTGGCCTCGCCGCGTAAGCGGGCGCTGACGAGCCGCTGATGCCACGCGGGCCAGACCATGGCGTCGAGCCGGTCCGGCGAGAAGCCGAGCTCCTCGGTCCACGTGACGAGCTGGTCCTCGAGCTCCTCGAACGTACCGACGTGGTGCCAGTGACCGCGCTCGGACAGCGCGGCGACCGGCTCGGCGCGAACGCGCTTGCCGCGCGACGCGCGAACCTGCCGGATCGGGATGGTGATGCCGAGCGCCTCGGCCGCGCCTGCGATCGTCGACGCGGCCATGTCGCCACCGAAGTTGACCTCGACGACGATGTCGTCCGCCTCCCAGTCAACGGCGGCGCGAACGGCGGCACGTCCCCAGCCGGCGGGCGACTCGGTCACCGTGCGGTCGTCGAGGACGTAGCCCTGCGCGCGCGTCTTGAGCTTGCCGTCCTCGATGTAGTTCTCGAGTGACTTACCGACGACGAGGATGCCCTGCTCGCCGGCCCCGCCGGACGGGTCGACGCCGACGGTGATCTTACGCAGCTCGGGGGCCTCGCCGACGCGGTGCTCGTCCAGCTTGGCGCGTCGCCACAGGGCGTTCTTGTCCTCGTCGAGGATCTCGGCGTAGAGCTCCTGCCGGCCGATCTGCATGCCGCCGTACTCGTCGTACAGCGCCTCGCGGACGTGCGACTCGAGGTACGGGTTGTCGTCCGTGGTCGCGCGCGTGATGACGACGTTGTGCGGTGTGTCCTTGGCGAGCTTCTTGATCAGCGGTCGCGGCTTAGGCGTGGTACTGCCGATCCAGTGGGGGCGAGGACCGGACCGCAGACCGAAGCGCATCTGCTGCCAGCAGGCCTCGAGGTACCGCCAGGCGGCGAGCTCCTCCGCCCACGTTAGGCACGAGTTACCGGCGGCGCGCAGTCGCTCGACGTCCTCCGGACTGGACGCACCGAGCAGCTTAGCCTGGCTACCGTTCGGCCAGCGGACGATCGTGCCACCGGCGGTCTGGACCATGCGCGCGTCGGGGCTGTGGTTGCGAATGCCAGACGGACCGCTGTAGCACGCGGTGACGGCGTCGCCGAGCGTCGGCGCGATGATGTTGATCCAGTGAGGGGCCGCGCCGCCGAGGCACGGAGGTCCCTTAACGTGGTTCGAGATGTAGTTCGAGCACGCGTCGGTCTTACCGGAACCGCGACCGGCGAGCAGCAGCCAGCCGTACCAGTCGCCGGCGGGAGGCACCTGGTGAGGGTGGGGCTTCCACTGCGGCGGGCGCAGCATGTACTGCTCGAACGCCCGCGCGCTCGCCGCTGCGATCTCCCGCTCGTCCGCCACGAGCGCAGCGTAGCAGCGCGTTAGGAGCTAAGTACCCCGCTGGACCTCGAGTCCAGACTTTCGACCGTGACCGAGGGGTCGAGTCAGGTCGACGTCCTACGCTTAGACGACGGGGCGCCGGTGATCACGACGTAGGTCGTCGCCAGAGTCGACCTAACGACACCGTCGTGACCGCCCTATCAGCTGGTCGGTGAGGATCCGACCGCTGTGGTTCTGGTTGTCGGTTGGCTGCTACGACGGTAGCAACCGGTCGTGCGGTTAGCGTGACCAGCACGGATCACGCTGGAAGCGTCGGACGCGCAGGACGCGTTCATGACAGAGGGTGGTCTACCGGCGTACAGCCCCTCCGAACGGCCTTACCGCATCTGTAGGACTCGCTTCACCGGTGCGGCTTGACGCGTCCGACGCGGGTTCTAGCTCCCCTCGTCCGTTGCCACGCCGGCAACGGTAGCGGTCACGATCGCAAGGGCCTCGCGATCGTTAAAACCGACCGTCAGCAGCGCGACGTACGTGCCGTACAGCGTCGTAGCGAGCCGTCGTTGGTCGTCGGTCGGTTCCGGTTGCGGCCAACTAACGCCACCGCGAACGAAGTCGTAGCCACCGTTCATCTACCACCGTCCTTAGCAAGATCAACTGCGACGACGGTAGCGGTCGACGTCACCGGTCCGGTGATCACCGGTCGCGGTCGTCGGCGACGGCGGTAGCTACCGGTCGGACGGTCGCGATCAGCAGCGCTGCGGAGACCGCTAGCGCGGTCAGCCAGCCGGTACGGACGCGACGCGACGCGACCGTCCAGCGCAGCGTTAGGTCCGCGTTCAGCGTCGGGTTGCGCGCGTTCAGCCGCTCGCGCGCGGTGGTCCACCTCGGTGGTCGGTTGCGCAGCCAGCGCGTCACGGTGACCAGCAGCACGCCGGTCAGTACGATGACACCGGTGGCGGTGAGCTGAGTGATGATGAGCTCGTTCACGACGTTGCCTCCTCGTCCACGAGCGTCGGCCACACCGGCAGCACGAGCGTCGACTCGACGTCGAGCGTCGCCAGCGCCGGTGCGTACGTGGTCGGTCGGTCGATGACCGGTGGTGGCACGAGCGCACCGTGCTTCTTCTCGAACTCGATAATGATCGCGCCCAGCGTCCGCGTGCAGTCCTCGACGTCGTCGTCGAGGTCGCTCATCGCGTCGTCGACCTCGCGGTCCAACTCGGACCACGCCGCCTCGAACAGCACTGGGTACTCGGTGAACGCGTCGTCGGGAACGACGAACGACGGTTCGATCGTCGTCGGTTCGTACGGTCGCGGGTCACCGGACTCGACGAGCTCGTCCCAGATCGGGACGTCCTCCGGTGGTCGTTCTACGACGGTGTTCTTAGGCATCGTTGCTCCTACGGTCTTCCCACTAGTAGGTTAATGAGGTTGCAGGTCGGTTCGATGACTGCCACGCCGAGCACGAGCGCGCCGAGCAGCAGCAGTACCGCAAGTAGAAAGCCGAGCAGCATGAGGATGCCGAGCTTGGCCCTACTGAGCATCGTTCGGATCACGAACGTCGTCCTCGTTCTCGTCGTGACTGTGCGGTGAGACGGTGATCGAGATCATGACGTCGTAGCGGCGTGCGACGGCGCCCAGCTCGTCGATCAGCGAGTTCAACGCCTCGAGCTCGGCCTTCACGTTCGGGTCAACGGCCCCAACCTCGTCGGTTCGTCTCACGCGTTCTCCTAGTTGACGGTAAACCCGGTGATCCAGCTGGTGCGGAACGTCAGCAACCGCGACTGTCCGTTGAACCTAACGTACAGCGACCGGAAGTCCGCATACCGACCACCCGTGTCGTTGAACTCCTCGTCGTTGAACAGGTACTCCATGAAGCTGTCCCGCGCGTCCTCCCAGGACGTTCCCTGCCACGGGATGCCGATCATGCCGAACTCACCGAGCGAGCACGTGATCGAGTACACGTTCTCACTTGCCGCAGCCGACGAGCGCGCCCCCCGGTGGGGGGCGCGCTCCGCGTCGGCCAGCACGCCGCGTCGGCGGCGAGTGAACCAGGTCACCGAGCGGAACCCGCGTCGGACGCCTCGGTGACCGGTGCGTCCTGCGTCTCCTTGGCGAGCCGGGCCTCCTCGGCGGCGGCCTTGGCGGCGGCTACCGCGTCGGCTGCCTCCTGCGCACGGCGCTCGGCGCGCTGAACCTCGCGCGCGGTGAACTGCGCCTTGGCGTCGACGAGCGCGCGCTGCGCCAGCGGCAGCTCGGCGGTGTGGTGCTCGAGGTCCCGCTGCGCGTTCGCGATGCCGTTGGTAGCAGTCGCGACGCGCACCTCGGCGTCGGTCAGCGCCTGCCGCTCGGCGCGCTCGACGCGCTCGGCGGCGGCCTGCACCTTGGCGACGAGGGTTGAGCTGCGGTTCGTGGGCTCCTGGAACAGCTCACCGAACTTGCGCGCGAGACCCTCGGTGTAGGTCTTGTTCCGCTGCTCGATCTCCGCGTTGTACCGCTCGTTGATGCTCTCCAGCGCCGCCCGCGACGTGTCGGACGTCCCGGTGGTCACGTACGAGCGTGGCTCGTCGAACTTCTCCCGCCAGGCGGCCACGTCGTCGCGGTGCATCGACTCGATCCGGACGCTCTCGGCGTTGTTCGCCGTAGACAACTCGCTGTCGACGTAGTTCCGCCACTGCGACGCCGCCTCGTGGGTCAGCAGCGAATCGACCGCCCAGTACCAGTCGAAGTTCTGCGCGTGCGCCACGCAGTTCTCGACCGTGATCTCGATGCCCTCTGGGTACTCGCTGGTCGGAAAGAGCTGACGGAACTTGGACCGGTAGTCGCCGCACGTGCCGAGCTCGCGCATGAGCTCATAGGTCATCTTCATCTGATCTCCTACCTCGTTGATCGTCGGTCGGTTGTTCGTTCGAACCGCGTCCAGTATCGCGGAACGTCTCACCGGATCGGTGCCGCGCCCGCTACGGTCGCCCCTCGCGGACCAGCGCCTCGGTTGGCAGGTAGCCGTGCGACCGGTTGATGGGTGCGTCGACGTCCTCGTCGGTGTCGAGCACGTCGTCGTACGAGTCGGCGTCGCGCACCGTGCGCGCGGTCACCAGTACCGCTGGTCGCAGGCGGTGCACCAGCGCGCGCGTCACGACGACGCCTACCGCGACGAGCGCGATCGTTCGGATCCTCATCCGTTGTCTCCTAGGTTGCCGTGTTGTGCAGGAGCAGCGCGGCGACGACGAGCGCGAGCGGCAGCGTCACCCCGGCGAGGGCCGCTAGGACGACGAGCCACGCGCGGATCGCGCGCTGCTCGAGCACGTGCTGCCAGAGTAGGTCGTTGGTGCTGCTGTCCTCGTCCGTGTACAGCGTCGGCGCGAGAGTGTAGCGCCAGCGCGTAAACGTGTCACCCAGCGTCGGTACGTGCTGGAAGTCACCGTCTTCACCACCGTCGTGCTCGTCGTGCGGTTGTGCCACGTAGTTTCTCCCGGTGGTCGGTCATCGTTGGTCTAGTTCGTCGATCGTAGCGACGACCGACGACGTCACGGTGACGTACCCGCTGGGTTAGTTCGTTTGACAGACTGACGACGGCGAGGAGGTGTCGGGTGGATGCGCTGCTTACGGCGGTGGTCCAGGCGTCGCCTAGCCTAGGCGTCGCAGGACTGCTCATGACGTTGATCGCGATCCTGATTCGACGGGAGACGCGCGTGGACGCGAGCCACGTCGACACGCTCGACCGGCAGACGCGACGGCACGTGACCGAGCTTGAGAGACTCAACCGGGACCACGACGCCGAGCTGGACGAGCTGAACCAGCGCGTTCGCATGCTGCGGGAGGAACTGGACGGCGTGTACCGTCAGCTCGCCAACGAGCGCGCCGAGCGGCTAGGGTTAGCGCGTCGCCCACTGAGCGACTCGCAGGGCCCAGGAGACTCGAGATGACGACGAACGACCAGCACGGTGACCGGCAGCGGTGGTTCGTCGTCGGGGTGCTCGCGCTCGCCGTCGCGTTCATGATCTACCAGCAGGTGATGAGTAACCTGTCGCGCAACGACGCGGTGTCCACGGCGCAGTCGCTGGCCGAGCCGGTCGACAAGCTGTGCCGCGACGACCCGACGGCGCGGCGGCAGATCGGTGACGAGAGCTGCGACCAGGCCGCCGAGGTGCAGCAGAACCCGTCGGTGGCGGCGCTTCCGCCGCGCGACGGACGCGACGGCGAGCCCGGTCGGGGAATCCGGTCGACGGCGGTCGACGCGACCGGTCACCTGATCGTGACGTTCACGGACGGGACGCGTGAGGACGAGGGCGTCGTCGTGGGCGCGACCGGTGCGACCGGCGCGGCTGGACCGGATGGGCGCAGCATCAGCAGCTCGACGCTCGACGACGCCGGCCAGCTGGTGCTGACGTTCACGGACGGCGTGACCGACGTCGTCGGTCGCGTGGTCGGCGTAGACGGTACCGACGGCGACGACGGTAAGCCTGGTCGAGGGGTCGCGCGGACGGAGGCGCGCGGTGGTCGACTGCTCGTCTACTACGACGACGCGCCCGACGTTCCGGTGGACGTCGGACCGCTTCCCGTCGGCCCAGCTGGCCCGGCCGGTCCAGCGGGACGTGGCATCACGACGCTGAACCTCGACCTCGACGCGTGCACGGTGACGATCTACTACGACGACGGGACCAGTGAGGTCAAGCCGACGACCGGGTGTCACGAGCCACCGTCGTCCACCGGCGAGCCGTCGCCGACCGAAACGACCGGTCCGATACCGCTGCTGGGCGGCTAGGTTACCAGCTCCAACGTGCCGCGTACGAGCGCGTACAGCGCCAGCGGCAGCAGGAACCAGCCGAGCGCGTGAACGGTTCCGAGGAACTGACCGTGCGCGCGGCGGATCCCCTCGTGCAGCGCCGGGTTGCCGTTGCGGATCTCCAGCAGCGGGTCGAACGTGAGCAGTAGCCAAGCACCCCAGAGGAAGCCGGTGCCGAGCAGCACGTCGGCGACGCCGAGCAGCGCGTGCCAGTTCACGGCGTTACCAGCGGGCGGCCAGCGGTGCCTCGACGTGCTCCAGCAGCCCCAGGTCGTCGAGACGACCGCGCAGCGTCGACCAGAGCGCGGGCAGCGCGACGACGTCGGTGAGTGGGTCCGGCGTCACGCGCGTCTCGACCGCCACGGCGGTCGGCGCACCGTGGAAGCGTGGGTAAACCGCCACGTGCGGTACGCCCGGTGGGATCCACAGCGTCTGGCCCTCGAAGAGCCACTCCTCGTGCTCGAGCGCGTCGCCGTACAGCGTCAGCACACCCTGGGGACCGCACTCCTCGAGGCGCACGTACACGTCCACCTCGTAGTGCACGTGCGGCGTGGACACCTTGCCGGGCTTCATGAGGATGCCCAGCTGGCACAGCGGCGAGCCCTCGGCGTTGCCGCCGGGGCGGCCGTCGACGATCACCAGGAACTCCTGGCCCTGCATGCCCCGCTGAAGCTGGTCGGTTCGCACCCCGTCGGCTACCACCGTCCGGTAGGCCTGGACGGGCGGTCGGCTACTCATCGTCATCAGTCTTACTCCTCGTCGCGTCGCGCAGTCGCGCGACCTCGCTCGCGCGGTGGCGCGTTACCTCGGCGGTAAAGTCCGGGCACGCGTCGTTCAAGGACGGCACCACGATCTTGCCGCACCGCGTGCAGTACCTCTCGTGGTTGCACCACCAGTTCTTACGTGACCAGTCGGCGCGGTAGCACGGCGGCGTGCCGTTTCGCCACGGTGACGTCGCGTGCTTGCTGAGTCGAACCTCGAGCACGTGGTCGACGCCGATCTTCCCTTTACACCAGCGGCGCGTGTTCTTACGTGCCCGCTGCGGGCGTTGACGCGGCTCGGTCGCGCGCACCTCCTGGCGGTGCGGCTCGTCGTCGTACCACTTACTCATCGTTCGTCCTCGTCGCGATCGACCGCCTCCTGCTCGCGGCGCGCGGTCTCCAGGTCACGCTTCCGCGCCTCGGCGAGAATGCGCTGGCGCTCGGCCTCGGCCTCACGGCGAACGACCTCGGGGTCCGGTCCGTCGGTCACGGTCGGTCCGCCTCCTCGGGGTGCAGCACCAGGAACTCGCGCAGTCGCGCGTACCGCGTCTTCAGCAGCTCCCAGACGGCGCGGTCGACGGGTCCCACCGGGTAGCCGGTCTCGTCGTCGTGCGACAACGCCCAGTCGCAGGTGCCCGGCTCGCCGGTGAACGGGTACGTCCACGCGCGGCAGAAGTAGTTGCCGTTGTAGACCACG
>Ga0190274_10002109_pt1 | contig 11691 bp, 11 predicted proteins | sample Popmic531T_FD_133002 | JGI IMG/M metagenome (GOLD analysis project Ga0190274, IMG submission 133002) | Populus adjacent soil microbial communities from riparian zone of Yellowstone River, Montana, USA - 531 T | ecosystem: Environmental > Terrestrial > Soil > Riparian zone | place: USA: Montana...
CCGCAGGTAGACGCCGGCGAAGAAGTGGTCCATCTGGCTGAAGTGATTGGGGGCGAGGACCAGCCCCCCCTCCCGGGGCACGTTCTCCACGCCGATCCCGCGCACCCGATAGATCAGCAGCGTCGGCAGAGTGAGGACGACGCGAGCGAGGGTGTAGGTCCAGCCGACCCCCTTGCGCGCGGCCTCGTGAAACTGCGTGAAGTACTCCGCCGGGCGCGGATCCTTGTAGGTCTGTGGCTTCATCTCGGCCATACGAGTAGGGGCGGGGCCGCCGCCTTTGCCTACCCTCGCCGCGGGGGTCGGTTACGCCGTCGCCGGAGGCGCCTGCGGTCGCGCCCAGTCTCGCGAGCGCTCCAGCGCCCGGTGCCACTCCGACAACAGCGATTCGCGCTCCTCAGCGCTCATCCGCGGCTCATATCGAGCCTTCTCGCGCCACATCTCCCCCACCTGCTCGCGACTCCAGAGGCCGGTCGCGATTCCGGCCAGGTAGGCGGCTCCGAGTGCGGTCGTCTCGGCGATCTCCGGCACCACCACCGGAGCGCCGAGCAGGTCGGCCTGGAACTGCATCAGCCAGCGGTTGACGACCGCACCGCCGTCGGCCTTCAGAACCTCGAGCGCCTCGCCGGCCGCGACCTCCTGGGCCCGCACCGCGTCGACGGTCTGGTAGGCGATCGCCTCCAGCGCCGCCCGCGCCAGATGGGCGCGGCCGCTGCCGCGGGTGAGGCCGACGATCGTGCCGCGCGCGTAGGGATCCCAGTGCGGCGAACCGAGACCGGTCAGGGCGGGCACGAAGTAGACGCCGTCGTTGGAGTCGAGCGAAGCCGCCAGCGCCTCCGTCTCCCCCGCCTCCTCGACGATCCCCACCCCATCCCGCAGCCACTGCACCGCCGCCCCCGTGACGAAGATCGAAGCCTCCAGCGCATACGTCACCTCCGCGGCCGACGGGCCGATATGTCGTCCCAGACTCGACATATCGGCCCGTCGGCCGGCTGTCGGGAGGCCCCAGGCGACGGTGGCGAGGAGGCCGTCGGGGGGGCGAGGGGGCTCGGGGCCGGTGTTGAGGAGGACGAAGCTGCCGGTGCCGTAGGTGTTCTTCGCCGTCCCGGGCCGGTGACAGGCCTGGCCGAACAGGGCCGCCTGCTGGTCGCCGGCGATCCCCGCCACGGGCACTTCGCCGCCGAACTCGGTCGTGGTCCCGTAGACGTGGGCGGAGGGCAGCGGCTCCGGCAGCCGCGCCGGGTCGACGCCGAGCAGGTCGCACAGCTCCGGGTCCCAGGCGAGGCGGCGGAGGTCGAACAGCATCGTCCGCGAGGCGTTGGAGTAGTCGGTGACGTGGCGCCCGGTCAGCTTGAAGAGGAGCCAGGAGTCGATCGTGCCGAAGACCGCCCGCTGCGCCCGCTCGGCGTTGCGCAGCAGCCACTCGATCTTGGTGGCGGAGAAGTAGGGGTCGATCGTCAGCCCGGTCCGCTCCCGCACCAGCGCCTCCCGTCCCGCCGCCCGCAGCTCCTCGCAGCGCCCGGCGGTGCGGCGGTCCTGCCAGACCAGGGCCCGGTGGACGGGCTCCCCGGTCGACGGATCCCAGGCGACCACGGTCTCGCGCTGGTTGGCGATCCCGATCCCGTCCAGCCCGGCCCCCTCGATCCCGGCGTCGGCGATCGCCTCGACCGCGACCCGCCGCGTCACCTCCCAGATTTCCCCGGCGTCGTGCTCGACCCAGCCCGGTCGCGGGAAGTGCTGCTCGAACTCCGAGTAGGCGCGACCGGCGACGCGGCCGTCGGCATCGAAGACGAGGCAGGTGGTGCCCGTCGTCCCCTGGTCGATCGCGAGGATCACCCCCGCGACGCTACCGCGTCAGGCGCCCTTCACGGTGCAGTTGCGGGTCAAAGTCGAGGAGAGCGTGCGTCCGTCCTCGAAGGACATCGAGGCGTGGGCGAAGGGGAAGACGGTCCCGGAAAAGCCGTCGGGGGCGGCGCAGGCGGCACTGAGATAGCTGCGTGGCCGGCCCCGGTAGGTGAAATCGCGATGCAGATTGAGGCTGATGCGCTCGAGGTACCCCCAGCGATTGAGCCTTTCCGGCAGGGAGCCGGTGAGAACCGTGCCGTAGGCGCCGGTGCCCCGGCGGATGCGAAAGACGATGACGCGGGTGATCGGCACCGGCCTCGCGCCGTAGACGTGGGCGAGGATCGCGCGCCTGCCGTCGACGACGGCGTTGAAAGCGAGGATGCGACCGCGCGAGGGGAAGGCCGACTGTTCGGGGAAGGCGACGTTCGCCACATAGCTACCGCCGCCGACCAGCGCCGGGGCGCAGGCCGCAAGCGCCTGCCTGCTCGAGGCAGGGTCGATCTGGCCCTGACGACAGACGGGCAGGCCCCGGGTATCGAGGTGGCCACCGCGATTGATCGCGACCGCGATCTCGCGCAGGGCCGGCGGCCGGGCGCCGGAGAGGGTCCGGACCGTGCCGGAGATGCGAACCGAGATCGGCGCGCGAGCGTGGCGCGGCAGCGCGTTGGGCGCGAGGTCGCCGCCGAATCTGACGAAGAGGTCCCCCTTTGCGCTCAACTCCGCCTGTGCGAGCGAGGTGGCGACGGCGACGAGGGCGGTGACGGCAGCGAGGATCCCGATCCGTTTTCGCCATCTCCACATACCGACTTCAGCCTAGCGTCGTACCCAATAGGCCCGGCCGAAATCGCGTAGCTGGCCGGCCCGATGGCGGAAGCCGGCGAGACTGCGGCCGGTGGGGCGGTGCTCGAGGTCCAGCCGGTACTCGCCGAGGCGGTAGCCGGCCCTGACGGCGTCGACCGTCATCCCGATCTCCATGCCGAAGGCCGCGGCGAAAGGAAGGGTCGCGCGCAAGACCTCCGCCCGCAAGGCCCGCTGGCCGGAAATCGGCGCCGCGGTTTCGGCGCCGCAGAGCCGCCGGATCGCCCAGCGGGCGAAGCCGAGAGCGACGCCGAAGCCGCCCCCGACCCGGCGCGAGAAGATGGCGACGGCGAGATCGCACTCGCCATGCTCGACCGCCGCGACCAGCGGCGCCAGACGAGCGGCAGAAGCCCCGAGGTCGCCGTCGCAGAGCAGGACCAGGCCCGGCGCCGGCTCGGCGCTCAGCGCCGCCTCCGCCGCCGCGGTGACGTTTGCGCCCTTGCCGTGGGGCCGTCCCCGGCTGACCACCTGGGCGCCGGCCGCCAGTGCCAGCTCGGCAGTGCCGTCGGTGGACGCGTCGTCGGCGACCCAGATCGCCGCCGCCGGGAACGCGCCGCGCAGCGCCGCGACCGTCTCCCCGATCCGGTCCGCCTCGTTGCGGGCGGCGACCAAGACCGCCAGCGCACCATCCCCTGCTCTCTCTTCGGATCCCATCGCCGGCATTCTCGCGCCCCGCCGGCGGGCCGGCGTCCGTCACGCGCGGATATTGTCTCCATCCATGCCAGACATCGAGGCTCACATCACCGGCAACGTGTGGAAAATCGAGGTCGCCGTCGGCGACAAGGTCGAGGACGGCGACACCGTCGCCATCCTCGAGTCGATGAAGATGGAGATCCCGGTCGAGTCCGAAGACGACGGGACGGTGAAGGAGATTCGCTGCGAGGAGGGCCAAGCCGTGAGCGAAGGCGACGTCCTCGTGGTCTTGGAGTAGCGCCGTGGAGGAACGCCTCGCCGGCGGCAAGCTCCTCCTCGACCGGCCGGCCGAGGCAGTTGCCCGGCTCCGCATCTCCAACCCCGAGCGCCGCAACGCGCTCGACCACGAGATCCTCGACGCAATCGCCGAGGCGATGCCACAGCTGAATCGCGGGATCGAGACCCGCTGCGTCCTGATCACCGGCGCGCCACCGATCTTCTCCGCCGGCTACGACATCGCGTCGATCCCCGAGGAGACGTTCGAGCGCGACGCCGAGGCCCTGGTCGCCCACCCCTTCCATGACGCGATCGAGGCGATCGCCAAGCACCCCTGGCCGACCCTGGCGGCGATCAACGGTCACTGCCTTGGCGGCGGCCTCGAGCTGGCGATCACCTGCGACCTGCGGATCTGCGCGGCGGGGGCAAAGCTGGGGATGCCGCCGGCCAAACTGGGTCTGATCTACGGCCACACCGGCCTGCGCCGCTTCCTCGACGCGGTCGGCCTGGCGCGGACCAAGGAGCTCTTCCTGATCGGGCGCAACTACGAGGCGACCAGGGCCGAGCGCCTCGGCCTCGTCAACGAGGTGGTCGACAGCGACCGGCTCGAGGCCGCCTCGGTCGAGCTGGCCGCCGAGATCGCCGCCAACGCGCCGCTCTCGGTCCGCGGCAACAAGCAGGCGATCGGCCTGCTCAACGCCTGCCCGGAGCTCAGCGATCAGCAGGAGGCCGGCCTGATCGCCCTGCGCGAGTCGAGCTTCGCCTCGGAGGACCTGCGTGAGGGCATCCGCGCCTTCGGCGAGAAGCGCCCGCCGGAGTGGACAGGGCGGTGAGCGCCAAGGCGCGGACGGCATTGGCCAAGTCCGACCCGACGATGGCGGCGCTGATGGAGCGGGTGGGCAAAATCGACCTGGCGACGCGGCTGCGACGACGCAGCGAGGAACGGCCGGCCGACGCCTACGGCGCGCTGCTGCGGGCGATCGTCGGCCAGCAACTCTCGACCAAAGCGGCGCGGACGATCTACCTGCGGGTGCTCGACGTCTTCGATGGCGGCACTCCCTCCCCCGAGCGGCTGCTCGAGGCGAGCGAGGCGGACCTGCGCGGCGCCGGGCTCTCGGGCCGCAAGGTCGAGTACATCCAGGACCTGGCCCGACACGTGCTCAGCGGCGAGCTGGAGCTGGACCGGCTCGACGAGCTGGGCGACGAGGAGGCGATCGAGGAGATCGTCGCCGTTCGCGGCCTCGGCCGCTGGACCGCAGAGATGTTCCTGATCTTCCACCTGGAGCGGCCCGACGTCCTCTCCGGCGGCGACCTCGGCATCCGCAAAGCGGTGCAGATCGAGTACGGGCTGGAGGAGATGCCGACGCCGGAGCGAGTGCTGGAGATCGGCGAGCCCTGGCGCCCGTACCGCAGCCTCGCCAGCCTCTACCTCTGGGAGTCGCTCGCCGCCGTTCCCGGCTGAGCGGCGCCACGGCGCCTCCCACGCTCAACAGAAAGCGCCGCCAGCCGACAACTCAGGCATGCGAACTAGGAGGTACCAAGCGCCCTTTCCTAGCGCGGGGCCAGCTCGTGGCGGAGGTCGAGCACCCGCTGGGCCGAGGCCTCGAATTCCGCGCGGTCGAGGGAGCCGGCGCGAAGCCTCGCCACCAGCGCCCTCCGGGCGCGTTCCGCCGCTGCCAGATCGGTAAAGAGCAGGAGATCCACGCCGGCGCCGGCCGCAGCGACACCGGCCTCGGCCGGGCTGCCGAAAGCCCGCACCGCGACGGTCTCGAGCGCGTCGGTTATCGAGACTCCTTCGAAACCGAGGCGCCTGCGCAGCTCGCCGCTGGCGATCCGGCGGGAGAACGCCGCGGGAAGCGGCGAGAGCGCCGGGTAGATCGCGGTACTGAGCATCACCATGTCGCCGCCGGCGGCGACAAAGGCACCGTAGGGCGCCTCGTCGACCTGGCGCAGGGTCTGCTTTGAGAGGCCGAGCCGCTGCACCGCGAAGTCGGTGTTTGCGGGTGCCGCGCCCAGCCCCGGGAAGTGCTTGCCGGTGGCGGCGACGCCGCCGCTCTGGAGCCCGGCGGCGAAGGGGATCGCGGTGGCGGCCACGCGCGCGGCGGTGGTGCCGAAGCCGCGTTCGGCCGCGGCGATCGTCCCTCCCGGCCGGGCGACGTCGAGGACGGGCGCGAGATCGACGTTGAAGCCGAGCTCGCGCAGGTTCGTCGCCGTGCGCCGACCCTGTTCCCGGCTGAAGGCGGGGCCGCGCCGGCCCATCTCCTCGGCCGAGACGGTTGGGGCACCGTCCACCCGCTTCACCAGCCCACCCTCCTGGTCGACCATGATCAACAGCGGGTCGCGCAGGGACGGCGGCCGGCGGATCGCCTGCAGGCGGGCGATCAGGCGGCGGCCGGCGGCGCGGCTTGGGAAGTTCGCGGCGAAGAGGACGACGCCGGCGACCCGGCCCTCGCCGACGGCCCGCGCCAGGGCCGCTGAGACGCTGGTGCCTCTGAAACCGGTGACGATCCGCTCGCCGGCCAGACGCGGAGCCGAGAGCGTGCTGGCGACCTTGACCTCGGCCTCGGGCTCGGGCTTCGGCGAGTCGCCGAGCGCGGCACCGAAGGCAAAAGCCGCGAGGGCCAGGCCGAAGAGGGCCCCCAGCGCCAAGCGGCGCCCGCGTGCCTGCGATCGCTCCACCATCTCTGACGCTAACGGGATCGCGAACGCACTTCTTCCCGGTATGCGGGAACAAGTGCGTTCGGGTCGCCGGCCGCGGTGCCAGGCGTCCGGGGCGGCTCCTAGCCTTGCGGTCGATCCACCCCCCGGGACCAACACTTGGAAAGAGCCAGGCATGCCTTCTCTGATCACCTTTGACGAAGCCCTCGAGTACGGGCGACAGACCGGCCATGACGAGATCGGGGCCCTGGTCGAGCGTGCCTGGGAGGTCCGCCGCGAGAACTTCGGCGACTCGACCGACATGTGCTCGCTGGTCAACGCCAAGTCGGGAGGCTGCGCCGAGGACTGCGGCTTTTGCGCCCAGTCGCGCTACGCCGAGGCCGACACGCCGATGCACGCGATGCTGGAGCCGGAGCAGATCCTCGAACACGCCAAAGCCGCCGAAGCCGCCGGCGCCCACCGCTTCTGCATGGTCACGCAGGGACAGGGCCTCTCCAAACGCGACTTCGCGAAAATCCTCGAGGGGACGAGGCTGGTCGCCGAGCAGACCAACCTCAAGCGCTGCGCCTCGATCGGCCACATGTCGGCCGAGCGCGCCAAGTCGCTGAAGGAGGCGGGCGTGCAGCGGGTCCACCACAACGTCGAGTCCTCGCGCTCCTACTACCCCGAGGTTTCCTCGACGGTCCGCTACGAGGGCCGGCTGCGGACGATCCAGGCGGTCAAGGAGGCCGGGCTGGAGACCTGCGTCGGCGGCATCCTCAACCTCGGCGAGAGCGAGGAGCAGCGGGTCGAGATGGCCTTCGAGCTGACCGAGATCAACCCCACCTCGGTTCCGATCAACCTGCTCAACCCACGCGAGGGGACCAAGTTCGGCGACCGCGAGCCGATGGATCCCTGGGAGGTCGTGAAGTGGGTGGCGATCTTCCGCCTGATCATCCCCGGCGCCCTCTTCCGCCTCTGCGGCGGCCGCGTCGAGAACCTCGGCGAGCTGCAGCCGCTGGCCGTCAAGGCCGGGCTGAACGGGGTGATGATGGGTAACTTCCTGACCACCCTCGGCGCCGAGCCCGAGGACGATCGGGCGATGTTCGAGGAGCTCGGCCTCAACGTCGCCCGCCAGCCCGACAACGGCGCCAACCCGCGGCCCGACAACCGCTCCGGCTGGCTCGACGGCGAGACCCCGACGACGCCGATGGAGGAGCTGGTCGACCGCCAGGAGGAGGCCAACTTCTGGGATCCGTCGACCCAGCTGCGGGTCGTCAAGAAGGCCAAGAAACCACCCCCGTACCCGGCACCAACGGCATGACCGACGTCGCGGAGCGGCTCGAGAAGCTCCGCGCGGGCGGGCTCCATCGGCGCCTGCGCCCGATCGACGGGCCCCAGGGCCCGCAGGTGCTGCTCGCCGGCAAGCCGGTTCTGCTGCTCTGCTCCAACAACTATCTCGGCCTCGCCGACCACCCGCTGGTCCGCGAGGCGGCGGCCGAGGCGGCACTGCACTGGGGTGCGGGCGCCGGCGCCTCGCGCCTGATCTCGGGCAACATGGAGCCGCACCTGCAGCTCGAGTCGAGCCTGGCCCAGTTCAAGGGGTACGAGTCCGCACTGCTGTTCGGCTCCGGCTACCTCGCCAACACCGGCGTCATCGCCGCCCTCGCGGGAGAAGGCGAGGTCGTCTTCTCCGACGAGCTCAACCACGCCAGCATCGTCGACGGCTGCCGGCTCTCGCGCGCCGAGACCTTCGTCTACCGTCACGGGGACCTCGAGCACCTCGCCTGGGGACTGGAACAGGCCGGAGCCCGCGCCTCGCTGATCGTCAGCGACGGCATCTTCTCGATGGACGGCGACGTCGCTCCGCTGACCGAGCTGCTGACCCTGGCGCGCCGCCATGGCTGCCGCCTGATGGTCGACGAGGCCCACGCAACTGGGACGATCGGGCCCGGCGGTCGCGGTTCCGTCGCCGCCGCCGGCCTCAGCGGCGACGTCGACGTCGTCGTCGGCACCCTCGGCAAGGCGCTCGGCTCCTACGGAGCCTATGTCTGCGCCGCCGCCGAGACGGTTGACTTCCTCGTCAACACCGCCCGCCCCTTCATCTTCTCCACGGCCCCGGCGCCGTCGGCGGTCGCCGCCGCCGGCGCCGCCCTGGAACTGCTTCGCTCCCAGCCCAAGCTGGTCGAGCAGCTGCAGGCGAACGGGGCGGTCCTGCGCTCGGCCCTGGCCGCCCAAGGGCTGGCGGCGAGTCGCTCGCAGACCCAGATCGTGCCGGTAGAGGTGGGGGATGCAGCCCGCACGATGACACTCTGCGAGCTCCTCCTCGAGCGCGGCGTCTTTGCCCAGGGGATCCGCCCGCCGACGGTCCCGGAGGGCTCCTCGCGCCTGCGCTTCACGGTGATGGCAACGCACCGGGGAGACGAGCTGGAGCGGGCCGCAAAGCTGGTGGGCGGCGCGGCCCGCGAGCTGGGCCTCCTCGCCTCAAGCTCCCTGGCGCAGGTTGCATAGGCCCAGGCGTCGATGAGCGCCGCCAGCGGGATCTTCGTCACCGGCACCGGTACGGAGGTCGGCAAGACCGTCGTCGCCGCCGCCATCGCCCACACCCTCGCCACGGAAGGCCAAAAGGTCGCCGTCTTCAAGCCCGCCGTCACCGGCCTCGACGAACAACCGGCCGGTGGGCCGATTTGTCGAGTCACGGGCGACATATCGGCCCACCGGCCCCCGGACCACGAGCTGCTGCGGCTGGCGGCGGGGTCCCGGCAGGGGGATGGGGAGATCGCGCCTTACAGGTACGGGCCGCCGGCGTCGCCGCATCTCGCCGCCGCGATGGTCGGCGAGGAGATCGAGCCCGAACGGCTGCTCGAGGCGGCGGGGACGGCTGCGGCCGAAGCCGACGCGCTGGTCTGCGAGGGCGTCGGCGGCCTGCTCGTCCCGCTCGTGGGGCGCTTTGGTAACCCCACGGGTGACAAAAGCGCCCCGCCCTACCTCGTTCGCGATCTCGCGGTGGACCTCGGCTACCCGCTCGTCGTCGTCGCCTCGCCCGGCCTCGGCACGATCAACCACACCCTGCTGACCCTGGAGTCCGCCCGCGCTGGCGGTCTCGACGTTGCCGCTGTCGTCCTCACCCCCTGGCCGCAGCAGCCGACCGAGATCGAACGATCGAACCTGGAGACGATCGCCACGCTCGGTGAGGTCGTGGTCCAAACCCTCCCCCTCCTCGACCTCTCCGACCCCGTTACCTGGCCCCCGCTCGAGGTACCGATGGGCCGATTTCCCACGCCCTAGAGGGTTTTCGGCCCGTCGGTCTGTTGTTAGGCGGGGACGATGACGTCGAGGGTGCTGGGGGTGAGCTCGACGGCGAAGCCGGCGTCGCGGGCAATCGCGGCGGTCGCCTCGGGATCTCGCGGTGGCTTCTTCGCCAGCAGCAGCGCCCGCGCGACGTCGCCCCGCACCGCCTTCGCCATGTGGGACACCGGCTTGCGCTTGCCGCCGTCCTCGCTGAACGCCCGCACCGCCAGCAGCGTCGCTCGCTTCGGCTTCCAGGCGGCGGCGTAGGCGGCCGAGCGCATGTCGACGATCAAGCCACCGGCTTCGTCGGGCAGCGCCGCGGCCAGGGCCTGGCGCCAGTAGGTCGCCGGCGGGCCGATCCTAGCCAGTCGCGCGTTGGCCGAAAAGCGGTAGTAGGGGATGCGGTCCTCCGGCCTCAGCACGCCCCAAAGCGCGCTGGCGACGAGAACGCGGCGTCGCGCCCCCGCCGGCAGCTCGGGAAGTCGTAGGTGGTCGTAGAGCACGCCCGTGTAAACCTCGGCCGCGGGCGCCGCGGGCGCCGAGCGTAGCCCCGCGTCGACGTCGATCTCACCCACCTGGGCCTTGGAGATCGCCAACTGTTTCAGTGCCCGCGCCGTCGAGACCGTGCCCAACCGCTCGAGCGCGTCGAGCAGACCGACACGGCGCTCGCCGAGCTGTTCGGCAAAGGCCAGCGACCCGAGCTCGACCGGCTCGCCCGCGGCGGGGGCCGTCTTGCCCTCCGAGGGCGGCAACAGGATCAGCACGCGCCAATCCTCGCCGATCGGAAACGCCTAGGCCGTTTCCAGCTCCGTCTCGCGCGCGGCGATCGCGGAACCGCCCGGATTGACGTTGGCCTCCGCCGCCTCGACCGTGAGCAGGTGCTCGCCGTTGTTCTTCTTGGCCCGGATCGCGACAGCGCCGATCGCGGCGCCGAGCAGCGCCACACCGGCACAAACCATCATCGCGAAGCCGAGCGCGTCGACGAACTGCTGTGGCGAAGCGGTCTCGAAGCTGGCGCCGACGCGGGCCTGGAAGATCGCGCCGGTGACGGCGACGCCGAGGCTGCCGCCGACCATGCGGAACATCGAGAGCACGCCGGAGGCGATGCCGGCTTTCTGCACCGGCACCGCGTTCATCGCGGCGCTGGTCATCGGCGACATCGTCATCGCGATGCCGATGCCGAGCAGCATGAACCCGGGCAGCAGGTCGAGATAACCGGAGTCGACGGCGATGCCGCTGAAGCTGTAGAGCGAGGCGGCGACGATCGCCAGCCCGCCGGCGATCAGCCAGCGCGGCCCGAAGCGGTCCGAGAGCCGGCCGGCGACCGGCGCCACGCCGACGATCATCAGGGTCGAGGGCAGGAACCTCACCCCCGCCTCCAGCGGCGAGTAGCGGAGGATGTCCTGCATGTAGAGGGCGAGGAAGAAGAAGACGCCGAGCATCGAGAAGGAGACGATCAGGGCGACGACGACGGCGCCGAGGAAGTTGCGGTCGGAGAGCAGGCTGAAGTCGACCATCGGCACCTTGACCCGCCGCTCGATCGCGACGAAGGCGCCGAGCCCAAGCACGGCCGCGGCCAGCAGGCCGACGATCTCAGGCGAGCCCCAGCCCCAGCTGTTGCCCTCGACCAGGGCGAGGATCAGCGCCGTGAGGCCGGTGGTGAGCGCGGCGACGCCGGCGTAGTCGACCTCGCGGCCGACGCTGGTGTCGCGCGACTCGCGGACGGCGAACAGAGCCGCGGTCACGGCCCCGATCGCAACCGGGATGTTGAGGTAGAAGATCGCCCGCCAGCTGACGTGCTCGGTGAGGAAGCCGCCCAGCACCGGGCCCACAGCGAGGGCCAGGGCGGAGACGCCGGCCCACATGCCCATCGCCTTGCCGCGCTCGGAGGCGGGGAAGGCGTCGGTGATGATCGAGAGCGTCGCCGGCATCATCAGCGCCGCGCCGACCCCCTGAACGACCCGGCTGACGACCAGGTCGGTGGAACTGACGGCGAAGCCGGCGGTTGCCGAGGAGAGCGTGAAGATGACGACGCCGAAGAGGAACATGCGGCGGCGGCCGAAGATGTCGCCGAGCCGGCCGCCGGTCGCCAGCAGCACCGCGAAGGAGAGCGTGTAGCCGTTGATCGTCCACTCCAGCCCGGAGATCGAGGCG
>Ga0190274_10002110_pt1 | contig 11691 bp, 13 predicted proteins | sample Popmic531T_FD_133002 | JGI IMG/M metagenome (GOLD analysis project Ga0190274, IMG submission 133002) | Populus adjacent soil microbial communities from riparian zone of Yellowstone River, Montana, USA - 531 T | ecosystem: Environmental > Terrestrial > Soil > Riparian zone | place: USA: Montana...
CGTCACGCCGTAGCGCTCGACCAGCTCCCACCAGACGCCCTTGCTCGGGTAGTCCGGCGCCCCCTCCCACATCACACTGGTGGCGCCGTTGAGTAGCGGCCCGTAGACGATGTAGGAGTGGCCGGTGACCCAGCCGACGTCGGCGGCGCACCAGTAGACGTCGCTCTCGGGCTTGAGGTCGAAGACGTAGCGGTGGGTGGCGGCGACACCGGTCAGATAGCCACCGGTGGTGTGCAGGATCCCCTTCGGCTTCGCGGTCGAGCCGGAGGTGTAGAGGATGAAGAGCGGATGCTCGGCGTCGAGCGGCTCGGGCGGGCACTCGGGGTCGGCGGCCTCGAGCAGCTCGTCGTAGAAGCGGTCCCGGCCCTCGCGCATCGGGCAGTCGACGCCGGTGTGGCGGACGACGACGATCGTCTCCAGCGTCCCCAGATCGCCGAGGTGCTCGTCGACCTGCGGCTTGATCGGCGCGACCTTGCCCTTGCGGCGAGCGCCGTCGACGGTGACCAGCGCCTTCGCCTCTGAGAACTCCATCCGCTCCCGCACGGCCTCGGCCGAGAAGCCGCCGAAGACGACGTTGTGCATCGCCCCGATCCGGGCGCAGGCAAGCATCGCGACGACAACCTCCGGGATCATCGGCAGGTAGATCCCGACCACGTCGCCCTTGCCGACGCCGAGACCCTTGAGGGCGTTGGCGAAGCGCTGCGTATCGGCGAGCAGCTCGGCGTAGGTGACGTCGCGCTCCTCGCCCTCCTCGCCGTGCCAGTGGTAGGCGACGCGGTCTCCCCGACCCGCCTCGACGTGACGGTCGAGGCAGTTGCGGGAGGCGTTGATCTTGCCGTCGGCGAACCACCTGTAGAAGGGCGGGTTGGAGGCGTCGAGCCCTTCGCTCGGCGCCTCGTCCCAGTCGAGCAGCTCGGTCGCCTGGCGCTTCCACCAGGCCTCGGGATCGGCCGCCGCCTCCTCGTAGATCCCGGCATCGCTCCAGAGCGCCCCGTCACGGAACTCGCTGGGGGCCTCGAAGCGATCGACTTCGAGCAGGGCGCTCAGCTCCCGCTCCAGATTCGACGCTTGTGGTTCCGCTGCCATTAACGATGCATACCAGGAGGTGACCGCCGTCGCCAGACTCAGTACCCGCATTCTCGCCGCCGCTACCCTGAGCCGGTGCTCTTCCGGCAGATCATCCACGAGGATCTCGGCTGTGCCTCCTACCTGGTCGGCGACACCGCCTCCGGCGTCGCCGCGGTGGTCGACCCGCAGTGGGACATCGACCCCTACCTGCACCTCGCCCGCCTGCACGGGGTGCGGATCGAGCACGTGCTCGAGACCCACAACCACGCCGACCACGTCTCCGGTCACGGCCGCCTCGCCCGCGCAACCGGCGCCACGATCCACGTCCACGAGCTGGCCGGTGCCGAGTACGCCCACGAGGCCTTTGCCGACGGCTGGGCGCTGGACCTGGGCGAGGGCGCGACGATCGAGGCGATCCACACTCCGGGCCATCGCCCCGAGCACACCTCCTTCCTGCTCCGCGACGCGGCGCGCGGTGACGATCCCTGGGCGGCGCTGACCGGAGACTGCCTCTTCGTCGGCGACGTCGCCCGCCCCGACCTCGCGGTCGAGCCGCGCGAGGGCGCCGCCGACATCTTCCGCTCCCTGCACGAGCGCCTGCTGAAGCTGCCAGAGGAGACCGAGGTCTGGCCGGGGCACCTCGGCGGCTCGCTCTGCGGCAGCTCCGGGATCGACCTCAAGACCTGCTCGACGATCGGCTTCGAGCGGCGCCACAACCGCGCGCTGCGCTTCGAGAGCGAGGCCGAGTTCGTCGAGGACGCGGTCGCCACGATCGGCAGCAAGCCGCCCAACGTCGAGCACATCGTCTCGCTCAACCGCGGCCCCTTGGTCGAATCGATCTCCTCGCCGACGCAGCTCACCCCGCACGGGTTCGAGGCGGCGATCTCCGGCGGCGCCCTGGCGGTCGACTCGCGCACCAACGAACAGTTCGACGAGGCCCATATCCCCGGCGCGATCAGCGCCTCCGGCTACGACACCGGCTTCGCCACCAAGGTGGCGCAGGTCGTCCCGGTCGACGCCGAGCTGCTCGTAGTCGCCGCCTCCGACGGCAACGAGCTCGAGGCGGCAGAACTGCTCGCCGCGGTGGGCCTGCGCGTGCGCGGTTTCCTCGGCGGCGGCATGACCGCCTGGCGGGCCGAGGACCGGCCGGTGGAGCGGATCGAGGCGATCGACCTGGCCGAGCTGGCGCGGCGCCTCGAGGGCACCGAGGGGCCGCAGGTGCTCGACGTGCGCAACGCGGCCGAGTTCGAGCAGGCCCATATCCCCGGCTCGCTCCACATCCCCTTCGGCCAGCTGCGCGACCGCCTCGACGAGCTGCCGCGCGAGCAACCGATCGCAACGATCTGCAAGGCGGGCAAGCGCAGCGGCCTAGCGGCCTCGATCCTGCAGCGCGAAGGCTTCGAGGGCGTGATCCACGTCAGCCGCGGCAACGCGGCGACCTGGGGCCGACGGGCCTGAAAGCGATCTATATCTCGACTTTGAGTCCCGTCGGCGGGTTAGTAGCCGGGGGGATGGCGGGCTATGAAGCCTTCGGGCGAGTCGACCGGCGAGGAGTGCCAGCGGGGGCCGGGGCCGCCGACGGTGTCGAAGGCTAGGCCGGCGATGATCATCCAGGCGTGTTCGGCGTTGGCGTAGACGGTGATCCAGTGGCCTGGGCCGGGTTCGCCCCAGGTCTCGAGGCCGGTCGAGTCGAGCGGGCTGGAGAGGAAGCCGCCGCCGTTGAGGGCGAAGCTGACCGCGCCCGAGCAGTCATAGCCGGAGGATTCGAAGGAGCCGTGGCCGCCGCCCCAGATGTAGGGGGTGGTGGCGATCGAGTTCGCCGCTTCGATCGCGCCCGCGATCGCCGCGGGGGCGGCGCTCGGCACGCTGGCCTGGCTTTCGGAGATGTATTCGGCGGCCTCGCCCTGGGTCAGCGGCGCCGGAGTGCCAGTCACCGGCGCCGGGGCGCCCGTCGTGCTGGCGATCTGTTCCGAGATCGAGGCGAGGTTGTTGCTCAGCGCTTCTTCGCGGGATTCGAGCGATTCGAGTGCTTCGCGCCGCGCCGCCTGGGCGGACTTGAGTTCGGCGAAGCGCGCCTCGGCCTCTTCGCTCGCGGCGGCGACTTCGCGCTCCTTGACGGCGATCGCGTCGCGCGCCTCTTTGATCTGCAGGCGAACGGCGGTCATCCGCTTGACCGCTGCGCGCGCTTCGTCGCGCAGCCCCTTGACCCGCGAGGCGACCGAGTCGTCGTACTGCTGGATCTGGTTGAGGTAGTCGGCGCGGGCGTTGACTTCCGACCAACTCGCCGAGTCGAGGACGACGTTGAGCATGTCCGGGCTGCCCGACTCGTAGATCGCGACCAGGCGCTCGCGCAGGACGCCGAGCGCCCGCTGCAGGCGGGCTCGAACCAGCACCAGGTGGCGCCGGTCGGCCGCCAGCTTCGCGGTCGCGCTGTCGAGCTCTTCCTGCTTGGCCGACAGTTCGGACTCGACCGCGGCCTGCTGCTGGCGCAGCGCCGAGACTTCGCCGATCATCGAGTCGATCGCCTGGTTCTGTTCGGCGATCGTCGCGGCCAGGTCGCTCTGGCTTGCGCGCACGTGACTGAGCTTGCCCTGCGTGCTCTGCAGCTTTTCTTCGAGGTCCTTTGCCGGGGCCGAGGCGGCCACGCAGAGGACGACGAGGAGCAGCGCCGCGGGCAGCAGCAGCCGCCAAGAGTTACCGCGAAGGGGAACGCGCATCGACGGCGCAAGGTAGCGAAGACGCCGAAGAATTGTTAGGAGACGCTAATAACTTGCAACTTTGGTTGCAGAATTCGCTTGGTTGCAGGAGAAATCGGATCAGCGTTGAGACCCCGGGGGCGCCGCAGCGCCCCCGGGAAAAACCTTTAGGCGAGCAATTTCGCCTTGGCCTTATCGAACTCCTCCGATGACAGGGCACCCTTTTCCTTCAGCTCGTTGAGCTTGTGCAGTTCGTCGGCGGGGGTCGAGTGAGCCTGTTCGCGGACGTAGGAATCGAAGTGCTGCTTTGCCTCGGCCTGTGCCTTGATCGTGCGGTCGCGCATACCGCTGCCGCGGGCGATCAGGTAGATCAGCGCCGTCAGGAACGGGATGAAGACCAGGAACAGGACCCAGGCTGCCTTCCCCCAACCGGACAGCTCGTGGTCGCGGAAGAGGTCGCTGATGATCGTGATCAGGATCCAGATCCAGATCACGAAGAAGAAGACCTCGAATGCTACGAGGAGGGCTTCTCCAATGTTGATGTCTGCAAACGGCAAGGGCGGCGTCCTTTCGGTTGATGGATCCAATGGGCGGCCAAAACGCCGCGCTCACATGTTCCCCAGGCTATGCCTTTGCACCTGCCTGGTGCATCCGTAATTTTCGCGAGGTCCGCCGGTTCAGCCGACGACGATCTTGCCGTGCATGAAGGGGTGGATCTTGCAGTGGTAGCTGAAGGTCCCCTTCTGCCCGAAACGCACCGCGAACGAGCGACCGGGCTTGATCCGGCCGCTGTCGAAAGCCCCCTTGTCGGTCGCGGTATGGGCGGTGTTCGACGAGTTGGAAAAGACCACCCTCGTCCCCTTGGCGACGCTGAGCGTGGGCGGGTGAAATTCGAAGTGGCTGATGTCGACCGTCTTGGACCCGCTTGCCTGCGCCGACCCGGACTGTGCGGCGGGCACGGCCTGGCTGGCGAGCAGCGCGGCGGCGAGGGTGAGACAGGGGACGATTCGCTTCATTGGCCCGGTCTACGGAACGGTTGCCGCCGAGGTTCAAAGGCGCTGCGAAAAGACAACGGCGGTGACGGCGGTGGCGAGGTTGAGGCTGGAGACGCCCGCTCGCATCGGGATTGCGAGGCGTTCGTCGGCGCGCTCGAGCAGCGCCGGGCTGAGCCCGTAGCGCTCGGTGCCGAAGGCGAGGATGGCGCGCGGCGAGAGAGCCCGCGGATCGCGGCTCTCGCCCTCGGGGTCGATCGCGACCAGGGGCCGGTCGGTCTCGGGCAGATCCACGATCGGCGCCACCGGCAGGGCGAAGTGGAGGCCGGCGGCACCGCGCAGCGCCTCGGGATGCCAGGGATCGTTGCTGCCGGTCGTGAGCACGCCCGCCGCATCAGCGGCGGCTGCGACCCTCACACAGGCCCCCATGTTGCCCATCGTGCGCGGGTCCTCGAGCAGGACGATCGGCGCCGGCCGCTCGTCGGCCAGTGCACTCGCCACGTCGACAGCGGGACGCCGCGCGATCGCGACGACGCCGGTGCGCGGCGCGTGCGGAACCATCCGCCCCAGAACCTCGGCCTCCACGGGCGTAACCCGCTCCGCCAGTGAGCCAGCCAGGTCGGGGGCCAGATCGGCCGCCAGTCGCTCCATCTCCTCGCGGTCGCTGGCAACCGCCTCGACCACATCACCGCCGAAGCGCAGGGCGTGCTTGAGCGCGTGGAAGCCCTCGAGCACCGCCAGCGTGCGATCGCGGCGGGCGGCTCTGTACCTCTGCACGAGGGCGTCGCTCACCGCCCCATCATGACCCGGATCGCCTCGCGAGAGCGGTAATCACCTCCTGGTCGGAGACCTGAGCGAAGTCGCGGTACCACTGCCCCACCCCGCGCAGCTGCCGTGGCGCGATCAGGCAGACGACCTCGTCGGCCTCTCCCTGCAGGAGCGTGAGCGAATCCGGTGCACAGACCGGCACGGCCAAGATCAGCCGCCGCGGCCCTTGCCGATGAATTGCGCGCAGGGCCGCCGTGTCGGTAACGCCGGTGGCGACTCCATCGTCGACGACGACCACGGTTCGGCCCGCGAGCGACAACGCAGCTCGTGCCCCGCGGTATGCGGCGACGCGGCGGTCCAACTCCACTGTCTCGTGGGCGGCTATCGCGGCGAGCACCCCGCTGTCTATGCCCAGCGCCGTAAGCGCCTCGGGATCGAAGACCTGCGTGCCGTCCTCGACGATCGCGCCGATCCCATACTCCGGGTTGCCGGGAGCGCCGAGCTTGCGCACCGCGAGGATCTCCAGCGGAGCGCCGAGCGCCCTCGCAACCTCGTCGGCGACGGGCACTCCGCCACGTGGCAGGCCGACGACGAGGGGCTCCTCCTCGGCCAGCGGCAGCAGCCTCTCTGCTAGCAACCGCCCAGCCTCGCGGCGATCGGCAAAGGCGCTGCCAGTGCCCCCAAGTGCGTCGCGGTTTTTCATCGGTATTACGGCAGCAAGCCGATGCGGGCCTATACCTGGATGTAGCGAGCAACCGCCTCACGGGCCAGATCGCTGACCGAGCGGCCTTCCTTTTCGGCTCGCTCCTCCAGTGCCAGGTAAAGCTCGGGCGTGATGCGAAAGCTCATGCGTGGAGACGCCCCGCTGCCCGAAAGGGACGGACGGCCTACGAACTGGCGTTTCGCCTTTGACAGGTCATAGCCGCGTTCCGCCTCATCAGCAAGCGCATCGGCGACCTCCGGCGTGACTTCAAGGCCGGACTTCGTCCGGGGGTATTTCTGGGTTCTTTTCACTATCGCCATTTCTTTGCCTCCTCGTACTTGCTTCGATAGCGCCTGCGCAACTGCATCGCGTGAATCACAAGCAAGCTCTCGTCTTCGAGCTCAACGGCCAGCACCTCCAGGGCAACTCCATCGGCATCGTCGCCGAGGAAGGCGAAACGAGGATCCGACCTACCAGGGCCGCAGGGGGGAGGTTCCCTCCCCCCTGAAACGCATGCTGCAATGTTCGATGACGTAGCGAGAACGTGCACGGGATATGCGGTGCCTGGTCGCCGAACGAGCCCACTTGAGACCCTTGGTTGACCAATTATTTTGTCTGACGATATTAGCACCGTCGGTGTGCCAATCAGGTTCGTGTTTCGACATCGCCGGAGCGTCGGCCGGTCGGGCCGACGCAACAAGACGCATTTGCGCCGGAACTGAGAATTCAATCCGGCGAAAGCCAGCCGAGACATCGTCGAAACCGGTCTAGTCGCCGCCGTTTTCTTTGAGCAGGCTCGAGGCGAAGGACTTCGTCTTGGCCGCGCCCGCCAGGCCGAGGGGCTCAAGGCCGAAGAGGTCCTCGCTCGAGCGCAGGATCGAGTAGGGGTTGTACGGGGCCGCGTCGGTGGAACCCGGGGTGAGGAAGGGCGAGAGGAGGAGGGCACCCACGTGCAGGGGGTCGGTGACCGGCACCGGCGGCGCCCCTTCGGGCTGTACGGCGGGAGGGTTCGCGGCGGCGAAGTTGACGATCAGCAGGCCGTCCGCCTTGTAGGCGGGCGAGGCGAGAATCTTTGGGACCCAGGCCGAGAGGAAGGCGTCGGCACTCGCCGGGCCTTCGGTCCCCCCCAGCGGGCACTGGCCGCTGGCGCCGGCATCGCAGGGCGTCGGAGCGATGTAGGAGAAGTTCGGCGTCTTCTCGGCCTTGCGCAGGTCCGCCGTCAGCTGATCGATCGGGACGTCGTTGCTGGCGCAGTCACCGAGATCGAGCAGCGAGTGGAAGTAGACGAAGGGGTTCTGCCTGGCGGCGTATCCGCCGGGCACGACCGCCTCCGCTTCTTCGGCACCAGGATGAACGCAATTCGCCGGGCTGCCGGCCGGGTCGACCATGCCGTCGACGTAGGCGTGCCAGCTGAAGCGGCCGCTGCCCAGTTGGTCGGCGAGCGTCAGCGTTTCGACCGGATAGACGCAGCCCACCGCGCTCAGAACTCCCTTCGCATCGGCTTTCGCCGTGGGTGGGAACTCCGCGTAGGTCGGACATTCGGTGCTGGTCGACGCATTCGGTGGCTGGCCGCTGATTGCCGCAATCTCATTGGGAAGTGCGGCGGCATCGAGCAGCGAGTAGTTGCTCAGCAGCTCGCCCTGGGGACGCAGGGTCGCCGAGAGATAGGGCATCTGCGATTGCCCGCCGAGGGACTGTTCGTAGCCCGGGCTGGCGAGCGAGATCACGAAGACGTGCTTGACCCGGCCGGCTTCCGCGGCCGGAGTCGAGGGCGTCGCCGCCGGTTCCTTTGCCGCCGGTTCGGGTGCCGGGCCGCTCGTCGCCGGCACCGCTTCCGGTGCCGGCGACGGCGACCCGCCGACCGGTGCTGTCGCGCCGCCCTGGGAGGGGGCGGACGACCCGGCGCCAAGAGGGGACGGGGCTGGCGCCGGCGCGGCCGGAGTGTTGTTCGAGGCGAGGCTGCGGCCGACCAGCGCCGCCAGGGCGCCGCTGCCGCCCGTGCCGGTCATCGCGCTGGCGACGATCGCCGAGGTCGCGACCACCGAGGAGGCGACGAGCAGGCCGAAGCGCTTGCCGGTCAGCGTCGCCGCGGCCGCAGTCGCGCGCCGCAGCGAACCGAGGAGCGTTGCCTTCACGCCGGCACCTCCGCGGGTACGAGCGACTGGCCGCACTGGGCGCAGAAGCGCACCGCGTGGCCGTAGGGAGCGCTGCAATTCGGGCACGTCCCCGCCGCGTCGGCGCGTTCGAGCTCCAGCACCCGCTCGACCGCCAGCAGCTCGGCGTCGACCCGCTGCAGCTCGGCCGCCTTGCGGGTCAGCACGTCCATCCGCACGTGGTCGCGGATCGCCATCTCATAGAAGGCGCCACCGAGGTCTGCCTGCATGATCGTGAACTTCTCCAGCAGCCGGTCGCGCTGGGCGACCAGATCGGCGCTCTCCACCTTCTCCACCACCCTCATGGCTGTCCCTGTCCGCTCGGCGCCGGGGGCGCTTCGCTGGGGTCGCCGCCGACCACGGTCACGTCGGGCAGGTTCTGCTGGGCCTTTATGTAGCTTTCGCCCGCCTGTTCGGGATTCGCTTCGACCAGCTTCGTGTCTTCTTCCGTCTTCTGCTTGGTTGGTTTGAAGCCGGTCACCTCGTGGACCTCCCCGTTGCTGGTTTGGGCGACGACTTTTTCGCCGCCCTTGTTGGAGCCCTTGGCCTGTTTCGCCTTGGCTTTCCCGGCGGCGTTCGAAGCCGTAGTCGCGACAGCGGCGGGCGCGTTTGCCTGCGCCACTTCCTGGCGATGCAGGGCTTCCAGCAGGGCCTCGTTTTCGCCGCCGTCGCCGCCGCTGCGCCCGACGACGACGCCGATCGCCACCGCGATCGGCAGCAGCGCGAAGAAGGCGACCGCGGCCGCCCGGCTGCTCGAGCTGGCCTTGGCCGGAGGGCGCACCGCCGGGCGGCGGGCGCGCTGGCTCATCGCGGCGAAGTAGCGCGAAGAGGGGTTGGCGCCGTTGCCGCGGCGCGCCGCGCAGTTGACGCAGTAGCGCTGCTGCGGGTCCAGCGGCGCGCCGCACTCCTCGCAGGGCTCGTACTGGCCGCGCCCATTCAGCGCCGGTGCGTGCTCGATTGAGGCTTTCATCCCTTGTTGCTCCCGTGGTCGTGCGACTTGGATCGCTGCTTGCGCTTCTGCTTCTTGTCTTCGCGCGCCTCGAGGATGCGCTTCGACTGGGCCTGCTTGCGCGCCGCGGTTTCCTGGGTCGTCGTGCAGCCGACCAGGGCCGTGGCGAGCATCACGCCGCAGACGGCGAGGAGGCCAGCGCGAGCGATGAGGGGGCTAACCGAACGCACCGCTCACGTACTCCTTGGTCCGCTGCTCGCGGGGCGAGCCGAAGAGGGCCGTCGCGCTGCTGTACTCGACCAGGTCGCCGAGGTACATGAAGGCGACGTGGTCGGCGATCCGGTAGGCCTGCTGCAGGTTGTGGGTGACGATGACGACGGCGACGTCGTCGCGCAGGCTGACGATCAGGTCCTCGATCACCTGGGTCGACTGCGGGTCGAGCGCCGAGCAGGGCTCGTCGAGCAGCAGAACCTCCGGTTCCGCTGCCAGCGCCCGGGCGATGCAGAGCCGCTGCTGCTGCCCGCCGGAGAGCTTCAGCGCCGGGTGGTCGAGGTTGTCCTTAACCTCCTCGAAGAGCCCGGCGCGGTCGAGCGCGCTGTGCACTTTCGGCTCCAACGCCTTCTTGCGCTGCCGGCGCGAGCCCTGCTCGCGCAGCACGTAGGCGATGTTGTCGAAGACGCTCATCGGGAACGGGTTGGGCTGCTGGAAGACCATCGTCACCCGCCGCCGCAGCGAGGTCGGCTCGATCTGGGTGATGTCGACGTCGTCGAGCAGGATGCGGCCGCTCAGGGTCGCCGTGCGGGTCAGCTCGGTGAGCCGGTTGAGCGAGCGCAGCAGCGTCGTCTTGCCGCAGCCGGAGGGGCCGATCAGCGACAGCACCTCGCCCTGGCGCACCGGCAGCGAGACCCCTTTGACCGCTTCGCGGTTGGAGTAGGAGACCGAGACGTTGTCGATCTCCATGCGGCGGATCGAGAACTGCGGCGCGCCGATCGAGCGGCGCGCCGCGGTGAAGCCACCTTGCTGCGGCGAGGATCCACCCACCGGCTGGGCCGGCGCCGACACCTGCTGCGCGGCCGGCGTCTCCTCCAGCGGCAGGCGCCGGATCGGCGGTGGCGGAGAGGGGGTGTCTGAGCCAAGCCCCTCCATATGGTGGTTCAGCTCAGGCACGTCGGGGGCTACGAACTCCACGTTCCTACCTTTCTCGCGCGGCGATGGACGACGTCGACGGCCGCGTTCAGGACCAGGACCAGCAGCAGCAGGACGAAGGCCGCCGCGTAGGCCTACTCGGGCTGGTTGAGGTTGCCGGTTGGCGAGGCCTCATAGACGAAGTTGGTCGCGTCGTCCCGGCTCCCCGCAGGTAGTTGAACGGGAAGGCGCCACCGACGGGGGCGAAGTTCTGGGTCGCGCCGAGCAGGACGACGATGATCGCCGTGTCGCCGATGATCCGGCCGAGGCCGAGCATCGCCCCGGTCGCCACCTGCGGGCGCGCCGCCGGCAGCAGGATCCGCCGCGTCATCGCGATCCTGGTCTTGCCGATCGCGTAGGAGGCCTCGCGCACGTGCTGGGGGATCGCGTTCAACCCCTCGCGGGTGCTGGCGACGACCAGCGGCAGCGCGACCAGCGAGAGCATCGCCGAGGCAGCGAAGAAGGAGCGGCCGAAGACCACCCCTTCGGAGGTGCGGCTCAGGAACCCGAGCGTGGTGCTGGAGAAGATCACCGTGCCGAAAAGGGCGAGGACGATCGAGGGGATGCCGGCGATCGCCTCGATCGTCGACTCGGTGATCCGGGCGAGCGCGGTCGGGCGGCCGTACTCGACCAGCCAGACCGCGACGCCGACCCCCGCCGGCAACGCGATCGAGATCCCCATCACGGCGACGATCAGGGTGCCGATCAGCGCATCGGAGAAGCCGCCGGACTGGCTCTGGCTGAAGCCGGCCGTGGCGGGCGTGACCAGCATCGAAGGCTTCAGGTAGGTGAGCCCCTTGACCATGAGGTAGACGACGATCGCCACCGCGATCGCGCAGAAGAGCAGTCCAAGCGCCCAGCAGATCGCCAGGCCGATGCGGTCCGAGAGCCGCCAGGTGGCGCTGCCCTCGTCCGCGTCCTTGCCCGGCCGCGGTGGCGTCACTCCCGCCGGCGGGCCGGCGGGCGGCGTCGCGACTGATGACTCCATCAGGCCGTTGCCCCGTATTCGCGCATCGCCCGCCGCGCCACCCAGCCGGTCAGCGAGAAGAACGCGGCCGAGAAGAGCAGCACCGCGGCGATCGCGAACAGCGTCGCGTTCGCCGGCGGCGAGCCGAGCGAGTCGATGTTCTTGACGATCGTCGGCGCCAGCGGCCGCGAGGGCTCGTAGATGAAGATC
>Ga0190274_10002111_pt1 | contig 11689 bp, 6 predicted proteins | sample Popmic531T_FD_133002 | JGI IMG/M metagenome (GOLD analysis project Ga0190274, IMG submission 133002) | Populus adjacent soil microbial communities from riparian zone of Yellowstone River, Montana, USA - 531 T | ecosystem: Environmental > Terrestrial > Soil > Riparian zone | place: USA: Montana...
CAGGTCCCAACCCTTCAACTGAGGTTGGACTTATTACTTCCAATATTCCACCGGATGGATATTCAGCTGGACAAACCTACACGATCACTGCTACAGTTGTAAGAAGTGGGCACACTAAATTCGGATTTGAAATTTCTCCGCAAAACATAACAGGCACAAAGCTTGGAACACTCATTGTCACGAACACTGTTGAGATGCAATTGGTCGGAACAGGTAAATATATCACGCACAAATCAGCAGGCGTTACCGGGACGGGCTCACGAACCTGGGTATTCAACTGGACAGCTCCGGTTGCAGGAACGGGAGATGTCACATTTTATGGAGCGTTCAACATTACCAATGCAATGAACAACTCTTCCGGTGATACAACGGTTCTTTCTACACTCATCGTATCAGAATGTACAGCACCTTCACAACCCGGTAACATTGGGGGACCGAGTGTGATATGCAGTAATGCAATTGTGAATTATGTTATTACACCGGTTGCAGGTGCAACTTCTTATAATTGGACATTCCCTGCAGGATGGACGATGGTCGGACCATCATCTGAATCCATACAAGTACAAACCACATCAAATTCCGGAACCGTCAGTGTGACAGTCTCCAATGCCTGTGGCACCAGCCAGGCAAGTGCGCTTGCAGTTTCAATTGACCAGCTTGATGCCACTTCTGTATCAACAGGTGTGAGTTGCTTTGGAGGATCTGACGGATCAGCAACTGCCAATGCTGTATCAGGTGTTGCACCTTACCAATACTTGTGGTCGCCCGGCGGACAAACCACAGACACAGCAATAAATCTTACTCCGGGAAATTATGACGTAACAATTACCGATGATGCAGGATGTACAGCCTCCTCAACCACTACTGTTAATGAACCTCCTCCATTGCAACTGAATACGTTTACAACCAATGCAAACTGCGGAGGATCCGATGGAACTGCAGGAGTAAATGTGAGTGGGGGAATTCCAAACTATAGCTATCATTGGAATTCCATTCCACAGCAAACAACACAGGTAGCTGTTAACCTGCCCGCAGGATCCTATACTGTGACAGTTACAGACCAGAATGGTTGTACTGAAACCTCTGGTGCATCTGTTACCACTGCTCCCGGACCCGCTGCATCATTCTCGAACGTTTCAAATGTGAGGTGCTATAATGGAAGTGATGGGGAAGCACATGTGAGTGTTTCAAGTGGAACTGCACCTTACACATACCAATGGATTCCTTCAGGTGGAAATGATTCTATTGCTCTCAACCTCCATGCAGGTGCTTATTCAGTAACTGTTACAGATGTAAATGGGTGTACAACTTCTGCAAATGTTGTCATCACCGAGCCTCCTCTGATTTCATTGAACACTTCAACTACAGATGCTGCATGCGGCCAGTCAAACGGAAGCGCCAGTGTAACAGCTTTTGGAGGAGTAGGAGGGTACACTTACCAATGGAATTCTATACCCATTCAGACAACTACCACTGCTACCAATCTTCCGGCGGGATCATATATTGTTACAGTGACTGACGCCAATGGCTGCATCATGACGGCAACGGTTGGTGTGAATAATATTTCCGGGCCATCATTGCTGGCAGGAACAGTTACCAACGTTACCTGCTTTGGAGGAAGTGACGGAGCACTTTCAGTAATTGCCACTGGCGGAACCGGTCCCTATTCTTTCCTTTGGTCTCCTTCAGGAGGTACTGATACAGTTGCAAGAAACCTGCATGCCGGTGCTTATTCTGTTACCGTAACAGATGCGTCGGGATGCATCAGTGTTCTTACGGGAACCGTAACCGAACCGGCCGAACTGGTTGCACAGCCGGGACCGGATCTCATGCTTTGCAATGGGGAATCTATTGTGCTTGGTGTTTCACCTGTTGCATCTGGTGGTGTGGCCGGTTATACTTATTTGTGGAGCCCTTCCGGATCCCTGAACAATGTTACTGATTCTATGCCTGTGGCATCACCGTCAGCAACAACTGATTTTATGCTCCTTGTCACTGACGGAAACGGATGCACTGATTCAGCTTATGTTTTGGTTACCGTCAATCCGATTCCTCCGGCTCCCGTGATCACTGCGAATACCGATTCACTTTTTTCCACCTCCGGATCCGCTTACCAATGGTATCTCAATGGATTTATTTTGCCCGGCGTAACGTCTCAAATTTACGTTCCGCAGCAATCAGGTAACTATTCAGTGATAGTAACTGATGCAAACGGATGCACTTCCCTTTCCGCAGACTTTTTCTTTGAGTATACTTCAGCAGAAGATTTGATGGGTGGAATATCATTTGAAATATTTCCAAATCCGGCAGCACAAACTTTATTTATCCGGTTTTCAAAAAGTGAAAACGTTGAAACGCACATTGTCAACCTTACCGGTCAGAGGATAATGAGCAGCCATCCAAAAGCAGCTTCAGATTTATTTACGCTCGATATTTCTTCGCTTGAAAGGGGAGTGTATGTGCTTGAAATTGTTAGCTCATCAGGGAATAATATTTCAAGAAAAATTTTTGTGAAGGAATAGTATTCCGGATTTTCTGAAAAACAAAAAAGAGTCCGGATCCCCGGGCTCTCTCTTGTATCATGGGAAAAAACTCTAGTTCAATTATTTTTTAGCAACCTGGCTATTGAAGTCGGGCTGGAAGAATACAGTCTTGTTCAATGGTGTAAAGCTGGTGCTGTTTATTTCACTGCATGGAAGTATGCGTATCGTGGTGGTGCTGCTGACTCTTAAATGGACAACAGTATTTTCATCCCTGTAAGATTCAATTTTTTCTGCAAGGTCTTGTCGCAGCAATTGTGTTGAATCTTCACCTACAATAAAAAACTGGTATGTACCCGGTTTCGCCTGCAAAGGCTTCACGGGTGTAGTTTCACCATTCTGCCACGAAGCATAATAAGCGAGCACCTGGCCATCGGTATCTGTTTGAGCTTTTATACCTGTTGTGAAGACCAGGATTGAGGTAACCAGAATTATGTAGTATTTATTTTCCATTCCCTGTTTTTTAGAAGTGTTAAATCTAAAATAACAGAATGGCTCCTAAATCGGGGAGACATATGGAATGAAACCTTACAGTTTAAAATGCAACTGAAAAATTGGCTCCAAAAACACTTATTTTCTTCAAGAATTTTCAGAACATTCTGACTGTTTTTCTAAATTCAATTTATAATTCGGTGGAACAGCCTCTAACCACATAGAAAAGACAATTTGAAAATTTGAAGATGAAGCAGCCGATTCGGATAGAGGGACTGCGTCCCACCATAGGCGGAAAGGTTTAACTGTCATTGACTATTATTTAGTGTATTTTCTCAATACTCAATACTCATTACTCAATACTTTTTACCTAATCAACCAAAATAACCTTCTTCACCCATTCCTTTTCACCGGTAATAAACTTCGCAGTATAAATTCCCGGAGGATTAGCCGAAAGATCAATCTCAACAGTTTTGTTTACGGTATTTTCATAACGGGCTGAATACACCTTTCTGCCTGTTACATCCAACACTTCAATGGTCACATCCATACTTTGATCAAAAAGCATTTCTGCCTGGAAGACGGAAGTGGTTGGGTTCGGGTAAATATGCACTTCGTTCACTGCCTGGAGTTCATTGGTACTTACAGTGTAGCCAACAGTGAATTGTTTATATACTTCTCCGCCGAAATCAGAATTGAAATTCTGAATCACTGCACCGCTGCTGGCACGCTTGATCCGGATATATCCGCTTCCGCCGTTTGGATTTGCCCACCATGTAAGTCCGTCCTCTCCGCTGTCAGTCATTTTAAATTCATAGCAACCTGTAGGGAAAGTGATGGTGTCATTGTAAACTGTATTCAAAGTAAGTCCACCGCCTTTGTGAAAGATCAGGTTCCCCTGGTCGTCTCGGATATCATATGCATTCTGATACGGCTCGTTGTTCGTCTTCAGTTCAAAGATCAGCTGGTTGTCAAACTGCGTCGGCAAAGTAAATGTTGAGTGTGCGGTGTTATTGAGGAGATATCCGTCAGAAGTTCCATTCGGATTGCTGACGGTTGCATAAAATGTTTCGTTCGCGCTATCGAACAGGAAATTTCCCAGACGTACATCTTCAGTGGACATAAACGGCAAACTACCGGTCCAGGTGTACACACTTGGTGTACCGCCAACCAGTCCGTAAGTAATCATCAACGATGTAAGTGTATCGGCTCCGGTATTCTGAATAGTAATTAATGGATTGTTGCAAATAGGATTCATGCGCTGGTAAACCTGCAAATCGTTGGGAGCTTTGATTTCATAAACGCCTGCATCAACCTGGAAGTTAGGTGCGCCGTAAGTGATCAGTTGTGTTTCTGTCACGTAGTTTGGCCATCCGCCGCTTATGTAATTATGGGGATTTAAATTCAGGTTCAGTCGCGTTGAATCTCCCGGCGTTACATAAGGTGTGAGTTCCATATCATACGTTGTGACCTCTGCACCCGGACACCAGTTTGCTCTTGGATAAACCCATGTTCCACCTTGAGGATACAATGGATTCACAGGGCAATCAGTTCTCCAGATCTGCCGGCTGTAACGTTGTACGCTGTCAATAAACAAGTAACAATAGTTCGGACAAAATTCAGCGCAGTTGCCTTGGTCGGAACCATGACCGGTCAGCCTGACTTTAAGACGTGTATTGAGTGCATCAGGCGGAATGAGCAGCTGTCTTTCATTCAACTCGATTTCCGTATTCGCAGTCCAGCCAATATCACCGGTCCAAACATTTGTAACGTCATACACATCACGTGGCGGTGTGCCTTTGATGATATCGAAAGAAAGATCCAGCAGTTCCTGCCAGTTGCCCGCATTCAGGTGAACGGTATCATGCAGCAACGGCTCGTAGTCGCTCACATCGAATCGCCACAACCATCCACTTCCAAGGTTCAGCCCGTTTCCGTATGGTGTGATATACCTCGCAAGTTCATACCGGTCGTTCACCTGATATGGAGGATCGTAGTATGTTGTATTTGAAAGATGGATTGTATTGTCAGCTGCGACTGCAATTGAATCGGTTGCATTGCCAAGAGAATCATAAAGGTAATTGTTGTAATAAGTGTTCCATACAAGTAATGTGTCAGTAGCTGTAGTCGGATTCAATGTATCGCTGAAAAGAACAAGTGATACCGGAGTTGTCTCCACTGAATCCACCAGCAGGGTTGAATCAACCGTTGAAGTGTAAACTCCTTGGCCAAAAACGACCTGTGGACGTTCATTGGTTTCGTAAAAATTCTTGAACACATCAGCGCCTGAGTACACTTCGCTATTCGGGATCCCAAATACAATTCCATCATTGGCATTTGGGGAATTGTCGTAAACGGTTGTGTTCACGTCAAAGTTCTCATCGAAAGTATAGTAGAGCAGGAGGTTGTTGTAATCAGGATGTGTGGCATCAATATGCTTGTACATGTAGTTCTGCAGGTTGGTTTGCGTAACTTCTGTATTGAAAATGGCAAAGTCATCAATGTTTCCGTCGTAGAAGTTATTGTTGTCAAGATTGCTTCCGATTCTGATCTTGTCAATTCCATACATCCGTTTTGTTACACCTGTCTTCTGAATAAATATGACTCCGTTTTTATAAATTTTCAGTCGACCTGTCGCTACATTCTTTACAAATGACCAGTAAGTCCAGTTCCCTGCATAATCATTGAATGCAGCAGCTTTACTGGTGCGGTCACAATTCGCACTGCCGTCATTTCCAGCATCCCAATAAACTGTTCCGTCGCTCCAGGGCAAATGGATATTCAGCACGCGGTGGTTTACTGCATCATAAGCTTCAAAGGCAGTTGCATTCTCAGGCATGTAAGCGGGATTTCCCTTCGCCCAGAAACAAATTGTAATAAAGCTGTCAATGGAAGCAAGCGCATTTGAAGGAACCGTAATAAAATCATTTCCTTCAAAGAAACGGTTGCGGTCGTTCTGGTTAATCGTAATCCCAGACTGGAATCCGGAAGTATCTCCTGTAACCGTATTGATCATGAATGGAGAAGGATTGTTAAAGCTGAAATCAATAACGAGGTTTGAAGTTCCATCCCAGGTAAACGGATAAGTCAGATCAATAGAGTTTAAACCGGCATTTACAAATTGAGTATTGCGCTGGAAAACTTCTGTGAAGCCTGTTTTCTCATATGAGATTGAAGTGAGTGCATTGAGCGTAGAATGTTTGATCCGGATTGTGAGATTATTCATCATGTCGCCGGTTGTGGTCACATCAAACTTGAGGTTTGTAATTGCGCCGGCCTGTACACCTGCTGCCAACAATTCGCTTGCTGTCCATAAATATTGTGTGCGTGAAACATTCAGCCCTGTATAGAATGGACTGATGATCGTTGTGCTGTTCCCGCCAACTACGGCGGAATCATAACTGATCACACTTGAGTAATTGATGTACTGTTCAAAATGGTTGCTGTATGAATAAGAAGGGTTATTCATGTACTGGAAAGAATCCGGGCTCAAGCCATTCACCATAAAGTTTGGTGCAATATGACTTACTGAATCCCATGCACCTGTAGGTTTGTATAAATGCGTGTATGTGAGGTAATCCCATTCGCCGCATGGAGCCGCGTACGGACAACGCAGCGTATAGTTCATGATGATCTTTTCAATGCCGAAAGTGTCGGGAGGAAATACTATGAAAGTGTCCTGTGCAGAGCCGAAGGTCATGGCCTGCACATGAATTGTATCCTGGGCCTTGAGGTTTTGAGAAAAAAGGAATAAAATGGCTGAGGTGAGTAGAATCCGCTTCATCTGAGAAATTTAAAATGGAGGTGCAAGGTAGTAAACTGCGGATTATTAGGAGGGAATCTTTACAGACCTTCTAAGTCCTAAAGATTGAAGCGGGTTATTTTTAGTGATCCTTATGATTTTGTATTCGTCCGTTTGTGTTAGCTCAAGTGGGGCAGTTGAAGAATTCTCGATGTAACCGGCTCAATCATTCTTCATATATAGCCCAACCTATTTCGCCTTTCCTCCAATACCCACTGAATTTTTTTATTCCATTTTTATCATATTCTTCATAATAAAAAGTATAGTCCTCATTGTTGTACTTATTATCGTAATTAATATATTCGTGTAGAAGATTTTTAGCCGGACAACTTTTGCACATAACTCCCCAATCATAATTCTTATGTTCTCCAACGATTCGACCATTCATAAAATAGAACACTTGAAGAGTGTCTCCATTTTTTGAAATATCTGTGAATTTGCCTTCAAGCCAAATTGGTTGAAGCCCTTGATATTTCACCAAAGTATCATTTCTGTAAAATTGTCCCTTGGTGAAAAAGTTAGATAAAGACACATTGTTTATGGCTACACCATTATCATATCTGACAATTCTCTTAAAAATTGCTTTTTTAGAAGAGTCAACTACATGAAATTTAAAATTGATGTATTCAATCCAATCACCGTGTTTTTTTCCTTTAGTATTCTTTTGATTATAGGTTTGTGAATAGGCTAATGCACTATGCGTTAATAGCAATATTAATAGTCTTATTTTCAATTTAAACATATAGCTATTCTTTGGCCCATTTCATCCAACCTCGGGCTAAGATTATTTCATATCCCTTAGCATTCGAAAGGTAACAAATCCAAGCAAAAGAATCACAACTGAAAGCGCAACCCAGATGATTAACTTGTCAGAGAAAATGTTTTCGTTCTCTTTTGATTCTGGCTTCAGCTGTTGTAAAATTTCAGTTGCTTCTCCCGGAAGTATCACTTGTAAGTTCGATGGAATAACGGACTGAAAATATTGGATGTCATAATTCGGACTATTCAGAAGCGAATCACAAAAACGTAATTCGTAATGTTTCCCCTTTTCAAGATTGGCAATTGAATAGTGATTTAGCTGAAAACATTTAACTTCTGAAATTATTAAGGGAGGGCTATCCTCATTAAAAATTTTAAACCAAAGTTCTTTTACTTTTATTCCTCCTATATTGAAACGAAGGGATGATTTTGAATTCAGCGTCAACTTGCCGGGGTATATTTTACGTTCAATTTTTGATGAGCCCGTTGAATAATACAAATCAAACGGGCGTAAAAAATAGGCCGGCGCCCTGATTTCAAATTCGACTTCATTCACCTCCACAGCATATTCAAATAGTAAGTGTACCCATGTTGCTTTTTGTTTTGCACTATCGCTGATAGTCCGAAAAGGTTTGAGTTCGGTAAACAGGCCTTTGGCTGTGACCAATTTATAATATCCTGCCTTTATGATATCAACAGGTGCAGAATGCTTGTCATTCAGCTCAATCTTGTAAAAAGTATAATCGGTGAGAGGAAAATTGATCAGCTTTATTTCAGAAATCTCTTTTTCATTGGTTGGGGATGAAATGATTTCAGATTCCTTTACAACAAACCATTGCTTTTTATCAAAACTCCCGGTAAGTTTCATTTCCTTCCTTACATCTGCATTTCGTATCACCAGGCTGATGTTGTTAATCTGTTCACCAGTTCTGTTCCTGATAATAATTTGTGTAATGCTGTCCTTTAAAAATTTCCTGTCTATGATTTGATATTCCTTAAACGAAGATGAATGGGTGAATGGACTGTCATCACGCAATAAGTAGGGTATTTCTTTTCGTTCGTTGTCAAACAATCTTAAATCAGAAAACCCGGCTTTTAATTTTGAATTGATCTGTGGCGTAATCTGTATTTTATAAAATCCGGAACTATCAACAGGAGGTAAAGCAGATGCATACCGGAATGTTTGGGCAAAATTGAAACCATAATTCAGGATACAAATCAGTATGCAGATTATTATTTTCATTACAGGTTAATTTTCATCTGTGTTTTTCTGTGCGGGTATGCCAGGGGAAACTTCATCTTCTAAAATCAACCGCTTTAGACGCTGGTACATAAATGAAACAACCAGTAACAATACTCCCAATGAAATAAACGCTCCGATTTTACCTCCTTCGGAAATTCCCCTGATGTCTGACAAAAACAGTTTGAGTATGGTGATGAAAAAAAGCGAGAGGGAAATGATTCGCAATACCCTGTCTTTACGCTTCATGCCTTGCTGCATGAGGACCAATGAAATGAGCCCCCACAATACTGAATATCCCGCTTTGAAAACCTGTTTGTTTAGTTGCTCTATGATTCTTCCCGGACTGTAACTTAACATTGAAACTACATGATTCAATTCGGTACTGCAGATATAAACAACTAAAAATACTGTTGACCATTTGATCCAATCCGTATTTTTTTCATTCATAATTTTGTATGACGATTGATTGAAAATATAAAGGACCACTGCAAACAATCCGGCAAGCAGAAAGTGAAGCATGAAAATCAACTTGTTCTCTTGGTCTTCAAGAAAGCTGTTTCTGATAACAATTATGGATGGGTTATAAATAAAGATGTAGGCAACCAGGAGAACTCCGGAAATAATGACGAATGGAGTGGAAAGTTTGCTTGTAATCCCTCTCCGGAAAAAAATATAAGCGATCCCAAGGAAGGCAAAATTGTAAACTCCGAGGGAAATATTTCTTGCATGATGATTATAACCGGAGTGAACCATCTGGTAATTTATTTCCTGCAAAAACATTAAATATAATATGGCAACAAAAACGATTTTTAAAATCATTTTGAAGGTTGCCAGTGTGAATTTTCCCGGCAAGTAGTAAAATTCTGTTTCATTGTTCAGTAATTTGATGGATGCAAAAACCGAGACAAGTGAAACAAAACTTGTAATGAATGCTTTATTGATGAAAGCAGGTAGCAGGGGAGATGCGCTGTTATTATAAAGCGATAGCCAATCCATCATTAAGCTGATGAGCATTAAAAGAGTTACTGCTACTGCAGTTCCTCTCACTAACTTGATTCCAGATTTCTGTGAAAACCAAAGCAACAAAACTGCCTCAACAGCCCAGAACAATGTAATGTGGTTGCCTTCCAATTGTATGGGTGGGGTCAAACTTAGAAACGTAAGCACCAGCCCGATCAGCAGGAAAATTAAATTGCGGTCGATGCTTTTATTTTTATAAAAGGCAAATGCAAAACCAAAATTAAAGACGCCCATCAACGCAGTAAATACTCCCTGGTACCTTGTTTCGAAATAATAATAAAGAATACTCATGCCGGCTGCATAGAAGAGAGCCGTATTACTCAACAGCATTCCGATTTCGAATGCCTTGAAGGGGATTTTGTTTTTAATGTTGTAAATAATATTCATCAGGAAGAAAACGATATAAAAGATAGCACCGAAAATCAGCGCTCCGGCATAAGGGGCGTTCGGAAAATTGAGGCATTTGGTTAACAGCCAGCTACCATAAATCAGGACGGTGAATGCATAACAAAGGATATTTACAAGATTCCATTTTTTGATGTAGGCAAGCACCAGCATCCCCCCATTCAGAATCAATAAGTAAGTGAACAACACTTTATAATTACCCTCGCCAGTGCTCACAATAAACGGAGATGAAAAACCACCGATCAAAGCAAGTACAGCAAGTTCAATCCTGTTATACGCGACAGAGAGAGCCACAGCAAACCCGGTAATAACGATCATGATTATGAAGGCAGTTGTCTGGCTGAAAATATGATACTCGTGAAACCCTATTGCGATAGTGAAATACAGGACTGATAATCCTCCGCCAACCAATACAGAGCTGAAGGCTTTAAAAGTTTTATGCAAGCGGTGAGCCGTACCAATTAAAATTCCGCCGGCCAAAACCCCGATGCCGACACGACCGATTTCATTGATCCAGTCTTTATCAATTGCATATTTTACAAAATACCCGATTCCAAGCACCAGGATAGCGATACCTATTTTGTTGATCAGGTTTTCACCGATAAATTTTTCAAGATCAGGATAACGTTCAAAAAAAGTTGGACTGGGTTGCGGGGGCGGATAAGTTTTCTTTTCAGAAGTGTGTTCTCTTTTTATTTTAGCTTCAGTGAATATTTTCTCTTCTTTAAGCTTTTCAACGGGCTTTTCTTCCCTGACAAATATTTCTTCTTTAACCTCAGGTATTATTATTTTCTGCGGTTCAGGTTGAGGTGTCTTTTCCGATACTGATTCTTTTGCCTCCGGTTTGGATTGAATTACAGGCTTTCCTTGTTTCTCATACTGTTTTATTGCATCACGTAAAAAGCGTACTTCCCTTGAAAGGCTTTTCAATTCAGATAAAATCGAATTCCGAAACCAGGCAAACAAAGCAAGAATGATAATGTATACCAGGAAATCCATTTGCGGTATTTTTGGTTTTGACGAAAGGTGGGAATAATATATTAAATGGAAAAAAAATTAAATCAAAATGGCTTAACAATCGAAATAATTGTCGTCATAGTATGGTCAATGTGCTAAATACTCCGTCAATTACTTTTGCCATTCTTTTGATATCAAGTGTTTCCATTGTGTCTGTTGGCTCGTGGTAATTTTGGTTTCTAAAAAATGATGTGTCGGTGAGCATTAAGGCACTAAAACCAAATTTCCAATAATTCAAATGGTCGGAGAAGTCAATGCCTGCCAAAGATGGTGGACCGGCAAACTTTTTTGTTCGGATTGATTTTGTTGATTTGTATTTTCTGCAAAACTTTCGTGTGAATTGTCCGGCACCGAATTTTTTTACAAGTGTTATATAATTTCCCTTACTGCCATAGAAAAGTGAAAGCAGTCCGATAGGATATGATTGTGATTTTTTCTCGTCTTTAAAATATCCAATCATTTCAAGTGAAA
>Ga0190274_10002112_pt1 | contig 11689 bp, 12 predicted proteins | sample Popmic531T_FD_133002 | JGI IMG/M metagenome (GOLD analysis project Ga0190274, IMG submission 133002) | Populus adjacent soil microbial communities from riparian zone of Yellowstone River, Montana, USA - 531 T | ecosystem: Environmental > Terrestrial > Soil > Riparian zone | place: USA: Montana...
CGGGTTGACGGTCGTGGCGACCGATGCGGGGCCCGCGGTGGTCTCGGGTTCGATGCGCGACCTCTCGCTCTTGGTCCGCAACCTGATCGACAACGCGATCCGATACACCCGCCCCGGCGGCACGATCACGGTGTCGCTGGAGAGCGGCGACGGCACGGTGCAGCTGGTCGTTGGCGACGACGGCATGGGCATCCCTTCGCGCGACCTGCCTCGGGTGTTCGAGCGGTTCTACCGCGTCGATCGGGCTCGTTCGCGCGAGACGGGCGGCACCGGGCTCGGACTGGCGATCGTGAAGCACGTCGCCGAGAACCACGGCGGCACGGTCGACGTGGTGAGTGAACTGAACCGTGGAACGACGTTCACCGTTCGGCTCCCGGCCGCCCGTGCCACGGCCTCGCCCTGAGCGGACGACCGTATGCTGCTCCGCGATGACAACCCTGTTCCTGATCCGTCACGGCCTCACCGCGCAGACCGGCGCGAACCTGTACGGCCGCACCCGTGGGATCCCGCTCGACGAACGCGGCCGGCGCCAGGCGATCCACCTCGCCGAACGGTTCCGCACGGTCAAGCTCACCGCGATCTACTCGAGCCCGCTGGAACGCTGCGTGCAAACCGTCGAACCGTTGGCGGTGGCCCAGCGTCTGCCGATCCAGGAGCGCGACGGCCTGATGGAGATGGACGTCGGCGCGTGGACGGGGCGCACGCTGAAGAACCTGCGCCGCACGAAACGGTGGGGCGAGATCCAGGGATCGCCCTCGACCTTCCGCTTCCCCGAGGGCGAGGGGTTCGCCGAAGCGCTCGAGCGGATCGAGGGCGAGATCCGGTCGATCGCCAAGCGGCACCCGCGCGGTCGCGTGGCGGTGGCCACCCACGGCGACATCGTTCGGATGCTCGTCGCGCACTTCACCGGTGCCCCGCTGGATGCCTTCCAGCGCACGGTTATCGACACCGCGGGCGTCTCCGTGGTCAGCCTGCACAAGGGCGTGCCGCACGTGCATCTGGTGAACGACACCGGCGGCCTGGATCGGTTCGGGCCGGCCGGTACGCCGCCGCCCTGGGAGGTCGTTGCCAACCCCAACGAGCCACCCGGAACCTGACAGACTCATCGCCATGGAACTGGGTCCGGTCGACCGAATCACCGCCGACGCGATCGGCGAACCCGGCGATCGCGCGTTCTATCTCCAGGCCCGCGCCGGCGGCGAACTGGTCACCGTGGCCGTCGAGAAGGAACAGGTGCAGTTGCTGTCCGCCTCGATCCTCGAGCTGCTCGCCGACCTGGAACTCGAGACCGGCCAAGGGCCCGGTGAGGAGGCGATGGCGCTGGAGGAGCCGTTCGAACCGCGGTGGCGCGCGGGCAAGCTCTCGATCGGGTTCGACCAGGAGCAGAACCTGTTCCAGCTAGAGATCGAGGAGTTCCAGCCCGATGTGGAGGACGACGACCCGCGGTCGCTCCTGCTCGATGACCCCGAGACCGTGCGACTGTTCGCCACCCGCGAGCAGATGTTCGCGCTGTCCCGCCACGGCGCCGAGGTCGCACAGCGCGGCCGTCCCACGTGCCAGTACTGCGGCAACCCCATGGACCCCGAAGGGCACGCATGTCCCGCGATGAACGGGCACTCGAAGCGGGACTGAGCGACCCGGCGGTGCCTCCCGCGCTCGCGCGGGGCGAGCTCGAGATCCTGGGTCTGCTCCCCCGCTCGTCCAACTACACGTTCCTGGTGCGCGCCACCGGCGAGGACGGCGACCAGGCGCTCGGCGTCTACAAACCCCAACGGGGCGAGATGCCCCTGTGGGACTTCCCGGAGGGGACGCTGTGCCGCCGCGAGGTGGCGGCCTACGTGGTGGCTCGAGCGCTGGGATGGCCGAACGTGCCGCCCACGATCCTGCGCGACGGTCCCGAAGGCCTGGGCTCCGTGCAGACGTTCGTCACCTTCGACCCCGAGGAGCACTACTTCACGTTGCAGGAGCGGTTCGTCGAGGACTTCCGTGCGGTGGCCGCCTTCGACCTCGTGGTCAACAACGCCGACCGCAAAGGGGGGCACTGCCTGCTCGGAGAGGACGGCCGGATCTGGCTCATCGACCACGGCGTCTGCTTCAGCGCTGAGCCGAAGCTGCGGACGGTGATCTGGGAGTACATGGACGAGCCGATCCCACCCTCGCTGCTGGCGGGCATCGAGCGACTCGGCATCGCGCTTGATGAGAGCGGGCCCGAACGCGACGAGCTCGGCGCCCTGTTGAACGAGGAGGAGCTGGTCGCGTTGCGACGCCGGATCGCCGAGATCGCGGGGTCCCCCGTGTTCCCGGGCCCGGGTGGCGATCGTCCCTTCCCCTGGCCACCGGTGTGAGCGAGCTCGAACTCCTGGTCGGCGAGGTCGCCACCCCGCTGGGGGCGCTCACCCTGGTGGCCTCACCCCGAGGGGTCGTGGCGACGGCGTTCGACGACGAGGACCCCGACGCGACGGTCGCGGGGATCGAGGCCAAGCTCGACGCGCGTGCCCGCTCGGCGCAGCGGCGCCTGTCGACCGTGCGGCGGGAGGTGGAGGACTACTTCGAGGGCCGGATCCGGACCTTCGCCACCGCTCCCGACCTGGCGCTCGCCCCTCGGGGCTTCGGCCGGCGCGTCCTCGAGGTCACCACGACGATCCCCTACGGCGAACTGTGGACCTACGGCGACGTCGCCGAGATGGCCGGGAGTCCTCGTGGCGGTCGCGCCGCCGGCACGGCCTTGAGTCGGTGCCCTATGGAGCTGTTCGTGCCGTGCCACCGAGTGGTCCACGCCGGCGGCACGTTGGGCGGCTACGGGCGCTTCACCGACCGCAAGCGATGGTTGCTCCGACACGAGGGAGCCGTATGAGCGCTCCTGCGAGCCGGTCGTTCGTCCCATCGTGCGAGAGGATGAGGGCGATGGCACGCATCCGACCCACCGCCGCGCTCGTCGTGTCGCTCGTCCTGATGGCTGCCGCCTGCACCGGCGGTGGGTCCGACACGCCCACGACCGGTGCACCGACCACGAGCGCGGCCTCCACCCTCGCTGCGGAGATCGTCCCCGACGACTTCTCCGTCAATCGCCCGGAGCGCGTGCAGGTGGGGATCTTCTCGAGCACGCAGGACACCGGGGTCCAGGTGGTCACGTTCGGCGACATCTCCGTGGACTTCGCCTACCGGGGACCCGACGGATCCGCCGCGGCCCAGCCGGGGCCGTCCACCACCTTCTCCTACCTCCCGGCGCCGACGACCGCCGCCGACGGGCAAGGCCCCGCCTTGATGAACCCGAGCGACGCCCGCGGCGTGTATCAGGGCGAGGACATCCGCTTCGATCAAGCGGGCGTCTGGACGGCCACGATCGACGCGGACATCGACACCGTTGGCCCGGTGACGCTGGAGTCGAACTTCGCCGTGCAGGAGCAGCCGGCATTGCCTGCCCCGGGGCAGGAGGCCCTGAAGACCGAGAACCTCACCCTGGACTCCAGAGGGGTGAAGCCGGTCTCGATCGACTCGCGAGCCCAGGGCGGCGAGCCGATCCCGGATCCTGAACTCCACGAGTGGACGATCGCGGACGCGATCGGCCAAGGACGCCCGGTGCTCGTCCTGTTCGCCACGCCGGTGTATTGCATGAGTCAGTTCTGTGGACCGACCGTCGAGGCGTTGGAACAACTGGCGGCCGACTACCCCGACAAGGCCGTGTTCATCCACGTCGAGATCTGGCGCGACTACGACAAGAGCGTGATCAACCAGGGCGCGGCGGATTGGCTGTATCGCAACGACAACCTCACCGAACCCTGGCTCTTCCTGATCGATGACAAGGGCGTGATCGCCGACCGGTGGGGACCGCTGTTCGACACCGACGAGGTGGGACAGGTCCTGTCGCAACTGCCCGACATGAAGGGCTGAGCCGTGGACCCGCAAGCCGTTCCGCCACCACCACCGCCCACCGACGATCGGTGCTACCGCCACCCCGACCGCGAGACGGGTGTGCACTGCACACGCTGCGGCCGCCCGATCTGCACGGAATGCATGGTGCCTGCCCCCGTGGGCCACCAATGCCCCACCTGCGTCGGCGAGGCCCGCAGGGAGTTCGCGGCCGGTCCGGGGCGTCGGATCGCCATCGCGAACGCGAAGCGGGTCTCGGTCACGAACGTGCTGGTGGCGATCATCGTCGCGGTCTTCGTGATCGAGGTGTTCCAGAGCGGAGTCGGCGGCTTGATCAACGGTCCCAACGCCGGCACGCTCATCGACCTCGGCGCGGAGAACCCCGTGCTCGTCGCCTCCGGCGAGACCTGGCGGATGTTCACCGCGATGTTCCTGCACATCGGGTTGATCCACCTCGCGGTCAACGCCTACTCGCTGTACATCCTCGGCAACGTGCTGGAACGCGAGGTGGGCCGGGTGCGGTTCCTGGCCCTCTACCTCCTGTCCGGCCTGTTCGCCAGCGCGGCGTCCTACTACTTCAGCCCGCTGAACTCGGTGAGCGCCGGCGCCTCGGGCGCGATCTTCGGCATCTTCGGGGCGGTGTTCGCGATCAACTACCGCCGGCGCCACACGGCGCAGGGCGCGATGGCGATGCGCGCGATGGCGCAGATCATCGTGCTCAACGTGGTCATCAACGTGGTGCTCGCCAGCTACCTCGATTGGCGAGCTCACGTCGGCGGCGCGATCGCCGGGATGGTCATGGGGTTCGCCTTCGCCGCGCCGGGCCGGGAGTCGAGGCAGCGCTGGATCTCGATCGCGGGATGCCTCGGGGTCGCCCTGGTCATCGTCGCGACCTTGGTGGTGCGCACCGATCAGATCCGCACCGCGATGGGCGTGGTCCTGGACACCATGTCCTGAGCCGCTACGCGGGATCCGCGATGCCGAACAGGTAGCCCTCCCGGGTGCCCAGGTACAGCCATCCGTGCCACACCGCCGGCGTGGACTCGATGCAGCCCTCGAGGTCCATCGTCCACAGCAGCGGGGGCTCGACACCGGGGTCGGCCATGTCCCACGCGTAGAGATCGCCGAGGCAATCCCCCAGGATCAACACGCCGTCCACGACCACCGGCGAGGCGATCGACGGGGCGCCCACCGAGAGCTCGTGCGTGATCTCGCCCGACATGCGATCAACCAGGAGCACCCGTCCGGCCGCGGTCGAGAACACGACGGTCGGACCGTAGAGGGCCGGCGTCGACCAACTCCCACCCGCCCCCTCGAAGCCGATCTCGCGCGCGTCGATGCTCCAGACCAGCGGCTCGTCCGGCTGCTTCGGATCGAGCTTCATGAGCTGACCGATCTCCTGGGAGCGCTCGTTGAACCGCTGGTACTCGGCCGCCACGTACAGGAACCCCTTCGAGTCCAGGACGATCGAGGCATCCACGTCGTCGCCCACCCAGAACCGGAACACCTGGCTGTAGGAGGTACCGCCCGCCAGCAGGTCGGAGATGTCCCAGCCCTGCACCAGCCCGCCCGAGTTCGCGAAGTACACGACCCCCTTGCGGAAGGCGACCGAGTTCTCGATCGAGACCTCACGATCACTCAGGTTGCCGAGCAGCTCGTCGTCGAACCCCGCGATCGTGGCGACGATCTCCGGGTCGACCGTCACCAGCCCCTGTTCGTCGTAGCCGCGGTTCAGGTGGACCACATACAGCCATCCGTTCTCGCCGCCTTCGAGCAGGTAGTCGCCGACGATGAGCGCGGCACCGTCCCAGTCGTTGTTGCGGAGCGGCAGCGGCACGGTGGTGTCGGCGTCGATGTCCCACAGCAACGTCGGCTCGGGGCGGTCCATCGCGATCACCCGGAAATGACCGTCCCGCGACCCCGCGTAGTACAGCGGGAACCCGTCCGGATCGGAGCTGGCCGAGCCCTTCGCCAGGTCGCGGGTCACGTACGGCGTCCCGATCGGGTCTCCGGTCAGGCCGTCCACGAAGTGGTAGTTGGCGTCGTAGGCGCCCTCGCGAACCTCGATCGCGCCGTCCGGTTGCTGGATCACGTTCGGCTGACCCGTCCAGCCGGTGCCGCACCATTCGCTCTGATCCACACCGACGATCGAGTCCGAGCACAGCTTCTCGTCGGCGGGGCTCCGCCACCGGATCACCGGGTGCAACGGCACCGGCCCCTCCCCGTAGTAGGAACGTGACGCGTTGCCCCGGAACGTGGTGAGCCCTTCGATCGCGGTGTTGATGGGCGGCGGCGTCTTGACCGCGGCGGCGGCGCCCTGGGAGGCTTCGCTGCGCTCTCCTTCATCGCCGGCGCGCCAGATCGTTGCGCCCACGATGCCCACGACGAGTGCGGCCGCGACGGCGAGCACCACGGCGACGCTGGGCTGGGCTGGTTGACCCGGCGACTCGAACCGGTCGGCCATGGTCAGACCGGGTCGCCGGCCGATCGGTAGGAACCCAGGACCCGGAGCAGGGAGGTGTGCTGGGCCACCTCCTTGAGCGCCGCCTCGACGTCGGAGTCGTCTGCCGCCGCCATCAGATCCACGTAGAAGACGTACTCGAACGCCTTGCCTCGGCGGGGCCGGGACTCCAGCTTGTGGAGGTTGATGCCACGCTCGGCGAAGGGCTGGAGCGAGGCCAGCAGCGACCCAGGATTGTCGAGCACCGCCATCACCAATGAGGTCTTGTCGGCCCGTCCGAGGTCGACCTGCTCGATCCCGATCGCGGCGAACTTGGTGAAGTTCTCCTTCTCGGTCTGGATGCGCTCGGCGAGGACGGCCAGGCCGAGGTTCACCCCGGCCTCGACGCTCGCGATGGCCGCATCCTCGCGGCTCCCACTCTCGGCGATCATGCGGGCGGCGCCGGCGGTGTCATGCACCGGCACCGGTTCGATGCGCATCGACGACAGGAACTCCTCGCACTGCGCCAGCGCCTGCCAGTGGGAACGCGCGCGCTTGATCTCCTCCAAGCGAGCGCCGGGCACCCCGAGCAGCGCGTGATCCACCCGGACCAGGGCCTCGCCCACGATGCGGAGCATGCTGGTGTGCTGGAGCAGGTCATAGGTCTCGTTCACCGACCCGGCCTGGGAGTTCTCCAGTGGCACGACCCCGAATCCGGCCTCGCGACTGGTGACCCTGGAGAACACCAGCCGCACGGTCTCGCACGGCAGAGGATCGGCGTCGGGGAAGAGCGAACGCAGGGCCCGCTCGGAATAGGCGCCCGGTTCGCCTTGGTAGGCGACCTTCATGGGGGCAGAGCCTAACAGCGGCTCATCGCGCGATCGTGCGTGCCCCGGCGCCGGCCTAGGCTGTTCGGTCTCGGTCATCCGGCCCCAGGACCGATGCGCCGGGCAGCCAGACCTCGTAGCCTGATGGAGGGACACCCCGCGCCCCGAGAACGGACATCATGGCCACCACGAACGTCACCCCCATCAGCGACGACGTCTCCTCGACGCCGCCACCCCGGCGGCGTCGTTGGCTGCGCCGCACCGTCCTCGTGCTGGTCATCGTCGGTGGGTGCTTCCTGGTGTTGCTGGGCATCACCGCCCTCGCCACCCTGGGGGTCCGCAACGATCTGGCAGCCGGGCGCAAGGCGATGCAGGAGGGGCGCCAGGCCGTCGCGTTCGGCCAGCTCGACGCCGCAGCCGACGACTTCGAACAGGCGAGCGATCACTTCGCCGATGCCTCCCGGGGCGCCGACGGTGGCCTCGCGGGCCTCGCCGGCGCGATCCCGGTCCTGGGCCGGAACATCGACGTCGCCCGGGGGGTCGCCGAAGCGGGCACCGAACTCGCCGACGCCGGGACCCAGCTGGTGGACGCCGTTCGCACCCTGCCCGACGGGCTGGGCTCGCTCGCCCCGCAGGACGGGTCGCTCCCCATCGATGCGATCTCGAGCCTGGGCGACGAGGTCGTGGCGGCAGAGGATCACGCGCGCGCAGCGCTGCGTCGGGTCCGTGACACCCCGTCGTCGCTGCTGGCCGGGCCTGTGGCCGACGCGCGCTTCGAGGCCGAGCGGCAGGTGGAACAGGCGGCCGACGCGATCACCGCGTTGCGCCTGACCTTGCAGGGGCTGCCCAACTTCGCCGGCGCCAACGGCGAGCGCACCTACTTCTTCGTGGCCGAGAGCCCGGCGGAGCAGCGTGGGACCGGCGGCATCTGGGGCGCCTACTCGATCGTGACGGCCAAGGACGGCCGGTTCGAGTTCTCGAAGTTCGCGCCGATCCAGCAACTCCCCGACCTCGATCCCGACACCCTGCCGCCGCCGAACCCCGACTACGCCCGTAACTACGACCAGTACGGCGGGGCCGGCTTCTGGCGGAACATGAACATGACCCCCGACTTCCCGTCCGCCTCGCGGGCGGTGCTCAACGCCTACGAGGCCCACACCGGCGAGCGCCTCGACGGCGTGATGTCGGCCGACCCGTTCGCGCTGCAGGAGTTGCTCGCCGTGACCGGGCCGACGACGGTGCCCGGCCTCGACCGACAGATCGATGCCGACACGGTCGTACCGTTCACGACGAACGAGGCCTACATCCGGTTCAAGGAATCGCGGGAACGCAAGGAGGTGCTCGGCGACGTCGCCAAAGGCGTGTTCGAGCGGTTCCTGGGGATGGAGGAACACAACATCGGCCGCCTGCGCGCCGTCTCGTCGGCGGTGGCCGGGGGTCACCTCAAGGTGTACACCGACACCGACACCTCGCTGCAGGACGCCTTGGTGCTGGCCGGCGCCGACGGCGGGCTCCGGGCCTCCGAGCCCGGGGACGTATCCGCCGTCATCGTCAACAGCGGCTCCGGGAGCAAGGTCGACTACTACGCGAACCGCGAGGTCGACTACGACGTCCAGCTGGGCGGCAGCGGCGAGGCCATCGCCACCACCGAAGTGCGGATCCGCAACGATTCGCCGACCTCGGGGGTCCCCGGGTACGTGATCAAGCCGCTCGCCGACGGCGACCCCGGCGACAACATCGCCCTCGTGACCCTGTCCTGCGCGCCGGGCTGCGATCTGCTGACCGCCGAACGCAACGGCACCCCCATCGACGGCCTGCGCTACGGCTCGGAGCTGGGCATCCCCTGGTACCAGGACTTCTTCACGATCCCTGCCGGAACGACCGGCTCACTGCGCATGCAGACCAAGCTGGAAGACGTGTGGGAAGGCAACTCCTCGGCGGGCACGTATCGCCTGACGTTCCTCAACCAGACGACGGTGCAGCCCACCCAGGTCCGGATCGAGATCCAGGCGCCGGGGGGGCAGCGCATCACCTGGACCAGCACGGACATGGAGATCGACGGCGGGACCGCCGTGTGGGAGGGAACCCCGGGGCCCCGCACCGAGTTGGAGGTCCGCTTCGCCGCCCCGGTCCCCCTGCGGTGGTGGCGGGACGTGGTCCGACCGCTCGGCGGTTGACGAGGCACCTCTCGCTCAGCGGAGCCGATCAGGGAGTGGCCGCCGCAGGCATCCGGGCATGCGAACACCCCGGTCGATGACCGGGGTGCTGCGTTCGGGGGGTATGTCGGTCTGCGGTCTTAGGCTTCCGTCGCGCTCCGGCGCCGAGCCACGAACAACGCAGCCACACCGAGCAACGCGAGGACGCCGACCACGATCACGGCGGTGGAGATGTTCCCACCCGTGAACGCGGTGCCGCCGCCAGAGCTCTTGACGATGGTGGTGGGTTCGGGCGTGGGAGGGTAGGAACTCCCTGCCAGAGCCGTCCCCGCCATCACCAGTACGGCGACGAACGCAGAAGCGATGACACCAATGGCACGCTTCATCGGTCGGTTCCCTTCTTTCCTGGTCGTATGCCTTCCGGCTGTCACCGGAACTACGGAGCGAATGATAGGCCGAATGGGCTACCCCTTGCAACTGCCGAAAGGCTCAATCTGCCAGGAAATCTGACAGAACCACCGGGCCGGCTTCGGGCGCTGACGCCCGGTGCCGATACATCATACGTGAAGCTCCGGGCCTCCACCCTCGATCGCATCGCCACCGCCTACGCGGAGGCGGTTGCATCCGGCGACTTCGAGAGCGCCGAAGGGTGGCTCGCGACGGCATCGTTCGTCGCCGAGCGTGAGGCCGAGCGCAACGGTTCGCAGAGCCCTCGGCCCCGCGTGCTGGTGCGTTCCCGTCGCCGGTCCCACGGCTGAACCGGTCGGAGCCCACTCGCCCGCGAACCCCCGGAGGCTGTTGCCCTCCCGCACGACCACCTAGGACCGCGAGCGTTGACGCCTCGTGCCACCCCTCCGCGCCAGCAACGCGTCCACCGATGCCGCGAACCGCGCGACCGCCTCAGCCGCCGGATCCTCGCTCGCCAGATCGATCCTGAACCCCGCCTCCCCCGCTCCCGCGCGTTCGAGCAGGCTCGAGAACGTCGGCTGATCGGTGGCCAGGTGCACCTGGCCCGCCGCCGCCACCCGGGTGGCGAAGCGCACCTGGTGATCGTCGACGTGTTCGCCCAGGTCGCTCCTGCGCGGCACCACGATAGGGACGTGGCCGGCCTCGCGGGCGCCCATGATCGTGCCCGGACCGCCATGGCAGACGACCGCCGCCGCCTCGGACATCAAAACCGTCAGGTCGCCCACCGGCAGGAGATCGTGGCCCTCAGCCGTGGTCGGCGGTCGAGAGGTGCCGTACTGCACGAGGACCCGGACACCGGCGTGGGAGGCCGCCCACTCGTCGGCCCATCCCACGACCCGGTCGAACGGGTGGTGGTCCGTGCCGACGACCACGAGCACGAGGCCGGAGTTCGACGCGCTCACAGGAGCCGTCCGATCAGCCGCGAACCCGGGTAGAGGGCCTGCTGCTCGGGCCACTGGACGCAGAACAGGTCCGTGAACGGCGCACACAGGCGGCCCGTGAGGGTGCGCGAGTCGATGCGGTCGTACACCTCGAGGTAGACGGTGGCCGAGCCCAACACCTTGGCGATGACGAAGAAGGGCACCGCGACGCCGGCGCCGTCGGACACCACCACATCAGGGCGCTCCGAGCGCAGGAGACGCCACGCGAGCCGGAGGTTGCGCAGGGCGTTGGGGATGTTCCGTGTCGTGGGGTAGTGCGCCCACGCCACCGTCTCGCCCGCCAGCAGCGATGTGGCATCGGCCGTGTCGAACGTCACCCATCGACGGTCGTGCTGCTCCCACCACGGCTTCAAGCGGTACAGCTGCGTGAGGTGCCCACCGGAGGAGCACACGAACATGACCTTCAACGTGGTCCTCGCGTACGGCTCAGTACGCCCCGCGCTGAGAGATCAGCACCGGGACCGTCTTGGCCAGGATGTAGAGGTCGTAGGCGAGCGACCAGTTCTCGATGTAGAACAGGTCGAGGCGCACACAATCATCGAACGAGAGGTCGCTGCGACCGCTCACCTGCCACAGGCCGCTGATCCCCGGTGGCACCTCCAGCCGGTCGAACTGCCAGTCCTCGTAGCGGGTGACCTCCTCGGGCAGCGGCGGCCGGGGCCCCACGAGGCTCATGTCGCCGCGGATCACGTTGATCAGCTGCGGCAGTTCGTCGAGGCTGTACTTGCGCATGACGCGACCCACGCGGGTCACCCGCGGGTCGTTCTGCAGCTTGAACATCAGGTCCTGGACGCCGTGCTCTTCGCGCAGCGAATCGACCATGGCGTCGGCTCCCACGTGCATCGTGCGGAACTTCAACATCGTGAACGGACGTCCGCGGTGACCGACGCGGGGCTGGCGGTAGAGCACCGGGCCGGGGGTGGAGAGCTTGACGGCCAGGGCCAGGGTGATGAGCAACGGCGAGAGCAGGAGCGTGCCGACGCCGGC
>Ga0190274_10002113_pt1 | contig 11688 bp, 11 predicted proteins | sample Popmic531T_FD_133002 | JGI IMG/M metagenome (GOLD analysis project Ga0190274, IMG submission 133002) | Populus adjacent soil microbial communities from riparian zone of Yellowstone River, Montana, USA - 531 T | ecosystem: Environmental > Terrestrial > Soil > Riparian zone | place: USA: Montana...
GCTCGGTCTCGATCGACGGAAAGGATGTGACCGACGTGCCGGTGCAGCGGCGCGCCGGTCTGGTCGCGCGGGTGTTTCAGGACCCCGCGCGCGGCACTGCGCCCGGCCTCACGGTCGAAGAAAATCTCGCCATCGCCTTCAAGCGTGGGCTTGGCCGCTATCTGCACACAGCGGTGACGGCGGACCGGCGCAAGCTGTTCCGGGAGGCATTGGCGCCGCTCGGTCTTGGACTCGAACAGCGGCTGGACACGCGCGTCGATCTTTTGTCGGGCGGCCAGCGGCAGGCTTTGTCGCTCACCATGGCCTGTCTGCTCAAGCCGGAAATTCTGGTGCTGGACGAACATTGCGCGGCGCTCGATCCGCGCACGGCGGATGCGGTGATGAAGGCGACACTCGAAGCCGTGCGGCATTCGCGCATCACCACCATCATGGTGACGCACAACATGCATCACGCGATCGACCACGGAAATCGTCTGGTGATGATGGACGAGGGCACGATCGTGTTCGAGGCCGGTGGCGCGGAAAAATCCGGGTTGACAGTCGAACAGCTCGTGAAGCGCTTTCAATCCGCCGACGACAAGCTGTTGCTGGTGCGCTGAGATGATGGATTTCGTCAACAGCTTCGTGAATCTGGTGCCGGTGACGCTGGCGCAAAGCCTGCTCTATGGCTTTGTCGCGCTCGGGATCATGATTCCGTTCCGTCTCCTGAGCTTTCCCGACCTGACCTGCGAAGGCGCTTTTCCGCTCGGTGGTTGCCTGTGCGCGGCTCTGCTCGTTGCCGGCATTTCCCCCGTGCTCGCGATGCTGATTGCGGTCACCGCCGGATTCCTGGCCGGTTGCGCCACCGCGTTCATCCATTTGCGCTTCAAGATCAACACGCTGCTCGCCGGCATCCTGATGATCACCATCCTCTGGAGCATCAATCTCCGCATCATGGGGAAGTCCAATATTCCGCTGTTCGCGGCGCCGTCCTTCTTCGACAATATCTATGGCGGCTTCACGCTGAATGTGCCCGTGCAGATCGTGTTCTGGCTGATCGTGGCGATCGCGCTGATCGCGATCCTGTGCTGGTTCCTGCGCACCGATCTCGGCCTTGCGGTGCGGGCGACCGGCGCCAACGAGGCGATGGCGCGCGCGCAAGGCATCAATACCTGGTGGATCACCATCGCCGGCGTCGGGGTTGCCAATGCCTTGACCGCTTTCGCGGGCGCTTCGGTTGCGCAGGTGCAAGGCTATGCCGATGTCGCGATGGGCTTCGGCATTCTGATCAACGCGCTGGCGGCTCTGATCATCGGCGAGACCGTCATAGGCCGCGCCACCATCCTGCAGCAGGCCGTGGCGCCGTTCGTCGGCTCGATCGTCTATTATCAGGTGATCTCGGCCGGGCTTGCGCTCGGCGTGCATCCGTCCGATCTCAAGCTGGTCACCGGGCTGTTCGTCCTGATCATGCTGGCGCTGCCAAAGCGCAAGCTTGGCGGCGCGGCGTTGCCGGAGCGGCCGGTCAACGCGTGAGCGTTACGGCACCTGATCTTCCGCCCCTAACGCCGCGAGAGCGGCACGCGCCACTTCCACATCCTGCGCGCCCGTGCCGGAACCGACCCCGACCGCGCCGATGCAAACGCCGTCGATGATGATCGGCAGGCCGCCTTCGAGATTGGTCAGGCGGCCGCCAGCGGCGATGGCAAGCTTCACTTCCAGCTTCGGATCGAGGCGCGAGGACGGCTGGCGATGCGATGCGGCGGTGATGGCCTTCGATTTCGAGGTTTCGGCCGAAAGCAGCTTCGCGCCATCCATGCGGATATACGCCAGCATGTTGCCGCCGTCGTCGACGATGGTGATGTTCTGCGGCACGCCGAGCGCTTCGGCTTTCGCAACGGCCGCCTGCAGCGCGATCATCGCGCCTTGGTGAGTGAGTTTCAGGAACGGCCGGGTGATCGGCTTGTTGTCGTTGGTCATAGCTTGATCCATTCCTCCGCCGGGCGGCTTAAGTTTGCGGCGAGCCGCTCCATCATCTTGTCTGCTTCTTGCAGTTCATCGATGCCGATCCACTCGTCGGCCTTGTGGGCGCGGCCGATGTCGCCGGGGCCGCAAACGACGGTCGGGATTCCAGCTTTTGCATAGATGCCGGCTTCGGTGCCGAAGCTCACGGTTCCGGCCGGATCGCTGCGTAGGCTGAGAGATTGCACCGCGGCGACCGCGGCACTTTGCGCTGGTGTCATCAGCGACGGATAGGACGATATCGGCTCGACCGCGATGCCGGCTTCCGGCGCTTCCTGCTTGAGCGCTGCATCTTCGGACGCGATCAGCATCTCGACGGCGCGAAGGAGCGTCGACACATCAGCCCCTGGTATGTCGCGGATTTCGAATTCGACCACGGCGCGATCCGGAACGAAATTGAGCGCGGTGCCGCCATGCAACGATCCGACATGGATGGTCGTGTAAGGTGGTTCGAAGGCGGCATCCTGCGGGCCTTGTCGCGTCCTGCGGGCAAGTTCATCGAGGAAGGTGCAAAACCGCGCCGCCGCCGTCACGGCATTGGCCGCGCGATGCGGCAGCGCCGAATGGCCGCCGCGTCCTGTGAAGATCACGCGGCGCGCAACCTTGCCCTTGTGGGCGTGGACCACACGAAGCCCGGTCGGCTCGCCGACGATGCACAGGGCGGGTTTCGCCTTCAGCTTTGCCACTTCGTCCACGAGATCCGGCGCGCCCAGACAACCGACCTCTTCGTCATACGAAAGCGAGATATGAATGGGCGTTGCGCGCGCCGTCGCCTTGAAATGCGGGACATGGGCGAGCACGCAGGCGACGAAGCCTTTCATGTCGGACGTGCCCCGTCCGACGACGCGGTTTGCGTTTTGCGTCGCGGTAAAGGGCGGGCTCGTCCAGTCCTGACCGGCGACCGGGACGACATCGGTATGCGCGGACAACACGATGCCGCTGCGATCCTGCGGGCCGATGGTTGCGAGAAGAGACGCCTTCTTGCCGGTGCGGTCGGGAATGCGGCGCGAGGCGATACTGTACCGCGCCAGATAATTTTCGATCCAGGCCACGATATCCAGATTCGATTCGCTGCTGATCGATGGAAATCCAACGAGCGACTTAAGAATCCCGATGGTTTGTTGATCGGCCATGATAGGTCATCTAGTCTGCGCGAAATTCACGGAGTGACACGCAATGACATACTCCATCGCCGCCCGCTGCGAGAAATCCGGCGCGTTCGGCATTGCGATCACTTCGTCTTCGATTTGCGTGGCCAGTCGCTGTGCCTGGGTCGGACCGCTTGGGGCGGTATCGACGCAGAATATCACCGATCCCGCACTCGGTCCCGCGGGGCTCGCGTTGCTGCGTCAGGGACTCGGCGCCGGTGCGGTACTCGATCTTTTGCTCGCCGGCACGCCGCAGCCGGATTATCGGCAGGTCGGTGTGATCGACCGCTATGGCATGACCGCGCTGCATTCCGGCAAAGAAGCGCTGCCGCTCGCTGCCTTTGCACAAGGTCCATCCTGCATTGCGCTTGGCAACCTGCTGGCCGCGAGCGAAGTCCCTTCTCTTATGATCGCGGCGTTTACCGAAGCCGCCGGCGAAACGCTCGCGGAGCGGCTGATGCGCGGGCTGGAAGCGGGGTTCGATGCCGGTGGAGAGACCGGCGATGAGCATGCCGCCGGTCTGCATGTGGCGGATGTCTATGACTGGCCGGTGGTTGACCTGCGCGTCGACTGGCATGACGAGCCGATTGCCGAACTGCGCCGGATCTGGACCTTGTACGCACCGCAACGCGCCGCCTATGAAGCGCGCGCGCGCGCGCCCGGCAGCGCGCCGAGTTTCTGATCGCGTCACGTCTGGCTCCGGTTTTCCGGAAACGCGACCAGATCCTCGCTGCCGATGCCGATCCCGATTTTTGTGCCGTTTCCCGCAAGTCCCGCCGCCTCGCGCGCGCTCAGCCGCATGTGAATACGCGCGGCGGACGCCTGCGGAACGTCGATATAAAGATCGACATGGTCGCCCTGATAGATCGAGGCGGCGACAATGCCATCCAGCGCCGCTTCGGCGGGGTTCGATAGATGAAAATGTTCGGGCCGGATGAATAGGTCGACCTGCGACCCGGGTTCGACGCCGTCAAGCGGCTTCGCCGGCACGGTGACGGTTGCGCTCCCGACCGCGATGATCGCACTATCGCCCTCAAGCCGCACGAGCTTGCCTTTCAGGAGCGATCCTTCGCCGATGAAGGAGGCGACGAAACGGTCCGCGGGCTTGCGATAGAGCCGCTCCGGCGTATCGATCTGGCAAATGCGGCCTCCCGACATCACGGCAATGCGGTCGGACAGCGACAACGCCTCACTCTGGTCGTGGGTGACAAAGATCGTGGTGACGCCGAGACGTCGCTGGATTTCCTTCACCTCGACCTGCATCGAGGCACGTAAATTCTTGTCGAGCGCAGAAAACGGTTCGTCGAGCAGCAGCACCTTGGGCTGGATCACGAGCGCGCGTGCCAGCGCCACCCGCTGCTGCTGGCCGCCGGATAATTGCCGGGGCCTGCGATCCTCGAAGCCCGTAAGCTTCATCATCGCCAGCACTTCGGCGACGCGCGTTCTGATATCCTCTTTCGCTACGCCTCTTGCCTTCAGGCCGTAGGCAACGTTCGTTGCCACATTCATATGCGGAAATAGCGCATAGTTCTGAAACACGATGCCGGTCTTGCGGGCATAGGCCGGCACGTCCGTCACCAGCGCATTGTCGATGAATATCTCGCCTTCATCCGGCCCAAGAAATCCGGCGACCAGATTGAGCAATGTGGTCTTGCCGCAGCCGGACGGGCCAAGCAGGGTCATGAATTCGCCGCGGCCGATCTTCAGCCATGCCTGGTCGAGCGCTACGCTGGTGCCGAACCGCTTGCTCACGCCGTCTAAACGCACAGCTTCTTGGCGCACGGCCTCGTCGCGCGCAACATCCGCAGGCGCCTCCGCGGCACGATCAGCGGGCCTGCTCAACATTCAGCACCTTTCCAAGACCGAGGAACGAATTGGCAAGCGCGAGCAACGTCGCCGTCACCACGATGAAGATGACCGAGATTGCCGCCATGGTCGGATCGGCATATTCGCGCACGTAATTATACATCGCCACCGGCAGCGTCTGGGTGCGCTGTACCGTGACAAACAGCGAGGCGGTGAATTCGTTGAATGACAGGATCGCCGCGAACAGCCAGCCGCTCACCAGGCCCGGCATCAGAAGCGGCAGTGTCACGGTTGCGAGCACACGGCCGGGTTTCGCGCCAAGGCTCGCAGCCGCAAGCTCCAACCGCTGGTCGAGATTGCGGAGCGAGATATAGACCGAACGCAGCACGAACGGCAGCACCAGCACCACGTGGCAGACGATCACGAGCGAGAAGGTGCGGGCAGCGCCGATCTGCGCCGCCAGGATCAGCATACCAAGGCCCACGGTGAAGTGCGGCACCACCAGCGGCGCCAGCAGCAGCCCTTCGATGACATTTTTGCCACGGAATTCGTAGCGGTCGATGACGTAGGCGAAAGCCGCGCCGACGAACAGCGCGAGGAAGGATGACGCCAGCATCACGATCAGGCCGTTATAGAAACCGCTCTGGAAATCCTTGTAGTTGATGGCGTTGTAGAACCAACGCAGCGACAATTGCTGCGGCGGAAATGAGAGCAGTGCCTTCTCGTTGAAGGAGGCGACCGCAACCACAAAGGCCGGCAGGATGATGAAGCCCAGAATGGCGACCACCAGCGCGCGGCCGGCGAAGCTCATCACCCGGTGAGACAGCGGTCTTGCCATCAATGCAGCCCGACTTTTTCGAGCGGCCGAAGCGAAGTTCGCATCACGAAGATGGACACATAGGTAAGCGCAAGCCCCGCGACGCAAAGCGCCGCTGCGAACGGAAAGTTGAAATTGGCAAAGCCGAGCTGGTAGACGAGGTTCGACACCATGTTGACCTTGCCGCCGCCGACCAGTTGCGGCGTCGCAAACGCGCTGAAGGTCCAGGCGAATGCGGTGGTGAGGCCTGCGACGATGCCGGGCCCAGACAGCGGCAGCGTCACCGTGAGAAACACCCGCACCGGGCCGGCGCCGAGGCTTTCGGCGGCTTTCTCGTAGTCCGGGTCGATATGGGCGATGGCCGCCGCCAGCATGATGACCACGACCGGCAACGTCACATGCACGAGCGCGATGGTGACGCCGGTCACCGTGAACAAGAGCTGCAGCGGCGTTGCGATGATGCCGGTCTGCATCAGCACCGAATTGACGAAGCCGTTATTGCCGAGCACCACGATCCACGAATAGGTGCGCACAACTTCGCCCAGAAACAGCGGCGTTACGGTCGTGATCAGAATGAACGACTTCACGAACAGATTGGTGGAGCGCACCAGCGCATAGGCCAGCGGATAGCCGAGCACGAGGCTGATCACTGCGGTCAGGAGGCATAGCCAGACGGTCTGGAAAAAGACCTTGGCGTAAAGCGGATGCAGCATCCCGGCGAAATTGGCGAGCGTGAAGCCGCCGACGTCGAGCGACCCCGGGATATGCTTGCGGATGCTGAATTGCAGGATCGCCAGCATCGAGATGGCGAAAATCGCAGCCGTGATCACGGCAGGCGCCGTGAACAGCTTCAGGAACGGCCGGCGTGTTGCGGTCGGTGAGATTGTATCGTGCGCGTTCAAGACGAGGCCTTACAAACGCAAACGCAGCGACCGAGCCCGCAAAGCTGCGGGCCCGGTGCGCCGCCATCGCTTGTCAGTTAATGACGTTCTCGGTGAACCATTTTCTCCATTCACCGGTCAGCTCGCCGCGGAGCTTGTGATCGATCACCAAAGCTTCCTTGTTCCACTGGTCGGGCGTCGTGAACACGCCCGGCAGCTTTGCAATTTCCGGCGCGAGCTTTGCGCTCGTCACCACCGGGCTGCCCTTCTTCAGGGTCGCGATTTCGGCCTGCACCGCAGGATCGAGCAGCACGTTGATGAACTTGTAGGCGAGATCGACATTCTTCGAGCCCTTCATGATGCCGATGGTGTCGATGCCGAGCACGGCGCCTTCCTTCGGGATCGCAAGCTCAACTGGCACGCCCTGGCTTGCGATGTAATAGGCGTTCATCGACAGCATCACCTGAACCGGCGCTTCGCCGTTCTGCATCAATTGCTGCGAGGCCGCGTCGTTCGCGTAATAGGCCTTGAAGTTCGGCTTCAGCGCCTTGAGCTTGTCGCCACCCTTTTGCCAGGTTGCGGCGTCGCCGCCCGAGAGCACCGCCGATACGACCACGAGGTGGCTCGCATCGAAATCCGGCGCTGAAATTTTGCCCTTCAGCTCGGGCTTCCACAGATCGTTCCAGGATTCGAACTTGAAGCCTGCTGGCAGCAGGTCCGGGCGATAGCCGATGGTGTAGACATAGGCCCAGGAGCCGATGTGATAGGGGCTGATCTTGGCTTGTTCGACCAGCCACTTGGCATTCGGAATTTTGCCGAGATCGAGCGGCTCATAGAGGCCGTCCGTGGCATAAAGCCAGCCGACATGCGACGTCGTGAAGGTGAGGTCGCTTTCGGGATTGCCCTTGGCCAGCTTGGCCTTGTTCAGCCGGTCGATGGTGCCGCCGGTGATGAATTCGACATCGGCGCCGGTCTCGGCCTTGAATTTCTTCACCACGGTCTGCTCGACCAGATCCTTCCAGCTTCCGCCCCAGACCGAGATGACAAGTTTCTCGGCCGCAAGCGACGCCGTGGAGGACAACGCGATCCCCGCCGCAGCCAGAATTGCAATGGGCATTCTCATGACGACCACTCCTGTTTGACCCTGTTTGAACGCACTTCAGTACGAGACGAGAGTTTCACTGCAGAGGAATTCCGGCATCCTTGATCACCTTCGCCCACCTTGCGGTGTCTTCGGCGATGGTTCGTTGAAGCTCTTCAGGCGTGCCGCCGACGGGCTGCGCGCCGAGCGCTGCGAAGGTTTTTGTCACGTCGGGCAGTTGCACGATCTTTCCGATTTCGCCTGCGAGCTTATCGATGATGGCGCGCGGAGTCTTTGCCGGCGCCATCAGGGCATACCAGGAAACGGCCACGAATCCGGGTAATCCGGCTTCCGCAAGCGTCGGCACGTCGGGCAAAGCGGGACTTCGCTTCGGGCTTGCGACCCCGATCGCGCGCAATTGTCCATTCTCGATGAATTGCTTGGCGTTGGAGAGCTGCGCGAAGGTGAGCGTGATCTCGCCGCTCAGGACGTCATTCAGCGCCGGCCCAAGCCCCCGATAGGGAATGTGCGCGATATCGACATCGATCGCGCGCGCCAGCAACTCGCCGGCAAGATGCGCCTGGCTTCCGGCGCCGGGCGACGAAAACGTGAAGGGCTTTTCCTTGCTCTTGCCGAGCGCAATCAGCTCTTTCAAATTCTTGGCCGGCAACTTCGAACTCACGACCAGCACATTCTCGATCTCGGCGATCATCGAGACCGGTGCGAATTCCTTCATGTCGTAGGGTAGTTCCTTGAACAGCGACGGATTGACCGCGGCGTTGCCGATCGGCACGACGATCAGCGTATAGCCGTCGGCCGGCGCCTTGGCGACGAATGCCATCGCAAGGTTGCCTTGCGCGCCGGTCTTGTTCTCGACGATAACCGGCTTGCCCCATTTCTCCGAAAGCTTGTCGGCGACGGCGCGGCCGGCAACGTCTGAGCCGCCGCCCGGCGAAAAGCCGATCACAATGCGAATGGTGTTGCTTGGATAATCCGCCGCCGCGTCCTGGGCGCGAAGCGGCGAAGATAACAAGCAAATGGCGGCGGCGAGCGAGAGCATGAATCGAAGTGGCATCCGGTTCCTCACATTGAGGTAAGCTGCCAATGCGCTTGCAAATTTCCTGCCAATGACAGCCGTTGCAGCGGTGGAATCCAAAAGATCATCGGTGGCCGAGCGAGCCGGCGATGACGCTTTCTCGGTTCGCGCGGCGCGGATCATTCTTCTTGCGCCTCCAGCAGCGGCAGCATGGTTCCGACACCTTGCTGTTGCGCGCGACGATGGATCGCATCTCCCAGCACGATATCGCTGATGGCGAAGCCACGGTGCCAGAACAGGATGCGCTCGTCATCGCGCTCGCGGCCACTCTTCGCGCCGCAAACGATCTCGCCGATCTCGGCATGGATGTGATCGCCGGTCAGCCGGCCACTTTGGATCAGCGGAAAAAGCGCGCCGCCATGGCGGCATTGTGCCCAATCGTCGACCACAAGCTTGTCCATGCGAAAGGCTAGTTCGGGATCGACCGCCATCATCCAGCCATAGGTGACGATCAGCGCACCGGCTTTCACGGCATCGGCGGGAATCAAGATTTCAGGTTTCTCGAGCCGGGTCGCCTCAACGATGATGTCGGCATCGCGGCACGCCTTTGCGGTGTCGTCGACCGCTATGCAATGCACGCCGATTTCCTCGCGCACACGCGCCGCCAGTCGCTCACGGCTTTCTGCGCGAAGGCTGCTGATTCGGATTTCCTCCAGATCGAATTGGCCTGCGAGCAGCTTCAGATTTTGAAACGCGGTGCCGCGCGCGCCGATATGCGTGACAACGCGGGAATCGGGTCGCGCCAGCATGCGGGCGCCGACGCAGGTGACGGCACCGGTGCGCTGCCAGGTGAGGCTGGTCGCATCCATCAGACAGGATGGTACGCCGGTCTCGGGATCGTACAGCGTCAGCAGCGCGACTTCAGAGGGCAATCGCCGCTTCCAGTTGTCGACATAGTCGCCAATCACCTTCACACCGGCCTGACGGATCGGCCCGACATAGCCGGACAGGATGTTGAAATGCCCGTTGACCAGGTGGTCGAGCACGAGGTGCGCCTTCGGCGGCAGCACCGTTTGCTTCATCCCATGCGCGCGCAGCCCCGACTCGATCACGCTAACCAATTCGTCTTCGTCCGGCGACAGGCTTTCAACCTGCGCGCGGTTCAGGAAGCGAAGACTGATAGTTTGCGGCGAACTCGTCATACAGACATTTGCGCCCTCACTTCGCGTCGGGGATTTCAGCGATGATGTCGATCTCCATCAGATATTCGGGCTTGGCCAACCCGTTGACGATGATCCCGGTCGAGACCGGAAACACGCCCTTGAGCCATTTGCCGACCACGCCGTAAACAGCTTCGCGATAGGCGCGATCGGTGATGTAGATCGTGATCTTGACCACATCCTCGAGCTTGGCGCCGGCTTCCTCCAGCAGGATCTTGGCGCATTTCATGGCGTTCTCGGTCTGCGCCGCGGCATCGCCGATGCCTATGATCTTGCCGTCGAGATCCATCGCGGTCTGACCACGCAGATACACCGTATTGCCGGCGCGTACCGCCATGCAGACGTCGTTGTCGAGCTTCTGTTCGGGGTAGGCTTCGCGCGTATTGAACTTGCGGATACGAAGATGCGTCATCACTTCCCGCCATTCACGCGATCGGAAAGGTCTGCGGCGCGCTTGACGAAATCGAGCGGGCCGGAAAAATCGAACGAATTATAGACCGCGGCCAGATGATTGAAATGCGGCGCCTGGGCGAACTGGATGAAGGTCAGCCGGTGGCCGGCATAATCCGAGTTCAACAGGTCGCGCGCGAAGGCGAGCAGCTTTCGGCGATCCTCGGCCTGCCAATTGTCGTTGAGGCTGTAAAACTTTTCGAGCCAGCTTCCGGAGCCTGCGGACTTGAAGGCGGCCTCGTTCGGCGTGACGCAGATCTGTCCGCCACAGAGTTCGCGCGCGATGTGCATCATTTGCGGCAGATTCGCGCAGGCAAAGATGCGCCCGGCATAAAGCATCGGCTGGTTCGGCATCAGGAGATCGCCGGGACTCTTTTGCGCGGCGGCGATAGAGGCCGTCAGATGCGCGTTGATGCCCTCGCGGTAGCAGACCAGATCGGCGAGTTTCTCGCGCACCGCCTGCAGCTTGTCGAGGCCGGTCTGCTTGGCGTTCCACATGGCGGCGCCGATCATCAGGTCGGCGTAGTAAAGAACGCGCAGCGTGTAGGGGAATGCCGAATAGCGATGCAGCGTGCCGCGGATATATTGCGCGGCCTTGGTGTAGCGATAGAAAAATACGTCCTCCCAGGGGATCAGGACGTTGTCCAGCACCATCAGGAAATCGACTTCGTCGAACTTGTTGGCGAGCGGATAATCGGCAGCGCTGTTGCGGCCGGCAAAGCCGGAGCGGGCGATATGCTTCACGCCCGGTGCGCCCATACGCACGATGCCGCCGATCGCGTAATCGGAAAGCTGCTCGTTGGTCCACGCGCCGACGGTCGGCTTCAGGAAGCCCTGATCGGCATAGCCGGACGCGGTCTCGTATTTCGCGCCGCGGATGATGATGCCGGCATCGGTCTCCTTGACCACATGCACCATCATGTCGGGGTCCTGATCCTGCGGCGCCTTGGAGCGGTCGCCCTTCGGATCGGTGTTGGCGGAGACGTGGAAGGGATCGTTCTCGATCGCCGCCTGGATGTGGTTGGCGATATTGTTGCCGAAGCGCGGATCGATCTCGTTCAGTACGCTGCGGCCGTCATAGAGCGACCACATCTCGCCCACGGTCTCGTCGCCGACGCGGGTCACCACGCCCTTGATGTCGTTCATCACGGCGTCGCAGGCGGCCCATTTGTCATGCCAGTCCTTCTGTTCGCGCGGCAGCCGGTTGAAGATGGAATGACGGTTGTTGTCTTCCACGTAGGTCAGCGCCGA
>Ga0190274_10002114_pt1 | contig 11686 bp, 8 predicted proteins | sample Popmic531T_FD_133002 | JGI IMG/M metagenome (GOLD analysis project Ga0190274, IMG submission 133002) | Populus adjacent soil microbial communities from riparian zone of Yellowstone River, Montana, USA - 531 T | ecosystem: Environmental > Terrestrial > Soil > Riparian zone | place: USA: Montana...
CAGGCCTGGCCCAACCTCGAGGATACCGACTTTCTCTCCCACATCACGAACATCCAGAATGCGGGTTGCGATGGTGTGGTCGCAGGGCTCTGGGGATCGAACTTCACCACCTTCGCCAAGCAGGCGGCGTCCTTCAACTTCTTCAAGAAGGTCAAGTACATCAGTGCCGGAGAGATCGGTTCTCCCGAGGTCTCGCAGGAGCTGGGTGGAGATATGCCCGCAGGTGTCTGGGGAAATTCCTACGAGCTCTTTTACTATCCGGACACACCGGAGCACACGGCATATCTGACCGAGCTTAAGGCCCGTGAGAAAAAGGAGTTCACTTCTTCCTTCCCGATTCAGGGGTACATTTCAATGCAGTTCCTCGCCGAGGCGATCAAGAAGGCAGGGACAACGGAGACGGAGGCGGTTGCGAAGGCTCTCCGCGGTCTGACGATTCAGACCCCCGTGGGACCACGCACGATGCGCGACAACCAGGAGGCGACGACTGGCGAGTTCTGGGGACAGTCGGCCCCGTCGAAGATCGAGGGCTACAAATTCAATGTCCTGAGCCCGGTTGAATACATCTCAGCCGAGGGTCTCATGGATTGAGCGCTACGGCATACGCAGAGCGGCGCAATTTCACCAGGTTTTTGTTTTGAGAGTTTCCAGATCGCGGAAGCGGTGAAGCGGGGGTGTCCCCTCCTAAGTTAGGAGGGGTGGCTGCGGCAGTAAGAAAATGGCGCGCTAGCTCCTTAGCGCCGCAGACGGGGTGGTTCCCGAGCGGCATGTTTCAAAGAATTATTTTTTGAAGTGTGGCGGCTTGGGAACCACCCCGTCCGCTCCAATAAGGAGCTTCGGATATTTGCTTGATGTCGCGGCCACCCCTCCTAACTTAGGAGGGGACACCTTGACCGAATCGCTCCCGATAGCTGGAAACTCTCAAAACAAAAACCTGTGCCGTTACGATGAATTTCTCTTTTGCACTAACGCAGTTCTTAAATGGAATCTCCAGCGGGATGAATCTCTTCATCATCGCCGCAGGACTTACGATCGTCCTGGGAGTTCTTCGTATCCTGAACTTCGCCCACGGTTCCCTCTATATGCTCGGTGCCTACGTCTCCTTCACCCTCACGAAGGCGTTCATGGGGATCACGGGGAGCTTCTGGCTGGCGGTGATGGGTTCGACGCTCGCGATTGGGATTCTAGGGCTCGTTGTCGAGCGGATTCTCCTCCGCTTCCTATACGGAAAAGATCACGCCTACCAGCTTCTCTTCACCTTTGCTCTGGTGCTCATCTTCGGAGACCTCACCCGGATGGCTTGGGGATCGAATGTGCTCTCCGTTCCAGTTCCAGAGGGGCTGAATGGGGCAACCGACTTCGGGGTCGTTCAATATCCGAACTACCTCCTGTTCCTCTCCTTTGCGGGTGTGACGATCGCGGCGGCTCTCTGGTTCCTGACCCAGAAGACGCGGTGGGGACGTCAGATCCGCGCCGCGACGCAGGATCGGGAGATGTTGGCTGCACTCGGGCTCAATGTCCCTTTCATTTACGCCTCCGTTTTCTTCCTCGGATCAGCGCTCGCGGGGCTCGGCGGGGCGTTGCATGCTCCAAGAATCGGCCTTCTCCCCACCATGGATGCGACGGTCATTGTCACGTGCTTCATCATCGTGATCATCGGCGGGCTTGGGAGTCTCTGGGGCGCCCTCCTCGGAGCGCTGATCATCGGGCTCCTCGATTCCTTCGGGAGCGTTTTCTTTCCGGACTTCAGAATCGCTGTGGTCTATGTTCTTCTCATGGCCGTCCTTGCCGTGCGCCCCTGGGGACTTTTTGGACGACCGGGAGCTCTCTGACCGATGCTCAGATCGCTCCTAAGGCCCCAGTCCATCACCCTTGCGATCGTCATTGCACTTCTCGCTCTTGTGCCTCTCGTCCGCGAACGGTGGATCGTCGATCTCTTCACCGAGATTCTTATCCTTGCTCTCTTCGCCCTCGCTCTCAATCTCATGGTGGGTTTCGGGGGGCTGATCTCCTTTGGCCATGCTGCCTACTTCGCCATCGGTGCCTATTGCGTTGCCATCTTCGGGACGACGTACCAGTGGGCCCTCGCCGCCGTCTTCGGAGCGGTGGTAGTGCTGAGCGCGGTGACATCTGGAATCATCGGCTTCTTCAGCGTCCGCCTTTCCAGCATCTTTTTCTCGATGCTGACCCTTGCCTTTGCCCAGTTCATCTGGGCGATTGCTCACGAATGGCAATCGGTGACGAAGGGAGACAACGGCTATCTGAACCTCGCGCGGCCGGATTTCATCCTGTCTCGGACCAGCCTCTTCTACTTCGTCCTCGTGACAGTCATTGTGGCGAGTGCGGTCCTCTGGGTCATCGTGCACTCTCCTTTCGGACGAATCCTGATCTCTACCAGGGAGAACCCCCTCCGCGCCGAGTTCATGGGTGTGGATGTGAAGCGGGTCCAGATCATTGCATTCATGATCTCCGGGACTTTTTCGGGGATTGCCGGCGGGCTGCTGGCGCTCCTGAACCGGAGCGTCTTCCCGACCGCTGCCTGGTGGACCGAATCTGCCGAGGTCCTGATCATGACGATCCTCGGGGGGATGCACTCCTTCTTCGGACCTGCCGCCGGCGCCGCAGTGGTCCTCATCCTTGAACGTGAGATTACGCAGCACACTCAGTACTGGCCTACAGTTCTTGGTGTGATTCTCCTCGTTGTTCTCTTTGCTTTCCCTGACGGGCTGGCTGGGGTGACGAAGCTGGCCAGGTTCCTTCCTGGCCGGAGGCCCGGCCGGAGGGATGGGTGAGATGCTGAAGATCCAGAATCTGACAAAGTCCTTCAATGGATTTGTCGCGACGAATGGCGTGGATCTGACCATCGCCGAGAACGAGCGACACGCCATTATCGGTCCGAATGGGGCAGGGAAGTCGACCCTCTTCAACCTCATCACCGGGCACCTCAGGCCCGATAGCGGGACGGTGAACTACAGAGGCGAAGACATCACAGGGATGAAGCCCCATACGATTGTTCGAAAGGGCGTCTCGCGCTCTTTCCAACATACGAATGTCTATCCGAAGCTTACTGTCTTCGAGAACATGCAAGCCGCGCTCATCGCCCATCATCGGATGGAGTACCGCTTCTTCACCCTCGCGAAGAGGCTCTTCCGAGATGAGGCGATCGAACTTCTCGCCGCAGTTGGAATGGCAGAGGATGCCGATCGCGTGGCCGGGACCCTAGCGTACGGGCGGCAGAAGCAGCTCGAGCTCGCTGTGGGTCTCGCATCCGAGCCGAACTTTCTCCTCCTTGACGAGCCGACGGCAGGAATGTCTGCAAAGGAAACACGCCAGGCAATTGATCTCATCGCGCGAATTACCGAGCAGCGGAAACTGACCCTTCTCTTTACCGAGCACGACATGGATGTCGTCTTCGGGATCGCCGATCGCATCAGCGTTCTCTACTTCGGAAAGATCCTCTGCACAGGAACTCCCGAGGAGGTGCGCGCCGATCCCGAGGTGAAGCGCGTCTATCTGGGGGGTGGCAATCATGGCGCTGCTTGAGGTTGAGAAGATCGAGACCTCCTACGGTCTGAGTCAGGCTCTGTTCGGGATCTCGATGATGGTGGAGCCGGGAGAGATCGTGGCGCTCCTCGGGCGAAACGGAGTCGGAAAGACGACCGTCATGCGCTCCATCATCGGTCTCACTCCTCCGAATCGCGGGATCGTGAGATGGAAGGGTGAGGAGATCCAGGGGCTTCCTACCTACAAGATTGCGCGGAAGGGAGTTGGTTTCGTACCTGAGGACCGCAGGATCTTCCCTGATCTGACCGTTTGGGAGAATCTCGACATCGCTCGACGAACAGGCCCAGAAGGGAAGAATGTGTTCACCGAGGAGAGGATTTACGAGATCTTTCCGAAGCTGAAGGAGCTTCGCGATCGGCGTGGCGGGTATCTCAGCGGAGGCGAGCAGCAGATGCTCACCATCGGCCGCTCCCTCCTCACGAACCCCGACCTCCTCCTTCTCGACGAGCCGAGTGAGGGTCTTGCTCCCCTAATCGTCGAGGCAATGCGAGAGCAGATCGGTGCGCTGCGAAAGGAGGGGCTCTCGGTGCTCCTCGCTGAGCAGAGCCTCGACTTCGTGCTTTCTCTCAGCGATCGACTCTATATCCTGGAGAAGGGCGAGGTGAAGTTCACCGGGACCCCTGCCGATGTGAAGGCGAATGAGGGCGAGCTGCAGAAGTATCTGACGGTATAGTTGTGTTCCTAAAGCACAAATCAGATATCAGCGATCGCTGATCTCTGATTTGTGCTTTAAGGCCGCAGTCTTCTCTACGGCAGTGCGTACGCGAGGATCTCTGCGCCGGCGTTGCCCTGACCACTCACCGCAATCACGATGTACTGCTTGCCGTTGTGCGTGTAGGACATCGGCGATCCCGTTTGCTTGGCCGGCATGTTGACTTCACCGGGGACGTCCTCGCCGGTCGTCTTGTCGTAAGCGCGAAGCAGCGCGACAACCTGGCCCTGCGCATTCGTGTGAACGCCACCCTCGCCGGCGATCACGAGATTCTTGGTCGTCAGCACGCCAATGAATGTTCGGCCAGGCTGACCGAGTCGAGGAAGTTCGAGACCTCGCAACGCAGCGTTGTTCTTGATGTTGTCGGGCGTCGAACTGTGGGTCTTTTGCCACAGGATGTTACCCGTATTCATGTCATAGGCCGTGATGCGGTCATATGGCGGCTTGACGAGCGGCAAACCCTGCACGGTTGTGCCACCGCGCAAACCACCGCCTCCACCACCGCCACGTCCACCGCCTTGAGCAGCAGCCGGCGGAGCTCCCGCCGGTGGCGCACCGGCCGGAGCAGCAGGCGCACCGGCACCGCCGCCGCGTCCGCCACGTCCACCGCCACCACCACGTGCTCCACCCGCCAGCTGCCCCTCAATCTCGCCGCCTGGCGCGCCTGCTGCGGGTGGACCGCCCCGGAGCGTTCCGGCAACATTGGTCGGACCCGGCATGGCAAGGTCCTGTTGGATGTTGGCAAGGTTATACACAATCGTATGCGAATGGATGTAGAGACGGTTCGTTTCGGGATCAAATGAGCCGCCGGGCCAGTTCGCACCTCCAACTTCAGCGGGCAGCATCAGCGTGCCGATCGGGCCGTCCGGAGTTGCGAGCCCGGGCGGAGTGTAGAGCGGTCCCAGCCTATAGGCTTTGGCCTGTTCTACTGCTTGCGCACGCAGTTCCGGCGTGAAGTCGATCAAATCGTCTACAGTAATGCCCTGACGGTCAAAGGCCGGCGGCCTGGTGGGAAACGGCTGCGTGGGACTCGTCTTCTCACCTGGAACATTCGACTGTGGCACCGGACGTTCTTCGATCGGCCAGATCGCTTCACCCGTCTCGCGGTTCAGCACGAATAGAAACGCGGACTTCGTCGGTTGCGCCAGCGCCTTGATCGTGCGGCCGCCAATCTGCACGTCATACAGCATCGGCGCGCAGGGCAAATCCCAATCCCACAACCCATGATGAACGGTTTGGAAGTGCCACTTGCGTTTGCCGGTCTTGAGGTCAAGCGCGACGATGCTCTCGCCGAACAAGCCGCTGCCGGGCCGGTTCACACCGTAGTAGTCCGTGGCAGCCATCTCGGTCGGTACGTACACGAGGCCCAAGTCGAGGTCCGCACTCATTTGGGCCCACGCGCCCACGTTGCCATTCTTTTCGGCAGAACCATCCAGCCAGGTTTCGTATCCGAATTCTCCTTTCACTGGAAGCGTGTGGAATATCCATAGCCGTTTCCCCGTCTTCGCATCGTAGCCGCGTATGAAGCCTTTAGCGGTCGGCCGGGTGTTCGGGCTCGTGGCAGCGAAATGGGCCGCACCAACAACAACCACATCACCGGCCACCAACGGTGTGGCATTCAGTCCCACCGCGGCTGTAGTGAGGTCATATTCCTGATCGTTCTCAACTTTCAGATCTATAGCGCCATCCTTGCCAAACGATTTGACGAGCTCGCCGGTTTTCGCGTTCAGCGCGATCATGCGGTAGCCGGGAGTGACATAGATGATTCGCTGATCCGCACCATCGGGACTTGTCCAGTAGGCCAAACCTCGGCCCGCGCCGCGCCGTGGCGCAGCATCACCACGTGCACCTTCGTCCTCGGTATGCATCCACAGCATTTCGCCTGTTCCCGGATTCATCGCAATCGCGGCGCGGCGGGTGCCTGCGGTCGTGTAGAGCACGCCGTTTACATACAGGGGTGTAGCGGAATACAGGTTGTCCGGGTTGGGACCCAGAAAATCCGTCTTCAGGCGCCAGGCGATTCGGAGATTCCTGAAGTTGTCTTTGTTGATCTGATCGGCTGGAGAGTACCGATGGCTGGCCAGGTTTCCGCCATACGTGGACCAGTTGGGGCCCGACGGACCCGCGCTGGGCTGAGCACCGCCCCCTCGGCCCTGAGGAAGTGCAATGAGTGAGGCGCCCACAGCCAGCGCGGCAAAGAATACAAAGATTCGGGTCTTTGTCATCACGTTCGGTGTTCTCCTTGGTTCGCTCGCATCGTAACTATTTACTGTCGAAGGTCACAAATTTGAGCCTCTCTTATACCCCATCATCCCGTCGGAATCGCTCATAGGAAATACAGATCAGTGCAAGATATTGGCGGAAAACAACAGGAACGTCTACACTGCACAACCCAGCGCGAGCGGTTGGTCTGCTCCAGCCGATTTTTTCAAATGTTCATTAATGTTAGGGGGAAGGATGAAAGCCTTTTATAAGTTGGCGATTGCCTCCGCGGCAATAAGTTTGGGAGTAGTTGTACACGCCGCGCAGGGGCCCGCTCCGGCGGCCGGTGCGCGGGGGCAAGGTGGGGGGCGAGGCGGTGGGGCTGCTGCCAACGCTGCAGCCATTACGGCTGCAACTCCAAACCCCGGCAACGGGGGATTGATCGGCGGGTCGATTCTGCCCGACAAGCCGGATGAGCGCGGCTGGGGATGGCAAGTGAAAGCTCTGATGAATCCCGCCACGCCGCGGCCTCTCTACAACAAGGCCAAGGAACTTCTGTTCCAGGGCAAACTCGTCACGAGCTATACGATCTCGACGTTCAACCCCGAACAGTACTGTGAGATCCGCAAGCACTATGATTTCGTTTGGTTCGAAATGCAGCACAGCACCATGTCGTACGACGAGGTCCGCCGGATGCTGCTCACATGCCCGGGCGCTGAAGGCGCCGCACCGTTCATCCGGATGCCGGATGCGCTGGAATCGAGTATTCAGAAGGCTACCGACCTGGGCGCCATCGGCATCATCGTGCCGACCGTCGATGATGCGCTCGAAGCGCGTGATGCCGCGCGGTTTTCACGCTACCCACCGTTCGGCCGGCGCAGTGCGGGCGGCGGATCCTTTGGCCAGGTCTGGCCAGGAACCAACTACCGCCAGACCGTCAATGACAACATGCTTGTCGTTGTCATGATCGAAACTCTCGAGGGAGTTGCCAATGCCGAGGAAATCGCCGCCACGCACGGTGTGGACGTGATTATCCTGGGCAACAACGACCTGTCGAACTTTTCGGGATGGTCTCAGAACGATCCGCGATATCAGGATGCCATTATCAAAGTGCACAACGCCGCCCTCAAGTACGGCAAATACTACGGGAACGCCGGCGAGCAGTATCGAAATGGCTACACCGTCACTTCCGGAACGCTCTTCGTCCAAAACGGGCCGGCGCGCGATGGCTGGACAGCTCCTCGAGGAGGCGGCGGCGCGCGCGGCGCGGCTCCTGCCGCAGGGCGGGGCCGCGGTGCTGCCCTACCCGAACCCGATGAGGAACCCGTGATTGGGTTACCCGGCGGTCAGCAGCCCGGTGGGGCGGCACCCACAGCTCCCCGCGGCCGAGGCCAGCAGTAAGGCAGGGGGCTTTGAGGTAAGGCAGGGGGCTTTGAGATTGCAAATTGCAAAATGCAAATTTCAAATCTGAGGATGCTGCGCAGCATTTTTCTTACTAAGAAATATTGCGAAGCCACCTTAAATTTGAAATTTGCATTTTGCAATTTGCAATCTCAAAGCCCCTAAATCTTTAACTTCACCAGGAGGAGGCAACCAATTGAGAACTTTACTCGTGGCCGTGCTCTTCGCGGCGCTTTCGGCACCCGCGATTGCTCAAGATGCCAATACAGTCATCGCGAATGCGTTGAAGTCGATGGGGGACCTTCGCACCGTGGAGTACTCTGCGACGGGTTATGACTTCGTTTTGGGACAGAACTACAGCGGAGCCTCGCCGTGGCCCCGGTTCGTCAACAAGTCATACACACGGCTCATCGACTTCCAGACACCCGCATCGCGGGTGGATCGCGTCCGGATGCAGGGCGAGAACCCTCCGCGTGGCGGCGGTCAGCAGCCCGTTATCGGGGAGCAAACCCAGAATCAGACTATTGTGGTCAATGCCAACACCCCGTGGGCACAGCAACTCGAGATATGGATGATGCCGCACGGTTTCCTTAAGGCGGCGTCGGCGAACAACGCGACCGTCAGGCAGCAGACAATCGCGGGCAAGAAGTACAACGTGCTCACCTTCATCGGCCAGAACAAGGCTCCGGTCATGGGATTCGTCAACGACCAAAACCTCGTAGAGCGGGTGGAAACCAGGATCGACAACGCGTTCTTCGGCGACATGGTATTCGAATCCGCATACTCGGACTTTCGAGATTTTGGCGGAGTGAAGTTCCCCATGCATATCGTGCAACGGCAAGGTGGCCATCCCATCTTTGATCTGACGGTCGCGAACGTCAAAGTCAACGCTCCTGTCACGATTCAGGCAGCCCAGGGTAGAGGCGCCGCCGCTCCCGCAGCCGCTGCTGGAACTGCCGCCACGGCGCTCCCCGTGGAGAAACTCGGCGAAGGGGTCTATTTGATTCTCGGCGGGTATGCCTGCCTCGCAATCGAATTCAAGGATCACATCGTGGTGATCGAAGGACCGCAGAGCGAAGCGCGCGCCACCGCCGTGATCGCCGAGGCGAAGCGGTTAATCCCGAACAAGCCGATTCGGTTCGTCGTCAACACGCATGCCCACATCGATCATTCCAGCGGACTACGCGCATTCGTGGCGGAAGGCGCTACGATCATCACGCATCAGTCCAATAAGGCGTACCTGGAGAAGGTGCTCAACGCGCCGCACACGCTGGTGCCGGATGCGATGACCACATCGAAGCGCAAACCAAAGTTCGATACCGCGGCGGAGCGCAGGGTACTCACCGACGGCAACCGGATCGTTGAACTTCATCACATGCAGGAATTCGGACACCAAGAAGGCATGTTGCTGGTCTACCTTCCGAAAGAAAAGATCTTGCTTGAAGCCGATGCCTACAATCCGCCGGCGCAGCCTCCCACCGGACCTGCTGCGGTTATCAGCCCCTACAACCTCAGCCTGCTGGACAACATCGCGCGGCTCAAACTGGAGGTCGAGCGCATTATTCCGGTCCACTACGCTGCAGACAACCGGATTGTCAAGATGGCGGAGGTACGCCTCGTCTCAGGACGGAATTGAGTTTGTCCTGGCGAGCCTAAACTAGCGGGAAGGGGGAGGCATGCGGAACGTGGGAATAGTCGCCGTGCTGCTCATCGGACTCTTCATCTTCACAACAGCGCTGGCGCAGACGGCGGGGACGGTGGCGCAGGCCGGAGCGGTCGTCGTGGAACCGCCAACGACCGGGGCGCTCGGCGTGGAGTGGCGGATTGAAGGGGATTCCAATCGTAACGCTGCTGTCTCTGTCGCCTGGCGCCGTGCTGGAGAGACAGCATGGCGGGACGGCTTGCCGCTGCTGCGACTCCAGAATGAAGAAGTCCAACAAGGAGCGTCCTTCCACTATGTCGCACCGAATATGTTTGCGGGCAGCATTTTTGGTCTGACCCCTGACACGGCGTACGAGATCCGGCTTCGTCTTTCGGATCCCGATGCGCCGGCAGGTGCAATGCCGATCGAGCGCACGGTGACTGCCCGTACCCGTCCAATACCCAAACCGGCTGCCGGTGGCGCGGTCTATCACGTCTATCCGCGGGACTACTCCGGAGCGAAGCAGCAGCCGAACTTTCCTAGTTTGTTGGCGGCGTACAACACCGGTGCAAACAGCGCGGATTGGGTCAATTCGTTCCAGCCGCGCGTCAAACCCGGCGATACCATCCTTCTTCATGCAGGAGTCTATCGTGAAGAGCGAAGGCGATACGCCGGCCCTAACTCCACGTTGTTCGATGGTACGTTTTATCTGACCGCAGACGGCACCGCGGAAAAGCCGATTGTGATCAAGGCCGCAGGTGATGGCGAAGTGATCCTCGACGGCGACGGTAATGCTGTCTTGTTCGATCTCACGGCTGCGGATTACACCTATGTCGAAGGGATCACGATCCGCAATACGGAAGTCGCGTTCCTCCTGGGCCGCAAACGCATCCTTGGCGCTGTTGGGTTCACGTTGAAAAACTCGCGGCTGGAGAACGTGGGCCGGGGCGTCTTCACCGACTGGGGCGGAGCGCGGGACTTCTACATCGCCGATAACGTCTTCATTGGCCGTAACGACCCCTCCAGGCTCATGGGTTGGATCGGACGCACGTGGCAGAACCTGCCGGGGTTTCCCCAGCCGCTGTTGTCGGAATATGCGGTCAAGGTGTACGGATCAGGGCACGTCATCGCACACAACCGTGTGGAGAACTTCCACGACGGAATCGATCACGCCACGTATGGAGATCCGGATGGCTGGCCGGACAGTCCGGTGATGGCCGTGTCGAGCGACATCGTCGGTAACGACATCCGTAACGTCGATGACAACTGCATCGAAGCCGATGCCGGCGCGCAGAACTTCCGGGTGATCGGTAATCGTTGTTTCAACATGGCACATCGCGCTCTTTCCACGCAGCCGGCGCTGGGCGGCCCCATCTACTTCGTGCGTAACGTTGTTTATAACGCGCCCGAGGGTGGAGCATTGAAACTGACGGCGAACTCTGCGGGTGTGCTGGTGTACAACAACACGCTGCTGACCGAGGCCCATCAGATGGGCCCGGCATCGAACCTTCACTTCCGTAACAACCTGATCCTTGGCCAGGGCGCCTGGCCCGAGGTCTTTTCCGTCGAGACGTTCACGCCGTATTCGAGTTCGGACTACAACGGCTTTTCGGCAGCCACACCCGGCGCTTCTGTTTTCGCCTGGGCAGCTCCCGTCGGCAAGGCAGACTACGGCGCCCGTGGGGAGCGTCCGCTACAATCGTTTCCAGCCCTGACGGCCTACTCCAGTCGAACAGGCCAGGACACTCACAGCCGCACGGTCGATTGGTCGATCTTCCGTCAGGCCCGTCCTCCAGCGCAGGGCGATCCGACACGCCTGTACCGTCCCGAAGACTTCGATTTCACGCTGACGCCGGGGGCCGCAGCGATTGACGGCGGAACGGTGCTGCCTGGCATCACCGATGGGTTCAGTGGGAATGCGCCGGATCTTGGCGCAATGGAGTTTGGCGCGCCGTTACCACTCTACGGGCCGCGGCCTATCGCCGCTCAGCCTTGAGAAGAGCCGATGTAACGTTGGTGGTCGTAGCTCGAAGTCCGTCGCCCCGGAGGGGCGCAAGGAGAATAGCCAGGGGTAAGCGCGACAGCGCGCAACCCCTGGTTACTCGCGGAACCGAGTCCCCGCAGCCCGCAGGGGTGCGAGGTTGATTACGACACCCAACCCGGGG
>Ga0190274_10002115_pt1 | contig 11684 bp, 6 predicted proteins | sample Popmic531T_FD_133002 | JGI IMG/M metagenome (GOLD analysis project Ga0190274, IMG submission 133002) | Populus adjacent soil microbial communities from riparian zone of Yellowstone River, Montana, USA - 531 T | ecosystem: Environmental > Terrestrial > Soil > Riparian zone | place: USA: Montana...
GGGGGCGGTTCGGCAGGCCGCATAACGGTGGTTCACCCCAGGTCGAGACCCGGCGTCTCGTCCCGCAGCCAGGCCGCCGTCCAGCGCGCCCAACAGGTCGGCTTGGCCGGCTAGGCCTGGCCTGGAGGTCGTTGGCGAGGGTTGGGACGTGCCAGGGTGTCGGCGTACAGCCGCAAGATGCCGCTGGTGGTGGCAAGCAGCGGGGTCGGGTCGATGCCGAGCTCGGCCAGCCGGTTGGCCAGCGGCACCACCTCGGCCGTCAGAAAGCCGAGCAGCAGCTGGCTCAACTTCCGTCCGACCCCATCAACACCCGGCGTTTGTTCCAGGAAGGCGGCGACATCCCCGTCCAAGGCCCCCATGTCCAGCTGCGGGGCTCGGCGGTCAGCTGTCCCGGCCGGCTTGAGGTGCCCATTCGGCAGGGCTAGGACGTCGGCCGCATCGCCGGCCACCTCGGGAGGCGCGTGCCTGGAGGACTTGGCCGCTTGCCGCAGATCGATGAAGGCCTGCTGGTCGTCCAGGCGTTCGCGGTCCACCAGTGCGCCCCTGGCCTGGTCGATCAGGCGCCGAGCGTCCAACGCGACCCTGAGTTGCTCAGCCAGTCGACCGCTGTGCTCGGCCGTGGCGGCGGTCCCCAGCAGGGTGGCCACCAGCCCGGCATAGGTCTGCAGGGCGCTGACCTCGGTTGCGTCCCAGCCGCCAGGGGCGGCCGCGTACACATCCAAGGTCCCGATCGGGCCGCCGCCGAGCTGGACCGGGACACTCAGCCCGGAGCGGATCTGCAGCTCGACAAACGCCAGGGTGATCTCGCCCCAGCGCAGTTCCAGGGTGGCGTCACAGATGACTGCCGGCCGGCCGCTGGTGAACGCCTGTAGGCAGGGGCCGGCGGCGAAGGTTTCCTGGTTGTCTTCCAGGGTTTGGGCGAGCGGGTCCGAGGCGCTGGCCCAGCGGAGCTTGCCGTTGGCGTCGGCGAGCATGATCCCGGCGGCGTCGACCATGAACAGCTGCTTGGCCGCGACCACCGCCTGCTCCAGGGTGGCGGCCAGATCCCGGTCGGGGTCAAGGTCAGTGAGGCTGGCGATGCTCTTGGTCAGGAGGGCTGGGTCGATCGGCATGGGGTGTGCCTTTGGTTCCGGTCGCCGAACTGGCAAACCCGGTCAACAGGCCAGGCAAACCCATCCTGGGGTGCCGATCAGGCCCAACAGCCCCACGGTGTCGTCGTGTGGGCTTCGGCCGATCCCCGTCGACGGCAGCAACGGGAATCAGCCATGTCAGCTTACTCCGGGGCCGGCTCGGGTCGCTCTGTTGCCTGGTTGGTACTATCGTCCTCCTTGCCGACGACACCAACCTGTCCTGGGCGACTTCGAGTGCCTGACAGTCGCATTCCCTGACCCGAAGCGGCCTACCTACCACCTGGTCTATCCGGGGAAGGGACACATGCGCAGCCAGCCAGCCATCCCGATCCAGCCACGGAAGCCGATTCCGGCTGAGCCGTCATTCCCGATCCTTGAGTCAAAGCTGGCCCCAGTGCTCGGGCGCCCCGGGATCGTGTCCCGGGGCAACCTGCTGGATTGGCTGGAGGCCTCGGCGGCCACGCCGGTGGTGGCCGTCTGCGCTCCCGCCGGGTACGGCAAGACAGTGCTTGCCGCCGCATGGGCCAAGCGGGACCCACGGCCGTTTGTGTGGCTGTCGATCGACCGGCAGGATAACGACCCTGCGGTGCTGTTGACCTACATGGCGGTTGGGCTGGACCGGGTCGAGCCGATCGACCCCGCGGTGTTTGCTGCCCTGGCGTCCAGGGGCGCCTCGATCACCCAGACGGTTCTCCCGCTGCTGGGGGCCACCCTGTCCAGCAAGGCGCTCCCGGTGGTAGTCGTCTTGGATGATGTGCAGCTGCTCTCTGACCAGGAAGGCCTAGACGCGGTGGCGGTGCTGGTCGACCATCTGCCGCCCGGATCGCAGCTGGCGGTGATCAGCCGGGATGAGCTGCCGTTGCCGGTGGCTCGTTGGCGGGCCGAGGGCCGCCTGGCCGAGCTCGGCCCAGATGACCTGGCGATGGACCCACTGGAGGCCGGGAGGCTGCTGGCAGCGGCCAGGGTCGAGCTGCCCGATGGCGAGGTGGCCGAGCTGACCCGGCGGACCGAGGGCTGGCCGGTCGCCCTCTATCTGGCCGCCCTGTCGATCAAGGCCCAGCAGCCCGGGAACGGCGCCGGGAACGGGCTCAGCGGGCGAGATCGATTCCTGGTTGACTACCTGCAGTCGGTCCTGCTGTCGCGCCTGTCGCCGGCCGAGGTCCAGTTCCTGACCCGGACCTCGGTGCTGGATCGCCTGTCGGGGCCGCTGTGCGACGCCGTGCTGGGCACCAGCGGGTCGGCCGCGGTCCTTGCATCTCTTGAGCGCTCCAACCTGCTGGTCGTCCCCCTGGACCGCCAGCGGGAGTGGTACCGCTACCATCAGCTGTTCCAGGAGCTACTGCGCGGGCAGCTGGAGCGCTCCGAGCCCGAGCTGGTGCGCGAGCTGACTCTCCGGGCGGCCCACTGGTGCCAGCGCCATGGCCTGGCCGAGGCCGCGATCGGCTATGCGATGGATGCCGGCGACGCTGACCTGGTCGCCCGAGGCGTCGAGCAGGAGGCCATCGGGGTGTACCGCAGCGGCCGGCTGGCCACCGTCCAACGCTGGTTCGACTGGTTCGACGACCACGGGCTGATCCAGCACTATCCCGCGGTGGCCATGCTCGGGGCCTGGATCCAGGCGCTCGGCGGCCACGCGGCCGCTGCTGAGCGGTGGGCTGATGCGGCCGACCGGGGGTCCCATCAGGGGACGCTGCCCGACGGCAGCACCTCGATCGACGGCTGGCGGGCGCTGCTGCGGGCCAAGCTGTGCCGCCACGGGGTCACTCAGATGCGGGCCGACGCCGAACTGGCCCTGACCCTGATCCCGGTGGGTAGCCCCTGGCGGGGGCCGGCCCAGCTGCTGGTGGGGATCTCCCACCTGCTGGCCGGTGACCATAGCAGGGCCGATGACCTCCTGGCCGAGGCGGTCGACGTGGCCGAGGACACTGGGGCGACCCTCGCCGCCTCCGTCGCCTTGGCCGAGCGGGCCATGCTGGCCATCGGCCGCCAGGACTGGCAGGACGCCGAGGCCCTGGTCGAGCAGGCCCGATCGCTGGTCGGCAACGCGCACCTGGAGGACTTCGTGACCAGCGTGGTGTTGTACGCGGTGGCAGCCCGGGTGGCCATCCACCACGGGAACCTGGACCAGGCCGAGCAGGACTTGGTACGGGCCCAGCAATTGCGGCCACAGGCCACCCACGCCCTGCCCTACTACGCGGTTCAAGCCCGGCTGGAGCTGGTCCGTGCCTACCTGGCCCTGACCGACGTGGCTGGCGCCCGGACGGTGCTGCGCGAGGTCGACGACCTGCTGCGGTGGCGGCCCGACCTCGGCACCTTCCCCGACCAGGCCAACCAGTTACGCTCCCAACTCGACCACATCGGTGCCGACGCCATCGCGATGTCGTCGCTCACCATCGCCGAGCGGCGGCTGCTTCCCCTGCTGCCCACCCACCACTCCTTCCGCGAGATCGGCCAGCACCTGCACCTCTCTCAGCACACCGTGAAATCCCAGGCCCTGTCGGTCTACCGCAAGCTTGGCGTCTCCTCACGCGGCCAGGCGATCCAGCGCGCCCGCACGCTTGGCTTGCTTGCAGCCTAGAACTCTCTCGCCACGCTTCCGTTTCCCTTTGGGGGATCCTGCGTCGTCTGATCAGGCACGGCCCGACGTGATGGGCGATGGGTTGTGCATGGTCAGGGCGACTTCCATTCACCCCATCCCTGTAGCACTTACGGTCTCGCACGACCTGGGAGAACGCTGGATAGCATGGCGCTTGCCGTCGATCTCTGATCAGGATGAGGCCGCTGGTTCAAGTCCAGCCAGGCCCACCATACTGGGTCTGACCTGCGCTAACAGTCGCCGGTTGTCTCCTTCGACCGCAGCTGGTGCCGTCCGTCGCCTGCGCACACCGGTCTCTGAACGCATCCCTGCAGTGCTGTCCTCGGAGAATGTCGGGTCGAGTAGGGCGAATGGTTAGGTGTCAAGTGTTATGGCGAGTGCAGTTGCGCAGTCTGTAGCGAGCACCGAGCAGCATGGGACGTTGGCGGGTTGGGAAGCCGTGCATGGCGATATCGACGGCATTCGTCGTGGCTTGGATTCTGCCAGTTGAGACGGCAGAGTCCGCCGACTTGAAGGTGCCGTCGCGTGGTCCGGTTGGGAGGGGAGCGCAAGCGTCCATCCGGCGTCACATCACAGCGGTCGGGCAGCCGACGGCAGCGCCATCCAGCTGAGCACCGACACGCGGACGGCCTGTACTGATCCCACCTCGGCGCCCCGCTTCAGCCGCAGTTAGCTCACGGCGATCAAGCGCCGCACACAACAACACACGGACGGCTAAGCCAGGCTGGATCTGCTGTCGCTTAACGAACTCACCCGCTTGGCCAGGAACTCCTCCCAGGTGCGGCGGCCTACAGCCCGGTCCGGGGCCAGGTTGGCGCCAGCCCTAACCGCGCGGGCGGCTCTGCCCGGCAGCCAGACCGGCAGGATCGGCCGGTGCCGGTCAGCGGCCTGCAGGTACCCGCGGAGCAGCTCGTCCGCGCCGTACACGCGCGGCCCGCCCAAGTCGGGCACCAGGCCGGCCGGCGTGCCAAGCGCCAGCTCCACCAGCCGGGCCGCCACCTCGCCGGCGTCGACCGGCTGGAACCGGAAGCCGGCCGGCAGCGGAACCACCGGGAGTCTCGCCAGCTGCTGTGCCACCATCACGATCAGGTCGTGGAACTGGGTGGCGCGCAGCGTCGTCCAAGCCAGGCCGGAGTCGGCGATCACCTTCTCTGCGGCCAGCTTGGCGGCGAAGTAGCCGAACATGGCGCGGTCGATGCCGCTGACGACCGGGATCCTGTCAGCGCCGACGACCGAGACGTACACCAGGTGCTGGGCACCGGCCCGCGACGCCGCCCGCACCAGGTTGCGGGCCTTGTCCTCGTCGCCCTTGGCGCTGCCGGCGAGGTGCACAATGGTCTCGACCCCCTCCACCGCGGCGTCGATCCCCTCGCCGGTGGCCAGGTCACCGGTCACCAACTCGATGCCATCCCCGGCCTCGCGGCGGTGGCGGCTGAGCACCCGGACCTCGCGGCCGGCGTCCCGCAGCCGCGGGACGACCTGGCGGCCGAGTGTTCCGGTGCCGCCGGTGACCAACACGGGTGACGCCATGTGCTCTCCGCATCTTCGGGTGGCTTCACCCGTGAGGATCGCGCCGTGGCAGCCTGCTGTCGTTGTGGCCAGCACCCATCCGTGCTCCCAGCGGGTTGGAGACTTCCCGTACCTGCCAGCTGCACCAGCTGCAATGGTTACGGAAGGCGGGCGTCCTAGCAGCGCCTGGCCAGATACTGTGGACCAGGGAAGGAAGATGTCCTCGACGATCTCGGCGAGGGTTGTCTCGATCGACGCCACCTGGTTGAGGGATAGCTTTGAAGATGAGCTGGGTGGCAGGGCGGTGCGGCTGACCAGCTTCGTCCGCCACTCGACGTGGGTCGGCGGGTGGCGGCCTCAAGCGTGGTGCGATGGGCGCCCCCATTGGTCCCAGGATGTCCCTGGACGGCCTTCCAGCTGATCCGCGCACATCGTCCTCGACGCAATGCTGCTGATGGGAGAGCCGCTCCTGTGCCCGGCTCAAGAGAATGAGAGGTCGAGCGGCAAGGCAGCGCAGTTGCCTCCAACTCCCACCGACTGGACGACCGGCTTGGAAGCTAGCGACTCGAGGTCGGGGTGGCGTTGGCGCCTGGTCATGTGCTGGTGCGGTAGCGGAGGTGAACCATGCCGTTGCCGAACCGGCGTTCCTCCAGCAGTTCGAGCTTCAGGCGGACCTGGTCGGGGAGGGCCCGGTTGCCGCCGCCCACCACGATGGGCGCGAGGAACAGGCGGCACTCGTCGACCAACCCGGCCTTGAAGGCCTGGGCGGCGAGATGGGGACCGCCCACGCTGATGTCACGTCCTGCTTGGGCTTTCAACTGCCGGACCGCCTCCCGGTCGAACTCCCGCTCGATTCGCGTTCTGGCGCTGGCGACCGTGTCCAGCGTCTTGGAGTACACGATTTTGTCGGCCGCCTGCCAGATCTGTGCGTAGTCCCGCATGACGGGCTGCTGGTCGGCGAGGGTCTCCCAAGGGGCCCTCACCACGTACATCCGGCGCCCGTAGAGGTAGGTGCCGACCGGCCGCTCGAGGTCGTTGACGAAGGTGAGCACCTCCTCGTCCGGCGCAGCCCAGTCGAAGTCGCCGTCCTCGTCGGCGACGTAGCCGTCGAGCGACGTGATCGCCGTGTAGATCAGCTTGGCCATGGTGGAGCCTCCCTTGAGGGCCAGGAGTGGAGGATCAAGGCGCCGGGTGGCGTCCGCGACCGGACGAGACCGGAACCAGCCTGGGGCCGCGAACCTCGATGCCGGCGATCCTCCCACCCGCCACGATGTCCCGAACATCGCCATCAGCTCCCCTCAGTCGCTCCAGACATGGTGAACTGACCAGGGTCAGCTCGTCGCGAGCAGCTCCATGACCTGCTCGACCATGAAGCCGCACTGGTGGCGGTCGGCGAGCCGGCGGAACGCCTCCAGCAGGGCGTCGGTGACCTCGAGCGGAACCACCCCGAGGACCTCAGAGCCGGCGATGGCGAGTGGTGGGGTGTCGGGTACGAACCAGCGCTCCAGCAGCTCGATGCCGACCTCGTTGACGCCGCGGCGCCCCTTGGTCCAGGCCGCCACCTCCTACGCGAAGAACATTCGGTTGAGGTCGGCCAGGGCGTCCCTGCGGGCCTGCTCGGACCGCTCGGCAAGGTCATCGTCGCTGACCAGCGAGTGGCCAAGGCCTCGGGATGCTGACGGCTTGACCATCCTTCAGGTGCGTCGTCTGCAGGACCTGCTTCTCCGGAATGACCCGCCAACTCACGCCCGTCGATCCCGGGACGCTGCAGTCCTGCGACCCGGATGGGCTGCCATGCCCCAGGGCCTCACCGTGACCTGTGAGGCCTACAACGCCTTCCGGGCGGCCGGCCGCCGGCTCCTTGATAGCATGCTGGAGGAGATCGCCGCGCACCTGTGCAAGTTGGAAGGGTGGGCTAGCGCATGCGGGTTGTGCTGCTGGGTCCGCCGGGGGCGGGCAAGGGCACCCAGGCGGATCGGATCGCTGCCCGGTTCCAGCTGGTGCACGTGGCCACCGGCGACATCCTGCGGGCCAATGTGGCCGACGGCACCCCGCTGGGCGAGGTGGCCCGGGCCTACCTGGACTCTGGCGAGCTGGTCCCCGACGAGGTCGTCGTCGCGATGATGCTGGAGCGGCTGACCCGGCCCGACTGCGGGCACGGGTTCCTGTTGGACGGCTTCCCCCGCAGCGTCGCCCAGGCCAGGGCGCTTGACGAGCACTTGGCCGAGGTGGGCGCGCCGCTGGATGCGGCCATCAACCTGGAGGTTGCCGAGGAGGAGTTGTTGCATCGGCTGGCCGGGCGGGGGCGGGCCGACGACAACGCTCAGACCATCCGCAACCGCCTTGAGGTGTTCACCAGCTCGACCCGTCCGCTGCTCGACTACTACGAGGGCCAAGGCCTGCTGTTCAGCGTGGCCGCCGCGGGCACGATCGACGAGGTCAGTGAACGCATCCTTCACGCTCCCAGGGACGTCCCGAGGCGTGCCCCACCTGCCGGCAGCCAATCAGCTACATCGGGGTCAGAAGGAGTTGACGTCTCGTGACCGGCCGCTATCACGCCGTCGGGAGCAGCGCGGTACAGAAGATAACTTGGCCCTCGACGTTCGCGGATCACCAGGGAAAACAGCGGTCTGCATGGCGCTCACTTGAAGATTCCTGATAAGACCCCCATGGCCGGGGGCCGCCACGAGGGATGAGAATCGGTGGGCCCGGCCGAGTTCGGCTCCCTTGGTGCGGCAGAGCCCGTTGCTACGCGGGCGATTTTCGTTTCAGGATGAGGCCGCTGGTTCAAGTCCAGCCAGGCCCACTACACCGGGTTGACCTGCCGAAACGCTCGTCGGTGGTCTCTTTGGTGACGGTTTTCCTATGCGTCGCCTGCGCACGGCGGTCGATGGACCTCCAAGCGGCTGTGCACGCCAAACTTGGTCTGAATGCTGGTCACGTGCACGCTGGCGGTCTTGCCGCTGCTGGACAACGTCTCTAGGCGATCTTGTAGTTGGGGCGGCCCTCGACAAGCAGCCGCAGCACGTCGAGTTCCCGGGGAGTGAGGCCAGCCGACTGCTACGCGGGTGGCATGCTTGCGTCAAGAAAGAGCCGATCTCGACGGGTAAGCAGCTCGAGCACCTTGCGAAGCGGCTCGGCCTGTAGCCGCATCGCAGTATCGTAGGCGGCTTGAGCCGCTGCGGTCGCCTGCTCGCGGTCGCCAACACCAAGTAGCGCCTCGGCCAGCCGCCACTGGCAGCGGGCCACCTCGTACACATACCCGTAGGAGAAGGCATTGACGGCCACCCGCCAGGCCTCGGGATCGGAGCGACCCTCCAGGCGTGTCCACTCGGCCTCGGCTCTGGCCAGCCAGGCCAGCGCCTCTGGGCCGACCTGGCGTCCAAGCTCGCGCGTGCGGCGCACGGCGGCCCGGGCGCGGTCGAGCAGCTCGCGGCCCAGCGCTCTCGCCTCGCCGACGGCCGGCGCATCGCCGGCGACTTGGGCCCGCTCGACCCGGTCGGCTTCGGCGGCCAGCCCAAGCGCAGCCGGCCAGATGGCGCTGAGCGCTCGGAGGTCCCCGAGCCTGTCCACTCCCGACAGGGTGGATCGGACCAGCGTCCGTGCCCGGTTTAGGTCGCCTTGCCAGCAGGCCAGATCGGCCGTGCACCCACCGCTCAGGTAGGCGGTCCAGGGGTCGGTTTTCCCAAGCGTGGCCAGCCAGTCAAGCCGATCCGCCGCGGGCATCCAACCCCTGCCAACGTCGACGTACAAGGCCGCCGCAGATGGCGCACCAGCCGCTGGGCGGCGATCGTCGTCCGTAACCGCCAGGCGTTCCGCTTGGTCCCAGTCGCCGGCCTGGTAGTAGGCGATGCAGCAGAGGATACGTAGTTCAAGGCCATATGCGCTCCAGGCCAGTCCGCTCTGCTCTGCCAGGCGGGTGCCGCTGTCAAGGGCAGTGCAGGCCTCAGGCAGGTTGCCAGCGTTGAACTCCCGGTCTCCCAGCCATTGCAGGGCGCGCAGCTCCAGGGATCGGTTGCCAGCCGTGGCTGCCCGAGCGTGCGCGTCGCTCAGGAGGGCGCGAGCGGTGCCAATGTCGCCGTGGCCCCGCTCCAGCAGGGCCAGCAAGATCAGGGCCCGGGCCTCGTCGTCACCGCTGTGGGCCGCCCTGGCCACCGTGAGCGCCTCCTCGCTCCACCGCCTGGCCTCGTCGGGCCGGCCGGCGGCGAGCAGCGCATCGGCGAGCCCGGCGATCGCCCGGGCGCGCAGCGGCGTCGCGGGCTTGGCCGGCACCAGCTCGACCGCCCGGCGGCAGGCCTCCACCGTTTCCTCCGATGCCCTGTCGATGGCGAAGGTGTCAAGCAGGTACTGTCCGAGGCGCTCGTAGGCGAAGGCGGCGCGCATCGACTCGGTATCGGTATCGACCGCGCTCACTACCTCCCTGGCTAGGCGCACCGCACGCCGAAGATCCCCCGATTGATTGGCCGCCTCCGCGGCGCGCAGCAGCAGGTCGACGCGGTCCACGGCGGCCACTGCTCTCAGCTCAGGGATGGGTTCCCATGCCCACGCAGGATCGCCGGATGGCCAATGATCGAGGGCACGTTGGTAATAGGTATCGGCGCGGGCGACGTCGAGTCCCATGGCCCGATCTCCAGCAAGGACCAGAAATCGGGCGGCAAGCTCCTCGAGGCCGATCACCTCCTTCATGGCCCGAGTCGCCCTCGCCAGGGCGAGCGCAGTCGCGTAGTGGTGGGCCAGCACCTCGGCGTGGTCGGCGACCCGCTCGCCGGCGGTCCGCTCGATCCAGGAGGCGGCGGCGCGGTGCTTTCTCATCCTGGCCGCCCGAGGAAGCTGGGCGTAGGCAACGTCGCGGGTGAGCACGTGCCAAAAGGCATACTCGGTCTCGCCCTTGGCGGAGGAGTAGGGAACCGGGCGGATGAATTCACGGCGTGCCAGGTAGCGGAGCCCATCCTGGATGGTGGCGGCGTCGCGGTGTCCGGTCACGGCGAGCGCACCTGCCCGGAACACCTTGCCGACCACGGCGGCGTCCTGCAGCAGTGCCTTCTGCTCGGGGCTGAGGGCGTCCAGGCGCGCGGCGATCAAGGCCTGGATTGACTCCGGGAAGACGACCTCGGCGCCGGGCGCGAGCCGTGCTGTGCGGTGGTCACCTGTGAGCATGCCTCGGTCGGTGAGCATGCGGCAGACCTGCTCAGCGTAGAGAGGGTTGCCGCCAGCCCGCTCGAGCAGCGCGGCTTGGGTTTCTGCCGGCAGCACGGCGTGGTCGAGCAGCGTGGCGATCAGACGGGCGGTGTCGGCGTCCGAGAGGGGTGACAGCCGGATCGTCGTCGCGGTGTGGACGGCACGGCTCCAATCCGGGGTCCGGTCGTAGAGCTCGAGACGGGCGGTGCAGAGCACCAGGAGCATGGACTGGCGTGCGTTCCCGACTAGATGGTGGACGAAGCGAAGCATGGCGGGATCGGCCCAGTGGAGGTCCTCGAGCACCATGAGGAGCGGCATCTTCGCCGCGACTGCTTGCAGGAAGCGGCACCAAGCCGCGAAGGTCTCGTCCTGCTCGGCCGTCCCCATATGCTCCGTGCCGGTCAGCCCGACCAAGGGCGCAAGCCGCTGCTCTAGCCAAACCCTATCGACCTGGTCCGGAACGACGGCGGCCACAGCCGCTCCGAGCTTCCTCGCCGCCTCCACGGGATCGTCCGATTCGAGGATCCCAGCGTGGGCCTTGACCACCTCACCAAGCGCCCAGAAGGTCACCCCCTCTCCGTAGGCCGGGCAGCGGCCCTGACGCCACGCTACGCGGTCCGGCTGGCCACCGATGAACGTGCGGAATTCCTGCACCAAGCGGCTCTTGCCAACCCCTGGCTCGCCCACGATGGTGACTAGTTGGGCTGAGGCCTCCGCAACCATCCGACTGTAGGCGCCTTGCAGCAAGGCCAGCTCGGCGTCACGACCTACGAATGGGGTGGGCGCCGCACCGGCGTCAGCGCCCGAGCGGCTTCGCGCTGCCTGCACCCGCCAGACCCGGAGGGCCGCAGCCTTACCCTTAAGGCGCACGGCGGGGAGTGGCTGGTAGTCAAACACCTCTCGAGTCGCCCGCCAGGTCGCCTCCCCGACCACGATCCCGCCTACTGGGGCAACTGCCTGCAGGCGGGCGGCGGTGTTCACCACATCGCCGGCGACCATGCCCTCCCCGGCCTGCGGCCGAGCGCCCAGGGCGACAACCGCCTCGCCCGTGCAGATCCCGATGCGCACGGCGAGCTCGAGGGCAGCGTGGGTAGCGTTCAGGTTCTGGATGGCTTGCAGGATGCGCAGGGCCGCACGCACCGCCCGCTCCGAGTCGTCTTCATGGGCGATGGGTGCACCGAACACGGCCATGACGGCATCGCCGATGAACTTCTCCACTGTCCCACCCAAGCGTTCGATCTCGCGCCGCAGGTGGGCGTGGTAGGGACGAA
>Ga0190274_10002116_pt1 | contig 11673 bp, 7 predicted proteins | sample Popmic531T_FD_133002 | JGI IMG/M metagenome (GOLD analysis project Ga0190274, IMG submission 133002) | Populus adjacent soil microbial communities from riparian zone of Yellowstone River, Montana, USA - 531 T | ecosystem: Environmental > Terrestrial > Soil > Riparian zone | place: USA: Montana...
ACGGTGAACTTCGTCCCCTCGGGCAGTCGCAGCACCTGGTCGACGATCGTCTCGATCGACTGTCCGGCGATCGGTCGCCCGCAGATGGGGCAATGCGGCCGGCCGACCCGCGCGTAGAGGAGCCGCAGGTAGTCGTAGATCTCGGTCACGGTGCCCACGGTGGAGCGCGGGTTCCGAGACGTCGTCTTCTGGTCGATCGAGATCGCCGGCGAGAGCCCGTCGATCGAGTCGACGTCGGGCTTCTCCATCATCTGGAGGAACTGGCGCGCGTACGCGGAGAGCGACTCCACGTAGCGGCGCTGGCCCTCGGCGTAGATCGTGTCGAACGCGAGCGAGGACTTCCCGGAGCCCGAGAGCCCGGTCACGCAGATCAGCGAGTTCCGCGGCAGCCGGACGGTGATGTCCTTGAGATTGTGCTCCCGGGCGCCGTGTACGACGAGCTCTTCTTGGGCCACGGAGTGAGTCTAGCCCTGCGCCCGGATAGAACAGACGTTCGTGTCAGAGCCGCTCAGGCGAGATCGCCCGCGCCCTTGCGGCCCGCGGTTCCGAACGCCTCCGCCAGCCTGCCGAGCTCCTCGCCGATCCTCCGGGCCGAGGGGTCGTCGACGGGCGGAAAGAGCTCCCGCACGCGGTCGAGAAGCGGCTGGAGCGGCGGTGCCGGAGAGCGCTCGGTCGCCCACAGCGCCTGGCTCGCGCTGGCCGCGAGGAGCGCGAGCGCGGAATCCAGGCAGTCGGCGACGAAGCGCTCCTTGCGGTAGGCGAGGAACGTCGGCGCGCCGACGTCGTTCTGCGCGTCGCCGACTCCGGCCGGCAGCAGGGTCGCCGAGGCAGCCGTGCGCGCGTCCTCGAGGAAGCTCCCGGCCACCCAGCCCAGGAGGTTCGTCTTGCCGCCTCCCCCACCCGGCCGCTCCAGCAGCGGCGGCAGCTCGCTCGTCGCACCGACGTGCATCGCGGTCACGTGGCGCTCGGCGAGGAAGATCAGGTCGGCCCAGGCCGCCGAGAGCGTGCTCATCGCCGGAGCGGCGATGCCGTTGTGGTAACCGCCGGTCGAGATCGCCCGGCCGAGCGGATGGCGCTCGTCCGGCGGGATGTAGACCGGGTTGTCGGTCACGGACCGCAGCGAGACGCTCGCCGCGTGCTCGATCGCGCCGACGGCGCGGTGCCCCTGGCCGAGGACGCGCGGGAGAATCCGGTAGCTGACGGGCGCCTGGTGGTCGAGGCGGTCCATGTCCACCGCTCCCTCGAGCCCGGCCCGCAGGCCGCGTAGCGCCGCGACCTCGTGCTCGTCCTCCCAGAGAGCTTCGAGCGCCTCGTCGTAGGCGTCGAGCGGCGCGCGAAACGCCTCGACGGAGAGCGCGAAGACCCGCTCCGCCGCGTGCAGGCGCCGGCGCGCCGCGAGGGCGACGTCCGCGGCGAGCGCGGCGGCGCACGGCGAGCCGTTGACGAGCGCCATCGTCTCCCCCTCCTCGAAGTCGCCCTCGAGCGCGTTCATCAGCGGCGCCAGCGTCAGGATCTCGCCGGCGGCGACGTGCCCGCCGAGCGGCAGGGCCGGGAGCGGGCCGTCGAGCAGCGCCGCGATCCGCTCCGCGATCACCGGCCGCGTCTTGGCGTTGCCCTCGACGAAGTTGGCCAGGCGGGCGAAGACGATCCCGCGCGCCACGTGCTCCTCGAGGACGCCGCCTCCGCCGAAGCTCGGGCTCCAGCTGCCGCGCAGCGTGCGCGCGTAGCCGCGCTGCTCGTCCGGGGCGAGGGCCTTTCCGACCTCGATCCCGGGCCGCGTCGTCGTCCCGTAGATGAAGGCGGTGCGATCGGAGTCCAGGAGCGCCACGAACGAGTTGCGTGTCGACTCCATGCGCTCCAGCGCCCGCGGCCCGATCCGAACGCTCTCTCCCTCCAGCGCGACGCGGCGGAAGTTCTCCAGCGTGAAGTCCCGGCGGGTGTCGAGGACGACCGTCATCCCGGAACGATCATAGGGCCGCTAAATGCGCCGGCCGGCGGGAGGTGCCCGGCCGGCGCTGCTTCAGGGCGGTCAGGGCCGCTAGCCGAGCAGCTTGCGCACGCGGCCGGCCTCGGGCACGTACGGCACCTCGAAGTCGCCCGCGACGAGGGTGCCGTAACCGAAGACGCGGCCGGCGATTCCCTGCTCGAACTCGAGCGCCGGCACGCGCGAGAGCCGGACCGCCGCGGCGCGCCTCCGCGCGAGCCCGTAGACGACGTAGAGCTTCTCCGTCGTCAGCACGAGCCGCGTGCGGTCCCAGCGCCACACGGCGCGCAGCGAGAGCAGGAAGGCGAGCGCCAGGCCGACGGCGCCGGCGAGCGCGAGCGCCCAGTGGAGCCCCGAGCCGACGATCACGAGCACCGCGCCAACCCCCGCCAGGAGCAGCGGGCGGGCGAGCGGACGAACGAGCGCGACACCGTGCGGGCGCGCGTCGAGACGCACCTCTTCACCGGGCTCCAGTGGCGGGGTCACGCGGCGCACTTCGCCGCCGGCGTGCTAGGCCCTGCGCCAGCGGCCGAAGATGAGGCCACCCAGCGTGAAGCCGAGCCCGAACGTCCCGACCCCGAATGCGCCCACGGCGAGTGTCTTCCGCCACGTCGAAAGACGGTGCCAGCGGCCCAGGACCTCCTGCTCCTCCGGCGAGAGCGTCTCGCCGCGCCGCTTCTTGCGCTCTGCCGCACCGGCCCGGAGGCCGAGATACATGTCGTCGAAGATCTCCGCAGGTTCGTCGACCATGCTCTCACTATAGTCTGCCCGCCCGATGCCAAACCTACGGGTGCTGCAGGTGTCGGACCTCCACGCCGGCACGCGGGAGGAGCCCGAGGTCGAGGGCGACCTGCGCACGCTGGTCGCCGAGGTCGACCCGGAGCTGATCCTCGCGACCGGCGACCTCTCCCACCGGAACAAGCGCGAGCAGCACGAGCGCGCCGCCGGCCTCCTGCGGTCGCTCGAGCGGCCCCTCCTCGTCATCCCGGGAAACCACGACATCCCCCGCTGGCCGCCCTTCAGGCTCACGAACACGTTCGACGAGTTCGAGCGCCACTGGCCCGACCTCGAGCCCGTGTACCGCTCCGAGCGCGTCGTCGTCTGCGGCCTCAACTCCGTACGCCCCTGGAAGCACCAGGGCGGCGCCCTGAGGCACGCGCAGATCGAGCACGCCGCCCGCGTGCTCGCCGACGCGGCTCCCGGCGCGCTCAAGGTGGTCGCGCTGCACCATCACCTGCTCGGCGCTCCCTGGAGGAGCCGGAAGCGGACGATCGCGAACCGCGGCTCCGTCCTCGGCGCGCTGGTGGACGCCGGCGCGGAGCTGATCGTCTCCGGCCACGTGCACCAGTCCGCGGTGGGCGAACGGCGCGAGTTCGAGGTCGTGGAGGCGCCCGTGCACGGAACGACCGTCGTCACGGCGCCGGGCCTCGGCCAGCCGCGCCCGCGGCGCCGCGGCGAGGCGCGAGGCCTCCATCTCTTCGAGGCGGACGAGCGGACGCTGCGCGTCCTCACCTACGCCTGGGTCGACGGCGACTGGGCGCAGATCGCCGATCGCCGCTTCCCGAGGGGCACCGAGCCCCTCGGCGCCATCGGGTGAGGCGGGCTCAGGAAGGACGGAGCGGAGCCGGCGCAAGCCGGCTCCGCTCCAAGCTCCCCCCTACGGTGCCGTCACGACCGGGCAGGGAGTTGCGCCGGTCGTGGTGCACACGATTCGACCCTGGATGGCCGGGCTCAGCGGCGTGTTCGCCGTGATCCAGTCCGCCACGGTCTGATCCATGATCTCGCGGGAGTGGGCCCGGGCCGCCACGTTCGGGTAGCCGTCCCCGCCCGCCGCCATGAAGTCGTTGATCGCGATGTGGTACATGGACGCCGCCGTCAGGTCGACGACCGCGCCGGTGCACGAGCCGTCGGCCGCCTGCCTGACCACGCTCGACGCGATCACGCGGCTCCCGACGGGCGCCGAGATGTCGTAGCGGAAGCACAGGCCTGAGACCTGCGGAAACCGTCCGTTCGCGGCGGGCATCGACGAGACGCCGTTCTCGAGGTACGTCTTGAGCTCGGCGCCGCTCACGTCAACGGTGGCGACGAGGTTCCCGAACGGGAGCACCCCGAGCACCTGCCCGCGGGTGATCGGCCACGGCGGAGGCGTGAAGGATCCGCAGAAGTCGTCCGGGATGTCTGGATTCGGACACGTCAGGTCGGCGCGCAGGCCGCCCGAGTTCGTGATGGCGAAGTCGACGCCGTCGAAGCTGAGCCTCATCGCGTCGGTGACGATGTTGCCGACGAGCGATTCGCAGAGCCGGCCGTCGACGCGACCGCACGAGTCCGACCGCGGCACGGCCCGGCTCGAGGTCCCGATCTGCGTGGCCAGGATCGGCTTCAGCTCCTCGTTGAGCTCGTTGATCCGTGCCTGGATGGCCGGGTCCGGAGTGACGCCGATGTTCCACGGCTTGTGGAAGTCGGCCGTGCGATAGACGACCTCCTGGTCGTGCATGTCGATGAAGACACGCACCCGCGTGAAGCGGACGCCCCTGCTCAGGTTCTCCGTCAGGAGCACGCCGTTCGGCCGCTCGGAGACCACCTGGAAGTTCGTGTGGTCGCCGATGACGACGTCGACGTTGTCGACTGCGTCGGCGAGGTCGACGGCAGGGCCGGTCGGCTGCGTGAGCGTTCCGGCCGTCGCGCCCAAGTGCCCGATGGCGACGATCGCAGAGACCGTCTTCCTGTTACGGGCGATCTTCCGGGCCTCGTCGTTGACCGCCGCCACCGGGTCGGCCACGTGAAACGGCCCGAGCGACCCAGGCTTCGTGAGCTCGGGAATGTCCGGGTTCGAGAATCCGACGAATCCGACCCGCAGGCCGGGCCCGAGCGTGAACACCTTCGACTTCGCCCACTCGGGAGGCGTTCTCCCGGCGTCGTCGACGACGTTCGCCGACAGGTAGTCGAAGGCAGCCAGCGGGACGATCTCGTTGCGGAAGTACTGCTCGCCCCGGTCGAAGTTGTGGTTTCCGAGCCCGTCGAGGTCGAAGCCCATGAGGTTCATGAACTCGATCGTGGGCTTGTCGCCGAAGAACGCCGAGATCGGCGGCGTGGCGCCGATCGCGTCACCCGCGGTCAGCGTCAGGATCTCGCCCGGCGCCTCGGCGCGGAACGCGTCGAACCATGACTTCAGGAACGCCGACCCGCCGATTCCGAAGGTCGGGTTCGCCGCGCCGGTGCCGCCCACTGTGTCGGCGGCCTCGGCCAGCGGAGTGAGCTGCCCGTGGAAGTCGGAGATGTCGAGGATCTGGAACTCGTAGATCCGGTTCCCGCCCTTGATGATGTTCAGCAGTACCTTGCCGCGCGCGTTCTGCGGCTCGGGGATGTCCATGAGGTAGGCGATCGTCGGGGCGAGGTCGATCGCCCTGACGTCCGCAACGTCCTTCCCGGCCCTGATGTCCGGGCCGGAGGCGATGAACGTCCCGTGCATGTTGACGTTCCGCGGGATGTCGACGAGGTTCGGCAGATAGCCGTGCTGGCCGAAGAACTGCGACGGGGCGATCAGCTGCCCGGGCGTCTGCGCATCCGTCTGGTAGGGCGGACGGAAGACCACCACGACGTCGCCGCTGCGGCTCGGATGCAGCGCATCCGTGCCGTCGACGTTCTTCAGCTCCTCCTTCTTCATCACCTTGGCCACGACCTGCTGGAAGCCCGGCAGGTTCGGGTCGTCCATGTTCTGGAACGCCGCGATGATCTGGTTGCGGACCGCCTCGTAGTTGGCCGCCGGCACCTGCGGGGTGTTCCCCGCCGCCGGGTCGCGGCCCGCGAGGTTGATGTAGATCTGCGACGTGCCGCCCGCATGGCACTCCTTCGCCAGCGTGTCGCCCGGCGTGGTCGTGCCCGGGTCGTTGGCGGCCTTGCGGCAGTTGCCGCTCTGCTCCCGCTCCTGGAGGCCGAGGTCGACGAGCACCTTGCTCACGTTGACGGCCCACCACTGCGGCGCGAACCCATGGTCCGAGGAGACGAACACGTTGTGCTTGCGATTCATGAGGTCGCGGGCGAGGTCGAGCGTGTCGTCGGCCTCCTCGTACGCCGAGCGGATGTAGCCCTCACGCTCGTCCACGCGACCGTCCGCGACGTTGTCGTTCGTGACGTCGTCGTAGTAGGGGTTCGGGTTCCCGTCGATGTCGGTCGGGGTGATCAGGCCCATGAACTGGTGGCTGAACTCATCCGTGACCGGGTTGCCCACGAGCAGGAGGTCGGGCTTCACGCCCAGGCCTTCGGGTGCGGGGCCGAGGATGTACTCGAGGTACGCCCAGTGGGCGTCCTTCCACATGAGGCCTTGCTCGACGTACGTGTCCTCGTCGACGATCCCGGCTTCCATGGGCGCGAAATCAGCGGCCGTGGAGGTCGGGAAGTCGCGGTTCAGCGTCTCCTCGAAGTCGGTCGAGCCGGCCGGGCCGAGCGCGTTGTACGTCGCGTTCGCCCGCTGCACCGAGGTGAAGTAGAGCCGGAACTTCGACAGGTCGCCCGTGAGGTCGATCGCCTTCACGTAGAAGCCGCCCGTCCGGCCCGCGAACGTGCCGGAGGCGAGCGTGACCTTCGCGTCGGCCCACTCGCCCTGCGTGAGGTCGGCGACCGCTTCGGCACCGTTCTTGCCGTCGGCGGCGTTCACGATCAAGGCGTGGTCGTAGTTGACGGTCCCGTCGTTCGTCGAGTCGTAGATGTAGACGTCCCAGACGCCGTTCCCTGGGATCTGCGCGTTGTTGTGCGTGAACGACGTCTGCTTGGCCGGGCTGAAGGAGGCCGGGACATTCGTCCAGCCCGCCGCGTCCGCGAGCGTCACCTTCTGGTACTGCACGCCGAAGGCGTTCGCGCCCGCCGGCTGCCCGGGCAGGTCGTAGTTGAGCACGATCCCGCGGCCTCCGATGAAGCTGCGGAAGTCGACGACCGGACCCTGGAGCGCGGGTACGAGCCCACGCGACCCAACCCACTCCATGGAGACGACCGTCTTGCCGCTCCGCTCGGCCGACTGCGCAATGTGGTCGGCCTGGAGGATGCCGGGCGTGGCAAAGCTCGTGGAGTTGTTGAAGTTGCCTTCACCGACCCGGTGGAACGTGTTGTTCGTCGAGCCGTGCTCGCCCGGCCACGTGCCGGTCGAGAGCGTGTACCACCCGACACCGGTGTTGGGCGGGAAGCCCTGCAGGAGGCCGTTCTGGCCCTTCAGTCCCGTGTTCATCAGCTGGCGCATCGTCGGCATGGCGCCCTGCTTCGCGTACTTGTCGACCAGGTCGGGTCGCATGCCGTCGGCGGCGAAGTAGATGACCGGCGTCCCTGTGGGCGCGCCGTCTGCCTTCTTCGCCTTGCTCTTGCCTGCCGCTCCCGCCGACACCGAGCCGGCGACGAGCAACGTGAAGATCAATGTGAGCGCAGCCAGAAGGGCTGGCCTAAAGCGCATCCTGCGTTTCATTGGGCTCCTCTCCCGGGGTAGGACGCGGCCGAAGTTACCCGTTTCGGGCCACGCTGACAACCGTCGGAAGGACGGTCCACCAGAGCGAAACCCAGGATTTACCGGGCGGAAACTGCCGATTCCTACCCGCTACGCGGGCTCGGCGGTCGCCTGGAGCTCGCGGCGGAGGTCCTTGATCTCGTCGCGGAGCTTGGCGGCGTACTCGAAGCGAAGCTCCTCGGCGGCGGCGAACATCTCCTCCTCGAGCGTGACGACGAGCTTCTCCAGCTCCTCGTTCGACATGCCCTCGACCTGGCGCTGGCCCCGGCGGCGCTTGCCCGGAACGTGCGGCTGGGACTCGAGGGAGAGGAACTCGGCGATGTCGGACACGCCCTTGACGATCGACTCCGGCGTGATCCCGTGCTCCTCGTTGTAGCGAAGCTGGATGTCGCGCCTGCGCGTCGTCTCGTCGAGCGCGCCGCGGATCGCCTCGGTCATCTTGTCGGCGTACATCACGACCTTGCCGTTGATGTTGCGGGCCGCGCGCCCGATCGTCTGGATGAGGGCGGTCTGGCCGCGGAGGAAGCCCTCCTTGTCCGCGTCGAGGATGGCCACGAGCGACACCTCGGGCAGGTCGAGGCCCTCGCGGAGGAGATTGACGCCGACGAGCACGTCGTACTCGCCGAGGCGCAGCTCCCTGATGATCTTGATCCGCTCGAGCGTGTCCACTTCCGAATGGAGGTAGCGGGTGCGGACGCCCGACTCGAGCAGGTAGTCGGTCAGGTCCTCGGCCATCTTCTTCGTCAGCGTCGTGACGAGGACGCGTTCGCCGGCCTCCTCGCGCCGGCGGATCTCGTTGAGGAGGTCGTCGATCTGGTTCGTCGTCGGGCGCAGCTCGACCTCCGGGTCGACGACGCCGGTCGGGCGGATGATCTGCTCGGCGACGTTCGTCGAGTTGCGCAGCTCGAACGGCCCCGGCGTCGCCGAGACGAAGAGGAGCTGCGGCACGCGCTCGAGGAACTCGTCGAAGCGCAGCGGCCGGTTGTCGAGCGCGGACGGGAGCCGGAAGCCGTGCTCGACGAGCGTCTCCTTGCGCGAGCGGTCGCCCTCGTACATGCCGCCGATCTGCGGGACCGTCTGGTGCGACTCGTCGATCATGACGACGAAGTCGCCGCGGAAGTAGTCGAGCAGCGAGTGCGGCGCCGTTCCGGGCGCGCGGCCGTCGAGGATCCGCGAGTAGTTCTCGATCCCGTTGCAGTAGCCGAGCTCCTGGAGCATCTCGAGGTCGTACTCGGTGCGCTGCCGGATCCTGTGGGCCTCGAGCAGCTTCCCCTGCGACTCGAAGTGCCTGACCTGCTCCTCGAGCTCGCGGCGGATCTCCCCCACCGAGCGCTCGATCGTCTCGCGCGAGGTGACGTACTGGGTCGCCGGGAAGATGGCGAGGTGGTCCAGGCGGGCGTAGATCTCGCCCGAGAGCGGGTCGAAGTGCGAGATGGACTCGACCTCGTCCCCGAAGAAGGAGATGCGGTAGGCCGACTCCATGTGCGCCGGCTGCACCTCGACGACGTCGCCCCGCACGCGGAAGCGGCCGCGGCCGAGGATCGAGTCGTTGCGCGCGTACTGGATGTCGACGAGCTTCCGGAGCATGACGTCGCGGTCGATCTCGAGCCCGACGCCGAGCACCACCGTCTTCTCCTCGTACTCGAGCGGCGAGCCGATGCCGTAGATGCAGGACACCGAGGCGACGATCAGCACGTCCTTGCGCGCCAGGAGCGCCGCCGTCGCGGCATGACGGAGCCGGTCGATGTCGTCGTTGATGGACGCGTCCTTCTCGATGTAGAGATCCGCCTGGGGGACGTACGCCTCCGGCTGGTAGTAGTCGTAGTAGGAGACGAAGTACTCGACGGCGCTCTGAGGGAGGAACTCGCGGAACTCGTTGCAGAGCTGCGCGGCGAGCGTCTTGTTGTGCGCGATCACGAGCGTCGGCTTCTGCACCTGCTCGGCGATCCAGGCCATCGTGGCCGTCTTGCCGGTGCCGGTCGCCCCCAGCAGCGTCTGAAACTGGTCGCCGGCGCGGATGGACGCGGCGAGCGCTTCGATCGCCTGCGGCTGGTCGCCGGTCGGCGTGTAGGCCTCGGAGACGCGGAACTCGGGCATCGAAGTCATCGTAGCCTGGCGCTTCGGCGTGCCAGCAGCCCGCGGGTTGTCTCCGTCCACCCCAGGCTTTACGGTCGCCTGAATCTCCGAGGAGGTCTCCCGTGCGTCTCGTCCCGCTCGTCGCCGCTCTCTTCCTGCTCGCCGTTCCGTCGGCCATGTCCGCGGCGATGGCGCCGCCCAACGACGACTTCGCCGACGCGGTCAGCCTCAACGCGATCGCCGACACGGGCGGCTTCGTCCGCGCCAACAACGTCAACGCCACCGTCGAGGCGGGCGAGCCTTTGCACGCGGGTCAGGCCGGCGGGAAGTCGATCTGGTACTCGTGGACCGCCCCCGGCGACGGCAGCATCCCGCACGTGGCCTTCCTGGCGGGCGGCGACTTCGACACGCTCCTCGGCGTCTACACAGGGAGCGCGGTGAATGCGCTGACGCCGATCGCCTCCAACGACGACGTGGCCGGCTTCGGCGGCGGGAGCAGCGTGAGCTTCGCGACGGTCGCCGGGACGACGTACCACATCGCCATCGACGGGTTCCTCGGAAAGTCGGGCGTCGCCTTCCTCGAATGGCGGGAGTCGCCCGCGAACGACAACTTTGCCGACGCGGTCTCGCTCTCGGGCGCCTCGGGCTCGCGCAGCGGCGACACGGCGAACGGCGCGACGGCGGAGCTCGGTGAAGACGTCTTCGCCTCGCTCCAGAGCGTCTGGTACGAGTGGACGCCGCCCGCGGACGGCACCTACAAGTTCTCCACCGTCGGCAGCGGCTTCGACACGCTGATGGCGATCTACGAGGGGACGAGCATCGAAGACATCGAGCTGATCGAGATCAACGACGACGACCCCGACAGGGGCTGCTGCTCGAGCTGGATCGGGCTCGTGGACGCCGAGTCGACGACGACGTACTTCATCAACATCAGCCCGCTCAGCCTGGAGGCCGGCCCGATCAAGCTCTCCTGGGGCCCGCTGATCCTCGGCAACGGCGCGCCGAACATCATCACCGGGACCTCCGCCGCGGAGGAGATCCGCGGCATGGGCGGCGCGGACATCATCGCCGGCGCCGGCGGCGCCGACCTCGTCTTCGGAGGCCGGGGCAACGACTCGATCCGCGGCGGGCCCGGGAACGACTTCCTGCTCGACCGCACCGGCGTCGACCTCCTCCGGGGCGACAGCGGAGTCGACGTCCTCGACGCGCGCGACCGTGCACGTGGCGACCGCCTGTTCGGCGGGCCGGGCGCCGACAACTGCCGCGCCGACCTCACGGACACGAGGAGCGGCTGCTAGCGGCTACTTCAGGCCGACGTACGCCTCGCGGGTTCCCGACGCGTAGTCGGGCGGCAGCGGCTCGGTCGTCCGCGGGACGGCGAGCACGCGAGCGAACCCCGCGTGGCGGAGCATGCGGGCGACGGCGGTCCGCGACGGCACCATCGCGAGCCGGTTGGAGTAGTTCTGCTCGTGCACCGCGTCCGGGATGACGTGGCACACGGGCCCGCGGTCGCGCACGATGGTCGTGTCCACGAGGGCGAGCTCGCGGGTCACCTCGGCCAGCCGCTCCAGGCCCAGGACCGGGTGCTCGAGGTGGTAGAGGAGCCCGAAGTAGAGCACCACGTCGAACTCCCCGTGCCGCTCCCTGGAGAGGTCGTAGGCGCTGGCCACCTCGAAGTCGATCCCGTCCAACCCGGCCACTTCCGTGATGAAGCGCGCCTGCTCGACGTTCCCGGCGCTGGCCTCGACGCCGAGCACCGACGTGGCGCCGGCGAGGCGAGCCTGGATCGACCAGAAGCCGCAGTTGCACCCGACGTCCAGGACGGTCTTCCCTTCGAGGGAGCCGCCCGCGGCCGAGAGGAGCGCCGGGAAGAGGTGCAGGTAGCGGCGGTAGTGGCGGCCGTGGATGCCCTTCCCCGGCTCCCAGTCGGCCTCCACGTAGCGGTCCCCGAAGCGGAACGGGTAGTGCCAGTAGTACGACGTGATGCGGCGCTCGAGCTCCTCGGCCGAGAGCGCGAGGTCGGGCGAGAGCGGGAACTCCGCCGAGAAGGACGACTCGGCGCGTGAGACCGCCTCCTGACCGGGCGCAGGCAGGGTCTCGAGCTCGCTCGAGGCGCCGTTCGTGC
>Ga0190274_10002117_pt1 | contig 11670 bp, 9 predicted proteins | sample Popmic531T_FD_133002 | JGI IMG/M metagenome (GOLD analysis project Ga0190274, IMG submission 133002) | Populus adjacent soil microbial communities from riparian zone of Yellowstone River, Montana, USA - 531 T | ecosystem: Environmental > Terrestrial > Soil > Riparian zone | place: USA: Montana...
AACGTCATGGCGCAGGCCAGTGCGTCGTACGGACGCATTTCCCTGGTGTTGGATGCCCCGCAAAAACAAGAGAGCGGGACACTGGACACCGTCCTGCGGGGCGACATCGCGGTTCGTGATGTTTCCGTCACCCTCGCTGGCAAACAGGTCCTCAAGAATGTTTCGTTCACGTCATCTGGGGGTACCCGAACGGCGATCATCGGTCCAACAGCCGCCGGAAAGACGCAACTCCTGCATCTGCTGACGGGATTGCTGAAGCCAACGTCGGGTAGCGTGGAATTCGATGGCAGAAATATCGAAGAGTACGACAAGCAGTCCCTGCATCGGCAGGTCGGTTTTGTGTTCCAGGACTCGATCCTCTTCAACCTTACCCTCCGTGAAAACATCGCGTTCAGCAAAACGGTGACGAACGAAGAACTCGAGAAAGCCATCATCACGGCCGAATTGAAAGACTTCATCGATGGCCTGCCTGAGAAGCTCGACACGATCGTTTCGGAGCGCGGCACAAGCCTCTCAGGCGGCCAGAAGCAGCGGATCATGCTGGCACGGGCGCTGGCTCTGAATCCCAGGATTCTCCTGCTCGACGACTTTACCGCACGAGTCGATAGCAACACGGAACACAAGATCCTCGAAAACGTGCACCGGAACTATCCCGGAATCACGTTGCTGTCCGTCACGCAAAAGATCTCGTCCGTCGAAACTTACGATCAGATCATTCTTCTGATGGAAGGCGAGGTCCTGGCAACTGGAACGCACGCCCAGTTGATGGGAACGTCGCCGGAGTATGTCCAAATTTATGAGTCGCAACGAAGCACCAGTCAATACGAACTACACACTGAACACGGCCGGTAAGCCGCAGCAGGCGACGTTCAACAGCGTGTTCAAGCGGCTTGCGCCGCTGCTCGCGGACGAGAAGCGAACTGTGGCTCTGGCGTTCGTAGCCATGCTGGTGACCTCAGGAACGTCTCTGCTTGCGCCTTATATCATTGGACGCGTTGTTGACACGGCCATCAGCAACAGAAACTTCACCCAGGTTCTGACTTACGCCGGGTTCCTGCTGGCCATGTTTCTTTGCGGCCTTCTTGCCAGTTATTATCAAACGCTGGCGATGGGAACTGTTGGCCGCAACGTGCTCTTCAAGATGAGGAACACCCTGTTCACGAAGCTGCAGGAGCTCCCGCTGCTTTTCTTCAATCAAAACAAAGCGGGCGATCTCATCTCCAGGATCAACAACGACACCGACAAGCTGAACCAGTTTTTCTCGCAGTCGCTCGTACAACTTGCCGGGAATCTCTTCATGATGGCGGGCGCCGCGATACTCCTCCTGTCGCTCAATATCCGTCTGGGCGCTGCCGCCCTTGCGCCGGCTGTCGGCGTGTTGGTCTTCACGCGGCTCGCTTCGGGTTGGGTGAAACGCAAGAACCTTAAGAGTCTTCAGTCCCTGGGCGGCATGAGCGCCGAGATCCAGGAAAGCTTGAGCAACTTCAAGGTGATCGTTGCATTCAATCGGCTCGACTATTTTCGCAAAAAGTTCGATGAAGCCAACGAGCGAAACTTTACGGCGTCGATCGCGGGCGGCATTGCCAACGGTATTTTCATGCCGGTCTATGGTCTGGCCCTGAACCTGGCTCAGATCATCGTGCTTTCGTATGGCATCTATCTGATTGGTACAGGCGCCCTGGGAGTGGGCTCGCTTATCGGATTCCTGCTGTACGTGAACAGCTTCTACATGCCCCTCCGGCAGGTCGCGATGTTGTGGTCCTCGTTCCAGCTTGCGCTGGCAGCGTTCGACCGCATCTCAGACGTGGTCTCGCTTTCGTCGAACATGCCGATTGTTTCCGACGGAAAGCCCGTTCAGTCCGACGCTGTCCTGGAGTTTCAGAAGGTTCGCTTCAGCTATCCCACTGGGAATGAGGTGCTGAAGGATGTGACCTTCCGGCTCGAGCAGGGGAAGACCTACGCCCTGGTCGGGCCGACAGGCGGAGGCAAGACCACTACCGCTTCGCTGATGGCGCGGCTCTACGATCCAACCGAGGGCCGGGTCTTGCTCAAGGGAAACGACATTCGAGCCTACCAACCGGAAGAACGAACCCGAAAAATCGGCTTCATCCTTCAAGAGCCGTTTCTGTTTACCGGCACAATCCGCGACAACGTTCTATATGGGAACGAACAGTATCGAGGCTACTCTGACGAGCAGCTTATCGCCTTGCTTAAGGATCGAAATGTCGATGGCCTTCTTGCACGATTCGAGCATGGCCTTCAAACGAAAGTTTCGGCCGGCGGCGACGCAATCAGTCTGGGGCAGAAACAACTGGTGGCGTTCATGCGGGCGATCCTTCGAGATCCCGAAATCCTGATTCTCGACGAGGCGACGGCGAATATCGACACAGTCACAGAGCAACAACTCGAAGTCATGCTCGACAAGCTGCCGGATTCCGTCACCAAGGTCATCATTGCCCACCGCCTCAATACCATCGCCAACGCCGACGAAATATTCTTCATCAATTCAGCCGGGATTACGCCTGCCGGCTCGATGGAACATGCCGTCGAGATGCTGCTTCACGGCAAGCGCGTAAGCTGATCGCAATTTCAGGGGTAATTCCGGGACGCGCACCAAATTCACGACAAGGAATATGTCGTGAGTCGACGTATCTCGCGTGAATTTGGTGCGCGTCCCTGTCAGTTGTCGTCCGCCGTAAACGCGCGGCCGCGGGTTTCGGGACCAAGCCAGATAAGAATTGCGGCAAGAATACCCGACACCAGCATGGCGAGTTTCATGGCGCTGGTCAGCTCAAAGCCGAGCACCTTCATCTTACCGAGGAACCACGGCATCACGGCTCCAATCGCGGCGCCTGCGTGATAACAGAATCCAGGGCCCACTCCGCGAACGGCAGTGGGAAAGCGCTCGTTCGTATACGCGGGCGCCATGCCCCAAACGCCCATGCCGAAAAATCCCATCAAGAGTGCACCGACCCCGAGTGCCAGAGAATTCGTGGGATGCAGGTAGAGCGGGAGCGAGGTCATCCCGACAAGGATCGTAATCGTCACGGCGCCGCGGCGGCCAAGCCGCGTCTCCGACAATCGGCCCCATACCGTCGTTCCCACAATCGCGGCTAAGTTGAATACCACAAGATAGGGCAGCACCGGTCGGCCCGACGTGCGCAGGAAGGTCGGATACCAGAAGTTGATGGAGTAATAAACGCACATGAAAGAGCCGATCAATGCGGTTGTCTGCAGCGTCGTCATAATGAGATCGGGTTTGAAAATCCGTCCGACGGAAACCGCAGGCTCGACGATCGTCCGTCCCTGAAGCTTTGCTTCCTTTAGACGACGCTGCCGCTCCAGCCACACGGGACTCTCAGGCACCCGCCTTCGAATCCAAAACGTCAGCAGCGCGGGAACGACCGCGATCCAGAACATAACGCGCCACCCAACATCCGGCATACCGCTGAACATCGGATAGACGAACTGAAAAGCGACCGCCGACAGCAGGTATCCCCAATACCAACCGCCGAGCATCATGCCGGAAACCAGACCACGCAGGCGCGTGGGCCAATGTTCGAAAACCAGGGGCATCCCCGCCGCCCACTCGCCCCCCATGCCGATGCCAAAAAGGGCCCGCAGGCCGAAGAGCATCGTGTAGGAGGAAGAGAAACCGCTCAGAAACGCGAACAAAGAAAACCACAGCACAGACAACATCAGGGGAAACTTGCGTCCCCATTTGTCGGCAGCTGTGCCGGCGAGCGTCCCTCCCACAAGTCGCATCACAAGCGTTACGGTGCCGAGCGCGCCCGCAAGGGCGCTATCCACGGTGAAACTTTTTTCGATGTCGATCAGGATGAAGGTAAGGATGTTGAAGTCGAACGCATCGACAATCCATCCCAGAAAGACGGCCCAGAACGCGCGCCATTGATCTCGCGTAACCTGACGGTACCAGGGCTGAGTCGATTCGGCCACGGACAAGCCTGCAGGGGTGTCGATACTCATTCGCTATGCTCCTGGCTTTCCCTGTGGCTCGAAGCTTTGAACCACAATATCGATCGAATTGCTGGCCCCGCCGACCGAGCGCCGGTACTTCATCAAGCGCCCTGTCGTACTGTCGAAAGCAGCCATAAAGTACGCGGTGTAACCTTCGGGCACGCCGAGCTTCGTGGGATCCTTCGCCGCGAGCGCCAGCTCTTCTTCAATGATTCCGAACAGTCCGTCCATCGAGTATCCCTGCCCTTGCGCGGGGCTGACATCTTTCCCATTCCGCTTCAGGTCTGTCACGATTCCCTTGTCTACGTGAACTTCGTAATCGCTACGCTCAACGCGATCCCCTTCCATTCGAACCACCATCGTGTAGGACGTCAGTCGACTCGCGGTCCATTTGTCCCTCGCCACCGACAGATCGTGACTCGTCAACGTGCTGAGACCCGAGCAGGACGTGAGGAACAAAGCCGAGATCCATAGCAGTGCTTTTCCTGAATTCACAGCGCGGATTATAGTGGAAGGAAGGAGGAAACCCCGATGATTAGAAAACTAAAATCCGGCGAGTATCGTCTGTACTCAAGGAAGAAGAATGCGAAAACCGGAAAACGCCGGAATCTGGGAACCTTCAGGACGCGGAAGGCTGCGGAGGAACACGAACGGGCCGTTCAGTATTTCAAGCACCGCTAGGCACGCTTCGTCAACGCCTTCCGAATCGCCTTCAGTTCCTTCCTGCGCGCGGCGTCGGGCTTCGGAAAGCTCATTCGCAGTCCCTGCATTGTTTCGACAATGACTTTGGAAACAATCAGCCGTGCGCTCTTCTTGTCATCCGCGGGGACGACGTACCAGGGCGCGTCGCGCGTGCTCGTCGCGGCCATGCATTCTTCATACGCCTTCATGTAGTCATTCCAGAACCCCCGTTCGGCGACGTCGCCGGGGTTCACTTTCCAGTATTTCTCCGGCTCATCGATTCGCTTCAGAAGGCGTTCTCTTTGCTCGTTTTTTGAAATATGAAGGAAGAACTTGATGATTCGCGTTCCGTTCCGATGGAGGTGCGCTTCCAGATCCATGATGGACTGGAAACGCTCCTTCCAAACCTTCTTCAGATCGAGAGACTCGTCAGGCAACCCCTCGCTGTGAAGAATCTCAGGATGCACCCGAACGATCAGGACTTCTTCGTAGTAAGAGCGATTGAAGATTCCGATCATGCCCCGCTCAGGCAACGAACGTGTCGTGCGCCACAGGAAGTCGTGGTCGAGTTCCTCCTCGCTCGGGTGCTTGAAACTGAAGACCTGGCATCCCTGCGGATTCACGCCGGACATCACGTGTTTGATCGCGCCATCTTTGCCGGCGGCATCCATTGCCTGAAAGATGATCAGCACGGAATAGCGGTTGTGAGCGTACAAGAGGGTTTGCAGCGCATTCAACTCCTCCGTGTCCTTCCTGAGAAGCTCTTCGTAGTGCTCTTTCGACCGGAACAGGGGTTTGATGCTTGTCGGCCAATTCTTGAGTTTGAGTCGTTGTCGCGGAACTACCTGGAAGTCTGAAGAGTTCATGTCCATAGTGAAAGTATGTTCCGCGCGGCAGCCGAATTGCCACGTTCATATGTGGAGCCGATTATGAAAGAAAGAGTATTGACCTTACCGCAGATCGCGCTGATTGCCGGCACGCGCGTCGCGCTGGGGGCCGGCGCAGGCTTGTTGCTGGCTGGAAAAATGAATGACAACAAACGTCAGGGAGCGGGCTGGGCACTGTTGGCCGTTGGTGTCCTGACAACCATTCCGTTGTTCATCGGGGTGCTCAACCAGAATCGTCAGGCGAATCGCCTGGCACCTGAGTTTCATTCCTGAACAGTTGTTCCATTTCTATGCGAATCGAGCCTGTTGTATCGTATTGAGGCTTGAGACAGACGATCCCAACACTTCTCGTGATCGCGGTGGCGGTGGCGATGGCCGCACTACCGCTTTTCGCCCAGGGCACGATCGACGGATTCATTGGTCGTGTGCACAAGAACCGAAATCAAAGCATGCCCTACCGTCTGTTTGTCCCGCAGGGCTACGACAAACTCAAAAAATATCCCGTCGTGATCTGGCTCCACGGCGGCGGGAGCGCTGGCGATGACAATGTCGGCCAGATCTCGCTCGACAACAAATTGGGAACCCACTTCTGGACGCGCAAGGAAAACCAGGACAGGCATCCCGCCTTTGTGCTCGCCCCGCAGTCGCCCGGTGGCTGGGACAGCAACACGGGCACCGATCTCAGCCCTGAATTGAAACTCGTGCTCGAAATCCTCGACGTCGTCCGAAAAGAGTACAGCGTCGATTCCGATCGCCTGTACGTCGCCGGTCAATCGAATGGCGGGATTGGAGCATTTGGGCTGATCACGAAAAAACCGGGACTGTTTGCGGCGGCCATTTCACTGTGCGGAGCGGGAAATCCGGGCATTGCAGCTCGTGCGGCAAAGACTGCCGTTTGGGCATTCCACGGCGAGAAGGACGACGTCATCGCTTCAGAGCATTCCCGCAACATGATCACCGCGTTGAAGAAGGCCGGCGGGAACCCGCGCTACACAGAATACAAAGGCATCGGCCACGATATCTGGGAACTCGTCTTCAAAGAACCGGGCCTCGAAGAGTGGCTCTTCGCCCAGCACAAGTAACGCTGAGAATGGAAGTCTCAGCTTGGAAATGTAGCAGGCAAGCGATTGGCCCTCCTGGCCAGGAGGGCGGACCGAGCGACCTCAAGCGATATCGCGAAGCATCCGCTCAGCGAGGCGGGTGGTGGTGCAAGTTCAAAAGATTCTTTGATTGTAGTTGACCCACCACCCAGTCTGCTCCGCCAGGGTTGCTTCGCGATATTTTCTTTGGTCGCAGCCAGCCCCTGGCCAGGAGGGCCAATCGCTCGCCTGCAACCTTCCCGAATTACGTCCTCGTCGCCGACACTACTCCTGGATCACCCTGAGTTGAACTTGTTGAATCTCCCCTTCGCTGACGACAACGGCTGAGCCGCGCTCCTCATACCTGCGCATGAATTCGGAATTCAGCCAGGCTCCGCTCTCGACTTCTTCCCAGGCGAAGAGCTTGTAATTTCCGGGAGTGAGCCCCTGGAATCTGAACTCACCGGAAACAGATGTCGCGGCATTCCGGAAAAGATCGGTTCGAGTGCGAAGGTCGTTGTCGGGAACAAGCACGGTCATGATGTTCGGAATGGATTCACCACGCTCATTAAGAACCCGGCCTTGCACCGTGCCTGGTTTGGCGCTCACGACAATGGTTAATTCTGACGGCCCCTGGACAGTGATACCTGTGTCCAGTCCTTCCGAATTCCCTAGCCGGATCGATTTGATATAGCCGTTTGCCAGAACGGTGCCGAATCTAACGCGGTACTTTCCCAAGGGAACAGACTGCAGCATGAACGAACCGTCGGCAGCAGGAGGTGGAGAAGTAAGGATTGTTCCATCCTCAGGGTCCGCTCGCACGACGACACGCAGTGTCCTCACGTCGGGGCCGGGATTTTCAACAGAGGCGCCTTCCACGACGACGCGCCCCGGAATGTTGAGTGAGTTGCCAACCACGATCGTTGTGTTGTTGATATCTGTATTGAAGACTTCAACCGACGCTCTTCCGCTCATTGTGCCGGACGTCGCCACAACAACATACTTGCCACGGGTAACCCGCTGCAGATCGAATGTCGGCGTCGGAGAACTCGTAAACCGGATAGCAGAGTCGCCGGCCAACCGAAGCTGGACTTCGCCGGTAACCGACTGCCCGGGCTCATTCGTCGTCACGAGGCCGCGAATATGATGCGCTCTTATCGGAGTGGCGATGATGTCGATTCCACGGACCTCGCCGGCCGGCTTCAACTCAATGGGAGCGGCGGCAACGGAATCCGCCGTGCCGGGGTAGTAGATCGGCACGTGGATCTCTTCGGTCGGCACGGCCTGAGTTCGAGCAGACTCACGGTACATTCGGAAGACAAGGAGCGAATCCGTTCCTGACCCCAGGCCAACACCGCGGGGAGCGGCATTGGCGCTGACATAGTACGTACCGGGTGTCATACCGAAAAGCCGGTAGTCTCCAAGATCGTTCGTGACCACGGACTGAACCTCCGCCAGGGATTGGCGGCCTTGCAGGAACGAACGTCGTGACGCCGTCACAGTCGCATTGCCCAACGGTTGTCCCTGAGAGTCGATAATTCGTCCGGAGATAACTGCAGTCGCAGTCAATGCGACTTGAATTTCAGACGCCGCTGGAATGGTGATCGGCGTTCCTTGGCCTCCAGCCCGCCGTTCGCCGTACTTTGCGGACACGTATCCCAGGCGGTTGACTGAAACCTGATACTGTCCGCCCGGCACGCCGTTAAAAGAGAATCGTCCTTCATTGGTCGTCAACACGGTTCGAACCCGGGAGTCGCTGCTGTCGGTGGAACGCAGTTCTACAGTCGCTCGCGCCACGGGCTCCGCCGTTCCGGCCTTGAACACCACTCCCTGAAGGGATGGCGCAAGAACCTGCAACAAGAGCATCACCGCCAATGCGAGTGCGGTCACAGCGGCTCCTTAGTTTGAGAAGCGACGCTGATTTGAACATCCTGGCGGCTCCCACCGGTGACGTTTACTGGTTTGCTTCTGGCCTCAAAATCCCGGATGAACTCGGGTTCCATCCAGACTCCGGCAGGCACAGACTCCCATGCAAACAGGTTGTACGTTCCCGGAGCAATGCCGCTCATCTCGAACTTGCCCAAAGCATCGCTCGTCGCGACTTTATAGAGGTGGGCCTGACCCCGCCGCGCCAGTTCCGGCACCAACACCACCGTCGCATTGACCGCAATTTCGGACTTCTCGTTAACGGTCGAGCCTGCGAGAACACCGCCCTCCATATTCAGAACGATTTCCAACGGCGTTGTTGGCGCGGTTTGTACGCGCAGTCCGTCACGCAACACGTCGACACTGCCAAGGGCGACAGACTTCAAATATGCACTGGATGGAATGCCGGCGACGGTTACGCGATATTCGCCCTGGCCGATACCGCTCAGAGCAAAACCACCGTCATTCGATGGAACCCCATTGGACTGCACTGCGGCTCGAGCTCCCAGCCCCGTGGTGTTGGGCAATCCCAAAAGATCCGGATCTCGAACGAGTGAGATGCGGGCCTGTGTTACGTCCCATTTCGAATCAGACTTCCCTTCCACGCGCAAACGACCGGTAAAACCAAACGCCGACTGAAGAACGACGGACACGTTTTCAAGATCACGATCCGCAACCTCAACTCGGACGAGGCTGCTGGTGCCCCTGCTGATATCCAGCAAAGACTCGCTGGCGCTATAACCCGACGAGGCGCCCAGGCTGGCGACCAGCCAGTAAATACCGGGAACTGCCCCGGCAATGTTGAACCTTCCCTGCCTGTCGGCAACGCCGTTCGGAATCATGAGATGAGGTGCGTATCGCAGCGGTACCAGCCGAACCGATGCTCCCACGGCGGCCTGGCCGTCGCTTCCGGTGACAGATCCCCGCACACGTTGTGTTTGCGCGAGGCCCTGGTGAATCGGAATATCGATTGTTGCCGCCGACCCGCCCGGCAGCAGGTCGATGGCGCGGGCGTTCGCAGCGTCTGTCCCGCCTCCGTAGTAGACGAGCACGCTCGTCTCTTCGATAGCCCGGCCATCCTGAAGGGTTCTTTCTCGGACGGTCGGACTCGATGCATCCTGCCGTTGGCCGAATTCATCGGGCCTGTTCACGAGAATCGAAAACGAGTAGGCCCTGAAATCATCCCGCAGGGCAGCGACGTAGTAGCGACCGGGGCGCAACCAAAAGAGGCGATACTCCCCAAGATCATTCGTGCGCACCGCTTGTACTGTGCTCAGGATTCTCCGGCCATTCTGGTAAGCGGCTTCCAGCGCCAGCACGCGTGTGTTCGGCACGGGATCCTGCTCGCCATCGAACACGCGGCCCGTAATTGTTGCAGTAGCCGCCATCGACAAGCGAATGCCAGACATGCTCTGACCGGCAGACAATTCAAAACTCGTACCTCGGCCTTTAGGATCGCGTTGTCCATACTCCGCGGGTGCCAATGTCCCTCCGGCCCGAGTCGCTACCAGCCGGTAGCGCCCTCCGGGAATGTTTTTGAATACGAACTTTCCATCGTCGGTGGTCGAAGCTCTGAAAATCGCCGGAGAAGACGCGGCCGAAGGCGGCTCGCTTTGGGTGAGTTCCACATCGGCGCCTGCGATCACTTCGTTGCCGCCCAGGCGAACAACGACGCCTTCGATTGAACCGGAGGGCGCCTGAGCAGCCACCGTCAACCGCAAGAGCAGCGCCACAGCCAGAATCGGGAAGGTGGCAGCGCGCCTCATGACCAAAGACTAAGGCGCGCAGGTATAGGAAACGGCCGCCGTCGTCGGACCGCTCACGTACTTCGGATACGTCGGGTACGAGCAAAGCGGAAGGCTTTTCTCGCCGGCGGCAACCGTTTCGGACATCTTCGGTGCGACGCCGCGCTCGACCCAACTCGTGAGCAGACTCACGCGATCCCACGTGCTCGGAATGGCAGCCGCGGGAATCGTCTTTCCGTCGCCGTCGGTCTCGTAGTTCCGTCCCGTAAGACCGTGTCCCGCCTGCGGGATTACATACAACCGCGCGAACGTATCGAGTTCCGCGCGTCCCATCTTGTCGATGAGCGCCTGGTAGTAATCCAATTGCGATCCGGGCGATGCCAGCGTGTCGTTGGTTCCGATCGCGACAATCATCTTGCCGCCACGGCGCATGAATGCCGAGAGATCCGGATTGGTCCCGTCCAGCCACTGCGACAGTTCTTCGCGGCGTGCATTCCATTTTCCGCCTTCCACATAGTCCAGCGGGTTTGCGCTGACGTCCTTCATCAGGAATCCGGTCACACCAAGCACTCCCAGATGCGAGTGCATCGCAGCATTCTCCGCCGCTCCTTCCTGTCCTTTGTAACGATTCGGCAGGATGATGCCGCTTCCGGAAGGATCCGTCGTCGGCACCCACATGCCGAAGGTCCTCAAGCCGTTTGCGAGCGGCGTCGCAAACTTGTAGCGGCTATAGACTACTTTCAGTGTCGAGATCTGCCCATCGGTGAGACAGGCGTTGGCAGTGGTATCTGCCGGATTCGGATCGACATTGTTCGGGCAGCGCTTCGCAGACCAGGGATTGCGATTCGGATCTCCCTGGCTCATGTCGAAGACCGCGCGGCACGCCATGTAGTTGTTCATGATGCCGTCGGCAAGCCCGTCGAGGTTGTCGCACTGGCGGATGAACTCTGTGCGAATCGCATTGACCTTCGCCAGGGTCACCCAATTCGCCGCAGGTTTTTCCTGAATGCGAATCAACTCGGGCCCGAGCATCAGCGACGAAAAACTCACGATCGGCACATTGGCGGCGATACCGTCGTAATCCGCGGGCCAGCGTTGCGCCACGGTCAAGGCTTCGCGTCCGCCCTGCGAGGTGCCGACGAAGTAGTTGTAGCGCGGCCGTTCGCCATACGCGCGCTGCATCAAGACCATCGCGGCATCGTGCGTCTTCTTAAGCTGCATGTAGCCCAGGTTCTTGATCGCTTCGTCGCTCAGCGTCCACTCCGGCGGGTCTTGTTGCCGATGTCCGGAATCGCTGCCGTATGTGGCGAAGCCCTGACGCAGCATCACTGCCGCTTCACCATTCGCGAGCCCTGGTATGCTTCCGTTGAAACC
>Ga0190274_10002118_pt1 | contig 11667 bp, 13 predicted proteins | sample Popmic531T_FD_133002 | JGI IMG/M metagenome (GOLD analysis project Ga0190274, IMG submission 133002) | Populus adjacent soil microbial communities from riparian zone of Yellowstone River, Montana, USA - 531 T | ecosystem: Environmental > Terrestrial > Soil > Riparian zone | place: USA: Montana...
ACCGTGAGCGGGATCGGCACCAGCGGCGCATCGTTCGAATCGGTGGGCACCGAGACGATGGTCTCCACGACATCCATGCCCTTGATGACCTGGCCGAACACCGTGTAGTTGTCGTCGAGCCGCGCGAGGCCATTCTTGTTGGCCACGATGTAGAACTGGCAACCCGCGGAGAGCTTCTGCGGGTTGTCATCGCGTCCGGCACCCACCGCGCCGTACTTGTGGCGGATGTTCGGGTAGAACTCGGGCGCCAGGTTGTAGGGCGAATCCTTGAACCCGGCGGGCGTGTCGGGACACCCGCCCTGCGCCACGAAGTTCTTGATGACCCGGTTGAACGTGAGCGAGTCCCAGTAGTGCGCATTCGCGAGCTTGATGAAGCTCGCCTGGTGCGTCGCCGTCTGCGGGTAGAGGTAGAACAGGATCTCCCCCTTCGGGGTCACGATACGCCCGACCGGATACGTGATCGCGTTGTTCGCCGAAAGCGCGACGATGAGGAACACCGCCGCGAGGGCGGGCAGGATCTTCTTCATGTTGATCATCCGGGGCTCACGAGTTGTTTGATGCCATCGACCACCGTCTGCACCGCCAGCGCCGCCAGGATCAGCCCCATCACCCGCCGCACGATATTCACCCCGCCATCACCGATCAATCGCTGGATGGGGGTCGCGGCAAGCATCAGGACCAGCGTGAGGGCGAGCACTGCATACAGTTCCAGGGAGGTCTGCGCCTGCTCCATGACGTTGAACCGCGAATTGTCCGTCAGGATCACCACCGCCATCATCGCCGCCGGTCCCGCGATGGAGGGGATCGCGATCGGGAAGACCGCCACGTCGTGGCCCTTGCTCTGGTCGGCCTCCTGCGAATGGCTCCCCGGGTCGAACACCATCTGCAGCGCGAAGAGGAACAGCACGATGCCGCCCGCGACCTGGTAGGCCGACAGGGAGATACCCATCGCATTCAGCACGATCTGCCCCGCCACGATGAACGCCGTGAGCACGCCGGCGGCGATCAGCGTGGCCCGTACCGCCACCTTCCGCTGCGCGGCCACCGTCATGCCCATGGTCGCGGTCAGGTAGATCGGAATCGTGCCGATCGGGTCGACCACCGCAAGCAGGGTGATCAGGTCTTTCCAGAGATCCACGTCAGGCCTCGTCGGGGTCGGTGAGTGGGACCAGGCGTCCTCGCGGCGGAATACCCGTCTCCAGCTCGAGGATGCCGACGGAGGGCAGGATGTCGAATCGCCGCTGCCCTGCGGCGCCGGGGTTCATGACGGTCACCACCAGGTCCACCAGGGTCAGCAGCGGCTTGTGCGTGTGCCCATACAGGATGATCTCCGCATCGGGGTACGCGGCGTACAGCGCGTCGGGCGTCGGGCTGCCGAACTGGTCGCCGTGCGTCACCACGATCTCGAACCCGTCGAGCTGCACCTTGGCCACCTTCGGCACCCTCGCGCGAACGTCCCAGTCGTCGGTATTGCCGTAGACGGCGGTGACGGGAGCGAGTGACTCGAGTTCGGTGAGCAAAGAGAGGGAGCCGATGTCACCGGCATGGAAGATGTGGTCCACCTCACGGAAGACGTCGAACACCTCGCGCCGCAGCAGCCCATGAGTATCGGAGATGACGCCGAGTCGCATGCGCGCTGGGCCTCAGCTCTTGTCCTGGGCCGGAAGGCTCGGCGGCGGCGTGCGCACGCGCAGCTGCTGTGCATCGGCAAGGCGCATCTGCAGCGCCGACACGAACGCACGCGCCTCGTGACGGAACTTCCGGCCCACCAGCAGCGTCACCTCACGCGGGTTGCGGGGCGAAAGCTCGACGAAGGACGTCGCGTCCCGCGCCGTGAGCCGGATGCGGCTCGTGAGGATTCCGGGACGGAGCACCACCGAAGCGATGGCGAGGTATTTCACCTCCGCCGTGTTCTTCACCCGGGAGTCCGGGGCCTCGATCTCGAAGACGAGTGTGTCGCCGCCCAGCACGACATGCCCGGTGAGCCGGCGCGATAGCGAGCTGACCATGAGCCGCGCGTCGGGATCGGCGTCGTCGGCGGAGGTCGAGAGACGGAACGGAAGGTCGAGCGACACTCAGCCCTCCCAGCGGGGAGCCATCGTGATGTCGACGTCGAGCTGGTCGACGATTCGCTGCACGATGAAGTCCACCAGTTCGCTGACCTGCGTCGGGCGATGATAGAAGCCTGGTGCCGCCGGCAGCACCGTCGCTCCCGCTTCTGTCACCGCCACCAGGTTGCGCAGGTGCACCAGCGACATCGGCGTTTCCCTTGGCACCAGGATGAGCTTCCGGCGCTCCTTGAGTGTCACGTCCGCAGCCCGCTCGACCAGCGAACGACTTGCCCCGGTTGCCACGGCCGACACCGTGCCCATGGAGCAGGGACAGATGACCATGCCGCCCGTGCGCTGCGATCCCGAGGCAGGCAGGGCACCCCGGTCATCGTCGGGAAAGACGCGCACGCTCGCCCACGTGCCCCCCGTGGCGGCCTTGAGCGCATCGATGTCGCCGATGCCGCACTCGGCCTGCAGCAGCCGCAAGCCGTGGCTCGATACGATGAGCCACAGCGGCACACCCGCGTCCGCGAGCACCTCGATCAGGCGCACGGCATACGGGGCACCCGACGCTCCCGTAATCGCCAGCACAACCGGCAGCTGCTTCAATCCGCCCTCACGCAGTTGGTTCTTCCGCAGTTGGTTCTTCCGCAGTCGGTTCTTCCGCAGTCGGTTCTTCCGCTGTTCCCCTACGCCGCCAAACGGTCCACCAGCGCGAACGCAAACACCGTCACGCTCATCACCGCATTCATGGTGAAGAATGCGGCGTCCAGCTTCGACAGGTCGTCGGCACGCACCAGTTGATGCTCCCGGACGAGGATGCCCGCCGCGACCAGCACGCCGGCGTAGTACCACCACCCGAAGCCCGACCCCCACCCGAACAGCAGCAGCGCCGGGATCGTAATGCCATGCAGCAGCTTCGCGAGGAGAATCGCCCGCGCCACGCCCAGCCGGACGACGGCGCTGTGCAGGCCCTCGGTACGGTCGAAGGCCTCATCAGGCAGCGCGTAGAAGATGTCGAACCCCGCCACCCAGGTCGCCACGGCAACGGTGATCGCCGCCAACGTCCACCATGGCGTGCTCCACCGGCCGGTAATGGCGAGATAGCCCCCCACGGGCGCGATAGCGAGGCTCAGCCCCAGCCAGACATGCGGCCACCAGGTAAAACGCTTGGCGAGGCTGTAGATCATCACCCACGCGAGCGCGAACGGCGCCAGCAGGGCACAGAGCGGATTGAGCGACCATGACGCGAGGAGGAACGTCGCCGCCGCGATGATCACGGACACCCAGGCCTGACCCACTGTCAATGCACCCTTCGGGAGCTCGCGATTGCTGGTGCGGGGATTCTTCGCATCGAACCGCCGGTCGGCAATCCGGTTGAAGCCCATCGCCACCCAGCGCGCCGCGGTGAATGCGGCGACGACCAGGACCACCTCACGCAGGTGCAGGGGTGTCACTCGTGACGCCGCCACCACACCGAGGAGCGCGAACGGGAGCGCGAACAGGGTGTGCGGAAGCTTCACGAAGTTGGCGAATCGGACAACGAGCGACTCACCCGCCAGCAACTGCCCCTCAGCCATCAGTTCTCCCGCTCCTGGTTCTTCCGCCGTTGGTTCTTCCGCTCCTGGTTCGTCCGCAGTTGCTGTTCCCCCTCACGCAGTCGGCTTCACCCCGACGTGCATGGCACACGATCCCCCCAGCAGCGTCTCGTACGTCACCTCCGAGAAACCATTGAGGCTCATGATCCGGGCCAGCTCAGGCGGCCCGGGAAAGACCCGGGTAGACTCTGGAAGCCAGGAGTACGCGGTCCTATGTTTCGAAATGGCGCGACCAATCCGCGGGAGCACGTGATCAAAATAGAAATCGACCACCGCCCGGAACGGCTGCCAGCCCGGTTGCGACATCTCGAGGATCGCGAGACGTGCGCCTGGCTTGAGCACCCGCGAGGCTTCCCGGAGTCCGGCCTCGAGATCCACCAGGTTCCGAACGCCCCATCCCACAACGGCACCATCGAAGCAGGCATCCGGGAACGGAAGTTCGAGCGCGTCCGCCGTCACCGGCTGGATCGCCTTGTCCTGGATCTTGGAGCGGCCGGTGATGAGCATCGCCGGAACGAAATCGGCGGCGACGATGCGCCCGCTGAATCCGCGCTGCCCCGCGAGGGCCACGCTGAAGTCGAGAGTTCCCGCGCACAGGTCGAGATACACGCCCTCCGGATGCCGCTCCCAGCCCAGTCGTCCAACCGCGCGCTGTCGCCAGCGCTGGTCGAAGCTGAAGCTGATGATCCGGTTCAGGCGGTCGTAGGTCGGGGCAATCGCAGCGAACATGGTCCGCACGTATGCCCGCTTTTCGGGCCCGCCAAAGACGGGTAAATGCTGATTTGATGCGGACATACGGGCGCAATCTACTCCGGGCGGAATCGCGTCCGCAAGCACGGTGACCCGCCGTGGCTGAGCGGTCGCCTGCCCTGAATACCCTCACGGACCAGGAGGTCGTTCTCCTCGCGCGCGGCGGACAGGAGCGCGCCTACCGCGAGCTGGTCCGGCGCTACGAGCGGCCGATCTTCTCCCTGCTCTACCGCATGGTGCGCGATCGCGAGCTCGCCGAGGATCTGTCGCAGGAAACCTTCGTCAAGGCACTCAACGCGATCGAGAGCTACCGGCCGGAGTACAAGTTCTCCTCGTGGCTCTTCAAGATCGCGAACAACGCCGCCATCGATCACCTCCGTCGTCGCGAGCTCGACACCCTTTCCCTCGAGGGATCGCCGCACGCCGTCACGCCCGACGCGATGGAGGCCACCGCCCTCCAGATCGGGGACCGCGCCGAGAATCCGCTCGACATCGTCGAGGCGAAGGAACTGGGTGGAGAGATCGAGCGGGCGATCGCTTTGCTGCGTCCCGAGTATCGCGCCTGCATCCTGCTGCGGCACGTCGATGGCCGCGCCTATGAAGAAATCGCCGAGATGCTCGACCTGCCTCTCGGCACGGTAAAGACATACATCCATCGTGCCCGCAACGAGTTGCGGCGCTCGCTGGCGCATTTGAAGGAATAGTCCGCCTTGTTGGAATCTCGTTCTGCCGGGAATGAAACCCCGGCCGCACAGCCCGCGTAGGAGGGGTCAATTCTATGGAGCGCTCAGTCCTGCAGCATCTCACGCCCGACGAGATCGATCTCGTCCTCGAGGGTAGCTACCCCGAGCCACTTCGCACGCACGTCAACGGCTGCCCCGATTGCAGTGCGCTGCTGCAGGGCGAGCGGCTCGTGGTGCAGTGGCTGACGGCGCTCCCCCTGCACGTGCCCGCCGCCGGGTTCGAGGACCGGGTCATGGCGCGGGTGCAGGTTGTAACGCCCCGCACGGCGCTCGCGACCCTGCGCCATCGCGCACTCGCGACGCCGACGTCGCGCGCGCTGGCCGCGGGCGCCGTCATCAGCGTGCTCGGGTCGCTCGCTGCCAGCGTCATCTGGTCCCTCGGGCACCGCGAGGTGCTCGCCTCCCTTGGAATGACCGCTCTCCGCAGCATCGCCGAACTCGGCTGGGTCGTCGCGCATGGACTGGCAACGACCATCGTCGAGCAACCCTGGTACGGATCCGCACGCGCGCTGGTTGATTCACCCGCGCGCCTCGCGACCGTGGCCGGGGCACTGGCGACGGGGTGGGCCGCGGGAATGCTGCTGATGCGCCGGCTGATTGCCATTCCGGCTGGGTCGGTGGCACATGAGCACATCTAGGGCGTTTCGGCTCGCACCAGCCTTTGCATTGATCGCCCTGCTCGTCCGGCCCGCCCTCGCGCGGGCTGACGAGCCGAGTGACGTGCTGCGCGATGTCTGGACCCGGCTCCAGCAGATCGCGCCCGGTCAGGATGCCCAGGCCGACAAGCCGAAGCCCCAGGCGGTTCCGTCCGGCACCGATGCGCCGACGATCCAGCTCCACGACCTCTCCCATCCCATCTCGCTCGAGAAGAGCATCCGCGCCGCGGCCGGCACGCCGCCGGCCGACTTGCGCCTCACCATTCCGAACGGCCAGGCCCGCCTCGGCGACTTCAGCATCGGGTCCGACCAGACGGTGAAGGGCGACCTGCTGGTCCTCGAGGGCACCGCCGACGTCTACGGTCGCCTTGAGGGCAACCTCGTGAGCTGGGGCGGAGACATCGTGCTCCACTCGGGGGCGGTCGTCTCGGGAGACGTGCTCGCGTTCGACGGGCAGGTGCGGCTCGAGGGTGGCGAGGTGACCGGGGAGGTCCGCACCATGTCGTCGCCCGCCGCCGAGCAGCCCACCGCCGTGGCGCCGTCACCGATGAGCCATGTCCTGCGATCGCTCGCCGGCACCACCGGCGTGTTCCTCACCATGATGCTCGCGGGGTTCGGCCTCGTCCTGTTCGGAAAGTCGCCCCTCGAGGTCACCTCCGACACCGTGCGCAGTTCCTTCAGCCGCGCCTTCATCGTGGGGCTCCTGGGACAGATCCTCGTCCTGCCCACCTTCGGCATGCTGGTGGTCGGCCTGATCCTCACCGTCGCCGGCATCCTGCTCATTCCCTTCGTGGTGATCGTCTTCGCCCTGTTGCTCGTCGCCGGCGTCGTGGGTGGCGCGCTGGCCGTCGCGCATGCGATGGGCGAGTCGATCACCCGGCGGCAGATGGCGCAGGGACGTGCGCTCTCGCCCAACAGCTATCGCTACCTCCTCGTCGGCATGGCCTGCATCTTCGCCCCCTGGCTGGTGTGGACCCTGTTCGGCTGGGTGCCGGTGGCGGGCGAGCTCATGCTCGGCGCCGCCATCCTCATCAGCTGGCTGCTCGCGAGCGTCGGGTTTGGTGCCGCGCTGCTGAGCCGTGGCGGGTTGAAGGAGCAGTTCGCCGGGCGGTTCATCCCGCCGGAGATGCTCACCGACGAGTTCCTCTGGGCGACGCCGCGCTACGGCGTACCCGCGGCGAAGCGGCCCGAGGGCACCACGCCGCGCCCCGGCTCGCGTCCATCGGACGGATCCCGGTGAGCCGCGAATTCCTGCTGGCGGGCGCCATCTTGCTGGGGGCGGCGCGCGTGCAGGCGCAGACGCTGCGCGAGTACTCGAGCACCCGCCAGGATCACGGCGAGTCCCGCCTCGCGGCGACCATCCAGTACACCGGCGGCACCCTGGAGGTGGTGCCGGCACCCGCGGGCATTCTCTACGCGCTTCGCCTCACCTACGACGCCGATCGCGTCGCGCCGGTGGCACGGTTCGACGCCGCCGCGCCCCGGCTCACGCTTGGCACCGAGACCCTGCGGCAGTCGGGCGGCGTGCGGGTCAGCCATCGGGGCACGCCTCCAGCCGCGACCATCGGGCTCGGTACCCACGCCGATCTCGATCTCGACATCGAGCTCGGTGCCGCTGAGGCGAACCTGGAGCTGGGGGGCATCCGGATCAGCCGCCTCAAGCTGCAGACCGGGGCAAGCAAGACGGTGGTGCGCTTCTCCGACTCCAATCCGATTCGCTGTTCCGAGGCGGAGCTGTCGGCGGGCGCGGCGGAACTCCTGGTGGTGGGGCTGGGCTACTCCCGGTGCGGTGAAGTGGATTTCACCGGCGGGGTGGGCAAGGTGACCCTCGACTTCGCCGGTCGCTGGTCGGGACCCATCCATCTCGACGCCAATATGGCGATGGGTGAACTCGTCCTGCGGGTGCCGCGGCAGGCCGGGGTCAAGCTGGAACTGGACAAGTTCCTGGCGAGCTTCGCCCCGGCCGGGCTGGTGCGCAGCGCCGACGGACGCACCTGGATGAGCAGCGGGTTCGCCGGGTCGTCGCAGCAGCTCGTCGTCGAGGTGGAGACGGCGTTCGGCGGCGTCACCGTGGAATGGATCGATTGATGGCTGGCTGACTCACCCTTTCTTGCGCACGCCCGTCACCGGCTTCGGCTCCTGGGGCCCTGCGTGCGGGCTGTCGATCTTCCGTTCCACCGTCCCCAACAGGCTGTCCCCCTTTGCCCGCAGTATCCAAGTGCTCACGACCGCTGCATCACTCTCCGCGCCATTCACGTTGATGGTCGCCTTGGAGTTCGCGATGAATGTGGCCTCGCCGCTGCTCGCCTTGGCCGCGAGCCGCACCGGAGGGCGCGCCGGCATGTCGGGACCCGGCGCGGCGACCAGGGGGCCGATGAGCGAATCCGCGACCGGCTGGACAGTGAGGGTTCAGGTCGCGAAGAGCGGCGTGGCCTCGCCATTCTCGATCCGCATGCCCGACTGAAAATGGACCTGCCAGGTGCCGACGAGCGGCGGCTGCTGCGCCGACAGCGCACCATGACACAGAGCCAGTAGAGCCACGAGCTTTCGGGTCATCGCACGGAACTCCATTGGAAGGGGCTATTATGGGACACCGGGATGGCCGGTCCCCTCCTGATGCCTGACGTACCCCCTCCGTCGCAGGACCTTCATGTCGTTGTCGATCGAAAGAGTACGGACCAACAGCCTGGTACCCCGCGTTCTCGAGCAGGTGCAGGCGCTGTGCAAGGACGCCTATGGGGAGGACCTCAGCCGGTACTTTGCGGACATCGGACCCGGCGTACACCTCATTGGCTGGCACGGACCGGCCCTGGTGTCACACCTCATGTGGGTCGATCGTCCGCTGTATGTCGATGGGCGGGAGCCGTTGCGGTCCGCCTATGTCGAACTGGTCGCAACGCGCACCCGCGACCTCAGGCACGGGTACGCGACCAAGCTGCTGCAGCGCTTCGCGCTCGAGATCCAGGCGTACGACATCGGCGCCCTCTCCCCTGGGCCGACCACGTTGTATCAGCGGCTCGGATGGGAGAAGTGGCGCGGCCCGCTGTCGGTGCGCACCGGCGAAGGCATGATGCCCACGCCGGATGAGGAAGTCCTGATACTGCGCCTGCCGGGATCCCCCGCCCTGGACCTCGATGCGTCTCTGGCGGTGGATTGGCGGCCCGGCGAAATCTGGTAGACCTAGCCTGCGTGGGGTTGCGAGTAGAACTCTTCCGCCGCCTGCTGCAACTCCTTCGGGTTCAGGTCCTTCACGTGCTGGGAGAGCCACCAGCGGTGCCCGAAAGGATCCTCGATACAGCCGCCCCTGTCACCCCAGAACTGGTCCGCGAGCGGCATGACCACGGTGGCTCCGGCATCCACTGCCTTCTTCCACGCCGCGTCGACGTTGTCGCGATAGATGAAGAGTGTCACCGGCGTGCCCCCATATGACCTGGGTCCGCGCCCACCCTGCTCCGGCATCTCGTCACCAAGCATGACCACGGAATCGCCGATGCGGATCTCCGCGTGCATGATCGATCCGTCGGGCGCCGGAAAGCGGGACTTTTCCTCGGCACCAAGCGCCTTCTTGTAGAACTCAATCGCCTTCGCCGCGCCGGCAACGACGAGGCTTGGCGTAACGGTGTGATAGCCCTTGGGCACTGCCTGTGCGGTCGTCGCCATTGTGGCCTCCTTGAGGAATGGCGCCAAGCGAATGTCGGCTTCGAATTCGTCACAGCCACCCAGACGGGTGACTGTTCTTGGATACCCCGGCACCGTGCAGCGACTTCCCGATTGTGACACGCAGGGCGAAGATTTTACGTCGCTAGAATATCCTGATGATGCGCGCGATCGAGGGCACGCCGCTGGAGTTGATGAGGAACAGCATGTAATGCCCTGGAGGCGCTTCCCTTGCGCTCGCGGGGGCATTCACGATGACAGTCGATGTTCCACCGGGCGTCACGGTCAGCCGGTTCAGCCGCTGGTTCTGGTTGAACGCGTGGGTCACCGATGACAGGCGGATCCACGTCGCCTTCACGATGCCGGCGGCGGATGGCGTCTGCACGGTGAACGCCTGTCCATATGACACCTCCGATGGCGCTGCCGAGATCTCGGGTCTCGTGGCGAGCGTTCCGTCCAGCCGGTAGAGATACGGTGGCGTGAATATTTCCGCGGTATAGTCGTCCGTCAGTCCCGCCGCGGCGGGCTGCCCGCTTCCCACCGACAGGACCCTTCCATCCGGCAGCAGCAGCGCCGTCGAGTGGTAGAGTCGGTGATGCGACATTCGTGCGAGAGTGTCCCACGTCTCGGTTGCCGGATTCCAGCGCTCGGCCCTGAGCACCCTGCTGTCGGTTGGCGCGGAATTGAACCCGGTCGTGTTGCTGCCTCCGGTCACGAGCACCGTGCCGTCGGCAAGGAGGGTGGCATTGTGTTGCCGTCGGGGGACCGACATGGCCTGGACCGGTCGCCAGGTCGCGCCCGCGTTCAGGTCGATCACTTCGGCGGTCGCCGTGGTGTAGCCGCCGCCCACCAGCAGGATCTTCCCCGGTTCGTACATCACCGCCGAGCCGTAGTCCCGCGCCCCGAAGCCACTCAGCGGGCCAGGGGCCCACAAGCCCGTGCCGTCCGTGCTCAAGAAAGCGGTCGCTTGTGCCGGCCCCACCATAAACGCCCGGCCATCGGGCGCGGCGAACATCATCGGGTACAGCGGCACGTTGCGCGACGCCGTCGAAAGCGGCCGCCAGGAATTGTTCTGCCACACCTCCGGGATCAGGTTGCGATTGCCCGCCGTATCTCCACCGGAAATGGTGAGGACTTCGCCGGTTGGCAGCGTCAGGTTCGTCGGGTACCAGCGCCCATTCCGCATGTCGGCCACGCGAGTCCAGCCGCCCGATGCGTTGAAGATGAAGGTCGTCTTGGTGCCGAAGTTGTCGACGCCGCTGTGCCCGCCGGCCACCAGCAGGCGGCCATCGGGCAGGAGGGTGTGACCGCTGCAGAAGACGTCGCCGGGTGCAACGAAGTTCTGGAATGCGCCGGGCACCGCGGGATCCCAGACGATGGGTGGGTTCCCGATGCGTCCGTACGTCATCACCTTGCCGGTAGGCAGCAGGTGGGCATGAATGGCCACCGCTCCCCATGCAATCGGGGGAGCCCAGCTTCCGATCTTGGCTTCGTCGGCACTCGTCTGGAATGAGACGATCACACCCTGGGCCTGGGTCATCGTCACCACGCACGATCCGGTGGACGTGCTCACACCGGTGCCGCTGGCATCACAGCTCGCGCCCGACCACGCCTTGATGTAGCTCCCGGCGGCGGCGGTGGCGTTGAGCGTCACCGACGCACCCGAGGGATAGGAGGCGCCGCAGCTGGAGCTCGCGGTGCCGTCAGTGATCGTGCAGGAAATGCCCGTGGGCGCGGAGGTAACCGTTCCGCTCCCATTGGCCCCTCCCTGCACCGTCAAGTCGAAGTTGCTTGCCGGCGGCGTGAACACGGCCCTGATGGTGCGATCCGCACTCATCGTCACCTGGCAGGACAACGGGTTCTCGGTCACTCCCTCGTCACAGCCGGTCCAGGCAACGGGTCCCCCGCTCGAAGGGCTCGCGGTGATGGTGAGCACCATTCCTGCCTTGATGTCCTTCGAGCAGGTTCCACTGGTGGTCAGCCCACCCGCGCTGTAGTTGATGACGCAGCTGAGGCCGGCCCGGCTCGACACCAGTGAGCCGCTCGCCGTGCTCCCGGTCGCCTGGAGCGTGAGCGTGAACTTGCCCCTGCCGCGAGCCGCGGCGGCCGCGTCCGCAGCACCGGGTTCGACCGACTGGTCCCGGCAGGCGTGCAGGAGGGCCGTGGCAGCCACGACCGCAGTGGTCGCGGCGGCGAAAAGCCGGCGTGAGGC
>Ga0190274_10002119_pt1 | contig 11667 bp, 8 predicted proteins | sample Popmic531T_FD_133002 | JGI IMG/M metagenome (GOLD analysis project Ga0190274, IMG submission 133002) | Populus adjacent soil microbial communities from riparian zone of Yellowstone River, Montana, USA - 531 T | ecosystem: Environmental > Terrestrial > Soil > Riparian zone | place: USA: Montana...
GCCTCGGCCACATTGTCGCCGTCATTTATTGCTTCGAGATACAATTCCGCGGCCGTGGGATCTCCCTGCTGATCCAACATCAGGGCCTCTTCAATTGGCGTCAACAGTCGCGACAGCTTTCCGGCTTCCATGCTACAGAAAAGGTTTAGCTGGCCCTGCAGTTCGGCCTCGATCTGCCTAATACTCAAACCTTGTCCGCGTAACTCGCGCACGCGCCGGAACTGCGTGAGTGCCTGGAAGTCGAAGTTGAAGTCGCTGGCATCGGGAGCGGGCGTTCCCTGAATAATTCCCTGTTCAATCCAGCGCCGGATCGTGCGCTCGCTCAAACCAAACATCTGTTTGATTTCGCGCAAGGAATAGTTTGACTTGACGCGTTGATAGTCAGCCTTCGCGGGCACTCGTGAGGGGAAGGACAGAAGCTTATTGCTGTTTTCTTTCATCTGTAACGCAACGTCGACCAGGCCTTAGGACTTTAATAGGCCGTCTTAGCCGAATAGCCAGGTTGAACCAAACACTGCTCAGGAAGCTTTGCGCTTCTTCGCTGCCTTTTGGACAGGTTTGCCTTCAGCCTTAACCAGCGTCAGGGCCTTCTTCTTCGCCGCCGGGGCAGTCGCTTTAACCATCGGCTTGCGGTTTGACTGCTGCAAACTCTTCTTCAGCGCGCTCATGATATCAAGTCTGGGGACTTCTTCAACCTCAAATTCGACAACCTTCTTGCCTTTGATCTTCGACTCAATGAGTTGCCTGAGGGCCTGGTGATACTGGTCTACGGTATCAATCTCGCCGAGCGTGGTAACCATCTGTTCAACCAGGGTCGTCGCCAGCTTCAACTCATTCTTGTCCAGCTTGGTCGCGCCTTCAATATCCGGCACGTCTTCCATTTTTCTGATTTCGTTTGGATAGTGAAGCTTCTGCATCACCAGGCCGTTTTCGTAGGGGAAGAGGGCGACCAGATCTTCCCGGTCTCTCAGGACAACTTTGCCAATGCCTACTTTTCCCGTTTGCTTCATTACCTCACGCAACAAGGCATAAGGCTTTTCGGATACCGGACCGTCGGGACCGGCATAGTAAGGCGAGTCGTAAAAGGTAGTGGGAATCTCGGAGCTGTCGACGAAGCCGATGATGTCCACGGCCCGGGTGGTTTTGATTTTGACCTTCGCGATATCTTCTGGCTCGACGATGGCGTAACGATCCGGCTCGTATTGATAGCCTTTGGTGATCTGGTCGCCGGTTACCACCTGGCCACACTTCTTGCAGCGCTTGTCGTAACCGATGGGGCCGTAGTCCTCGCGGTGCAGTTGATTAAACTGAATCTTTTCCGTCGTTTCGATCGCGTTATAAATACGGACCGGAATCGCGACTAACAGAAACCTGATGTGGCCTTTCCAGATGGATCTCATTGTTGTTTGTCTCCTGGGAGCGCAGGTAGCATCGAATTTTGCTGGAGGTTATGCACCATCTTCGTCATGCTCTCTGGTTTGGGTGGGGATTTCGGCCCCGCAAAACAAGGTCACCGGCTGTGGGCCGGTGGGGCGCGTATTATGACGCCCGGGGCGAGGGGAAGTAAAGGGTTAATTTGCTGGGGAAAATGGGGCTTCGGAGGGAAAAAGAGGCATAGGTCCAATAGGACGGATAAGACCGATAGGAATAGGACCGATAGGACGGATAGGTCCTATAAGGTTCCTTAGGTCTTATTGGAATCGGTCCTATAGGACGGATAGGTCCTATAACGTCCTATTGTCTTTGCTTTCTGAAGTGGTAGAGCCGTTCGGTGAAACCGCCTTCGTCAAGGAAGGCCTTTTCCAGCTGCTTGAGCTGTTGATCGAGAAGGTAATTGGTTTGGTGGATGAGGCAGATGATGGTGTTGGCAGCAACCTCTGGTGAGGCTTTTTCAATATAGGGCGAATAGGTCTTATAGGTCCTATTGTTTTCATAAGCCAGGCGGCGAATAGCCTGAGCAGTTGGGTGGTTTTTGGGCCATAAGGCCAAGCCGCGCTGACGCAGGAAATCCTCGAAGTCGAGGAGGAGCTCTTCCAGGCTGGCTCGGGCAACTCCCACAAGCTTCAGCTCGAACTTTTTCGATGTGCCAGATGCCTGGCTACCCTCCGCGATATTCTGACGTCCGCTGCGCGCGGCCTGGACCATTTGATCGTGCGTGCGCGAACGTTTATCGATAAAGCGATCGCAAAACTTCACGGTGGCGTCGTAGACGATTTCGGCTTGCTGGAAGGACTTGAGCTGGCGGTAACCGCCGTGCGCCGGGATGAGGTTGGGTGAAGGTTTAGGTGAGTAGGGCATTTGCTTGAAAAGAATAGGTCCTATCGGTCGAATAGGACCTATGTAGCTCTGCGGACAATCAAACCACTTTTCCTGCACACCGCAGCATGATGAAAGAAAGCTCAGAGCTATTCAATATTTCTCATGGATCGCGGCGTATCTGGCTCAATGCCCACCAGTCCAATAGTAAAGAACAGTTATTCCGATAAACGCGCCGAGCCCTATCAGAACCAGCGCCATGACGATCCAAAAGGCATTTCTGAGGCTCACAGTGATATTCCGAGTGTTCGAGCTAGTCACCACAGTACCGAAGGATTTGTGGCTATTGTGTTTAGGACTACGATTTACATCCAAACAAGATCGAGCTCTACGCACTGCTCCACCAAAAACGAGGCTGGCTCACCACAGTTATAACTATCTCTGCTGGCTGTGCCGGCTTTTGAGGTACGACACCAACATTCCGAAGATAACCCCGTAGATTATCGTGCCAAATCCGATGCCGTAGACGCCCGCAGCGATCATTCCGGATTCACCTCGAAGCCCAAGCAGAGTTGAAACCAAATAGATCGCCGGCAAATAGAAGTAGAACATGAGACCAAAATACCGATCACCAACGGGCGAGAGCACGAATGCTACAATCCATATTGAGATACAGGCAATGAACTGCACGGCGATCGCAAGGGCGGTATATCTGTTTAGAATCAGGCTCAACAGTCATTCTCCTACCTAGGTGTTAGGCCCAGAATTGCTATCTTTCGAAGCAAGAACGCCCGGCTATTTGTCATTCCAAAGTTGTCTATCTCTCCATTTGAGTCGATGGTCTCAAGTGCGTCGAAATTTGCTCCGTGTTCTTTGGAAAAGGCCACTACTTGTTGCCACCAACCTGCATCCCATGTGCCCTTGCAGCCACACTTCTTCTTCTCAGCATAATCGTTCAGAGCTTTCCACGTGGCACCCGCCATCCGTAACGCCTTTGGAACATCGGAGGCAGTTTTGTCATAGTAGTGCAAAGCCGCCGCATGACCGAAAGTATCGCTCTCATACCCCGCGTGACTAAACGAGTCTTGCAAGTGGTGTAGGTATTGACCAAGTCCGACGTAATTCGTTGATCCGCTCATTGCTTGCTGCCACAATGCCGGTGAGCCCTGACCTTCATGGTTTCCGGGGTGCAGATCGTGATAGTCCCTGTTCTGTTGCCGCTGCCTCTCGGTCCACCCTGGGCCGGGCGCCGTCCGCTCATTTTCATCCGTCCCTTGATCGGCGTCCGCAATCAATCTGGCTTCTGCTGCGGTGAAGCATCCGGTTTTCAGCGCGATGAAATACGTCAGATAGTAGTGAACGTCAATCTCGTAGAGTCCGAAAGGATCCTTGGCATTCTGTGGATTGTTGCTCACGTAAGCAAACTGATTAATCCCACCAGCCAGCCCAATCGGATCCTCCGAAATAAACCTTCCCAGCTGCGGATCGTACCATCGGGCCCGGTAGTAAAGCAGCCCCGTGTCAGGATCCCGCTCGCGGCCGGTGTAGCCGTAACGGGTGCGGGTCGATCCCGGACTGTTCCCATATGCATCATACGAACTGCGCTCGATTAACTTGCCGTTTGGGCCGGTTAAGGCCGTTGTGCTTCCCAGTCGGTCCTGTGAAAAATAGTAGATAGTTGAATGCGATGACCCTTCCTGCCGAATCTTATTGTCGACACCCGGGCCATTAAGGTATTCCACCACAGAATCATCGCTGTTGATGTCCTTAACCACCTCCTGGCCATCATAGACGAAGTTTGTGGACACGCCATTACTCGGCGTCCGCTGGATCCTTCTCCCCAGCGCATCATACTTGTAAGTCACGCTGCCTGTTGCAGGCATCACGGTTTGCGTCAAGCGATCCTCGAAATCCCATACAAACTGGGTGGTTCCAGTCCCGTCGCTCTTCGAAATCATGTTGCCGTTGTTGTCGTAAAGATAACTCGCCGCGCTTGAGTTTGTAAGACGGTTGAAGGGTTGATACCCATACGTCGCGCTCCGGTGGGAACTGGTCCGATTGCCTACGCCATCGTAAGCGTACGCTTCATTCGGCGCGCCGGTGTAGGTAGCCGAGGTCAAACGGTCGAGGACATCATAACCGTATCCATGGATGCCACTCTGATCGATGTTTTGCGTAACATTCCCAGCGTTGTTGTATGAATACTGGTTGTCGGCGATGACCTTGTTTCCTTTCCTGTCGCTCAACTGTGTCAAGCGGTTCAGGCCATCGTAACTGTACGAAGTATCAACGTTATTTGGCAGGCTTCGTGAAGTGAGTTTGCCCGTCACATCATAGGCGTAACTGACTGCAGCTTTTGAGCCGTCGGTGATTTTAACGAGCCGGTTCAGGGAATCGTAAACATACGTCGTCGCAGTGGCGCCGAGGCTGAGCCTGGTGCGGCGGCCATTCGCATCGTAGGTATAGTTAAGCACCTGGCCCCAGACGTCGGTCGTGCCGGACACGCGACTCAGGTTGTCGTAGGTGAAACTGACCGTTCCATTGACGTTCGACGCGCTGGTTAATCGCGACAGTTTGTCGTAACTGTAGTTGGCGGAAGACGAGTCCGGATAGTTGATCGCAATCATCCGATTTAACGCGTCGTAGTCGAAACTGGTGGTCACGTTGTTGTAGTCGGTTCGCTGAATGGGGTTGCCGGCGCCGTCGTAAACTAACGACATCTGCAAACCCACACTGTTCTCGGTCGTTACTCGCGAAAGTGCGTCGTAGTTGAAAGTGTAACGCTGGTTTAGCGGGTCCACTACGGCAATCAGATTTGAGCGTGGGTCGTATTCATACCGGGTTATTTGCAACGCCGGATCTGTAACCCGGACGAGCCGGTGGGCCGCGTCGTATTCGAAGCTGGAAATGCGGCCGGTTTGATCGGTGCTTCTGGTGACGTTTCCAGCCGCGTCGTATTCGATTGTCTCCTGCAACCGTGTGGCGCCAGTCACCGCGGGCGGAAAGATTGTTTTTATGGGCCGATTTAACTCATCGTATTCCATGTTGGTGGTGCGTCCCAATTGATCCGTCGCCGCGGTCAAATTGGACATGAGGTCATACGAATAACTTACCGAGTTTCCCAGGGCATCGGTCACGCCCGTCAAACGATAGGCACTATCATAGGCAAAACTGGTGTTGTTGTTCAGCGCGTCGGTTACCCTGATCCCTCGTCCTCCGAGGTCGTAAGTGAAAGTGGTGAATGAGAGATCAGGCCGGGTAATTTTGTTTACTCGTCCGGCTGCGTCATAGGCGTAGCTGGTGACAAAGTTGAGCGCATTGGTGCTACGCGTTAATCGCCCTCGGCCGTCGTGCACGAATCTGGTTACGCCGCCGAGTGCATCAGTGACCTGGCTGATGTTCCCTGTCGGATCGTAGGCCAACGCAGTCACCTTTCCGAGGGCATTAGTCATTGTCAGCAATTCGCCGCGCTGGTCGTAGGTGAAAGCAATTGCGTTGTTGATCGCATCGCGAGACACGAGCAGACTGCCGGACGAGTCATAGGTATTTGTTGTCACTCCATTCATCTGATCCGTACGAGTCAGTACCTCGCCCAGTTGATTGTAGGTGAAGGTCACTGTCCCGGTTGAGTCGGTTGCGGTAAGACGATTCCCTTCCGCATCGTAGGTGAAGGTGGTGGTGTGGTTTAGAGCGTCAGTCCTGGCAATGACGTTCAACTCAGCATCGTAGGTCCAGGTTTGTACCAGTGAGTTCCCCGGACAACTGCAAACGCTTTCAACTTTGGTTACCACATTCCGGCCTTTGCTCTTATCCACCGTGTACTTCGTAACATGGCCCAGCGCGTCGGTCACATCGGTTTGCGTATTGCTGACATAGTTGAGCGAGTAGTGTTCGACACCTCCGTGCTTTTCGGAGGTCAGCGCCCGGCCCTGAGCATCGTAAGTATGCGACTCGAGCACGTTACCGAGCGCGTCGATCACAGAAGTGAGTTGGACACTGTCGTTATAGCTAAAATGGAAAGCGGAATTGTCGGCATAAGTTGTCGAAAGTAATTGCTTCTCGCTGCCATAGGCGTACGTAGCGATCGTTCCCATTGAATCGCTGATTGAAACTACCTGGCCGTTCGGATTTGTATTGAAGGAAAGCACGCGTCCAAAGGCATCTCTGGCTGAAAGCAGTTTTCCACCGGCGTCATACGAGAGTGTCGTCTGATTGTTATATCGGTCGACGAGCGCGAGAAGTTTACCGGCCGAGTTGAATTGTTGGCTGCCCCCGTCTTTGAAACTCAAGGTGAAACCACCGTCGTTGTTCTGGACCACATCGCTATGAAAGTCTTTTTCGATTGGCGCAAAAGCGCTCGAGCTGTCGGGCCGGTTGTAATAAATCGCCCGGCCATCGGGAAGGTTCAGACGGATGAACTTAGGGTCATAAGTTTGGATCGAAGCGTCGTAGATCGTGGACCACCCGCGTCCAAACAACCCTTCATTGTTCAGCTTGCTGTTGTAAGTTCGGGTGATATTCAGCGCCGGTCCAGCACCCGGCAGCTGATAGTCCGTTTGCTGCAAATACATATTGCCGTTAGTGACGTTGACCGGCCCGCCAACCGCCATCGCACCGCCATTCCCGGGGCAAGGCGAACAACGGCCGGCGTTTTCCGCGTCACTGTTGTCGAGCACATAAAGCGTAACCGTAGTAGTTCCGATCGCGCGCAGGTCGTCAGAGATCTGGTATTGAAAACTATCGAGGCCAACGTAGCCTTCGTTTGGCACATACAGTTTAAGATCGCCTGGCTGCGAGATATCCAAACCGAAAACTTTGCCGTGCACGGCTCCATGGGTTCCGTCGGCCAAAACTAGTCCAAAGGATATAAAGTCGTCTCCGTCAGGATCAAAGTCGTTCAGATACATAGGCCCAATGACAGTGCTCCCGCGGACGACGTAGAAATCCGGACCGGGAACCGGAGGGTTGTTATTAATGTTGAGTGTCACCGTTGCTGGTGCAGAACAAGCTCCGAATGGGTCACAAACTTTGTAGGTGAAACTATCCTGCCCGGTGTAGCCGTTTGCGGCAGTAAAGGTCAGGAGATCTCCGGGCGCCGGATTTGGTAGGCCCTTTAATGTCCCATGCGCCGGCGCCGTAACAAGATTCCAGGTGAGTGGGTCGCCATCAGGATCCGAGTCATTCGCCATCATCGGGCCAATGGTGGTTCCGCCGTGCACGGTGTAAGTATCATTAGTGGCTACCGGCGCTTGATTGAAGATACTTAGGGTTACGGTAGCCGCACCTGAACAGGCATTGCTGGTGTCACACGCCTTGTAGGTAAAGGTGTCGGTTCCGAAGAAACTCTGGCTATTCCGCGCATAGATGAACGAGTTTCCGTCCAAACCAATGAGTCGACCTTGTGTGGGAAAGGTTTCGACATTCACATGCATCGGATCGTTCTCAGGGTCGGAATCGTTTTGCATGAGCGGGCCGATTATTCCATTTCCATGGAAAGTGTAGCTGTCGTCGTTTGCTGTTGGGGGCAAGTTACTCCCCGGGGAAACCAGGTTGATAGCAGTCACGTGAGCATTCGCGCCCCGAGAGCTGGCCCATTGGGGGCCGCGGGCTGACGTTGTCAATACTGCGAAGAAGAATAGTAAGCCGGCGAAGGCAAGAAGATGAGAGGTTCGCATTTGGTTTTCTCCGTGACCGCGGTTGGACCAGTCAGATACGCATAGAGCTGAAGTGTTTCTGAATGGGTGTCACGAGCGAAAGATCGAGAGGGTGAGTTCGAGATCTCTTTGCTCAATAGTTTTGAAGCGGGCACACGTTATGAATTAAGAGAAGAAACAAGTCAAGAATCCGCAAGCTGAATAAGAGATTTATTTTGAGTTTTTTTCTTTGCGATTGTTCAAAAAATGCAAAGGCTCTTTTAGACCGTGAATCTTCTCTGTGCGTCCTCAGTGTTCTCTGTGTCTCTGTGGTGAATTTTTCTCCTGGTGAATTCACACAGAGATACAGAGACTCACAGAGGTTGCACAGAGGACATGCACATCTAGTGGGAGAAGATTTGTAAGGCTGGAATATCGATTTGGTTTGTCGCAGTGATGGTGGAAATTGATAAACTAACAATCAAGTGAGGAGACTTAGATAAAGTGTGTGGCCGTTTTACACTCCGAGACCCGCGCCGGGTAAAGTTCGATCGTCAACCGATTGGCGAATTGTTCAAAGTTGTCCCGCGCTTCAACATTGCTCCGAGTCAGGATGTCCTGGGAATCACCAGTCGCGATGGTGAACCGGACGTCTCGTTCTATCAGTGGGGCCTGGTTCCTGCCTGGAGCAGGGAGCCGAAAGGGTTCATCAACGCTCGGGCCGAAACGTTGCAGGACAAAGCGAGCTTTAGCGAATCTTTCCAACGACGACGGTGCCTGATTCCAGCGGATGGTTTTTATGAATGGAAACGATCTGGCAAGTCGAAGCAGCCTTATTATTTTCAACTGCGTGACGAAGCGACGTTTGCCTTTGCCGGCATCTGGGACCGGTGGCAGGGAAACGGGAGATCGATTTTGTCGTGTGCGATCATAACCACTACCCCGAATGAATTACTGGCCTCAGTTCACGATCGAATGCCGGTCATCCTGGACCAATCATCACATCGCGACTGGCTTAACGAAGAAGCGAGGCCGGCGCAGTTGACCGCGTTGCTGGCGCCCTTTCCCGCGAAAGCCATGAAGGGATATACAGTGAGCGACGAGGTAAATCACGCGTCGATCGACCATGAGCATTTGGTTGAACCTTGCGAGGCCAAGCCGATACTTCAGCCTACTTTGTTTTAGCCAGGCAATTCACGGAAGAAAGCCGCGGGTCGGACTGAATCTCGCTTCAAAATGTCCGACACACTTCAGTTTGTCGCGGGTCGCGCTGAAGACCTCTTCCAGCGCTGAACATTTCGTCCGTAAGATCACGACAAACTAAAGTGTGTCGGACATTTGTGAGTTTAGAGCAATGACCGCAGACGTTCCTTCATAACCGCATCCTTCGGAGTTTTGGCGCCGCCGTTTAGCCATTCACGAACTTTCTTGGGTGTTACCGTGTGAGTTACCGAGGTCCGGATTTCTACTTCGAGTTGGGTGATCAATCCAGGTTCACAGTCGTGCTGCCTAAAAGTTCTCATCGCCAGCACGGCAGCCTCATAAAGACTTTCTGCTTCCACTTCGACTGTGTGCCGTAAACCTTCAGTGTCCAGGAAAGAAACTACGCATGACGCCATGTCGGCGGAGTCTAGCACCCTCAACTTGTTTCATCAATGAAACACAGGGTTAGGCGTGTAATTGTGCTCGCAAGGATACGGCATTTACCCAGGCCTTCGCCGAGCTGTGATAGAATGCGAGTCAAAAGCAGGTGAAGAAATGAGTCTCGCTGAACGCATCACCATCGATCCCCAGATTTGCCATGGCAAGCCCACCATACGCGGATTGCGATACCCCGTTGAGATGATTCTTGAGTTGCTGAGTTCTGGAATGACAACTGAGCAAATCCTGGCAGACTACCAAGACCTTGAACGCGAGGATATCTTCGCGGCGTTGGATTTTGCCAAGCGACTGAGCCAGGTCAAACGGATTGAGCCAGTTTTGTCATGAGGTTCCTCGTTGATGCTCAGCTCCCTCGACGGCTCGTGGCTCAATTAACTCAGGCAGGATTGGAAGCGATCCACACGCTTGACCTACTGAACGGCAATCGCACTTCGGATCGTGAGATTGCCGAACTCTCTATCAAAGAGCGATATATCGTCATAACCAAGGACTCCGATTTCGTCGAGATATTTCTCTTGCGCGGGGTCCCGTGGAAGCTCTTGCTTGTTTCGACAGGTAATATTGACAACCTCGGTCTGGAGGCGTTGTTCTCTGCCACGATCCCGAGAATCGTGAAGGCCTTTGATGTTTTTGACTTTATCGAAATGGGACACACCAGCCTGATCTTTCATATGTGAACTTAGAAGAGTTATTCCAACGTTTTCCTGGAGTGATAGGCTACTACCTTACATGCAGCAGCGCAGTTCGCATGGCCTGCGCCGACTGCCAGCGTTGAGTGGGGTCTTTGACGAGTGCGCGATCAATGATTTCGCACAGTTGGGCGGGAAGTGCCGGGTTTCGTTGGGCGAGCGGAATGGTTGGTTGTTCAAATATCGCCTTGATGGTCTCGGCCATACTGGTTTTCCTGCCGATGTTCAAAGCGACCTGGCCGGTGAGTAGACTATAAGCTGTCATGCCCAGGGCATAGATATCTGACTGCGGTTTCACATCGCGGAAGTTTTTGAGTTGTTCCGGCGGCATATATGCGAGGGTTCCGGCCATCTCGCCTGCCATGGTAACCCCGCTCATGCCTGACTGGGCAAAGCTCTTGGCAAGTCCGAAATCTGTCAGCTTAGCGATGAGTTTATTACCGTTTCCGCAAACCAGAATGTTCTGGTCTTTGATGTCCCGATGGATGTAGCCCCGGGCGTGTGCGTGCGAAAGGGCTGACAATACCTGGGAGGTGATTGCCACAGCGTCCGCGAGCGGCAGCTTGCCGCCTTGCGCGTCAGCAAGTTTGCCGGCGTCAGGGCCGTCGACAAACTCAGTTACCAGGTAGACGACGCCGTTATGAACTCCGCGATCGAGGAATTCGACAATGTTTGGATGTTTCAACGCGGACGCCACATCCATCTCGCGCATGAAACGTCGCATGGCCTTATCACTAACGGCAAACTCCGGCAGCAGAGTCTTGATTGCCACCGCGGCACCGGTCTGTTGATTGCGCCCCATCATTACGCAGCCCATTCCGCCACGGCCCAGTACGCGGATCATGTCGTAACCCGGAATGGGCTGGGGGGTGTTTTTCAACTCGATGCGGCAATCTTCGCAAAGAAACGTCAGGTGCTCTTCGGCAGAGGTGGCTTCAGCTTGTTCGCGGCGGCCGCAATGCAGACAGGCCACGGCGATGATTGTTGGCTGGATCAATCGTGCATCTTGCTGAATGGTGACAGGAGCGTGCGTCTCGCTAGTGCTGACCTCAACCTCCAGTACACTTTCGCCACCCTGAATCTTATCGCCGCTTTTCAGACTCGCTTCCGCCACCCTTTGACCGTTTACAAAAGTGCCGTTGGTCGAACCTAAATCACGCAGGAAGCAACGGGGCGGCGTTATCTCCAGCAGGCAATGATGGCGGGAAAAAAACTTGTCTTCAGTGAGACACAGGTGGGAGTCGTTGGTCCTGCCTATCAGGAACGTATCGGGTTGGGTGAAGTTGAAGACGCGGCCTTTGTAGGGCCCGGCCAATACTCTTAGGCTGACTTGCATTAATAAAAGTCCAGAGTCCAAGGTCCAAAGTCCAAAGCCGAATAGGACCTATAGGACTTATGAGACCTATAGATCCTATCCCACTGCACAA